>OOCQ01001534.1_pt1 | contig 13595 bp, 16 predicted proteins | sample 1671121 | NCBI WGS metagenome assembly OOCQ01 (sample SAMN06348124, study PRJEB24527) | human gut metagenome | biome: human gut; feature: ankylosing spondylitis patient; material: feces | host: Homo sapiens | place: China | collected 2015-10 | reverse complement strand
ATTACACATTTTTATTGTTTATAAAATGTGTCTACCTATATCAGTATAAGACACAGACAAATTTCTTTTTCTACAGACGGGGCATTATTTCTTCAGCATTGCGAGTGCTTTGTTCTCGGCAGCTTCCATGATTTCGCGCTCTCCAGGACCCTTGTCGTTTATGCCACAGAGATGGAGAATGCCATGGATAATAACGCGATGAAGTTCATCGTCATAGTCCTTGCCGAAGAGTTCGGCATTGGAGCGCACGGTATCGAGAGAGATTACCACGTCGCCGCTCACGATATCGTCCTCGTCATAGTCGAAGGTAATGACATCAGTGTAATAGTCATGACCTAAATATTCGCGGTTCACCTCAAGGATCTTCTCGTCGCTGACGAACATATAGCCCACATCGCCAACTTTCCTCCCATACGTTGCTGCAACGGCCTTTATCCATGCCGAAGTGTCTCGTCTGCGGATTTTTGGCATCCGTACGCCGTCAGAATTGTATGTAATCATAAATGTAGGATTTTAAATTATGGTATGAATTTTCTTACGTCCTTACCGAAATGCGTCAGTTCCCTGACTACGCTTGAGCTGATACTCTCCATTCCTGCCTCGGCAAAGAGCAGAACAGTCTCAATACCTGTAAGCTGTCGGTTGATATCTGCCTGCTCACGCTCATACTCAAAGTCCTTAACGCTGCGCACTCCCTTTATAATGAACTCTGCACCCTCGCGACGTGCAAAGTCTACAGTGAGGTCATTATACTGCTTCACCTCAATCTTTGGTTCTCCGGCATAGATACTGATTATGTTAGCCACACGTGTTTCTGTGGTCTGCATATATTTCTTCCGTTCGTTGAACCCCACGCCAATAACGATCTTGTCGAAGAGCGGCAGAGCTCTTTTCACGATAGAGTCATGTCCAATGGTATATGGGTCGAAGCTTCCCACGAATAATCCAATTCTCATATATCGTTGTTTTTGTTCTTATAGACTTTATTCTTGTATCTCTTATGTATAAGTTATTGCAAAGTTAATGCAAATTATACAAAGTATAAGAGATATTTCAAAATATTTTCAAGCCCTGTCCTGCTTTGTCCTTACTGCCAGCTGATAGATGGACGGCAAGAGGATAAACAGCGAGAATATTATGGCAAGTCCCACCCTCTTGTGGTCGCCGCCGAATATCTCTATAAGATTGCTGTCGGCAAACTGTGGCATCATTCTTGCCACGATGAACACTATAGTGTTGTTTACCCAATGATATACGATGCCCGGCAGAACGCTTCCCGTGCGGCTATATATCCAGCCAAGAAAGAGTCCGGCAATGAAGGCATGCGGCATCTGTGCCGGATTCATGTGAATAAGAGCAAAGAGCAATGCGGATATTGCTATTGCACCCCACCGGCTCTTCATCGAGTTCAGCATCGTACGCAATATGGCTCCACGCATAACCACTTCCTCTACAAGAGGGGCAAAGATGCAGATGGTGAAATAGCCATAATCGTTGTTGATGATATCCGTCATACTCTCACCTACCAAGTCAGGCAGCTTAGGCATTATCTCATCAAGGGCAGATTCCGGGATTATCGCTCCTACGCCAACGAGACAACTCCAGAAGAGCACACTCCACGGCTTGCTTTGGAAGTATGCCGGAGAGAGCACGCACCACTTCTTGCGCACAAAGACAAACAGCACCAGCACACTATATACCGCTGATGTAAGAATCATTGCATTTGTCCCCCCATCCTTACCGGCTATCAGTTTCCACACTGCCGGTATTATCATTCCCGATACGGCTACTATACAGATGAAGGTAACCAACTGTATAGCTACGCCTTTTGCACCACTGGGTGCAGCTGTTTTATTTATATTGTCTACCATATTTCTTAATATTTATAGCGTTACACTCTTTCTTGTCTCCTCCTCGTCCTTCTTCAACTGCTCCATCAGAGCCTTTTCCGACGGGAATCGCTGTTCTGAACGAAGACGCTTCACGAAAGAGACTGCCAGTCGTCTGCCATAGAGGTCACCGTGATAGTCGAGGATGTTCACTTCCATTGTCGTTGTGTCGCCATTAAATGTAGGGCGGTTGCCGATGTTCATCATTGCAGAATACGTCGTGCCGTTATCAAGAGTGGCAATCATGGCATAAACACCTCGTGCTGGTATCAGTTTACGAATGTCGCCCATATCGATGTTTGCCGTTGGAAATCCTATCTTCCTTCCCTCCTGCACACCACTGACAACCGTTCCCGACAGACAATATCTATAGCCAAGACACATGGCTGCCATTTCGACTTCGCCCTCAGAGAGGAAAGCCCGGATAACGGAAGAGCTTACATTCACACTGTTCAGCACAAAGGCCTTGGCACGGATAACCTCTATGCCTAACTCCTTGCCATAAGCGACATAGTCGTCGAAGCCCTCAGTACGGTTGTGTCCGAAGCGGTTGTCATAGCCAATGATAAGGCTGCTCACTCCAAGCCGTTCCTTAAGCACCGTCTTCATGAAGTCGTATGCCGACAGGGATGCCGTTTCTTTGTTAAACGGCAACACCTCACAGCGGTCCACTCCCGACTGTCTTATCCTCTCCACTTTCTCTTCCAAAGAGCTAAGCATCTGCGGCTGATAATCACTACGAAGCACTTCTCGCGGATGTTTGTCGAAAGTAATGACCATAGAAAGCAGTCCCTCTGCCTTTGCCACTTCCTTCACCTGCTCTATAAGGAAGCGGTGTCCACGATGCACTCCGTCGAAAAATCCTATCGTTGCAACACTCTTACCATTCATAATTCATCTAATAACCAATAATCAATCAATATAACCAACCATCAATCAACAAAAATATCCACCGTTCAACAGCTATTATTCGTTAACCAGCAGTCCTCCCCACTCGTCTCCATTACTCACGTGCAGCGTACGGATTCCAAACTCTTCTGCTGCCTTGCAGTTGCTTATGGAGTCGTCGATAAAGAGAGTCTCCTCTGGTTTCGCCCCTGTTCCGTCGAGCATTACTGTAAAGATTCGTGGGTCTGGTTTCGTAAGTCCCATATTATATGATATGAAAGTCTTGTCGAAATAATATTCCGGTGCATGGCCAGACTCGGGAAAGAACAAATCAACTGACTTGTTCCAATGCACCGAATTGCTGTTGCTAAGCAGGTAGATGTTGTAGTCCTTATGCAGCTTCTCCACCAGCTTCAACCGACGGACAGGGATATCAGTAAGCAGTTCACCCCATGCCTCACAGATTTCCTTGTCTGTTGCCGTACATCCTGGAGCACGATGACGTATCTCATCACAGAACTCTTTCTCTCCAATCTTACCCAACTCAAGGTCGAGGAACATGTCTATCTGCTTACACTCGTCCACATAATGGGCTATCTCGCCAGCCCCTATGCGCTCAAGAGCCTCAATACACTTGTGTCTGTCAAGATTGACAAGTACACAGCCAAAGTCGAACACTATGTTCTTTATACCTTTTAATATATTATTCTCCATTCTTCTTGTTTTTCCTGTTAATAATCATTCTCCACACCTCACCGAGCCATAACATAAGCGAGGTGCCACATATTATATATATCCACTCTGAGAGCGACAGAGGAACGGTACGGAACATCTTTCCACCGAAGGTTACTATCACCCACTGTCCGAACAGTATCATTGCCATGATGCCAAGAAGTCCACGGTCTTTGAATATGCCATGGAGGGCGGACTTGCCACTGCCAAGAGCTTTTGCATTGAGAAGATTCCAGAACTGCAGCATAACGAAGGTCGTGAAGAACATCGACAGTTCATGCTTCTGCACTTCACCGTCATTCTGCAGACAGTGGATAAGATATGCAAACATCACGACAAACATAACCATTCCTATTCCCAATATACTTTGCAGCATGGGCTTGGTGATTATAAAGTCGGTCTGCCGGCGTGGTTTGTCGTCAAGGACATCCTTTGTCGGTGGCAGCGAGGCAAGAGCCATTGCCGCAAAGGTGTCCATGATAAGGTTCACCCATAGAATCTGTGTCACCGTGAGCGGCATCTCCGTACCTATTATAGAACCGGCAAGAACGAGCAGCAAGGCTGCCACATTAACCGTAAGCTGGAAGAAGAGGAAACGCTGTATGTTCTTGTACAGTGAGCGTCCCCACATCACAGCATTCACGATACTTCCGAAGGAATCGTCGAGCAACGTCATGTCGCTGGCATCCTTTGCCACACTCGTGCTTGAGCCAAGCGACAGACCAACATGGGCATGGTTCAAGGCCGGGGCGTCATTAGTGCCGTCACCTGTTACCGCTACCACCTGACCATGCTTCTGAAGCATGGAAACAAGGCGCTGCTTGTCGGTAGGACGAGCCCTGCACATCACCTTCAGGCTGTCTACACTCTTATAAGCCTCATCGTCAGTCATTGTCGCAAAGTCAGAACCCGACACGATAGTATTGTCATCACCCTCGCCCTTCCATATTCCTATCTGCCGGGCTATCTCCTTTGCTGTGGCGGCAGTGTCGCCTGTAACGATCTTCACGTCTATTCCTGCCTTCCGACATTCCTCTACAGCTCCCGGCACATCCTTTCGGATAGGGTCTGAGATGCCTACAACGGCCTGTGGTGTCATATTGCAAAGGCTACTTGCCGCTGTTTCTATATCCGTATCATCCTTAAGCTCCCTGTATGCAAAAGCCAAGGTGCGCATCGCCTTGTTCTGCCACCCTTGCAGGAGGGTGTCTGTCTCCTGTTGCACGGCATCATCAATAGTACAAGCGGACAATATTATTTCCGGAGCTCCCTTGGCAAAGAGTATTGTCCTGTCATCCACCTTTACTACCGTAGCCATATATTTCCTCTCGGTTGAGAAAGGCAACTGGTATACGGTTTCCACACTGCCTCTCAATGCAGTATAGTCCGTTCCATGGGCTTTCAACCATAGCAACAAAGCCACCTCCGTAGGGTTTCCTATTCCTCTGTCATTGTCCTCAGAGTCGAGATGAGCCGTTGTGTTAAGGGCAAAAGCCTTCGACAACAGATCCTCGCTACCATTCAGAATCTTCAGGTCGGCAACCTGCATACGGTTCTCTGTCAGCGTGCCTGTCTTATCAGTACATATCACTGTCACGGCACCCATAGTCTCACAGGCATGCAGCTTTCTAACAAGATTATTGCTCTTCAGCATACGTCGCATGTTGAGGGCAAGGGCAAGGGTTATTGCCATCGGCAGTCCTTCCGGCACAGCCATCACGATGAGCGTAAGAGCCATCATGAAATACTGCAGCACCACTTCTGCCATCTTGAAATAGTCATTGGTGTGCCACAGCGGATTAACGAGTATGTCGTGTACGAGGAATATAACAAACGGGGTGACAGACAACGCAATGCCGAACTTACTGATTATCTTTGCCAACCTGTCGAGTTGCATGGCAAGAGGCGTCTTCACATTTGTTGTCTCCGCACTCTTGCGAGCCACCTTGCCTATTTCGGTCTTATCGCCAACCGCAGTGACGCGGTATTCTCCTCTGCCGTTCATCACCATCGTGCTGCGAAGCACCTGATCTATGGCGTATGTGCTTTCGTCTTCCTCGCTGCTATCTCTGCCCCCGACTTTCTTTTCCGCTATCGGTTCTCCCGTAAGCGAAGACTCATCCACCTGCAAGTTGACGGCTTTCAGCAGCTGTCCGTCAGCAGGAATCTCGTCACCTGTCTCTATCAATACAATATCGCCGACCACTATCTCACGGCGTGGAATCTCTATTACATGACCGTTCCGTCTCACCTTCACCGGCTGTTCCTCGCTGATAGAGGTAAGCACGTCGAACTTCTTGGCGGCATCCTGTTCAAAGATGAAACCTATTGTCGTGGCAAGGAATATTGCTATAAAGATACCGATTGTTTCTATAAAGTCGTTTTCTATAAATGCCAATATCAGAGAAACGACAGCAGCAACAAGCAATATCTGAATTATCGGGTCTTTGTATTTCTCAAAATATAGTTTCCAGATACTCGGTCGTTGTGGCGGAGTGAGAATGTTCTCGCCGTTTTTAAGTCTGCTGTCATCCACCTGCTGTGGTGAGAGTCCGTTCAGACTTATGTTGCATTCTGTTTCTTTTTCCATATCTGGCTGATAACGTTATATATTATATAATGTATATAAAATTGCATTGCAAAGGTAGCATAAATAATGCAATATCTTAGTTTGTCGCTATCCGACATAGTCTTTTTTACGCTTATTTTGCAAAAAAATCACAAATATATCACATAAGACATTGATTTTTTACCATAAAATTTGGTAATACGGACTAATACCATTACCTTTGCACTCGCAAACTTGACCGCATATCGGTTGAGCTCGGGCTTTTAGCTCAGTTGGTTAGAGCAACAGACTCATAATCTGGAGGTCCTAGGTTCAAGCCCTAGATGGCCCACCTTCCAAAACAGCGACTTACGAATATCGTAAGTCGCTGTTTTTCGATTACGGGAAAACAATGGGAAAACACAGCCGTTTTGGATAGTTACGCAAGTCATCGGTAGTGACATGCGAAACCTTCTTGTTTATCTTCAAGAGTGCATTGTTGATGGTGCTACGGTAGTAAGCAATCGTATTTTCCGAACAGCCCTCCACACTCTTGGATGAGATGAAGTTGGCAGAGTTGCTCATTGTTCAATGTGTTGAGCATCGCCTGTTCTATGTCGTTAATCAAAATTTCAATCATATTTTTGTATGTTGTTAGTTTAATTATCGCGCGACAAATTATTCATACTCTACAATATCAACTTGGTCACTCGTCAGTGACCAAGTTAAGTGACTAAGTCAATACCCGTTTGTATTTTTGGCTTCGGCTATTAGGTTTTTCAGGAATAGTCATAACCAAAAAGCCACCCTCTATAAGTGGGTCAATATAGCGATGCTTAACATTGTATCTGTGTTTAAGGCCAAGATGCTCCATAATTTCAGTCATACTCCGAGGAGTAGAACAAAAATCAATTACATCATTAAGCTTGTCATTCAACTTAGTCACTGACTTAGTCACGTTTTCTTCATCTGTGACCAAGTTAAGTGATTATTAATACCACATCTAATGAGGTTTGCCAGTCTCTGACCATCTGAGGAGCCTTGTTGAAGTCGATAAGGATGTATGATTCGTATTCATTCTTGGCAAACTCTTCAACGATATAACTCTTACCTATGCGTCGTGCACCATCAATGAGTAATGCCACTTCGCCGTTTCTTTTCTCCTTCCAATCAAGGAGCTGTTGATATATTTTTCGCTTCATAGTATGTCTCTTACACCTTTTTGAGATTTATTACAAGAATTACATTGTCGTCTTGTGTTCCCTATCACCTTCCCATACGTCAATCTCTCCATAGGAAAGCACCCAAACAAAGAATATCCAAATCGTCAAACACACGATTTTTTATTGCCTATGAACAATTTTTTACCGTTTTATCAGTTCTTAATATGATAAAATCAAAATCATGAAAAGAACATATACAATATTGGCATTGTTAGTTATGACAATGGTGTCTTTTGCAAAAGAAAAAGTGAATGTGAAGTATCTCGAAGAGATGGAACTTGTCAGCGTGGTGGCTCATCTGGCTGACGTGCCGGGATATAACTGGGACAAGCAGTATGTGCTGGGCGAATATCTCAACGACGTAGACAGCTGTTTCGCCCCATACAAGAGCCATCCCGCAGTGGAGTTCGTACGAAAGAAGCTCGAACCGCACGGCTTCAGTTGGGACTTTCCTATGGCAGTGGCACGCCGCTTCAGTATTGTCAACGGCAAGATTGTATACAAGAAAGACCTTGTGGCAGGATACAGTGACTACTACAAGCGTATCTCGAAGGCCAACGAGAAGAAGTTTCTTGCACTCCTTCAGAAGTTCTATACCGACTCACGCTTCCAGAAGTTCTACAATAATCACCTCCCTCTGTACAAGGAATGTGAGGAGGCGATGCAGACTATGGTAGACAAGATTGACTTCGGGTGGTACGACCGTTTCTTCGGTCCCAAGCAGTACTGCGAACAGAACGTGTTTCTCGGCATACTCATCGGCGGCGCCAACTATGCCGTACACAACAAGAAGTCTGCCAAAGGAAAGGATATGGAAATCGTTGATGCCGTGATGGGGTGCTGCAGCAGAAGGGACGGACGAATCTATTACGGACCGGAATACACACTGCCTATCATCATCCATGAGTTCAACCACTCCTACTGCAATCCGCTGAACGAAGAGGTGTGGGAGAAGATTTCCGATAAAGCTACGGAATTATACACCCCAAATGCGGAATTCTACAAGTCGGAGGCTTATGGCAATCCACTCTACGTGATGAACGAGACGTTTGTCGAAGCCTGCGTTATCCGCTATCTCATGTCGCACCCAGAACTTGACCTCAACGGTTTCACCATTGAGGACTGCATCCAGATTGACTTGCGGAAAAAGTTATATATGATACGCGACATCATCAAAGTGCTCGAAGAACGCGAAGCAAATCCTGACCTCTATAAGACCATGCGCGATTTCATGCCACGATATATCGAAGCAGTCAACAATTACAAAGTGGAATCCCATAAGCAACCAAAAGACTAAAAAATAGAAAATCGGTAAGTTTCTCATAGAAAGTACGGCACTTTCTATGAGAAAGTCAGTAACTTTCTTTTTTGAGGGGCGTCCACAAGACTCTCAAAGTGACTATGGATTCATTATCTCCCTCCACCCTATCCACCCCATAAACAATATAGTACTGAAAGTTACAAATCAGCACACTCTGCGTCATATAATATAAAAAAGGAATAATAAAAAAACTTGCGATATTATGAAAACGACAATGAAACAATGGATAGACGGCATTATCAAAAACAATAATACCGTGGCAGTGCCGGTGATGACCCACCCTGGCATAGAACTCATCAACCACACCGTAAAGGAAGCATGCTGCGACGGACAGGTACACTTCGAGGCAATAAAGGCATTGGCTGAGAAATACCCTACGGCAGCAGCCACCGTAATCATGGACCTTACCGTGGAAGCGGAGGCTTTCGGAGCGGAGATACACTTCACGGAGGACGCCGTGCCTGCCGTTATTGGCCATATGCTGAACAATGCCGACGACATTAAGGCTCTGAAGGTGCCATCGCTGAAGGCTGCCAGAGTGCCGGCTTATCTGAAAGCCAACCTGCTGTCGGCACGTGCCATCAGCGACCGTCCCGTGCTCAGCGGATGTATCGGCCCGTTCTCTCTCGCCGGCAGACTCTACGACATGTCGGAGATTATGGTGCTGATATACCAAGATCCGGATGCAGCACATACGCTGTTGGCAAAATGTACGGAGTTCATTCTTAAATACTGCAAAGCACTGAAGGCAACAGGTGTTGACGGAGTAGTAATGGCTGAACCGGCGGCAGGACTGATGTCTGACGACGACTGCAAACGCTTCTCTTCCGACTACGTGAAATATATCGTAGAACAGGTGCAGGACGACACCTTCAGCGTTGTGCTGCACAACTGCGGCAACACGGGCCACTGCACAAAGGCTATGGTGGCTACAGGCTCGGCAGCCTACCACTTCGGCAACAAGTGCGACATGAGAGAGGTGATAAAGGATGTGCCGCCGACGGCTCTCTCCATGGGAAACATCGACCCTGTGTCTGTGTTCAAGGAAGGCACACCGGAACAGATGTACGAGACGACGACAAGACTGCTGCAAGACATGAAGCAGTATCCGAACTTCGTTCTCTCCAGTGGCTGCGACACACCGCCACACACTCCGATGGAGAACATCGACGCTTTCTTCAAGGCGCTCGACGACTACAACAACTCCTTATAATAATAAGGTGTGGCAATTATATCATGAGAAACACAGAATTAAGACAATAAATACCGAACGGTTATGCACATCGATCCCTTTAATATAGCTAAGACATGCCGCAACTGCCTCGCCGCCATGGCGATGGTAGCTGCGGCTTTTTCTTGTTCCCCGTCGGACAACAGCAAAAAGGATGACGGAAAGGCATACGCCATGCTCGAACGTGTGGCAGAGATGAACGCCAACGGCGACAAACAGGGGGCACTACAGCTCGCAGACAGTGCGATAAGCCTCACCCCTCCCGACACCACACTGTGCTGGCTGTTGAGCGAGAAAACCGTGGCACTGGTAGACTTGGGCAGGATGACAGAGGCTGTGGATGCCGGAAGAAAGGCTTTGGAACAGGCCGTAAAGACTGCCGATGTGGAAGCGCAGCTCAACATTCGCGGTGCATTGGGAGTGGCATACCGTCGGAAGGGAGAGCTCGACTCTGCCCTATGCGAATATGACAAGGGCATAGAACTCGCCGTGAGGGAGAAGAATACGGAATACGAGATATATCTCGACAACTGCGCCGCCGTGCTCTTCTGCGAGAGCAACCGCTTCGATGAAGCGCTCCGCTATTCGAAGAAAGCGGAAAAGGCTGCCCTTGCCGCCAAAGACTCTGTGGAATGGCTTTCGGCAAGGGCAAACATTGGCGGTGTATATATGAAGCAGAAGAAATACAAGGATGTAGTGAGGGTGATGATGCCGCTATGGAAGGAGGTGGAGAGCTTAGACTATAATGTGCTCACACTGAAATACCTCTCGCCGCTGCTCAAGGCGTTCACCGAACTCAATGACAGCAAGTCGCTATCGCAGTATATGCACTATGCCGACAGGGCGATGCAGGGAATGGGTGTAACGAGCAATGGAGTGCTCGGCATTCTCGAAATCAAGGCTGCCATGCTCGGCAGGGAGCACAGATACACAGAACAGATGATGCTGCTCGACAGCATAGCGAAGGCAAACGCGCAGAACCACGCTATGCCCGAAGAACGACTACAGGCTGAGCGTGCAAAGTGCATGTGGCATCTTGGTATGAAAAACGATGCCTTCTGCACATTGGCACAAGCTTACCAAAGGCTCGACTCTGTAAAGAAGAGCGATGTGGAGCGCAGCATGAATGAGTTTGCCGTGAAATACTCAACACTCGAAAAAGAGATGAAGATAGAGCAGATGAACCGTCGGGACGCAGAACAGCAGAGTCGCATCCTATGGCTCGCAGTAGCGACGGCAGTATTGGGCATTGCCGTGTGCATAGTGGCTTACCGCAAGAGGATAGCCATGCAGCGCGCCGAACTGGAAAGCAAACGCAGCTATATCAACGGACTGGAAAACGAACGCACCCGTCTGGCAAAGGAACTGCACGATGGCGTGTGCAACGACATGCTCGGCGTGACTCTGCTGATGAAGACCGATGCGGAGACTGCCCAATGCCAGCTGAAGGAGGTATGGCGCAATGCTCGCCATCTGTCACATGCTCTTATGCCGCCACACTTCAAGTATGCCACGCTGCCGGAGGTGGTGCAGGAATATGCAAAGACTGTTTCCAATGACGAGGATAAAGAGGTGAGGGTAAACATAGCCGGCAACGGCAGATGGGACCTCTTGCCGCAAAAGGAGAGTTACGAGCTATACCGTATAGTACAGGAGGCTGTGGCGAATGCCTTGAAGCATGGTAAGGGCAGTATGGTAAACATATCGCTCCATGCTGATGATAATGGTGCCGTAGCAATAAGAATAGAGAACGAATGTGGCAACAACCAACCTACCGGCGAAAACGGAACAGAGACAGGTATAGGTATGGAGACTATAAGAATGCGTGCCGCAAGTATCGGAGCTGAAGTTAATACTGCTGCACACGACGGCATATATATGGTGGAGGTGAGAAAATGATGAACATACTGATTACTGACGACCATCCTGTAGTACTTGCCGGCATACGGCAGATTGTGGAAACGGCACTGCCGGAAAGCAGAATCCGACAGGCTGCTACTGCCGGTGAGGCCCTTGCCATCATAGAGGCAGGTATGGTGGATATTCTGATTGCCGACCTTGAGCTCAATGGCGAGAGCGGCATCAGACTTATACACCGTGTGCACGACATCCAGCCCAACGTGAAGGTGCTTGTCTACACTATGCACGAAGAGGTGTGGGTGGTAAGACAACTGCTTGAAGCTGATCCCGACGGCATTGTGCTGAAAGCCGACGATACGGAGGAACTGGAACGTGCCTTTGCTGCACTCTGCAACGGCAAGGGCTACTACAGCGTGGCATTCAACCGTCTACTGAACTCTATTGCTGCATCGCCGGCAATGCTCTCGAAGCGCGAAGCGGAAATTCTGAAGCTGACGGCAAAAGGTCACTCTTCGACAGACATCGCACAGCGTCTTACCATATCTGTAAACACCGTGGAGTTCCACCGTCGCAGGATAATGCAAAAGCTAAATGCAGCGAATGTCGCAGAAGCAGTGGGAAAAGCGGCTGAACTGGGACTTTTCTTTGATTAGAAAACAATTCATGATAAAAACGACACACTCTCCACTCTAAAAAACCACGGAAAACCATAGACCGACACCTACCGAAAATGATAGTTTTAAGCCTTTTGGCGGCTGTTTCCAAATGATAAATTTGTAATATATACGGAACGTCCTTAAATTTGTATACGTAAAATAGCAAAGCGCAACGATAAACGGAACAAGCATGTCAAAAGATATAAAGAGCCAGATAACAACTCGTGAACTCGAAATTTTGGATTTATTATCAAGAGGTTTGAGCAGCAGCAAGATTGCCGAAATCCTCTTTATATCTCGCAATACAGTAGATTTCCACCGTCGCCAACTGCTCAGGAAGACCGAGTCGAAAAACATAGCGGAACTTATTGGCAACGCCTACAGACAGGGCATTTTATCAAAATAAGAACTGCACTCCTATGAATTTAATAACCCCAAATATTATTTATTATGAAAAGAATCATCCCCGTAGTAATGCTTTCAGGCATTGTGACTTTTTCTGCATGTGGAAACAAGACTGCAAACAACGAAACGCAGCAGGACACTGTGCAGGCTGCTGATACGACTAACGCTGACACCATCGTAACGGCAGAGCCGGAAGAGGCTGCCCCGGAAGTAAAGGACGCTCCTGCCGCCAAGAGCATTGAGGCTGGCGGAACGACAATCACCGTGGGCGCACCGCTCGCCGAAACACTGAAGAAGGCTAAGGGCGCAAGGTTTGAATACAATGCCGACTTCGGCGTTGATGTGGTTGTTGGCAACGTGATGATAAGAATCCCCGACGAGGACATAACGAAGGAGGGACAGGACTTCGTGAACGCCATACCGTCGGATATGGATCCGGACATCGCATTCAAGGTCTCCTTCATCAAGCCTTCGGCAAAGATAAAGGACTTTGAGAAGATTTAAGTCCAGACAGTCGTTAGGACTTGCCTGGATTTAGAATCTAACCCGAATCCAAGCAAGCAGTTGTAAAAAATTACATTAAACGACCTAATGACCGTTTTGGTGGTTACTGGTGGTTGCCGTTACCAATTCTCCAAAACACGATTTTAATCGCTGTAAATCAGCCACTTGCAGATTTTTGTTTCGTGACACAAAATCAGCGAGGGACAAAAACGGGACAAAACCACGGAAAAATAAAGTCAAGGACACTTCGCCCGAAATATCCCTTGTGGAATACCTCTGTTTTGTTTGCAAAGGTACAAATTTGTCCCTTGAAAAACGAGGGGAAATCCCTATTTCTC
>OOCQ01001527.1_pt1 | contig 13631 bp, 26 predicted proteins | sample 1671121 | NCBI WGS metagenome assembly OOCQ01 (sample SAMN06348124, study PRJEB24527) | human gut metagenome | biome: human gut; feature: ankylosing spondylitis patient; material: feces | host: Homo sapiens | place: China | collected 2015-10 | reverse complement strand
AGATTTTATAATTGAGTGGAAAGAATCTTTCGCTTACGAGTAGGGAATGTGATAATACTACATAAGATGCTGATATATTAGGAGTGAATAAACAATGAGTGAAATTAGAGAAAACTAAATTAAATCGTAAAGATAAGGAGAAAGATATGAAGCTTAATCAATCACAATGTGATGCTATTGTAAAAGAAATTTATGGAGAGTGCATGCCGGAACATTATACCATTGCCAGTGTTACTAAGGCAGTAGATATGTTGTCAGATGAACAGCGGTGTGTGTTAGGAATGCGATTTGTTGCTGGATGTAAATTCAAAGATATTGCCAAGGAGCTTGGTGTATCTCCGTCTTATGGGCGTACGGAGTTTTATAAGGTAATAAGACTTATGAGACATCCTAAGTTTAAGTATACTATCGAAGGCATTGAGTATGACGGTGTTACAGAATTCTCGCCTGTGTCGGAGCTGGATATTAGTAGTCGTGTTTATCATGCGTTGTACCGTTCTGGTTTATGTACGGTTGGACAAGTCCTTAGTTGTGGTTACCGTGGGTTGCTCAATATTCGTAATATTGGAGTATCCGGCATTGCTGAAATAAAGAACGAATTGGATAAATACGGTATCACTCTCGAAATACCTAATGAGGTACCTACTGACTTAATAAAGGCTGAGGACTGCAAGTTGATAAGGCTGTCAGTACCTAAGAGTCGGTTGAAAGGTGGCACAGTATCAGTTACGTTTAATTACGAACCGGAGAGCGGAGAATGTACAGTTATTAGTGTAGAGTAGGAGGCTATATGCTTATACGTTACATTAAGAGTGTAATAGAAAAGAGAAAGAGAATCAAGAAGAGGAAAGTGCTTAGGAATGTAGGTATTTATACTGATGATAACGGCGTAATCCACTTTGACCCTGAGCGTTACACCTCTACAAGAAATATGCGGAAAAGATGTTAGTTTCGGAGGATGTATGTTTAAAACTGGATTAACGGAAGAAGATAAACGTAAGATAATATCGATATCAATGTCATCTCTATCAAAAGGAATATCTATACTGTCTATCGATGGTTCAGATATAAAAGTCGTAATATGCAATGATGGGAGAGACGAGGATGAAGTAGATAGGCTGGCTAGGGAGTTTAAAGTTCAAATGATGTTCCTAGCTGGTGATATTGTAGGCTTAATGCCTGATTTCAAACTTAAATATAAATCTGTTAATGGTGCAGACTATAGAAGAATACAGCACGAGGTTGTTGAGAAGTACAGGCATTTGTTATAAGGAGGGTTCGACTATGAGTCTAGAAAAGAAATATGCAATCGAATTTATAGGTATGTTTGTACTTATAGCACTTATTGTTGCAACAGGTTATTTTTCATTAAGCATACTGACAACAGTATTTGCTACGGACATGTGCTTTCTATTCTTTGTCGTCGTAAGTTTAATATTTGCGTTAACGTACTTCTACATCGTACATAGATTATATAGTAAAATATTGTAGAGTATAAACATGGGCCTGTAATGGTTTCGACAGGGTTACGAAAGTATTAGTTGCATCGGTTGGTCACCTATAACCAAACCTAAAATTAAACGCTGCGTAAAGTGTTAAACTATGGCACACCTCAGTAAACTGTGAGTTGCTAGGTAGATGCTGTTCTATGTAGGGTATCAAGACTTCGCCTACTGCATAGGGCTAATCCAAGGAAGTCTTTAAGCCGAACAACCGTGTATAGTGTGGAGCCTCACAGTTTCGGGGAAGGAGGGACCGGACGCACAAACAATTCTATAGTATGGAGGCGCCGACCACCAAGCTATAGTCTTAAGTAAAACCGGACAAGATGTAGATGTTAATATGAGTAATGATTTTGGACACGGGTTCGACTCCCGTCAGGTCCATTCTAATTTAAAGGTAAGAATGAGTAGAGTTGTTTATTACCAATGATATCAATACCTTATAGAGAAGGTTTGATAAATAAATTATAGGAGGTCATAAAGAGATGACAGAAGCAAAGTACAATTTTTATTTTGGAAGAGAAAGGGACCGTAGTTACAAACCGTCCCCTATTGGTGACACACTTATACAAGGGTGTGACACCGAAACAATCAGAGCGTTGGGTGAGAGTGTATTCTCAAGGTTTATTGACGAATATGGCTCAGATGAATTTAACTTAATCAGTTTTGGCACTGATAGACCTAAAGTTAATTATGCTGACATTTCACAGAACCCTAAAACCTATTTGGTTGATAGCTATGAAAAGATGGCTTATTACGTTGAGGCAGAAGCTAAAATTGCTTCTATGAGTACAAAGCCTACAATATTATTTGTAGCTGTATTTGGTGAGGGCGATTACGGTTCTACAACGAAGTTAATCGATGTGTTAACAGAAATAACAAAGGGATGCTATGGACCGGCTCTTTATGTTGTGTTAATTACGGATAGTGTGTTCAAAGGAGGTTATCCTTCATTTGATTATATCATTACTACTTATTGCGGTAATGAAGACGGGTTGAACTTCTACACAGAAACTTTAGAAATCCCTTATGATAAGAAACGTATTCCACGTAACAGTGGACAGTTCTTATTAACAGAGGTATCTTATACTGATGTTCGTGATATGGATGCACCATTAGTAATAAGTACAGAACTTAAATATTCTGCATTTATTAAGAAGTGATTTGATTTGCTATTAAATCGAAAGGTTTAAATAGAGTGTATGACTATGTGCACAGAAATGTTAGTAGGTTAATCGTATAAACCTCCATGCCGATCGAGGCAGGCAACTCAGGTAAGAATCCTGACTAACATTTGAAATAACATAACCTATAAATTTAGTGTATTATTTTACAGTACAAGTGAAACTGAAAGGAGAATTACAGTGTTAACTAACTTACAGATTCAAATATTAAACTTTGCAAAGGAACAATCATTTCATGGAACACTTGCAGAGTTTATAAGCTCTAAAGGTGTGTCCGAGATAGAAGCGTTATCCGCGCTAAAAGACCTTAAAAGTAAGCGTATTGTCTCTATGCCACCTGACTTGCTAAATTCATGGATTGGTGTTACAAATTATGGTTGGAAGGTTATGGGTTGGAAGAGATATGTGTGATACTGATGACAGTGAATATCCTGTGCATTATAACATTTGAGAGAGATGAAGTAGGTATCACATATTCTACGAGATTATACATGGAAAATTTGGAAGCAATACTTTTAATAATGACAAGGAGAACAAATAAATGAAGGGATTTCACATAAGAATAATGTTTGGTAATCAGTTACAGACGTTTAGTTTCGCGACTGATAAAGATGATACTGCTGAGGAAGAGTTTGACAAGGCAGTAAAGGAAATAAACAGAATATATCACGAGACCGGCAGATTCGCTACTAAAGAGGAAGTGATGAAGCACTTCGCCAAGTATGGGTTCTACAGGTTTAAAGCTTAAATAAAATAGGAGTACACTTTATGTAATAACTGTGTTATTCACAGGGCTTATTGGAGGATTCATTAGAGTGTAGTTAAGGAGGGTGATACATTATGGCAAATTTAGAAGAACTATTACGTGCGACTAATAAAGCTGGTACAGGATTGTCATGTAAAGGATTTAAGAGGCTGGTTACTTTTCAGTCCAGACATATTACAGACCGTATCGTTAATCAAGGCGTAGTTGAAACATTATCACCTTGGAGAGTGTCTGTACCTTATGATGTAAGGCGATTTGACAGGGATAAATCTTATATTAAGATGAGTGATGGCAGTATTGAAACATTTACAGATGTTGAACAGGATCAAGATAAAATATACAGAATTGTTAAAGATGAGCATAAAGAACAGGTATGGCCGTTCTATGCGTATGAAAAACATATGTACTGTGGTGACTGGTATAATATGAGTGTACGTACTATATACAGATTGGCATCTCACCTTGTAGCATACATGGGCTATGAGGGTAGAGATATTATTGAGTTAGTTGTTCCTGAAGAGTATGTCTTAGAATCTCGCTCAGATAACAATTATCTAGAATGCCTATTACCTTATATAAAGAAGGAATGGGTTGTCAGCATACTCAGATTTGATGACTATGTAATAGAACCAGTTCATGGAGAGAATGCATTACGGTATAAAAATGAGGTATACAGAACAGATACTTATAGGATGTGTTACGGGAAAGATATCGTACTTAATGGACATGGCTATGGTGATAATGTGGAATATTGCATGAGTCCAAGTCTATTAGGTAAAGTAGATGATACATCTGTTCAGAGAGATTACGTTCAGTCTAAGGTGTGGGACCTCTATAAGAAATACTTGTATATAATAAGACATGGGTTGAATATCAGTGACATCGTTACGGTTAAATCAAATTATGCAACAGCAGAGATGCCTGACAAGTTAAACTTGGCTACGATACATTCATTTGAGTCTTGTATGAATAAACTATGCGAATACACAGGTGCGGAGATTTTAGATAATTCAGCATCTTATCGTCAACGTATCAGTAGTGTTTCACAAGAGAATCGTGAATCATTTGATGATGATGATGACTTTACTTGAGTACGGATTCTGTGGGGTTTAAGTTTAATAAAAATAGGAGTACACTTTATGTAACGACTGTGCTATTTACAGGAATGAAAGGTTCGAATCCTTAGTACTCCACTCGGTTAATTCCGGGTCTATAACTATGTGCACAGAAATGTTGTAGACTATCTAGAAAGGGCAGAGAGACGAAACTAGCGGAAAACTGACCAAAAGTAAAACGTACGCCGATGGTAACTTCGAGAGTGTTACAATAGTATGCATTCGGGATGTGATGGGATATCCTTATTGGACTGTCACATTCCCTATGCATTATTCTGGAGAGTGCTGTTATGGATAATGAAAATAAGAATGTTATTAGTAACGATAGATTAGTACAGCTGTTACGTACAATGTGTGAACAATATTGTGGTGAGGCTAAATGCTCCGGTACTGGGTGCCGGAGGTGTATGATGTCAAAACTTAATTTGACTGAGGAAGAGTATACTGTTATATTTATAGATAGATAGGTGGATATGGCGGAATTGGCAGACGCGTCAGATTTAGGTTCTGATGTTTCAAACGTGTGGGTTCAAGTCCAACTATCCACATTCGCGTGGTTGGGTGTCCATGTGCCAGCTTCCAGACTATAGTGATGAACTGGTCTTGAAAACCAGAGAAGTTACGGTAGATATGGTAAGAGAGATAATAGCTCCTATTAACACCTTTGATGCTGGGTACTGTTGTTACCCAGCAACATAAAATAATTAAGTATGGAGGAACATTAATGTATACTAAGTTACAGATGGAAATGGAACAGGTGTCTTATCTTAACTGGAATGAGTTTAGAGAAATAGACAACCTTAGAATGAAGAGGTTTGCAAAGAAGGCTATTGTAGCTGCTGCTATTATTTGTTTACTTGTGATATTGCAGATATGCACTGATATTCTAAATCCATACATACGGTTCGTTATCCAGGCTATTGTATTTCTATGGATTTCGCATGCTTACTTATCTAATGTCGTTTGGAGAAGAAAGTATATTAATAGATTAAATGAATGGGATAATGCAATCAAGGATAAAAAGTTCGAAGATGTTATAAACGGGAGTATAAAGCCAAAGGTGAAGACGCCCGAACTTATGATTGAAATAATGAAGATAAGAAAGAGCGAGAATAAGAATGGTAACAGTCATTGATGGAAGAAAGATGTTAGATATGTTAGGGTTGCCAAATGATAGAACGCTTACAAGTGAGATGGTTAGAGACGCGCTATACGCTCTGCCTGAGGAAGATAGAAACAGGATTATGGCAGAATGTACTGTAGAGGTAAGAGACCGTCCTGTGTTCTTTGATTTACCTGAACAGAGAGACTATGTCACTACTTCAAACTATGAACGTTTGAGTAACGTAGAAGTTAAGAGAAGATTGAAATATGAGAAGAACTATATGGCAGCGGTCAATCTTAGACGTCAGCTTGGGCCAGAGTCCTTCTCTGGTGGAAAACATAGTAAAGGGTACAAAAGAAAGAGACGATAAAACTTATGACTTATGAACAATTTTGTAATCATTTAATTCAGCTTCTTAATGCTGGTTTAATATCTAAAACTACGTATAGCAGGCTTATTGAAAAGAAAGGTAGAACAAACGTTGAATACCAGTACTTGTATAATTCAATACAGCGAGGATGTTAACGGGATAGGAGTTCTATAACGTTCTATTAAATGGTGACTTCAAAGGTTCTGTTGTTAATCTGATAACAGATGACATTGATGAATTCGCTATGTCTGTAAAATCAGGACTCGGAACGACGGTAATACCTTATGAGGCAACTACTGCCGAAAGAGTGACTGAGATACTCAAAGACATGAAGTCTCGTATGGAACATCGTTACAACACACTATTAAATAACAATAAGAAGAATATTGATTGTTATAATAACTGGGCGGGAAAACACAATCAGATGAAACCAGTTGTTATTTGCTGGGTTGGTGCTGATAAGATGTTAAGACAGCTGTCACGTGAAGATGCTTACAATTTAATGGTTGATTTCCTTAAGGCAGGGCGTGCAACCGGAGTTGTGCTCTTACTGCACTCTGATGAGTTTTACGGATTACAGGAATCAATGGAAAGAGATATGTACGCGCAGTTTGCACAGGTACATATATCTACGGCTACAGAGCATACGAAAGATATGACTGTGCTTATGGGTGGCGAAGCTTATCATGCAAGTGTTGGTCCAAGAGACAGGCTATGAGTGGAGGGCAGTGTGAAACTGTATCTGAGAAATAAGAAGGGTTATATCAAATTGAATAAGGATTCTGTGAAGGTGGTCGAAGATAAAAGAGATGCTACTGTTGTAGATATAAGTCAATTAAAGGATACCGAGTGTAAGATATATGCACTCAGTTCGATGATTGGAAGGCTATTCTCAGAAGTGGTAAAATAGGAGTAGTATATGAAAGGGGCCGGAAAAGATGAGTGATACAGCTGAAAGAAAAGTCGATATGACGCAGGAAGAGTTTCTACAGCAATGTACAGCGTGTGGTGGTAACTGGGGAGCTATGTTGCTTACGGGTATTAAAGCAGTGTTTCCTGAGTACTACGAGGCTGTTCGTGACCACTACAATAGTATGGACTTCTCGGGCGGAGGAGTTGGTCCATTCTCTTACTTATGTGATTGGCTTACGGAACACGGGGTACGTCCTGTAGATTAAAACAATTTGGTCGGTGGGTTTGGTGTCGCCAACGTGCCATGACGGCGGGATAACGCTAGCGCAAGCGTGTATCACTGAGCACTCGAAACGTTAGGAAGAACGAGACACAAGTGACTTTAGGGGACATTAGGGCGAGTAACAAGATATACTGCAGTTGTTCTTGTATCAAATCCCTAAGGAGTTCCCTATTGTTGCGGCGCTAAAATAATGTTAAATATTAAGATGCTTCTAATGTATCTACATGTAATCAGGAGGTTGATATTATGTTGAGTGATGTAACGAATAATATACTTATTACTAGGCAATGTTCTAAGTGCGGGGCAGAGTATAATATTATGGTCACACCCGAGGAAAACAACAGAATAAATAACGGTGCGCTCCTTAGTGAGATATTTGATAACAGGTCTAAAATCTTACAGGAGCAGGTAAGTCTTAATCTCTGTGATGCATGCTTTACTAAGCATAATAAGGGGAGGTCTTAATCATGGTTTCTGTATTAAGTGTATTTTGGTTATACAAGGGAAAGCTTTATGGCGAAGAAGATATTCTAGACGGTCCCAAGGTAATAGCTTATGGAGACTACGCTCAGTTAAATGCTGACCATTGGGCATTGTGGGATACTTACGCAAAGCAGATGGGAATATGTTCAAGAGTTGTCGAATATGATAGGGTACCCCGTGGAAGAATCTTATTTCACATACCTACGCATCATTACATTGTTATAGGTAGTTCAAAGATAATAAACGATGAACAGAGCAGAAGACTTATACTCGATTATTATGGGTTACCTCGTAATACCGAGTTTAGAGGAGACGAGCATTACGGTTGATAACTGATACTTACGTCTCTATATACATGTATGGGTATAACATAAAGTTATACATTGGTATGGTTCGATTCCATACAACACGTAGCATGTGGGTGGACGCACTCACCAGTAACTGACTTTATGTTAAGTCGGAGGGCATACTGTTATCAATAGAAGCTCGTGAGGCCTATTGCTTGAAGTGCCTTATTTCAATACGGATTGGAGTGAAGTTCTATGAAAAAGAAAATGTTAATCTCCGCTATGGTATTCGCTATGGCGTGTGGCACATTGTTAGGATGTGCTACAGACACCGTTAGCAGTGGTGTTGCAAGTGAGGTATTCGCAAAAGTCGAGGGTGCTACAAAGAAGACTGCTAAAGAGATTTCTGGTAAGGCAGAGTCTAGTTTAAAAGAGAGCATTAAGTTCGAAGGAACGGAAACAAATTAATTGTACATATGGGGTTGGTAGACGTATCAATCCCATTGTACCATGAAGAAAGGAGAATACAATTATGAAGTGCATGAAAGGAAGAGAGGTTATGCCGTTAAAGTCCGCGGCTGGTTGGTACCTTGGAACATTAGATGAGGAGAGCTTTCCTAATTGTAGACTAACATCTACTTATGCTGTTCACAAGGAAGAGGCTGATAAGCTACCTATTGACAGAGAAGATGCAATGGAAAACATCTACTGTAATAAGTGTGGCAAGTGTAACATTAAATAATCATTTCCTATATTAATAGGTATGGTTATACTGGAGGAAAATTATGAACATAACGATAACTGGAGATATAGGTGCAGGTAAATCATCTGTAGTAAAAGAACTCGAACAGCAAGGGTTCAAAAGGTATTATGCAGGGACTGCTTATCGTAAGTATGCAGAAGAGCATAATGTAACACTTGCGGAAGTGCATAGAATAGCGAGTGAGGATAAAACGTTCGACGCTACTATTGATAACATGATGGCTGAGTATTGTAGTGAACATGATGGTTTAGTAATTGATGCTAGACTTGGATGGCACTTTGTTCCGAATGCTTATCATGTGTATCTTAAATGTGATGCGGCTGTTGGTGCAGCTCGAGTATTCTCTGATGTGAGAACAGAGGAACATTACGATAGTCTGATTGATTGCTTCTACGCAATACAGGAAAGAAGAGAGATTGAGGTAGAGAGATTCAATGCTCTATATGGTATTGATATGCTCAATCCTAAAAATTACAATATAATTATCAACACAAGTGCGGCTACGCCAGCTATGGTCGCAAGTGTTATCTTATCTACAATAGATGAGTATATGGATAAGAGTGGTGCATGCGTAAACTCTTTACATGCTGGTGTATGTGAACCTGCGTTCTATAATAAGATGAACGAGGTTAATAAGTTGTTGAAGTCTTACAATGGAGCACCGTATCTCTATGGTGTTCAGGCTAACGAGGTAATTGAGAAAATTAACAGCTATGGTGCAGAGTTAAGCATATACGTAGTTGATAATATCGGTTGGCTTAAAATGCTCCAGACAAGATTAAAAGACCGGCAGATTCAATTATGTGATAAACAGGATATTTATCGTCTATTAGATGCTGGTCATATCATTGTTTGGAAGGGCTCAGTGCTGTGGGTAGGAAAGGACAGTAAGTAAGATTACTGAGTATTCTGATGGAGCAAAGAAGCTTGTGGATAATCCGTTACTTAATGCGGCTAATAAGGCTATCGTGAAATAATAGTGGAGGAACATAATATGGAGTGTATTGGATACATGATCGGGTCTGACGAATCTACAGTAACTGTTGTATTGCCGGAGAAACCTTTTGGTAAATTAAAATGTAAATTGCCACAACGAGAGAAGAAGGTTGATGCGGAATGCTATGATAAATACGAACTGCATGGATTTAGTATAGAAGTGAATCAGGATGAAGATGTTGTAAGTTGGAAGTTTATCAACATTACAAAGCTTGTTGACGTAAGATACTTCGTTGCGTTGTTAGCTGATAGACGGATAGTTGCTGACGACAGTAAAGCGTATAAAATCTGGGACAACAAAGAGCTTCATTCTGAGGACTGGGTATCACAGTTTGATTGGGCATTCTCTAGTGGGCAGTTCGATGCTATAGATAATATCAGGCTGTTTATACGTAACGGAATTGTATATGGGTCGGATATGCACAAAGGTTACAGATTCAGAAATAGCTGGGAAATTGAAGACGTTCTGGCTGAATACCTAAATGGTTACGACCGGTACAAGGTGTCTAATTTTGGGGCAATGTCTGAGGAGCAACGTAATCCGTTACTTGCTGCAGCAAATAAGGCTATTGTGAAATAACCAGAGGAAAATATATTACAGAAAACTGTAAAGCGTAACATAAAATAGCTGGAGGAAGATATGTTAGGAATAAGGACGTGGTTATATGATGATACATGAACATAAGGCTGGGTCACATGTTAAGGTTTATCAGCCTCTCAAACTGGACGAGTTTTTAGAGACTGAAATCTTAGACCCGGTCGATAAAGACCCTACGTATCATTGCGTTTGTGCACCTATTCAAAAAGATGGTAAATATATAAATATATGTGCACCTGGGCTAATAGCCGAAGTTACAGATGTAGATACTGGTAGGTGCTACAAATATCCAGTATATAAATGTGGTCATATTTCATGGAAGGGTATCGTATATTTCGCTATAATGTCTAGAGATGATATATCACCACATAATCGTAGAAGTGAATTTAGAATTGAGATGTTCACTTCTGGAGATGTGCAGATAAGAACGAATACGAAGGTAAGACCTTGTTACATTAGAGATATATCTCAGTCTGGTCTTGGTTTTACAATACTTAAGGAGTATGTAAACGAAATAGCAGCAGGTGATTACGTATCTGTATCATTCACTGCTAAGCACGATAACCAGATACATCATGTTAACGGTGTTATCGTTAGAATAGTTGAATCAGCTAACAGAGAAGATGTTTATGTTGTTGGTGTGAAGTTATGTTCACAGTCTCTTAATATGAAGTGGTTCGGGCTAGTTGCTATGGAGCAAAGGATAAAACTGCAGGAACGCAAACTTGATAAGGTATGATATAGCGTGATGTTAACGTCTAGGAGTGTTGCTTATGAGTAGTAAAAACAATAGTTACCTATCTATCGCCAAAAACGAGTATGAGTATATAACTAATGATAAGTTACAAGGATTTAACAACATCAAAGCTTTTCATTGCCAGCAGGTGTGTGAGAAGTTGCTTAAACACGTAGTATCTCAAGTATGTACAAATGTAGATATATTACGTACTAATAAGCTTAAAAGATTATATGATAACATATCTACTGAAATCATGTTGTCAAAAGAATCAGAGGATTATCTTAGTACCTTATCACACTTCTACTCTGACACTAGGTATCCTGGTGACGATTATGTAGATGTATCTGATAGTGATTTAAATAGATCTATGAGCGTGACTAGAGAGATATACCAGAAGGTAATGGAGTGGGAAAATAAGAGAACTCCTAGTAAGAGTGTGTCAGAACTACTTGCTGCAGCAAGTAAGACTATTATAAATAATATAGTAGATTGAATGTTAGGAGTGTTGTTTATGTATACATTAATGAACAAAGATGTAAAGTTATTGGACTTTACAATAAAAGGTGAAGGTATTTTAGAAGAATGCTACGTAGTTAATAAGTATCATGATATTCCTTCATGGATAGTTACAGTCACTGAATGGGTAGCTAATAGAAGTGCTGCAAAGCACAGAAAACATATTCATGAGATACTTGCAACCACAGGTGGAGATACATTATCTGGTTTTATAAAACTAACACATTGTCTCTCTATAAATGATACATTATGGGTTAAGTCAAGTGAGGAAGATATTACGTGGAATGATGTATCTCTATACAGAAATCCGTTCAATGATGTGATATCAAAATTGTCGTTTGATGGTAACGGTATGTATGGACAACAGTTGTCTACTACATCACCTGAACTTACAACGAACGGTGCATTTGATAAATGTTGGATTAAGGATGATACCGGAATCTACCTACTTAAGGTTGGTAGTACGGGAGCGAGTAATTCCGGGAGAGAGCCTTATAGTGAGGTATTATCGTCGCAGGTATATGAACACTTATGCTCATCAAGAGTAACTTATAACTTGGGGCGATACCACAGTAAAGTAGTTTCAAAGTGTAAGTTATTTACGAATGAGCAACATGGATATAAGCCTGCGTCTATTTATAATCTGATTGGAAAGACTATCGTACAATTACTTTATGAGTTTGATAAATTCGAGTCAGCTGACCTATTCCGTGAGATGATTGTTGCTGATGCTGTAACAATAAATCAGGACAGACACCTTGGTAACTTTGGATTCCTTGTAAATAACGATACATTTGAGCGTGAGACTATGGCACCAGTATTTGACTTCAATCTCGCTATGTTCCCTTACGCTGATTGGTATGAGGGATTTCCGGATATGGATGATTGGATACTTAAGCGTGGTCCTCAGATTGGTCCGGATTATTATAGTACGGCGCAGGCTCTTATGACTCCGGCTATTCGTAGTGAGTTGATAAATCTTAAGGACCTTGAACTTGAAGTTGAAACAGATGATAAGTTTGATGCTATGCGTCTTAAGATTGTCAATAAGTTCAAGAATATTCAGATTGACAGAATACTTGGTAATCACAGGCAATTTAGTTTTACAGAGTATAAACAGCAAAAGGATAATCCGTTGATTACTGCAGCAAATAAGGCTATTGTAAAATAGCTGGAGGAGGAACATGTTAGAGATACAAGGCGTGGACATTTTTAAAATTGCTAGTGGTGATGCAGAGGCTATCTGTATAACCACGAATGGCATTTGTAAAAATAATGGTGATGCTGTCATGGGAAAGGGTATCGCTAAGACTGCAGATGAAATGTTTCATTTGAGTAAGAATCTTGGTTACCTGCTTAGAACACAAGGAAACAGAGTATACCATATGGGAAAGTTTTCTGTATCTGGGTGCGAACCGTATAATGTGTTCACATTCCCTTCAAAGCATCGTTGGAGAGGTAACAGTGACATTGCACTTATTGAACGTTCGGCAAAAGAACTTAAGGTGTTATGTGACATTTATGGAATTAGTAAATGTTATCTACCACCAGTAGGATGTGGATGTGGTGGGCTATTGTATGATTTGGATGTTAGACCTGTCATATCTAAACTGTTGGATGATAGATTTATTGTAATTACAGATTACGGTGTACGTAAGTAATTGAGTAAAGAAAGGAATAATATTATGATTGGTACAGTCATAGATATAGAAACAACTGGTTGGTTAAAGTTCAACACAGTTGATGGTGTGTCACAGTTGAGTGATGAATCCGAGATTCTTGAAGTTGGATACATCAATATCAATATGGATACAAAACAGATTTTGACTTATGGAACTTTATACTTCTACAAGCCATACTTCAATGTAGAGTCTGATGCTCAGAAAGTACATGGTTTAACAAGAGAGTTCCTTAAGCAGTATGAGCAGGATTTTCAAAAGAATCTGGTTACGTTGATTGGAAAACATTGTTAGAATCTATTGCTTCAGAATTAGGGCTTGAGGTTGAAAAAG
>OOCQ01001525.1_pt1 | contig 13639 bp, 9 predicted proteins | sample 1671121 | NCBI WGS metagenome assembly OOCQ01 (sample SAMN06348124, study PRJEB24527) | human gut metagenome | biome: human gut; feature: ankylosing spondylitis patient; material: feces | host: Homo sapiens | place: China | collected 2015-10 | reverse complement strand
TGTTCAGCACGTCCGGCACCTCGTCGATCTCGGCCTTCATGGCCAGCAGCTCGTTTGTGGGCATCCCCTCCACGGTGATCATGTTGGTGGACGCCAGATGGTAGTCCGTCTCTAAGAGCAACTGCCCCACCCGGGAGTCCAGCTCCTGCGGCAGATAAGAGAGGATGTCGTAGTTGATGGGCGTGGCGACGGCCCCCACTGCCGCCGGGATGAGCAGCAGCACCGCCGCGATGAGGATGAGCCTGCGCATCCGCACGATGGCCCGCGCTAGTTTTTTCATTCATTTCCTCCCAAAGCGCATTTTTTCGCTGTTTCGAGGAAAAACGACTTTTCTCGTTTTTCCGATATACTTTATTATAGTACTCTCCCTTTGGGTGTCAAGAGACAACTCTTCCCGTCGTCACTCGTTCGATACCGCGAGCAGGAGCCTCTCCCAAAGGGAGGGCCTTGGCACAACAAAAAGCGGGACTCACAGGTGGTCAAGTCTGTGTGTCCCGCATTTTGTTTCTTTTTTGCACAGAGCGCCGTACCAGAGCGCCTGTACTGCGCGCAGGGAAAGCGGAGCAAACCATAAGCCGCTTTCCTTTTTTAGGAGAATGGAATGGAGGAACCGGATCTCCTCAAAGAGAGTTGCAGGCATCTCTTCAGAGGATCCGGAGGAGCTTTGGTTAGATTTAACTAACCTCGCCGTGAGAACAGGATACCATAGTTTGTCATGACTGTCAAGCCTGTTTTTCAAATTTTCTGCAATTTTTTTATCCGTGGCCTCCATGAGCATTTTTCATAACAAAAAGTACCCGTGCTTGTGGAAAATCCACAGGTTTCCTCTTGCTTTTTCTGAGAATCACTGTTATTATAGTGTCAAGGCCGCTGCTGGCCGACTCGATTGCCCGCCCGCAGCCGCTTTTTGCAGCGTGGAGGTTGCCATCCAAATACCTCTGCGTGATGTACCGCCCTGCCTTCAAAAGGCCGCAATCGGCGGCTTTTTTAAGACAGGTTAGTTAGGCAGTCCTAACCAGCTGTTGCAAAGCAGCTGCTGTGTTGGATTGCGATAGGAGCAAGGAGGTTCCAATGATCGATTTTGAACAGTGGGAAGGCTTTGAGGGCCGCATCTGGAAAGAGGAGGTCAACGTCCGCGACTTCATCCAGAAGAACTACACGCCCTATGACGGCGACGAAAGCTTCCTCGCCGACCCCACTGAAGCGACCAATAAGCTGTGGGGCGCACTGCAGAAGCTGCAGAAGGCCGAGCGCGCCAAGGGCGGCGTGCTGGATATGGAGACTGACGTCGTCAGCAGCCTGACCGCATACGGCCCCGGCTACATCGACGAGAGCCTGAAGGATCTGGAGCAGATCGTCGGCCTGCAGACCGACAAGCCCCTGAAGCGTGCATTCATGCCCTATGGCGGCATCAAGATGGCGGAGCAGGCCTGCACCACCTACGGCTACCAGCCCTCTGAAGAGCTGCACAAGATCTTCACCGACTACACCCGCACCCACAATCAGGCTGTGTTCGATGCCTATACCCCCGAGATGAAGACCGCCCGCCACACCCACATCATCACCGGCCTGCCCGACACCTATGGCCGTGGCCGTATCGTCGGCGACTACCGCCGTGTGGCACTGTACGGCATCGACGCCCTCATCAAGTTCAAGCAGGAAGACTTCGCCAACTGCGGCGACGGCACCATGACCGATGACGTCATCCGCCTGCGCGAAGAGATCGCACGCCAGATCAACGCCCTGAAGGGCATGAAGAAGATGGCCGAGGCTTACGGCTACGACATCTCTCAGCCCGCTAAGACCGCCAAGGAAGCCTGCCAGTGGCTGTACTTCGGCTATCTGGCCGCCATCAAGACCCAGAACGGCGCCGCTATGAGCGTGGGCCGCATCTCCACCTTCCTCGATATTTATATCCAGCGCGATCTGGACAAGGGCATCCTGACCGAGAGCGAGGCTCAGGAGCTTATCGACCACATGGTCATGAAGTTCCGCATGGTCAAGTTCGCCCGCATCCCCAGCTACAACCAGCTGTTCTCCGGTGACCCCGTCTGGGCAACTCTGGAAGTGGGCGGCATCGGCATGGACGGCCGCAGCATGGTCACGAAGAACTGCTACCGCTTCCTGCACACCCTCGAGAACATGGGCCCTGCACCCGAGCCGAACCTGACCGTTCTGTACTCCTCTGCCCTGCCCGAGAACTTCAAGAAGTACGCCGCCAAGGTGTCCATCAACACCAGCTCGGTCCAGTACGAGAACGACGACGTCATGAAGCCCGTCTGGGGCGACGATTACTCCATCTGCTGCTGCGTGTCTGCCACCCAGACCGGCAAGGAGATGCAGTTCTTCGGCGCACGCGCCAACCTCGCCAAGTGCCTGCTCTACGCCATCAACGGCGGCGTGGACGAGAAGAGCCACGAGCAGTGCGGCCCCAACTATGCCCCCATCACCAGCGAGTACCTGAACTACGACGAGGTGCTGCCCAAGTACGTCCAGATGCTGGACTGGCTGGCCGGCCTGTACGTCAACGTGCTGAACCTCATCCAGTATATGCACGACAAGTACTACTACGAAGAGGCTGAGATGGCTCTCATCGACACCGAGGTCCGCCGCACCTTTGCCACCGGCATCGCCGGCTTCTCCCACGTCATCGACTCCCTGAGCGCCATCAAGTACGCCAAGGTCAAGGTCGTCCGCGACGAGGCAGGTCTTGCTACCGGCTTCGAGATCGAGGGCGACTTCCCGAAGTACGGCAACGATGACGACCGCGCCGACGAGATCGGCGTCTGGCTGCTGAAGACCTTCCTCGAGATGATCAAGAAGCGCCACACCTACCGCAACTCCGAGGCCACCACCTCCATCCTGACCATCACCTCCAACGTGGTCTACGGCAAGTACACCGGCGCTCTGCCCGATGGCCGTGCCGCCTTCACCCCCTTCGCACCCGGTGCAAACCCCAGCTACGGCGCAGAGCAGAACGGCCTGCTGGCCTCTCTGAACTCCGTGGCCAAGCTGCCCTACCACTGGGCTCTGGACGGCATCTCCAACACCCAGACCATCAACCCCGAGGCTCTGGGCCACAGCGAGGAGGAGCGCAAGGAGAACCTGGTGCAGGTGATGGACGGCTACTTCGATCAGGGTGCACACCACCTGAACGTGAACGTGTTCGGCAAGGAGAAGCTGCTGGATGCCATGGAGCACCCCGAAAAGGAAGAATACGCCAACTTCACCATCCGCGTCTCCGGCTATGCGGTCAAGTTCATCGACCTGACCCGCGAACAGCAGATGGACGTGCTGGCGCGCACCTGCCATGGCGCTCTGTAAGACCCTTGGGTACGTCCACTCGCTGGAATCCTTCGGCTCGGTGGACGGGCCGGGTGTCCGGTTCGTTGTCTTTCTGCAGGGGTGTGCCCTGCGGTGCAAATACTGCCACAACCCCGAAACGTGGAGCGCTGAGGGCGGCACGGAATGGTCTCCGGAGAAGCTGTTCCAGCACGTCTGGCGCTACCGCAATTACTGGGGCAAGAAGGGCGGCATCACCGTCAGCGGCGGCGAGCCGCTGCGGCAGATGGACTTCTTGACAAAATTCTTCCAGCTGGCACGCGCCAAGGGGGTGCACACCGCGCTGGACACGGCCGGTCAGCCGTTCCAGCCCGATGACCCCGCCTACCTGGCCGCCTTCGATACCCTGATGGCTTCCACCAGTCTGGTGATCCTGGATCTCAAGGAGATCGACCCGGAGAAGCACCGTCAGCTTACCGGCAGGGACAATGCCAACATCTTAGCCATGGCACGGCACATCTCTGATCTGGGCGTTCCGCTCTGGATCCGGCATGTGCTGGTGCCCGGCCTCACCGATGACGAGGAGGGCCTGCGCAGGACCGCAGACTTCATCCGCAGCCTGAAAACGGTGCAGCGGGTGGAGGTGCTTCCCTACCACACGCTGGGGCTGTTCAAGTGGCAGAAGCTGGGCATCTCCTATCCCCTGCCGGACGCTGTTCCCCCCACGGCGGAACAGGTCCGCCGGGCGGAGGAACTGTTGGAAGTGGCTAAGTACCCCGGCTGAAGCGATGCAGCCGCCGGTGCTTGACAAAGCCTTTTGCATCTGATTTAATAAAATCAAACAGAAGATGGAGCCCTTCGGCGGCTCACGCATCAGGGACCCCCCTGCTTTTCGGGGTAAACTGCGTGAGCACCGGAGGGCTCCTTTTTGTAAGGAGGTATTTGAATGAAGCATCCCGCCATGAATCCCTATCTGCCCCTGTGGGAGTATGTCCCGGACGGTGAGCCCCGTATCTGGGGCGACCGGCTCTATGTCTACGGCAGCCACGATGTGGCAGGCTCCACTCAGTTCTGCGAGGGCGATTACGTTGTGTGGAGTGCCCCGCTGGATGATCTGGGCAGCTGGAAATACGAGGGCAACAGCTATCCCTATACCGCCACCGCATCACTGGAAGAAGGCGGCAACCTTGCCGCCCCCGACTGCGTGCAGGGCCCCGATGGACGGTACTATCTGTATTATAATCGTGGAAAGTACGATCCCTGTGAGGTCGCTGTCAGCGACACGCCGCAGGGGCCCTTCACCTATCTGTGCAACGTGACTTTCCCGGATGGCACCATACCCGCCACCAAGATGTTCGACCCGGGCGTACTGGTGGACGACGATGGCCGGATCTATCTCTACATCGGCTTCTGCCCCACACCGGATTTCCCATGGGCACTCAAGCTGGGCAAGTACAGTCTGGGCTTTGAGCTGGAACCGGACATGCATACCATCAAGGCCGGGCCTTTTGAGGTGCTGCCCGGCTGTCAGGCTACCGCTGGCACCGGCTTTGAGGGCCACGGCTTCTACGAAGCCTCTTCTCCCCGGAAAATCGGCAAACGGTATTACCTTGTGTATTCCTCTGAGCAGAGCCACGACCTGTGCTATGCTGTCTCCGACCAGCCGCTGACCGGCTATCGGTACGGCGGAATCCTCGTTTCCAATGCAGACATCGGACGGAACGGTAACACCACGCCCAAGTCCCCCTATGGCAACACCCACGGCGGCCTTGTCCAGCTGGATGGGCAGTGGTACATCTTCTATCACCGCCAGACCCACGGCATCGAGTGCTGCCGCCAGGGCTGTGCCGAACCCGTTGTGCTGGATGCGGAGGGCCATTTTCACCAGGCCGAGATCACAAGCTGCGGCCTGAACGGCGGGCCGCTGCCCGGCATCGGCAGCTACAATGCCTGTTACGCCTGCAACCTGACCCACGAGACCATCGGCAAAGAGCGGCTCACCATCCGCAAGTGTGTGCGGGACACCCAGCCCCACTTTTTTGAAGAGCCTGCCTCCAGCGGCAAGCGGGAGGACAGCCTGCACTATATCGCCAATATGCAGGACGGCACACTGGCAGGGTTCAAGTACTTCGCACTGGGGGATGCCTCCCGGCTCACCCTGCGCCTGCGGGCCAGTGCACCGGGCAGCATGGCCGTCTATCTGGACGAGGCCTGCACCCGGAAAACCGCTGAGGTCACCTTCCCCGCCAGCACGGACTGGCAGGAGGTACAGGGCAGCTTTTCTGCCCCGGCAGGAACCCTTCCGCTCTTCTTCCGGCTGAACTGCACCGGCAGGGTGGACTGGGAAAGCTTCATCCTGACTTAAACAAAAAATGACCCTCTCTATCTCGCTGACGTATGCCCGCTCCCTTTTTGGGGAGGTGGCACTGCGAAGCAATGATAGAGAGGGTCGTTTATTTTTCTTCACTTCCGGCGTGATACACCTGCAGATACACCCTTTTGCGCTCGGCATCCGTGTTCTCTGCCAGCTGCTGGCAGAAACGCCCATCCTCGAACAGGGCGACCACATTGGGCGCATAGCGGGTGCCGCTCTGGGCCCGCAGCTCTTCCAGCAGCGTGCGGAAGGGCTTGGCAAGGTTGTAGCACCGACCGATATTATCGGTGGCGGCATCCAGCGAGTCTGCCACGCTCAGCGCATCCACGATCCCCTTGATCTCCGGCGGGCAGGAGGGTACATCATTGGGATATCCGCCCTTGCCGTTGTAATAGCAGTGGTGATAGAGTGCCGCCGGGGCCAGCGTTTTTCCGCAGCCCATTCTATTCAGAATGGCAGCGCCGGTCCTTGGGTGGCTCTGGATGCAGAAAAACTCCTCATCCAGCAGGCGGCGGGCGTTGTTGTCGATGTACATCAGAACAGCACACTTGCCAAGGTCGTGGTACAGGCCGCACTCATAGGCCGTCTGGCAGAGCTCCTCCCGCCGGGCCTGCACTTCGGCCGCGCTCCTGCAGCCCAGCAGACCAACCAGTGTTTCGGGTCTTGTCTCGATCTGCCGATGCAGCAGGGCACGGGTCAGCTCTGCCACCATCAGCGAGTGGACATAGGTCGGCTTGTGCCCGGCCAGGATACTGCCCAGCATCCGGCGGTTCGCCGTTTCATCTGAGCTGGAACTGATCTTGCTCAACTCCCAGGCGGCAGAGCTTACCACACGGGGATACTGGCTGGCCGGCATCTGTTCCAGATACTGATACGCAGAACGACATACCTGCTCCACGGTTGCACGATACCTCTGTGCTCCCGCCTCGTCCAGACGTTCTGCATAGACCGAAAGATAGGCCGCCAGAACCAGCTTCCGGTTGATGGCCTCGGCAGAATAATCATCCTGCGCCACGCTTCCCGCCGATTCCAGAAGGATCTTGACCACGTCTTCCAGGCTGCCCACCCCGGCATGGTAGCGGGCAGCGGCGTAAAAATAGGGCACCCGCCAGTTCTGCAGGCGTGCATCCGGGCCCTTGTGTTTCTTCTTGTGCGTCCAGATGTATTCCGCCGATTCCAGCACCTGCCGCGCCACCTCGGGATCCTCCTCCTGCCGCAGGTGGGTCAGCAGGGTCATGCGATCCATGTGCATGGAATAGATGTAGCTTTCCCAGGGGAACTCCGGGTCCAGTGCATGGTAATGCGCAGACTGGATGATGTCCATTGCGCGGCGGAACCGCTCCAAATACCGGCAGCTTTCCGCATGGGTGCCGCGGGACATCCCCAGCCGGGTGTTGCCCACACAGCGGATGAGATACTGCCGGGTATTCCTGTCCAGCTGTTCATACCGTGACATGGATTCAGCAGCTTCCGTAAAATAGACCTGGATCGCATCGCCCAACAGGTTGATGCCAGTTCCCTCATCCCGGACGTTCATATAATGCAGGGTGATGCCCGTGTAGTACAGCTCCCTGACGATCATGGGCACGTCTTTCCGGCTGCGGGCCGCTGCCAGCAGCAGCTGATGCACCTTGAACGCCACGCCCATATCCTCGCTGTTCGCGTAGTTGAACAGCCTGCCCGCAAAGGCACTCAGTCCCTGGATATCCGTTTCGGTCAGGGAGGCAGGGTCGCGGTCGTAGACAAACTGCGCCAGCAGTGCCTCATTCTGCCGCATCAGGGCATTGCATCTCAGCGCGTTGGTCTGGATCTCTTCCAGCACGGCAGCGGGAGCCTTGCCCTCCGGAAAGCTGGGCCGGGAGATCGAGCGCACAACGCGCAGATCCCGAATATACTGTTCAAAGGCCTCTGCCTGCGTGCACTCCATCTCATCAGCCCCTTTTGTCGAAGTCCGTCGTTCGATTTGAAACTATAATTCAGTATACGGCATTTTTCGGCAAAAATCAACTGATTTTCGCAGATTTTTTAGCCCCCCCCCGAATATTTTATGCATTCATACGTTACTTTTTGTATAAAATGCACTTCCACCGGGGGATCGGGTGCGCTTGATTTACGAAATTGCTTCCGGCAGCTGCATCCATTTGCCCTTCCATGCGTAGAGCACCATCAATACTGCACCCACAGCCCAGGACACCGGATAGACCAGCAGCACGCCCTCAATGCCCGCAAACAGGGGCAGGGCAAACTGGATCCAGGCGATGCGGAACAGGCACAGGGAGATCAGCAGCACCACCATGGGCGGCACGCTCTTGCCGGTGCCGCGCACCGTACCGGCAAGGCCCTGCAGGATGCCCAGCATCCAGTAGAAGGGGCAGAAATAGAGCATACAGATCTTGCCGTAGGCAATGACCGTTTCATCGCCGGTGAACAGGTGCATGATGGGGTCCTGGAAGGCGAGCAGCAGGATGCCGGTCAGGATGGTGTAAACGATGCACATGCCCAGGGTGACAAAGGTGCCCTTTTTGACACGGTCGATCTTGCCCGCACCAAAGTTCTGGCCCACAAAGGTGGTGGCCGCCATGCCGAAGCTCAGCACAGGCAGAATGTTGAAGCCATCCACTTTCATATAGGCGGCAAAGCCTGCCATGGCAGCGGCACCATAGCCGTTGACGCTGACCTGCACCAGCACATTGGAAAGGGAGATGACCATATTCTGGATGCCGGTGGGCAGGCCCACCTTGATGATGCGGACCGCCATCTTTTTGTGCACGCGCACTTCCTTTGCCGTCACGCGGTAATCGTCCTCCACCCGCATCAGAAAGCGCAGGGAGAGCACACAGGACACCAGCTGGCTGATATCGGTGGCAATGGCCGCACCGGCCACGCCCATCTTGCATCCTGCGATCAGGACAAGGTCGAGGACGATGTTGGTGATGGAGGCAACGCCCAGGTAAAGCAGGCTCCGCTTGGAGTTGCCGGCTGCGTTCAGGATACCGGCTGCCATGTTATACACCACGCTGAACAGCACGCCGCCAAAATAGAGCCGTATATAGAGCACCGCATCCTCCAGCACCTCTGCGGGGGTGTTCATGGCGGTGAGCAGGGCCCGGCTGACGGCAATGCCGCACACGGTCAGGATCGCACCCAGAATGGCCGAAAGGGCCAGGGAGGTGTGCACCGCAGTGTGCGCGCCCTCCCTGTCCTTGGCTCCCAGAAACTGAGACACCACGACACCGGCACCCACGGCAATGCCCTGGCTGAACCCGATGAGCAGGAAGATGGGCGAGCCGCTGGAGCCGACGGCTGCCAGCGCGTTGCTGCCCACAAAGTTGCCCACGATGATGGAATCGGCGGTGTTGTACAGCTGCTGCAGCATGTTGCCCAGGATCAGCGGCACCGAGAAGAGCAGGATGCTCTTCCAGATGCTGCCCTCTGTCATCAGCCGTGATTTTTTCTTTTCTTCTAAAATCGTCTGTGCCATAATGTTTCCTTTTTCACGCAAAGCTTCAACTCATATATCAATCGTTATACAGATAAACGATACCTTGTTTCTGCCAAAAAGTCAAGCAAAAGCGTAAAAAGGGGCGTTTGTACCGGTTCCACCCTATTTCCACCCTCTCGCCGCTGGGTCCAGCATCTCGGCGGCAGAGTAGACCAGGGCGTTGCAGACTGCAGCGGCCACGGTGCTGCCGCCCTTGCGGCCCATGGCCGCGATGGCAGGCACGCCGTGGGCTGCACAGGCGGCAAACAGCGCTTCCTTGCTTTCCACCACATTCACAAACCCCACCGGCACGGCGATGACCAGGGCAGGCCGCAGCCCGGCCTCGATCTCTTCCGCAATGGTCAGCAGGGCGGTGGGGGCATTGCCCACCGCAAAAATGGCCCCGGGGTGCTCCTGCGCCGCGCGGTGCATGGAAGCCACTGCCCGGGTGGTTCCGGTCTCGGCTGCGATCCGCGCCACCTCGGGGTCCGCCATATAGCAGAGGGCACTGCCGCCCAGCCGGGCAAGGGCAGGCTTGGAAATGCCCGAAAGCGCCATGTTGGTGTCGGTGATGATAGGGGTCCCGGCCCGCAGGGCGGCCACACCTGCTGCCACAGCCCCCGGCGTGAAGCGCAGATTTTTCGCATAGTCAAAGTCGGCGGTGGTGTGGATGACCCGCTTGACCACAGCGGCAGTCTCGGGCGGCGGGGTCAGGCCCAGCGCTTCCAGCTCTGCCGTGATGATGGAAAGGCTTGTCCGCTCAATGTCGGCGGGCAGATGATGTTGTGGGATCATTGTGCATTCCTCCGCGGGTTCTCCAACCCCATGGCCGCGTAAACGGCATCCAGATCCAGCGCGCCGCGCACGCCATCGGCCAGCAGGTCAAACTGCTGCTGGCGGTACTGCTCCATCGGGATGAGGGCCGCGCTGTCCGGCGCAATGCCCTTGCGCCGGCAGAGCAGGGCCACCAGCTTCTCGGTGAGCTCCCCGGTATCAAACAGGCCGTGCAGGTAGGTACCGAACACATTGTCCTGCACGCAGCCCTCGGGTGTGCCGTCTGCCAGTGTGCAGAAGGGCACACCCTGCACCTCGGTGCGGCCGGTGTGGATCTGATATCCGGTCAGGGCCGCACCCGCAAAGGGGGCGGCGATCACGGCGGCAGTGTCCTGGGTGCGGTGCTTCTGGCCGGTAAAGACTGTGCGGGTGGGCAGCAGCCCCAGCCCCCGCACAGTCTGCGCCGTACCGCTCTCCGTGCCCTCAGGGTCGGCCAGCGTCTCGCCCAGCATCTGATACCCGCCGCAGACCCCCAGCACCGGCGTGCCGCTGGCCGCCAGCTTCAACAGGACTGCTTCCAGCCCGGACTGCCGCAGCCAGAGCAGGTCATCCACCGTGTTCTTGGTGCCGGGCAGAATGACGAGATCCGGTGTGCCCAGCTGGCGGGTATTCTGCACATACCGCACGCCCAGCAGCGGGTGCTGCTCCAGCGGCATGAAATCGGTAAAGTTGGAGATGTGCGGCAGGCGGAGGATGGCCGCATCCAGCGGGTGGACCGTTCTGCCCGCATCCAGCCGGGTGGAAAGGGAGTCCTCGTCCTCAATGTCCACCTTCAGGTAGGGCACGACCCCCAGCACCGGCAGCTGCGTTTTTTCTTCCAGCATCGCAAGGCCGGGGCGCAGGATCTCCACATCGCCGCGGAATTTATTGATGAGCAGCCCCTTGATGCGGGCGCGCTCCTCCGGCTCCAGCAGCGCCACCGTGCCGTACAGCTGGGCGAACACACCGCCCCGGTCGATATCTCCCGCCAGCAGAACGGGGGCATCCACCAGCCGGGCAAGGCCCATGTTGACGATATCATCTGCCTTCAGGTTGATCTCCGCCGGGCTTCCGGCCCCCTCGATGACGATGATGTCCACGGTTTCGGCCAGACTGTTGTAGGCCGAGAGGATCTCCGGGATGAGCGCTCTTTTCATTTTGAAATAAGCGGCGGCGGACATCTGGCCCCGCACCTCACCATTCACGATGACCTGACTGCCCACGTCACTGCTGGGCTTGAGCAGGATGGGGTTCATCCGCACATCCGGCTCGATGCCTGCGGCCTGCGCCTGCACCACCTGTGCCCGGCCCATTTCCAGCCCATCCCGGGTGACAAAGCTGTTCAGCGCCATGTTCTGACTTTTGAAGGGAGCCACGCGGTAACCGTCCTGCGCAAAAATGCGGCAGAGGGCGGCGCACAGCAGGCTTTTGCCTGCACCGCTCATGGTTCCCTGCACCATGATGCACTTTGCCTTGCTCATTCCAGCACCTCCGCAAGAAGTTTCAAAAGCTGTTCGTTTTCAGGCCCGGTACGCACGGCGGTGCGGTACCAGCCGGGGCCCAGCCCGGGGTAGTTCGCACAGCTGCGCAGCACAGCGCCCCTTTGCCGCAGGGCTTCTCCCAGCGTCTCCGGGGCCTGAAACAGCAGGTAATTTGCTCTGCCGTCCAGCACCCGCAGGCCCAGCGCCCGCAGCCCGGCCGTCAGGCGGGGCCGTTGTTCGGCAATGAGGGCCCGGACCTTTTCCACATACGCTGTCTCCTCCAGCGCGGCAAGGCCCGCCGCCTGCGCCAGACTGGACACGCCCCAGGGCTGGCCGCAGGCCTGCATCTGTTCCAGCAGCGCCGTGTCGGCACTCAGGGCATAGCCCAGCCGCACGCCCGCCATGCCGTAAAGCTTGGTAAAGGCTTTCAGGATGACCAGATTTCCCTCCCCCAGCAGGCCTTTTGCCGTGTGCAGGGCATGGTCGGGCAGGAAATCAAGGAAGCATTCGTCCACCACCAGCAGGGTGCCGCACGCCGCGCAGCGGTGGAGGATCTGCTCCACCAGCGGCAGGGCCGTCAGCTGGCCGGTGGGGTTGTTGGGCTGGCAGAGAAACACCATGTCCACCCCCGGGCGGATGGCCGCACAGAACGCATCCGTGACCGCAAAGTTCTCCTGCTCCCGCAAAAAGAAGCGTTCCACCGTGCAGCCGATGCTTTCCAACGCAGTGGCATACTCAGCAAAGGTGGGTGCAGTGACCAGCGCCCGGCGGGGCTTTTGGGCCCAGACCAGTCGGAAGATGAGGTCGGCTGCCCCATTGCCGCAGAGGATCTGCTCCGCCGGCACCCCCTCATGGAGCGCCAGCTTTGCCCGCAGCTCCCGGCACAGGGGGTCGGGGTAGCGGTCGGCCGTGGGCAATGCCGCCGTGATGGCCCGGGCCACCCCTTCCGGCAGGCCCAGCGGGCTGACGTTGGCCGAAAAATCCAGCGCATCCCGCCCGAACTCGGCCCGATACCCGGCCCAATCGCCGCCATGTACTAGTTGCATCTTCGTTCTCCTTTTCCTGGATGGTTCTGGATCCCAGCTCTTGGCTCCCCCTTTGGGGGAGCTGTCATGCAAAGCATGACTGAGAGGGCGAGGGTGATTACAAAACAGCGCATATTGCCACGCCCCACGCCAGTGCAAAGGCGCTTGCCACGTACATCATCCGGTTGGCACGCAGGATATCCTCCGGTTCAATGGGACGCAGCGGATCGCCGATGGTGGGCTTGGCGTAGTATTCTCCAAAGTAATAGGCGGGCCCAGCCAGCTGCACCCCCAGCGCACCGGCGCAGGCGCTCTCGGTCTGGGCGCTGTTGGGGCTGGCATGGTTGCGGCGGTCCCTCCGCCAGATCTTCCACGCCCCTTTTGCGTCATTGTGCGTAAAGGCCGCGGCAGCCACCCACAGCAGGGCGGCAAGGCGGCTGGGAAGGTAATTTGCCGCATCGTCCAGCTTGGCCGGGATGCGGCCAAAGTAGAGGTATTTTTCGTTTTTGTAGCCCAGCATACTGTCCATCGTGTTGATGGCCTTATAGGTCAGCGCCAGCGGCGCGCCGCCCAGCAGCATGTACAATAGCGGGGCAATCACGCCATCGCTGGCGTTTTCGGCCACGGTTTCCACAGCGGCTTTGGTCACGCCCTCCGCCGTCAGGTTTTGGGTATCGCGCCCCACAATGCGGGCCACGGCTTTGCGGGCGGCGGGCAGATCCTGCTTTTGCAGCTCTTTGTACACATTGCGGCTTTCCTGCGCAAGACCCTTAGCGGCCAATGCCTGAGCGCACCAGAACATCTGCACGGCAAGCCCCGCCAGCGGGTGCAGCGCCGCCGCCAGCCTGCACACCAGCGCTGTGATGAGGAACGTGCCCACCGGCAAAATGGCAGCCAGCACCGCCCCGCCGCAAAGCTCCCCCTGCGGTGTTTGGGGAAATTGTGCGCGCAGGCGTTTTTCCAGCGCGGTGATGGCTTTGCCCATCAGCACAACGGGATGCGGCAGCCAAGCCGGGTCGCCAAAAATGGCATCCAGCACAAAACCGCCCAGCACCGCCCAAAATATCAGCATATACTCTCCTTGGTGTACTGCACGGTCTTGACCAGGTGCAGTACGTGCTGCGCGGCCCAATCGCGTGCATCCAGCACATAGCCGCCCGCGTTGGGGCCGCACCATTTGTAG
>OOCQ01001512.1_pt1 | contig 13747 bp, 14 predicted proteins | sample 1671121 | NCBI WGS metagenome assembly OOCQ01 (sample SAMN06348124, study PRJEB24527) | human gut metagenome | biome: human gut; feature: ankylosing spondylitis patient; material: feces | host: Homo sapiens | place: China | collected 2015-10 | reverse complement strand
CGTTCCTTGGAGGCTTTGCGCCTCCAGCCACTTGGGCGAACCACCGCAGTGTGTTCAATGGTATTAGGTTTTATTCTTGCCAAAACATTGTGTCCACAAAGACACAGCAAGGTATGTTTTGAGTTACTCAAAACCTTTCGAGTTACTCTCGAAAGAACCTGCCTATCGGTGGATACATCTCCAAAGTCGAGTATCTGAACCAACCTATCGGTAGTGAAAAAATGAGAAAATCCTATTGTTCCGATTGTACGAGTTTTCAGAGTAAAGCCTCGTTGCTATAGATTTTATCTTTGTTAACTTAAATGTACAGGTAGGGAACACGAATGTTCTGGCAATAACAAATCTTCCACATCTTACTTTTAAAAACATAGATATAGACGATGAATATAGTTCGGGGCTTTAGGAAGCGTCAAGTCGTTCATATAGTTTTCTTTTTCATTTTTTACATCAGTATTTACCCACGATACGGAATCTTAGAACTCACAACATCTATTTTGTTTATGTCATAACCATTGATTTGTAGAAAGTGGTATATGGACTGCACTGTAAGCATTTTATTGTTAGTTGGACCTACAACAATCTTTTTAAGAGCCTCCTTAGGTACTCGTATTTCAACATAAGGAGTAATATACCCATTGCGAACACGATACTTTATTTTTGAAGCATCATCACAGTGTACAACACCTCTTGTTTCTTGTTCATGCTTGTATGCATCATTCTTTGCACCTAAACATGTTGAAAGAATTATATTGTTGTAAAGAGCGTTTCTATTATGGTTGTTATCTTCTTTTGATGGCTGAGGACCACCGAGAGCAACAAAACAACCAGTTTTGACCAATTTTAAAAAGCTGCCCAATTCTGTTTCAATGGCTTTTTCTCCATAGATGCATCGTGCCATAATCTCATAACTTTTTGTTAACATATCATAGTCAAATGCTATGGCACAACCGTTTCCATTTGCAGCATACATACCCCACATGCTCAAATTGTCCTCATTTGCAGAAAATGAGGTGATATAATAACTACGAAAAGCACCAGCCACAATATTTTGGTCTTTTTCTATTTTGTTCACTATATTGACACCCTCAACTATTTCGTGAGGATCATTTTGATACAATACATTTGTTGCTCTAAGAATTATGCAATCCTTATGGATGATATTAATTAGGGCATTCAAGTCTGTATAATGGAAAACATTCCAAGTTGTTGTTTGTCCTGCTACTGTTGGCATAATGTTATTTTTTTAAGTTAATACTCCGTTATTGTTGATTTCAAAAACTCCCGATTGATTTGGTCTGGAATGAATATGCTTAGTGAAACGGATTATCAAAATGGAATTTGAATGTTACCACTAATATCTTCATTTACCATAGAGCAATCTTGTAATTTATGCAAATCTTCAATATGACTTATCAGATTATTATAGTTTTCAAGATTCTCCATTTCTTCACGCCTTGCTTTGCTCAACTTACAAAACTCTTCTTCTTGTTCAAGTCCTGCAAATCGTCGTCCACATAGATTAGCGGCAATGCCAGTTGTAGAGCTTCCGCTAAATGGGTCAAGAATCCAATCGCCTTGATTGGTAGATGCAAGAATCATTCGGACGAGTAAACGCAATGGCTTTTGTGTTGGATGTTTGCCACAAGTCTTTTCCCATCGACCGATTGCCGGCATTCGCCAAACATCAGTCATTTGCTTACCATCATTCAGTTTTTTCATCAAATCATAGTTGAATTTGTGTGGAACTTTCTGCATTTTTCTTGCCCAGATTACAAACTCTGTAGAATAGGTAAAGAAACGACAGGAGATATTAGCAGGAGGATTGGTCTTCTGCCACGTTATTACATTCAGAATCTTATATCCAAGTTCCGTAAGACAATTTGCTACGGAAAAGATATTGTGATAAGTTCCACTTATCCAAATCGTACCATTGTCTTTCAACTTGTCACGGCACAGGCGTAGCCATTCCATGTTGAACGCCATCATGCCATCTTGCGACTTACCTTTGTCCCAATCTCCTTTATCAACGCACACGACCTTACCGCTCTGCAACGATATTCCACCGTTGGAGAGAAAGTAAGGAGGGTCGGCAAATATCATGTCGAACTTGAAATCAAACTCTTTGAGAAGTTTGAAACAGTCGCCATGGGCAAGGACAAAGTCCCTTTTTTCAGATTGATAATATGTTTTTAGATTCTGATTTTTGACGATGAACATACCCTCCTGTTGTGCGAAGAGTATCTATCACTTGTTGTGCCTGTGTATATTTCTGCTGTCTCATAATCGTCTTTACTTCAATAAATTTCTGCCTCCAGTATCTTCGAGGATTTTCATTTGTTGGATAGCAATCTGATTCAGTTTGATGAGCCGTTCAGATTGTGCCATACCATCGTTAATAAACACAGCATTTAGATTCTCCATGTTCGATAAGCAGATTAGCTCATTTATATTGGCATAATCACGAATGTTACCTTTCTTATCGGGATTCTGTTCACGCCATTGCCTTGCCGTCATACCAAACATAGCTATGTTGAGAACATCGGCTTCATCGGCATACTTCATAGCTGCTTGTTCACGTGTCACCTCGTTTGGAATAAGATTTTCCTTGATTGCATCTGTGTGAATACGATAGTTTATCTTTGACAGTTCACGTTTAGCAGACCATGACAATTGTTTCTGCTCATCAGCTTTAAGACGTTGATACTCTTTTACCAACAAAAGTTGGAAACGAGGACTAATCCACATTCCAAAGTGGTACGCAATGTCTCGATGAGCATAAGTTCCACCATATCGGCCAGCTTTTGCCATAATGCCAATTGCGCCTGTTCTTTGAATCCAAGCTTTCACAGAAAGTACGAAGTTGTTGCTTCCTGCTGCATTTTTAATTGTATCGAATTCGGTACAATTAAAATTCGGATTATATAGCATTTCCCATTCACCGAGATATTCTATTGTACTTTTGAGGCTCATCCATCTGAAAATTATGTGTTCCTGCATTTGGCTATGTGCCATATCTGTCAAAGAGATATAATCCTCGTTTTGCACACTAACAACAGATATTTCTGTATTTTCAACTTTTATCTTAGCCATAATCCTTAGTCTTTAGTTAACACAAATTTGTGGTTGCATATACTTTCCGCAAGGAACATTAAACAAACCTTTCTTATTTACACAATACAAGCCATTGAAGCAAGTACGATTCAAAAAGAAGAATTTTGTTGTATTCTCTATCGGATCAAGATTCTTTTCATTGTAACGTTGGCGTACAGTCATAAACATCTCACGTTTGGCTTCCATGTCTGGTAAAGCGTAATATTCAGCTTGTATGTCACGCAACGAAGGAATCAGTCGCTCTACATTGTCACGTACAGTTCGGTAACAAGTAATCAAGTCCGAATTGATGTCGTTGATTACTGCACGTTTGATATTAGGATGCTGTTGCAGCATGTAAAACAACATAGCACCACCGCCAACGAATGGTTCTATGTATGTCGCATTTTCCCAATTATCAAAGTCAGCCGGAAGCTTTTGCTCCAGTTGTTCAATGAGTTGTCCTTTACCACCAACCCATTTGATGAATGGTTTTGCTTTAGAATTCATTATTAGTCATTTTATGCTAATGATTTTCAATCATCAGCGTTATTACCTTTTGTTTTATTGATAAGCTAACGAACATCAACGTCCAATAGAGCAGCTACCTTGGTCAATGTTACTAAATCTGGTTGTGAGGTATTGGTACACCATTTTGAGATTGTTGCAGGATCTTTCCTTAATTGCTCGGACAACCATTTGCTTGTCCGCTTCTTCTCTACCAACACGACTTTTATGCGATTTATATCTTTCATCGTTTATCTTTATTATTGCGTTCAGCGCAAAGATAATGGAATATTTTTGAAATCAGGTTATTTTTGTTGCACTTTTATTATTATTTAGCATATCAGTCGGGGAAAATAAAAATTAAATTGTATCTTTGCATCGTGAAATAAAGAGTTGTTTGACAAGCATACTTATACACAATGCAGAATTTAGAACTATTGCCAAATCATTACCTTTATTGAGGTGAGAAACTCATAATTGGCTCATTTTAAGCTATTCTGTATAAATTAGCGGAATTTTTTGAAAAAAACACTTAAAAACTTGCTTTTTTCAGATAAAAGTCGTAACTTCGCAGCAGAATTGTAGAATCTTTAAAATAAGAACGATGGCAAAGTACATCAACCCTTTCATATATGGAAGCATTGACAAGAATGCCTTGGACGGCACAAAAGAATATCTTTAAGCAGTTGGAAGAGTACGCCGACAGCCACCATCTCACCAAAAAGGAATGGGAGGCATACGAGAATAGCCTCTGGATAGCTCGTGACAATATGGCTGCCATGGCCTATGCAGAAAGAGTGGCAGCAGAAAAAGCTAGAGCTGATGGAAAAGCGGAAGGCATTGCTATAGGTCAGAAGAAGGAGCATGAGCGGCTGCTAAATACAGCTCGTGCTCTGCTAGCTAGTGGCATGAGTCTGGAGCAAGTAAAACAGTTTACTGGGCTAAATGATGATGAGATAAAGCAAATTCCATCATAGGATCGAAGAATCAGAGGCAAGATATAATAACGCCCCATGAATTTCCAGACTGATCTCTGGTAAATTCATGGGGCATCCTTATTCTCTATTCCATTTTATCCTCAAATAGGCTCAAGACCAGGAGCCTCACTTCATCCCGATATTCCTCCTTAACCAGCGACGCCAGCCACTGCATGATATGGATGAAATCATCCATTTGCACATTGCGCTTCATCTCCTGCAGCTTATTCAGGTAAGCCGGTCTGAAGTGGAAGCGGGCGATGAGATCTTTACGCTCATACACCCAGTCTTTCTGGTAATCAGGTGCCTTGCCCAAGGCTCTGTTGCCCTTAGCCACATCCTTGGCAGCCCAGAACACCTCTTTCACCAACTGGTTAATACGCTCGTCTACAGAAACTTCCTCTGTCTGCGAGAAAGGGAATCCTTGATTCCCGCTACAATTCTTCTGATTTGTACAATCATTGTTTTTAAAATTTTAAATTATTAATTATTTCACCAGCCCCACTTGGAGCTTGTATCCGTTCTTCATCTGAACCACAATTTCCTTCACCAATTCCTTTACAAAAGAAGCATGATCCACCTCCTCCAATAATCCACGTTTCTTTTTATTCTCAACAGGTTGAGTTACCAAGTTCTCATCCATGCTGCCATCCACGCCAACGAAGGCAAACTGCTTGCCCTCACGGTCGAATCGAGTCACCGTGCCGCCCTGCTGCTCTATTTTGGCTATCACATCATCTATCTGCTTCATGTTGAAGCCCAGCTGGTAATACGTTTCCCCCCCAGCCCCCTGTTTCTGAAACACCTTATACCCCGTAACTCTGTGTAGCGCAAAGGCAGCCTCATTATAAGCACGATAAAAATTGCCTTGCAATACCAGGAAGTACTTGCCCGAAGACTGCTGTCTTTGCAGCACCTGCTCACGCTGTGAGAGCATATTGTTTGCGATACTGGATTCCATGATTGATACGTTTTCTCTGTATATGATAATCTTGATAGTTGAATCGTAAGTGGCATTTCACCTTGCCACCATAATAAATCTGCTCGAAATAGCGATACCATTCCCTGCCCATCATACCTGCCATCACGTGGGCTTGACGATACTCATCAAATGCACCCAGCAAGCCGAAGTAGGAATTCATTGACATCTCAAACTCTTGCTTCTTCTGTCCTGGGAACACAAATACATGCCGCGCCTTCTCATTGAAGTACATCAGGCGATTGTAGAAATTGCACAACACCCTGTTCTGCACATATATCCTGCCCGGCTTGATGCAGCCACCCACAAAGAGGATGCCCTTGTCATGATATTGCAGATACACCTTCTTGGGCGATAGACGAAGCTTATGCGCCTGTAGCCAGCTGCCTATCTTCTTGCGCAGGTGCTTCAGTGCCGTGGGCGAACATGCCACTAGTGCCATATCATCCACATACCGCCCATAAAACTCACCCTTCCATCTCTTCTCCACCAAGCGGTCTAGCTCTGTAAGGAATAACATGGCAAACATCTGGCTGGTATGGTTGCCGATGGGCAAACCATGGCTGCCATCCGTACCAAAGAGACTCTTCTCCTTGGGTAGCAAGTCCCAAAACCAGTCGGGCGAATGCCGCTCGCAGTCTAGCTCGGGACGGTGGAAGATGGTTACCCTGATAAGCCACAAGAGCTGCCCCTTGTCGGCTGCATGGTAATAGGTCTCCACAAATCGCTCCATGCACTGGTAGAGCAGCTTCTTGTCGATGCTCATGAAGAACGACTTGATGTCTAGCTTCATCACCCAGCAGTCTTGCGTATAGCCGTGGCTGCACTCCCTGATCATCTCCTGCACCCGCTTCTGACCATAGAAGGCACCCTTGCCACGGCGACAACTGTAACTGTCGTCGATGAAGTATTGCTCCATCAGAGTCTCTAGCTTGTTGATGATGAGATGGTGCACGATGCGATCTCTGAACTGGGCGGCAAACACCTCTCGGCATACGGGCTTGGTTACCACAAAGGCGATGCTCTTGCCTGGATGGTAAGTGCCATCATTGATGTCGTGCCAGAGGCTTACGAGATTGCTTGCCAAGTGCATCTCAAACTTGATGGCACTGGCGGTGTTCCGCTTGTTCTTACGGCAGGTATAGTAAGCCTCCGTCAGCTCTTCGAGCGATATGCGCCCTATTGCGGGTTCTTCTGTAGAGATTTGTTCCATCCTGTGGCTTGTTTTCCGATGCTATCTATCAGTGGCAACAGCGTGGCGAGGTGCTTGCGAGAGATGGCTTGCAGGTCTACCCCCACATTGTAGAGCATCGCCAAGATCTCGTGCTTCACCTGCAATCGGCGTAGTGCCTCACGCTTGTCGTGCGCCCTATTTGCCTCGATGATGAGGGTCAGGATGTCGAGCAACGTGTTGGTGATGCGCTGACCTAGGTCATACCTATAGGTGCGGGGCATCTGTGCCACGATGGGCTGGCTCTGCAAGAGAAGCCTGTAGGCGGTGCGATATATGGCGGTATCTTCGCTTAATGCCATGATATGTTATAGCTTTTCGAGATTGATAAATAATATATATGTTCTAAAAATTATTGGCGCAAGTACATAAGAAAAATGCTATGTAATAGCTGCAAGCTGAAAAGCGAGGAACGGCCGAACGGGTTTCTGGTTCGTCTTGTTGTTGTTGTTGAAACGAACTGAACCCGATCCCTTGGAGTCGTCGACGCCCGAATCGACGTTCACGGCGTTCGTGGCGGAGAACTCCGAAGAGCCCCCTATCCAAGGGTGAATACCTTTCGACTATCCATTCATTGTTTTTCCACTATAACTAACTGTAGGCATACCTTGATGAAGGGTAGCTATCCCCACTGGAGGGACAACCGCGTGCCTTATGCCAGTCAATGACCTTTTCAATATTGCCAACTGCTCTCTCCTGGTAGCTACATGACCGCCAGGACTCTCGCCATAGCAACTATATTTCTTCTTTGGCTTGCCGCCTGTTGTGGGGCAACCTTGCCTGATATTCAGTTATCTTCTCTGGGAGTTGCCTTTCACCGCCTTGAGGGCGGCTCTGGGGCTACCCCCAGAGAAGATAACCGCCTGAAAAGGCGATACCCCCTGTATTTCTTGCTAAGAACTATTCTGTATTTTCCTCATAATTATATATATATAAAATTGATAAATTTTTAAATTGATGAATCGCTAAAAAGCGAGGAACGGCCGAACGGGTACCTGGTCCGTCTCGCTGCCGTAGCCGTAGAAACGAACTGAACCCGAGCCCTTGGAGTCGTTGACGCCCGAATCGACGCTCACGGCGTGCGTGGCGGAGAACTCCGAAGAGGTCCAAGCCCACGTATTCGTAACACCAAAAAATTCTGTATATTTGTTATCACCCACCTTCTTTAGCTTATTATTAATATTGCTTGTTACAGTGGTCATATTACTAAAGAATCCTAAGGTAGGATGTGTGGTAGTGTTTCCATCCCATATACCAGTCCAATCGCTAGAGAATGCTGCACCCAAATTGCTCATCACAGCATAATACTGACCAGCTGTAGGCAAGAACCATCCAGAACATTTACTAGACTCTGCTTTTAAGGTTTTATAATTCTTAGCCTGATAAGCAGCTTCGGCAGCTGTACTCCATTTAGTAATCAAAGCGGCTGTTTCGGTTACACCTGAACCATAAGGCTTATCATAAGAACCCGTAAGCAGTGCCTTGGAATTAATATAAGTTCTGCCTGCATCCGTATTAGATGAATACCATGCATACCCTGTACCGATGCTCGTTGGTCCAGTAGACCCAATGGTCTTCAAGCACATCACCAAGGCGTGTCCGCCCTTGTTGCTGCTCTTCAATTGAGTTTCTGTCCAATAGTTATCACCTACATATCCCACTATCCCCACTGGCGTCTTCCCCGACAGCAAAGCTTCGCTCTGCGAACTCAAGGCTCCATCACTGTAATAGATATCGCCCACGGCAAGGGTATGGGCAATAGAGGGCATGGCAGTACGCTTGCTCGTTGCCGTGCCCTTGGCTATGGCATTGGCGTCAGGTGAAACAGAAACAGCAGCAGTCCACGCATCGGCATCCGATGTGTTGCCACAAGAAAAGCTGGTAGCTTGACCTGGTTTCACAATCGTGACATAATGATAATCTGCCACCTTGTAGAGTCTTCTGCCACTGACAGAGGCTACAGCATGCACGGTGTTTTCGCCATGAGTCCAAGTATACTCAGGATAGGTGGAGAGATGGTAGGTGTTGGGAACCGTCTTGCTGCCCAAGGTGATATCCGCCAAGCCCATGGCATGGGTGTTGCCTGTAAACTGGAACTTGGTGCCGTCAGAGGTCAAGCTGCCCTTGCCTATCTGCAAGTCGCAGGCATTCATATTGGCAAGCGTGCCCTGGTCGGTGGCAAGCTTGGTAGAGCTCCAGGTGCTGATGGCACTGGAGAAGAAAGCCGTGGCTGAGGTAACATCGCTTACCGTGGCACCCTGCGCAGGCAATCCCGGAAGGCTAGCCTGATAAGGATAATAAACAAAATAACTATACTTAGGCGAAAACTTCAGCTTGCTGCCCGATGGCAACGACCATGCCGAGCCATTATAGCTCAGCTGCACATTAGAGGCGATCACCTTCTTACTATCGTCCACCACAAAGAGCCCCATCTTGTCGTCATTGGCATAGGCAGACTTCAGCTTATTGGTAGCAGAAGTATACTTACTGCTCCAAGAGGTAGGGAAAGTGATGTCACCCAGCTGAAGCGTGGTAATGCTAGAGGCTGAGAGTACATAGGTGATGTGCTTGCCCGCAGCCCAAGAGGTGCCTGCAAGAGAGGCTGTAACCGTGCGATCCTTGTGGCCATCATGAAACACCATCTCTATCTGCGCAGAGCTACCAGCGGCAAAGGTCTGCGGCACCATCAGCAGTGCCGAAGAACCATCGGTAAGAGCCTTGCTCTCACCTGCCTTCACGGCAATGCCCGCACCGCTGGTGCCCAAGCTGATGGCATAGCTGGCAGAAGCTGCACCCGGGGAGCCCCAAGTGCCAGTGGAGATATTATAGTCGCCCTGCCCAGAAACATTCTTCACCGTGATGCTCTTCACCGTGCCCGGTATCATATCTGCGCTCACCGAGAAGGTGATGGCGGTAAGGGCATGGCTAAACTTTAGCTGCACGGCGGAGTTTGGGGAAGAGGAGGTGCGGCTGATGTTCTCGCTCTTAGCCACAATGAGGTCGGGCTGACTGCCTAAGTTGGTAGGTGCCACATAGCGTAGAGTCTGATTCTTAGTCACATCATCACTACCCTGCAAGGAGAGCGAAGCGTGCTGATAGGGAGCATAAGCATAAAACGACAGCGTACCATCGGTAGGCCAAGCCTGCGTATTATCACTGGCATACCAGATGTTGCCACTCTTGCTGGCCTTCTGGTCTTGGAAGAAACTCTGGCTAGCCCCGCTCTTGGTATAGACGGCACTCACACCAAACTCACCTGTCCAGGAAGAATTACTAACCAAAGTGCCTCGAGAGCTCATCCCCATGGCAGCATGAGCAGTCTCCGCCATGCTGCCAGCGGTATTGTCTACCTCCAGCGGATGCAGATAGAGCGGCTCCACGAGATCTCCCCCCAGTGGCAGCACCTTCTGCTCCATGGCAACTCCTGTAAAAGCTGACTGCGCCCTACTCTTGGCTGCCGATGGCTGAAAACCATCCAGCAACTCTGCCTGAAAAGCTATTCTGTCTCCACTCAAAGGGATATTGCCCGACAAGTCCTGACTATCAGAACATGCCGAGCAAACCAATGCGCTCATCAGCAAGAAGCTTATCGTCTGCTGTTTCATCTTATTCTCTATGCTATACATATATCTATATCTTCTATACTATTTTCTATATCTTAATGATAGATTGATCCTTATCCTCCATTACATATCAGTAGGTCTATTCTCCGGAGTCCAACTATCTATGGAGCCCTCTGCCATATACGGATATGCCTTATAGCTGGCTATCACGCCATGATAAGCCTTCAAGCTGCCCGTCACGGTGATGTTCACCTTGTAGTGATAATTGGGAAGCAGCTTATAGTCAGCCTGTCCCGTGATGCCATTCAAGTAGACCTTAAAGTCTGACTGCCATATCTTCCTGGTGTCTGTGTTGCTAGCTTGGGAGTGAGCCTTGATGAGCAGATAAGTGGCATCAGTTGCTGTTGTTGCTGGGTTGGCATAAACGTATGCGGTATAGCTCTGGCTGTTGCTGCCAGAGGTCCAGGAATTGAATGCCGTGCTGTTGGCTGCATATTCCACAAAGGATGTGCCCGATGGCAGGGTGATGCCTGTGCTCGACATATCCGCTGGCGCATAAAAAGCCGAGCGCGGAGCATGGCAGAGCTGATAGCTGTCTACCACGATAGGAAAGCCCGTGTCCTTGTCATCCTTCACCGTGATGGTGAAGTCGAGGCGGCTTGCCAGTCGTTGCAGAGAGATGCTCGACTTTGCCGTGCTAGTGGTAACATTCGTTTTCTGTCCCAGCATCATCAGGCAATCAGCATTCGTGATGTCGCCCTCACCAGAAAAGGTATGATATTGCTTGCGCAAATCTGCCAAGGTGGATACTCCAACAAATGGAGAAGTACCGCCGTTCAGCTTGATGGCATTAGCGATGGTTACCAGCGTACAGCCCGAAGCCTGTCGGGTAGGCACCGTAACGCTGCTTGCCACGCCGTTGCTAAATGTCTTGCTGGCATAGCCTATGGTATAGCCTTGGGCGTTGAAGATGTATACCGTAAGGTCATAGATGTTCTTCTCCTTGTCGGGCAAGGTGGCAGAGGCCTCATTGCTGGAAGATGTCTCTGCCTTCACCGTGAGATTTACCATGCCATCTCCTCCCTCTTGCGTAGACGGCGAGCATGCCGATAGCAGCAGTAGGACCAAGAGGAGCAAGTAATCACCTATATGATATGTAGATACTCTGAGAGTCATGAACTTTCTAATTTAATGGTTACTCAAATGTGAATGAGTTGTTGATGTCGTCGAATGGAAGGACACGTATGGTGGTGTCCAATATATAATCCACGACCACACAAAAAACAATATCGTCGCCTGAATGGATAAGCAGCGGCTTGCCGTTCTCGTCCACCTTGCTGTCCAATATCAACGTACCGTCTTGCTTGTATATCATCAAGCGTACGGGTTCACTGCCTGTTGGCAGAACGATGGCTGGTTGGGTAACCCAGTCGTCTTGGGTTACAAACTTTCCGGGCAGGCTATAGCTTACATAGGTGCCCCCGGGTTCGCCATTATAGGTGATGCCACTGTGCAATCCTTTCAGCACCACACGGTAGTTGCCCAGACCATGCTTGGGGCGCAAGCCCCTAACATATACCCTAGCCTTGGCTCTCATATCCTTCAGGGTCATAATACGCTCGTCGGAGAGGTTGTCATCCTTCACTGTGGTGGAGAGGCTGCCATAATAGATAGCTGAGGGTGCAGAGGAAACACTGTCTATGTCAGTATGAAGTTGGAAGAAGAGGTTGTTGATGGTCTCTCCCATCTGTGGCTCTTTCATGTCGTATTCGCCAGGCTTGCCGCCAGTGGCTGCCACGAAGGTGATGCTGTCATCATCCCTGAACACGATGTGTATCTTGCCATCTGCCTCGGTGGTGTATTTGCCATAATACACCCCATTTTTAAAGGCATATAGCGTGGTTACCGAAGCAACGGAATCAGGTAAGACCTGTCCTGTGCTATCAGCCACCCGCAGCACAACGTCATACTGCATGCGATGAGGATACTCATCGTAGATGCTGCATGATGTCATCATGATTGTGACAAAGGCAAATAACAGCCTGATTGTTCTTATGATTCCGTTGCTTGTCATTTCTATATTTTGATTTTTATATTCTTAGTGCTGATTAATTAAAAGTGGTGTTCTGCACTACATCTGTCCACTTTTCTACCTCTACGTCAACTGTAGCGGTCAATGGGCCAGCCTCCTGCCAAGGAGAATCTGAACCAATGGTCTTGATGGTTACGTTGCATTTATAGTTTCTACCTGGATATGTTACAAAAGGTATTGAACCATCTACTGCTGTAGCAGACCCAGCGTTATCGTATTTTGCATTCAATGCCAATGGGTAATAAACATCTTTTTCAGTTTCCTCATCAGCTTTTTTAAATTTACCTTTAAGTACAAGGATTGTCTTCTGTGGATTTGAGCCTGTATATTGGTTTGGCAAAGTATAGAGAAAATCATTAACCTGAGCACCAGACTTCACCAAGAAAGCTTTCTTGTCAGTAGCGGCAGTATAACCTGTACCATCTACATCAGAACCATGAATATATGATACTGTCTGTGCAGTCCAAGCATCTGTAGAGAAATCTACGGTATTTGGAACATTCAACAGGAATATATCAGACAGATCAAATGATGCGCGTGCATAAGGACCATCATCTGCAAATTCTGTTTTTAAACTTGCCAATGTTACTCTTGACACCAAGTTCTTAACTTTAACATTTGCACTAAACTCTGAAGAGTTAGAAGCTGATGAAGCCAATGTTGTTATACCATACTTTGGAAGCTTAGCTGCTGATAAGGTTGTACCATCAGATGCAGCAGTCAAAGCCGATGTAGCATCAATATATCCTTTATTGAAATCAGCTACGCTCTTTGCAGCCTTGAAAGTTGCTGCATTTGCAGAATTTAACTTTGTATTCACAGCAACAACAACATTATCACCAGCCTTTAAACCTGTTGTTACAATCTTTGCTTCTGCCTTAGTACCGCTTATGACAAATTTGCCATCACCAGCAGTAGCTGTTGTTGCAGATGCATCTTTTTCAAGGCTCTGGATTGTTCTTACATTGCCATTTGCATCAAAGATACCGATAGTCATATCCTCAATAGCCTTTTCATCGGCTGTCAAATCTGTTTCTGCACGAGAACCAATAGTCTGACCTGTACTGATGGAAAGAAGGAGGACACGCTCTGATCCGGTGTTGCCACTACCCTGCACAGCATCCTCGCTGCTACATGAGCTAAGCCACAATGCGCCTACTGCCAACAGCAGGAAGACGACGAATAATTGAATTTTTGTTTTCATATCCATTCTTTTTTAAATGTTATTTTAATACGTTTACTTGTGTACATTGTTCAGATAATTGAGGGCATTCGTTGCCTCCTTCACGCCCCCAGCCTCTGCCATCT
>OOCQ01001511.1_pt1 | contig 13748 bp, 10 predicted proteins | sample 1671121 | NCBI WGS metagenome assembly OOCQ01 (sample SAMN06348124, study PRJEB24527) | human gut metagenome | biome: human gut; feature: ankylosing spondylitis patient; material: feces | host: Homo sapiens | place: China | collected 2015-10 | reverse complement strand
TGCGACCACCTGTTCCCAAAACAGGAGCGCTACCGGGCTGCGCTACACCCCGCTTACTCATCTTCGAGACGGCTTTCTGACATTGCAGTAAGCATCATTTCTGATTTGCGAGTGCAAAGGTACAACCATTTTTTGATTCCACCAAATTTTTCGCACACTTTTTTCTAAAAAAGATGCTTTTTCTGCAAAATAAGCCACAAAATGGCACAAAATAAGGGCAGCCTTACGAGAAAGCTGCCCTTACACCTTATTATATATATAGGAAGCCCGAAGGCAACCTATCTATTTTCTGCTGCTAGAGAGAAATCATCTTACTTGATGATGCCCTCCTCTACGAAGATCTGCTTCAAAATCACAACAGCCTTCTCTACCTGGTCCTTGGTATGTGTAGCCATCAATGCGAAACGTACCAATGTGTCCTGAGGAGCACATGCTGGTGGGATAACTGGGTTGATGAACACACCGCGGTCGTAAGCCTTCTTGGTTACGATGAATGTCTTGCTAGCATCACGTACGTAGAGTGGGATGATAGGACTCTCGGTCTCACCAATCTCGAAACCTTCCTCACGGAAACGCTTCAAGGCATAGTTGGTAACATCCCAGAGATTCTCGAAGCGCTCAGGCTCGTTCTCGATGATATGCAATGCCTCCAATGCAGCTGCTGTGGCAGCAGGAGTGTTAGATGCACTGAAGATATAGGTGCGGCAGTTGTGACGAAGGAAGTTGATGGTATCCTTGTCTGATGCGATGAAACCACCGATAGATGCCAAACTCTTAGAGAAGGTACCCATGATGAGATCCACCTCGTCGGTCAAGCCAAAGTGATCGCAAACACCACGACCCTGCTTACCAAATACGCCAAGGCCATGAGCCTCATCTACCATGATAGAGCAGTTGTACTTGTGCTTGAGCTTCACAATCTCTGGCAAGTTGGCAAGGTCGCCCTCCATAGAGAACACACCGTCTACAACGATGAGCTTGATAGCCTCATGAGGAAGCTTAGAGAGCACACGCTCCAAATCCTCCATATCGTTGTGCTTGTAGTGCAACTGGGTAGCAAATGAGAGACGACGACCGTCTACGATGCTGGCATGGTCGCGATCATCACAGATCACATAGTCGTTACGACCTACCACGCAAGCCAAGACACCCTGGTTAACAGAGAATCCTGTAGAGAAGCACAATGTCTCATCCTTATGAATAAACTCAGCCAGCTCCTTCTCGAGCTGAACATGTAAATCGAGGGTACCATTGAGGAAGCGGCTTCCTGCACAGCCAGAACCGTACTTATCAAGAGCAGCCTTGGCTGCATCGATAACACGCTGGTCATTGGTCAAACCCTGGTAAGCATTAGAACCAAACATCAAGATCTTGTGACCATCGATGTCAGTTACTTCTGTCATCTGCTTACTTGTAATCTCACGGAAATATGGATACACTCCGGCCTCCATATACTTCTGAGGTTCACGATAATTCTTGTATCTTTCTTGTAATTGTCCCATTATTAATAGGTGTACTTATTTTCTAATTTCTACTTTTATACTTAGTTTCAGGGTGCAAAGATACAAAAAAAGACTAATAAACCCATCATTTTACATAAGAAAGTTTACTTTTAGCGTTTTTTTAATGGATAAATCTTGGTAATTTAGGTATTTTTATTACTTTTGCACCACATTTTCACCAAACTCTTGACTAAGAATGAAGAAAAAGATAGTTTTCATAATGAATCCAATTTCGGGCACAGTGAGCAAGGCTGGCATCCCAAGATTGATAGATTCAACTTTGGACAAAGAGCTTTTCGAGTACGAGATAAAATTGACCGAAAGAGCCGGACATGCCTCCCAGTTGGCAACAGAAGCCAAGGAGCAGCATGCTGACATCGTAGTAGCCGTAGGTGGCGACGGAACCGTGAACGAGGTGGCTCGCTCGCTGGTTCACTCGGATACGGCATTGAGCATCCTGCCTTGCGGTTCGGGCAACGGACTGGCACGCCATCTCCTATTGCCAATGAACCTGAAGAAGAGCATCGAGATCATCAATGCCTGCGAGATACACGACCTGGACTACGGAGTGATCAATGACCACCCATTCTTCTGTACCTGCGGCATGGGATTTGATGCCTTCGTGAGCATGAAGTTTGCCGAAAGCGGCAAGCGTGGTCCTATCAGCTATGCCGAAAACATACTAAAAGAGGGACTGAAGTATAAGCCAGAGACTTACACGCTGGAGGACGAGACGGGCACCAAGCAATACAAGGCATTCCTCATCTCGTGCGCCAACGCCTCACAGTATGGCAACAATGCCTACATTGCCCCACAGGCATCCATGAGCGATGGTCTGATGGACGTGGTTATCATGGAGCCATTCGATGTGCTGGAAGCTCCGCAGGTAAGTTTTGACATGTTCAACAAGACGCTCGACAAGAACTCCAAGATCAAGTCGTTCCGCTGCAAGAAGTTGCACATCACGCGAAGCCAGCCAGGCGTCATCCACTATGACGGTGACCCTGTGATGACTGGCAAGGACATCGACGTACACTTGGAGGAGAAAGGCATCAAGATGGTAGTCAACCCATTTGCCGACAAGAGCATACGCAAGCCCAACATGATACAGAATGCCTTTGCCGACTTCTTCAATGACCTCATGGCTGTACGCAACGACCTGCATCGCGACATCCAGCGCCAGGGCAAGAAGATAGAGACACTGAGCAAGATTGTACAGCAGAAGTTGAACTTATAAGCAGGAAGTCCTGAGCTTACAAGTTCAGTTTACAAGTAAAATTCTTCCGTAATTTTTGCATACCACGATGACCGATTCCCCTGGGAGTCGGTCATCGTTTTTATCTCCTCTTCCAGGGCTGCCAATCGCCTCTTTCGGAAAGCCAATAGATAGCGTTTTGGCTGCTTGCGCTCCACTGTCTTCACGCCACACTTACGAGCCAACAAAAGCCCTGAGCAATAAGCTTCTGACACAAATTGCTCCACGACCTCAGCAGGCACAATAGCAGAGAACACACCATCATCGGAAAGCCACCTTTTCACCCCCTTCATCAGCACAGGAAATGGCAGTGAGTCAGTATGTCTAGCCAAGCTACGCTTACTGTCAGGATTTTTCATACTATTTACAAAGAATGGAGGATTGCTCACGATGGCATCAAAGAGCATCCCAGAAGCCACTCCTAACTCCTCACTCCTAACTCCTAACTCCTGCAAGGCGCAGCACTCCATTACCACTCTATCAGCAAAGGGACTGGCAGCAGCGTTCTCCCGAGCCTGCTGGCAAGCATCGGCATCAATGTCTATGCCCACCACCCGAGCCTCAGGAAAGCGCTGCGCCATCATGAGCGAGATAAGTCCCGTACCCGCACCAATATCCAAGATGCGAGAGCCGCCTTCAGCCCACGCACCCAGCAACACGCCATCGGTCCCCACCTTCATGGCGCATCGGTCCTGCTGTATCTCAAACTGTTTGAATCTAAATCCTGTCATATTCTTGAGTAACCCAATATTACTATCTTTACTAACGGAAATATCGCCCAATTATTACAAATCATCCCCATTCTTACACCCCAAAAGGCGAATATCAGCAAGAAATCGCCCATTATATATTAAATAATCTATACTTATATATGAAAAAACAAAAAAAATGAGTATCTTTGCACACTAAATGAACGAACATAAAAGAATGGAAAGAACTAGTACAAAGATACAAATGATCGCTGACTTTGAAGGCGACGCTAACGAATTGCTCGAAAACAAGCCAGAAGGCATTTACCCTATGCTTTGCACACGCGACCTTGTGGTATTCCCAACGGTCCTGACACCTATCATCGTGGGCAGAGACATCAGCAGGAACCTTGCCAATCTGTTGGCTAACAAGCCAGACACCCTCTTCTGCATATTCTGCCAGAAGAACAGAGGAGTGGAGCTACCAGGTTTTGACGACCTGTACCACGTGGGCGTATTTGCCAAGTTGGTGCGCATCCTCAACATGCCTGATGGCTCGGGCAACCAGACCATCATCGTGCAGGCCATGGGCAGATGCGAGCTGAGAAACGTCACCGCTCTGACACCTTATTACCAGGCCGAGGTGGAAAGCCTGCCAGAGATATGGGGCAGTCAAGAAGACACCAACTTCAGGGCTCTGCACGAGACATTCGTCAAAGAATCACTCAGCTACGTGAATGCCAATGAGAATGTGTCAAGCGAGCTGGGTGCAGCCATCACGGAGATTAGCCACCCTATGGTGCAGAGCAACTTCATGTGCTGCGCCATGCCATTCAGCGTGGAAGACAAGATAGAGATGCTGAGCAAGAGCGACCTCAATGACCGCTTGGTGATAGCCCTCAGAAGCCTGCACAAGGAGATGAAATTGCTGAGACTGCAAAACGAGATCAGCCAGAAGACCCACTACGACCTGGACGAGCAGCAGAAGGAATACTTCCTGAAGCAGCAAATCAAGAACATCCGCCAGGAACTGGGCGACGAGGAAGGCAGCCCTGAGCGCAAGGAAATCATGGAGAAGGCGAAGACCAAGCAATGGAACGAGGCCACCCAGAAGGTATTCAAGAAGGAGATGGCAAAGCTTGACACCATCCATCCACAGAGCCCAGACTACCCAATACAGGTCGGCTATCTGCAAACCTTGGTAGACCTGCCTTGGAACGAATGCACCAAGGACGACCTGAGCATTCCTCGTGCCAAGCGCATCTTGAACCAAGACCACTATGGCATGGAGAAGGTGAAGGAGCGCATCCTGGAATACCTCGCCGTGAGAGCGCTGAAGGGCGGACAGAAGAGCCCGATACTCTGTCTCTATGGTCCTCCGGGAGTAGGTAAGACCAGCCTGGGCAAGAGCATCGCCGCCGCAATGAAGCGCAAGTATGTGAGAATGTCGCTCGGCGGATTGCACGACGAGTCGGAGATTCGTGGTCATCGTCGCACCTATATCGGAGCGATGCCTGGCCGCATCATCAAGAACATCCAGAAGGCAGGCAGCAGCAACCCTGTGTTTATCCTCGACGAGATAGACAAGGTGGCACAAGACAACTTCCACGGCGACCCATCATCGGCACTGCTCGAAGTATTGGACCCAGAGCAGAACAATGCCTTCCACGACAATTATCTCGACGTGGACTATGACCTCTCCAAGGTGCTCTTCATCGCCACAGCCAATGAGCTGAGCAACATTCCTCGCCCACTGCTCGACCGCATGGAGCTGATCGAGGTAGGCGGCTACATCACCGAGGAGAAGATAGAGATAGCCAAGCGCCATCTGGTGCCTAAGGAGATAGAAAATACCGGACTGGAAGAGCAGGACCCAAAGATAAGTTTCAACAAGGCTGCGCTGGAGAACATCATCGAGCACTATACCCGTGAGACCGGTGTAAGACAGCTGAAGAAGCAAATCAACAAGTGCCTCCGCAAGGTGGCTTACGAGTTTGCTTCCACAGGCAAGATAGAACACCCTACCATCGGAGCCGCAGAGATCAAGGGACTGCTGGGCACCCCACCGTTCAATCGTGACATCTACCAGGGCAACGACTATGCAGGCGTGGTAACCGGACTTGCCTGGACCAGCGTGGGCGGCGAGATACTCTACATCGAGACCTCGCTGAGCAAGGGCAAGGCAGCCAAGCTGACCCTCACCGGAAACCTGGGCAACGTGATGAAGGAATCGGCAGTCATCGCCCTGGAATACGTCAAAGCGCATGTAGACCTGCTGGGCGTGGACTATCGCATCTTCGACAACTGGAACATCCACATCCACGTGCCTGAGGGAGCCACCCCAAAGGATGGTCCTTCTGCCGGCATCACCATCGCCACCAGCATCGCCTCAGCCATCACCCAGCGCAAAGTGCGCAAGAACATCGCCATGACGGGCGAAATCACCCTGCGCGGCAAGGTACTGCCTGTGGGCGGCATCAAGGAGAAGATTCTGGCAGCCAAGCGTGCCGGTATCACCGACATCGTGATGTGCAAGGACAACCGCAAGAACATCGAAGAGATACCAGAGAAGTACCTCAAGGGCGTAGAGTTCCACTATGTGGAGAATGTGGCTGATGTATGGCAGATAGCCCTCACCGACGAAAAGGTGGAGCACCCTATCGACCTGACCATCAAGGAAGAGAAGGAAGAAAAGAAAGAAGATTAAAAAACGAAAAGAAGAAAGAATGAAATTTGAACTACAAGTAACAGATAAAGCAAGCGATGCCCGCACAGGCATCATCACCACCGACCACGGACAGATCAAGACTCCTATCTTCATGCCCGTGGGCACCGTGGGTAGCGTGAAGGGCGTACACTTCGAGGAATTGCGCCAGCAGGTGAAGGCACAGATCATCCTGGGCAACACCTATCACCTATACCTGCGACCTGGCCTTGACGTGATCAAGGCGGCAGGCGGACTACACAAGTTTAATGGCTGGGATCGCCCTATCCTCACCGACAGTGGTGGTTTCCAGGTCTTTTCGCTCACAGGCATCCGCAAGCTCAAGGAGGAAGGCTGCGAGTTTCGTTCTCACATCGACGGCAGCAAGCACATCTTTACTCCAGAGAATGTGATGGACACTGAGCGCATCATCGGTGCCGACATCATGATGGCTTTCGACGAGTGCCCTCCGGGACAGAGCGACTACCAATATGCCAAGAACAGCCTGATGCTCACCCAGCGCTGGCTGGACCGCTGCATCAAGCGATTCAATGAGACCGAGCCGCTCTATGGCTACCAGCAGAGCCTCTTCCCTATCGTGCAGGGCTGCACCTATCCTGACCTGCGCAGAGAGGCAGCCAAGTTTGTAGCCGACAAGGGAGCTGACGGAAATGCCATCGGCGGACTTGCCGTGGGCGAGCCTACCGAGGTGATGTACGACATGATAGAGGTGGTCAATGAGATATTGCCTAAGGACAAGCCTCGCTACCTGATGGGCGTGGGCACACCACAGAACATCCTGGAGGCAATAGAGCGAGGCGTGGACATGTTTGACTGCGTGATGCCTACCCGCAACGGCAGAAACGCCATGCTCTTCACCTACAATGGTACGATGAACATGCGCAACAAGAAGTGGGAGATGGACTTCAGCCCAGTGGATCCTGACGGCTGCGACATCGACCTCATCACCACCAAGGCATACCTGCACCACCTCTTCAAGGCGCAGGAGCTCCTGGCAATGCAGATAGCCAGCATCCACAACCTCTCGTTCTATCTCAGACTGGTTACAGATGCCCGCCACCACATCGAGCAGGGCGACTTCGTACAGTGGAAGAACTCCATCATCGACCAACTAGGAAGAAGAATATAATCCCCCCAAAAAGGGAAGAACATAAACCCCTAAGGGGGAAAGAAAACAATGAAAGATTATCAATACATCAAGAAGCATCGCCGCAGACTGAAGTTGGGCAGAGCCCTGAGCCATCGTTTCGGATGGCTCATCGCCGCCCTGGCATGGCTAGGAAAAGCCATGTCTTGGCTGGGCAGGAAGTTGAGTTTCCTAAGAGTGCTCAAGTATGCCAATCCGTTCCACTACATCAAGCGACTCGATTGGTACATCATGAAGAAGTTCTTGGGCTATTACTTCTTCTCCATCGCACTCATCATCTCTATCGCCATCGTATTCGACTTCAACGATAACTTGGCCAAGTTCTCGGAGAACCATGCACCAGCCAGGGCCATCATCTTCGACTATTATGCCAACTTCGTACCTTACTTCGCCAACCTCTTCAGTGCGTTGTTTGTGTTTGTGGCGGTCATCCTCTTCACCTCCAAGCTGGCAGGCAACTCGGAGATTATCGCCATCATGGCATCGGGTGTCTCCTTCAAGCGATTGCTGCGCCCATACATGATTACCTGCGTGCTGCTCTCGGCACTCTCGTTCGGACTCGCGGCCTATGTCATTCCGCATGGCACTGTGATCAGGCAGAACTTCGAGAACATGTATAAGAAGAAGACCAAGAACACCTCTGCCGACAATGTGCAGCTACAGGTGGACCGTGGAGTCATCGCCTACATACAGCATTATGACGACAGCCAGAAACGAGGCTTTGGATTCTGCCTGGACAAGTTTCAGGAGAAGAAGCTGGTAAGCCACCTCACGGCGATGGAGATACAGTACGATACCATCAGCGACTCGAAGTATCACTGGAAACTGAGCAACTGGAAGGTGCGCCGCCTACAGGGTATGAAAGAGAACATCACCAGCGGAGCGCAGAAGGATACCATCATCACGATGGAACCTACCGACCTGGTCTACTCCAAGGGACAGCAGGAGACCTTCACCAGCCCTGAGCTCAAGGAGTATATCTCCAAGCAGATCAACCGTGGTTCGGGCAATGTGGTGCAATATCAGGTGGAATACCACAAGCGTATCGCCTCCTCGTTTGCCTCCTTTATCCTGACCATCATCGGTGTGTCACTCTCCTCTCGCAAGCGCAAGGGCGGCATGGGTATGGCTCTAGGCACGGGCCTGGCATTGAGCTTCGGCTACATCATGCTCCAGACGGTTTCAGCCACGTTTGCCATCCAGGCCAACTTCCCTCCGGCATTGGCAGCCTGGTTGCCTAACTTCATCTATGTCTTCGTGGCATACTTCTGCTATCGCAAGGCACCGAGGTAATTAAGAATTAATAATTAATAATTTATAATGTATAGCAGCCAATGAGCCATGCTATACATGATGAATTATACATTTTAAATTGAAAAATATGTATTTCGACGAATTAGATTTAAATGACAACGTGCTCGACGCGCTCTATGATATGCGATTCGACACTTGCACCCCTGTACAAGAGAAATGTATCCCTGAGATATTGGAAGGTCACGACGTGCTCGGCGTGGCACAGACCGGTACCGGCAAGACTGCCGCTTACCTCTTGCCTGTATTGAGCAAGCTGGATGACGGCGGCTATCCTAAGGATGCCATCAACTGCGTCATCATGTCGCCTACCCGTGAGCTGGCTCAGCAGATAGACCAAGCCATGCAGGGCTTCGGCTACTATCTGGAGGGCGTGAGCAGCGTGGCTGTATATGGTGGAAACGATGGCAACCGCTATGACCAGGAGCTCAAGAGCCTGCGCATGGGTGCCGACGTGGTAATCGCCACACCTGGCCGCCTCATCACCCACATCTCACTGGGCAACGTAGACCTGAGCAAGGTGAGTTTCTTCATCCTCGACGAGGCCGACCGCATGCTCGACATGGGTTTCTCCGAGGATATCAAGACCATCGCAGCCAAGTTGCCTAAGACTTGCCAGACCATCATGTTCTCTGCCACCATGCCTCAGAAGATAGAGGAGCTAGCCAAGACATTGCTCAAGGACCCAGTGGAGATCAAGCTCGCAGTGAGCAAGCCTGCCGAGAAGATCAAGCAGGAGGCTTACGTATGCTATGAGACCCAGAAGATGGCTATCATCAAGAACATCTTCAAGGCTGGCGACCTGAAGCGCGTCATCGTGTTCAGCGGTAGCAAGATGAAGGTGAAGCAACTCGCCGCCGCCCTTCAGCAACAGGGCATCAACTGCGGTGCTATGCACTCAGACCTGGAACAGGCTGAGAGAGACGACGTGATGTTCAAGTTTAAGAGCGGTCAGTATGACGTGCTCGTGGCTACCGACATCGTGGCTCGTGGTATCGACATCGACGACATCGAGATGGTCATCAACTACGACCTGCCTCACGATACTGAGGACTATGTACACCGTATCGGTCGTACAGCCCGTGCCAACCGTGACGGTGTGGCCATCAGCTTCGTGGCAGAGGAGGACATCTACTGGTGTCAGCAGATAGAGAAGTTCTTGGGCAAGGAGATAGAGAAGATGCCATTGCCAGAGGAGTGCGGCGAAGGTCCTGCCTACACCAAGCAAAACAAGCCAATGAAGAATAGACGTGGTGGCAAGGGCAACAACCAGGGCAAAGGCAATGGTAACCAGGGCAACGGCAAGAGCAGCGCCAAGAACCGCCGCCAGAAAGACCGTGACCAGACAGCCCACAAGCGTAAGCCAAACAAGCCAAATACCCGCCAGGAGAAGGCTCCTAAGGGAGAGAACGCTCAGCAGCCTCAGGCTCAAGGACAGCAGAACCAAGGACAAAAGCCACAGAGACAGCAGGGACAACAGAAACAACAGAATCAGGGACAGCAGAAACAAGGTCAGCAGAACCAGAGTCAGCAGTCACAGCAGGGCAACAACAAGCGCCGCAACAACAATAACAACAAGCGTCGCAATAACAACAATAACCCTCAGCAGCGCCCAGGAGCCGAAAACAATGTGCGTCCAGGCAGCAACGGCCGTGGCAGAGGCGTAGCCCAGAAGAAGCAGGGCGCAGCCAACACCCAGCAGAAACAGGCTGGCGACAAGCAGGGCTCTCGCAAGTATGCACCTGTGGTAAACCCTCAGAAGAAGGAAAACGTAGTTAAGAAGATTTTCAAGGCTATCTTCGGCAGAAAGTAAAAAAGTTTTTCTTGCCAATGAATTAAGAATCATGATAGGACTGGCAGATTGCAATAACTTCTATTGTTCGTGCGAACGTGTGTTTCGCCCCGACTTGATAGGCAAGCCCGTCGTTGTGCTGAGCAACAACGACGGCTGCGTTATTGCGCGCTCTGAAGAGGCAAAGGCATTGGGCTATAAGATGGGCGACCCCTTCTATCAGGTGAAGAGCAAGCTGGAGGCTGATGGCGTGGCCATCTTCTCCAGCAACTATACCCTCTATGGCTCGCTATCCAACCGCGTGATGTCGATGCTCTCCCATTACTCTCCCCGCTTGGACCAATACTCCATCGACGAGAGTTTTCTGGAGCTGGATCAGTCCATGGCTGAGGCATTCTTCAAAGAGAACCCTTCTGAAAAGGAAATGCAATCAGCCAAGGCATCCTCTTCAGCTAAGCCTACCGCAGCAGAAACAGGAAATGCTCCTGCTGATGCACCGCTCCAGCAATATGGCGCCAAGATTTCTGCCGATGTGATGAGAGCCGTGGGCATTCCGATATCCATCGGCATCGCCGACACCAAGACACTGGCCAAGATTGGCTCCAAGTTTGCCAAGCGATACAAGGGCTACAAGGGCTGCTGCCTGATAGATACCGATGAGCGCCGCCACAAGGCGCTCTCCCTCTTCCCCATAGAAGATGTGTGGGGCATTGGCCGTCAGATAGCCCGCAAGCTCGACTATATGGGCATCCATACAGCCGCCCAGTTTGCTGACAAGAAGGAGAGTTGGGTGCGCAGCCATTTCAACATCACCACCGTCCGCACCTGGAAGGAACTGAATGGCGAAAGCTGCATCAGCATCGAGGAATTGCCCCAGAAGAAGAGCATCTGCACCAGCAGAAGCTTTGCCGACGAGGGCATCTCCGACAAGGATGTGATGGAAGAAGCCGTGGCCAACTTTGCCGTGAGATGCACGGAGAAATTGCGCCGCCAAGGCAGCGTGTGCCAAGGAGTGACGGTGTTTGCATGGACCTCTCGTTTCAATGAGAACGTACCCGAATACACCATCCACCATTCCCTCACGCTCCCCATAGCCACCAATGCGCAAGACGAGATTGTGGGGGCTGCCCTAGCCATTCTCCGAGCCAACTATCCGAAGCCCCTGCCAGGCAGTCGTCCCGACCGCCACGAGCAGGACTTCCACTTCAAGAAGGCAGGAGTCATCCTATGGCAAATCAGCCCCGACCATCCCCGTCAGCAAGATCTCTTCGACCCTATCGACCGCCCCAAGCAGAAAGCCCTGATGGAAGCCATCGATGCCATCAACCGCAAGAATGGTCATGGCACCATCCGCCAGGCTGTGCAAGGCATCGGGTGCCAATTCGACCTGAAGCGGGAGTACATGTCGCACCGATACACCACCGACATTGATGAGATTTTGAAAGTTAGGAGTTAGGAGTTTGGAGTTAGGAGTTTGGAGTTAGGAGTTAGGAGTTAGGAGTTTGGAGTTAGGAGTTAGGAGTTTGGAGTTAGGAGTTTGGAGTTTTCAAGAAAGGCTAATCATAAATTTCAATTTTCAATTTTCAATGTTAAAGTTGACAATTCATCCTGCTGAGATTGGTGAGAAGACTCCCATCCCTCTGGCAGAACAAAGCGTAAAAGCAGGATTCCCCTCCCCTGCCCAAGACTATATGGAGGGAGAGATAGACCTCAACGATGTCTTGATACGTCATCGTGAGGCGACTTTCTATGTCCGCATCTCTGGCGACAGCATGACGGATGCTGGCATTCTGGATGGCGACCTGGCCGTAGTAGACCGCCAGATAGAGGCCTCCGACGGCAACTTCGTCATCGCCTTTGTGGATGGCGAGTTCACCATCAAGCAGTTTAAGATAGATGAGAGCGGCACCTTCGGTTGGCTAGTGCCTTGGAACAAGCATTTCTCCCCCATCCGTGTAGACGAGACCAACCGCTTCATGATATGGGGCGTAGTGACCTACGTGATCCATCAAATGCGCCCGATGGCATAAACAAAACTATTTATTATAAGTTTCAAGAAAACGTTTTAGTATTGAACGCATAGTCTCAGGCGACTGCCTGTAATGAAATGATACACTTTTCTCCCGAAACCGCCAAGGATTTCGGGAGATTTTTTATTTTCTATCCCTTATACTTCTCTTCTATCAACCTGCGAAGAGAGGCCTCGTAGCCACCGGGCATAGGAGATGCCTGATCTGGGTACACCTCATGGAAGTCCTGCTCCAGATGGTCCAGAAACTTGGTCACCAAGAGCAACTTATCCCAGGTGCTCTTCTGGTGCCCCAACAAGTAGCGAAGCATCGTATAAAGCTGACAAACGCTCAAATTCTTACCGTTTTAGACTCTGCTATAAGCATCACGTCCAAAGAGGGCAAGCACAAGCTAGACCACCGAACAGCCACCGTGGATGAAATCAAATCCTTCCTGGATGGCCATGTCAAGTTGCGCTACAACGAGATTACCGCCCGAGTGGAATATCTCAACGAAGAAGGAGCTTAGTGCCGGTGAACGTGATGTATCCACCGTCAAACAATACTTGCCTAAATGCATCGTCCTTATATATCATATTGCCACAATAAGCTATAGAATGGCTATTGGCAGGGAGCGCAGTCTGGTAGCTAGCAAGGAGCTTGGCTCCTGAGGCATCATACACATACGTTATCGTCTTACCATCACCAAATGTTATTTTCGACGGCAAATTTAACAAATTATATTCAATCTTGCTAATATTTTTGTTTAAATCTTTCACCAGATTGCCATTTTTGTCGTATTCGTACTCTATTTCCTCATTTGCGCCGTCTTTAAAGTTGAATACTCCCTTGTAGGTAGGGTCTTCCACCTGGTCATCAATCTTCACCACTTGGTTGCCTTGATAGGTATAGGTTAAGTTGTCTATCAAGCCATATGTGACACCATCCTCAAAAGCATTGCCCTGCAAATAACTTCTTCATTTTTATATAAACTTAGTAATCACCGGACATCATATGCTCTTTTTCCCATTCTTTTCCCCGCTCTCCCATCTTGTTTCCCTACTTTACAGGAAAATAGGGGTAACGGGCAGGGAAAAGTTGCAAAATGGATTTCAAACTGTATGGTTGAAATTCTTGAAAATCAATAAATCCCTGCCATAGGATTTCCTACAGCAGGGATTTTATTTATTATAAAATTAAGAATATAACCAAAGGCACTAGCCCAATTATTAATTCTTAATTATTAATTAACCTTAGTACTCGCCCCAAGCCTTGATGTCGATATCCTCCAGCTTGGTGGTGCAGAATGCATAGATGA
>OOCQ01001510.1_pt1 | contig 13755 bp, 8 predicted proteins | sample 1671121 | NCBI WGS metagenome assembly OOCQ01 (sample SAMN06348124, study PRJEB24527) | human gut metagenome | biome: human gut; feature: ankylosing spondylitis patient; material: feces | host: Homo sapiens | place: China | collected 2015-10 | reverse complement strand
ACAAGGTGATGACAGGCAAGACCTATGATGCACCTTGGATGGGTGGTTTCGGTACAAGCTTCCGTTGGAAGGGCTTGCAGCTTTCTGCCCAGTTCAGCTGGATCGGTACACGCTACGTCATCAACAACGACCGTTACTTCGAGGAGAGCGGTGTAACCTTCGGTACTGCTTACAACCAGTCAAACCGTCTGTTGTACGACCGTTGGAAGCAGCCAGGCGATATTACCGACATCCCACGTTGGGGCGAGGTAACCCAGCTCGACGACCGCTTCTTGGAGAATGCATCGTTCCTCCGTCTGAAGAATCTCAGTCTGTCCTATTCATTGCCACAGAGTCTGTTGCGCAAGACCAACTTCTTCTCTATGGTCAGAATCTATGGTCAGGCACAGAACCTCTTCACCATAACCGGTTTCAATGGTCTGGATCCTGAGGTTTCATCCAATATTTACCAGGCACAGTATCCGGCATCACGCCAGTTTACTCTGGGTGTTGAATTGCAATTCTAACCAAGAAAAGAGAAAAAAATGAATATCAAAAATATAAAGACATACATCCTGTCGGGAATTCTAGCCCTCTCGATGTCTTCCTGTCTTGATAAGTATCCTGAGGATTCTATCCGCATGGACCAGGCTATCAACACGGTGGGCGACATGGACAAGCTGGTGTACGGTATCTACGACAGTTTCAAGAGCAGCGCCCTCTATTCGGGCAATCTGACAATCCTGCCAGATCTGCAGGCAGACTTTGTGTACTGCGTGAAGGGCTACTCTAATGCCTATGGCGATATCTACCGTTGGAAAGATATCAAGGCTACCAACACCAACATCGAGGCGGTATATGCCGATCTTTATGGTGTTATCAACAATGCCAACTTCCTGCTCGATAATGTAGATAAGGTAAAGGCAAACACCAACAGTGATAAGGAGCTCGACAAGCTAGAGCAGTGTGAGGGCGAGGCTTACTTCGCACGTGCCCTGGCTTATTCAGAGTTGATCAAGTGCTTCTGCAAGGCTTACGATAGCGATGAGCAGGCAGAGAAGGAACTCGGCGTGGTACTCACAGAGCACTATTACGGCAATGAGCCACAGAAGAGAGCCAGTCTGAAGGAATCATACGATTTCGTATTGAGAGACCTTGACAAGGCTGCCGAATATCTGAAGGTAGACGAAGACTTCACAGGTACTCTCTATGACGAGATTTACTTCAATGAGTATGCCTGTCATGCCTTGCGTGCGCGCGTATCCTTATATATGCATCGCTGGGATGATGCCATCAAGTATGCATCTAAGGTAATCAATAGTAAGTATTACGTGCTGGCAAGTTGCACACAGAAGATAGGAAACACCAGTTATTATCAGTATCAATGGACAGCAGGTAAATCTACAGAAGGAATCTGGAAGGTAGGTTTTACCGTGAACAGCTATGGCGGTGCACTGGGTACCATCTTCGATAACTTCAACTATGTAAGTTACCGTCCAGACTATGTGCCTGAGACATGGGTCATCAACTCATTCGACAGCAATGACCTCCGTGCTGCAGCCATCTTCACAACCCGTACCACCGGTTATGAGCACGGTTTGCAGTGGCCTTTGCTGAGCAAGTATTTCGGCGATGCAGAATTCCTGAACAGCAATATCCTGCATGTTCACCAGCCAATGGTGTTCCGTCTGTCTGAGCAGTATCTGATACGTGCTGAGGCTTACGCCATGAAGGAGGAATATGGTAAGGCAGGTAAGGACATCTCTACCTTGCGTACAGCCCGCTACTCATCTTATGGCGGTAACACCTCGATGAACGAGAGCAACGCCATGAAGATAATCGAGGCAGAGCGCGTGAAGGAACTCTATATGGAAGGCTTCCGTCTGAACGACCTCAAGCGCTGGCACAAGGGATTTGAGCGTAAGGCTGCCGACCAGCCTGCTGCCAACTTCGTGCAGAGCAGTCTGAAGGTTGAAAAGGATGACCCTCTCTTTGTCTGGCCAATTCCTCAGCATGAGCTTGAGGCTCCAGGTTCTGAGATTCAGCCTAATGAAAGTAACAAATAAAATAAGGAGACGATCATGAAGAAAATAATGATGGGATGTTTGGCAGCCGTAGCTGCACTCATCGCTCTTGTGAGTTGTTCACAGGATTATACCACTTATGCTGGTCCAAGTCATATCATGTTCTCTGATACGCTCTATCAGTATGCTGTACAGGAAAGCAATGAGGTTTTCAATGTGCCTGTATCTGCAACCGAAAAAGCTGACTACGACCGCACCTTCGGCGTGGAGGTAGTAGACAAGCAGAGCAATGCCATCGAGGGTAAGCATTACCGCATCCTCAACAACACCGTTACAATCAAGGCGGGCGAGATGGTAGGAAATGTGAAGGTTCAGGGTATCTATGATAACATCGGCAAGACCGATTCGCTCGGCTTCACCCTGAAACTGGTGATTCCGGAGAAGTATAACTGGACAGATCTCTATAAGGACTATACCCACGTGGTAATGCAGAAGTCTTGTCCTTTCGATATCCACAACTTCTCTGGCTGGTGTATGGTAACATCTACCTTCTACAGCCAGTATCTGAACAACGTAACCAACCGTCTGATCAAGACCGAGGTGGTGGAAGGCGAGGAGAATACCGTTCTGCTGAAGGATGTTTACTATAAGGGCTACAACCTGAAGTTGAAGTTCAATACCAAGAACATGCTTGAGCCAAAGGTAGAGATGGACGACCAGATAGCCGGTGAAACCGGCGAGGCGTTCGGTACCATCTATGGAGACGGCAAGTTGCGCATCAGCCAGCCTTCTCTCTATACCTCTTATTATAACACCTGCCAGAACTATGTATTGCAGTATGTCACCATGAGTGTTGACAACAAGGATGGTTCAACCTTCGGCAACGTAGGAACCTTCATCACCATGTATGAATGGATCAGCGATGCAGAGGCAGAGAAATTGAAAGAACAAGGATATTAATCGTAGAATAAAAAGAAAATGAAAACATTGATTTCAAAATATTGGCTCGTATTGATGGCGCTGGTATCAGTGACTCTGTTCACAGCTTGTTCCAGCGATGACGATGCCGTAACTCCTGTGTTCCCACAGGTACAGACTATCGCCGGTGAAGCTGGCGCTGAGTTGGACTTCACCTTCGATGCCAACGAGAGCTGGAGCCTTTCTTCAGACAAGATCTGGTGTAAACTGGTGCAGGGCGAGAAAACAGACGCCTTCGTACTCAATGGTACTGCAGGCAAGCAGACCATCAAGGTTAAGATTACTGATGATGATGCCAGCAAGGATATGAGCGTGGCTCAGCTCTTCCTGAATATGAGTGGTCAGAAGGTTGCCATCGCTGAGGTTAAGCGTTCGGCTGCCGGCTATAAGTTGCAGGTATTCGATGCGGCTGGCAATGATATCACCGAGACAGGTATCACTGTAGGTTACAATGTATACACCAAGTTTACCGTAAAGTCAAACTTCCGTTTTGCTGTTACCAATACTCCAGCTTGGGTAGACTTGGAAGGCGGCTTCCTGGTAGGTACACCTAACGAGGCTGTAGTTGGCGGTGTTTCCTTCAAGGAGAATCAGGGCGTAAGTGCTAAGTATGCCATTGCTAAGGACGGCAACTACACCATCACCTTCACTTCTGAGGATGGCAAGGCTGCTGTAACCGTACCTGTTATCTATAATGGTATGACCACCAGCACCATGGATGTTACTTATCCAACCTCTTCACAGTGGGCAGTATGGAATGTATCTCTCGATGGTAAGGTGTTCACTCAGAATGGTTCTAGCCTGACTGGTGGTGATACCAACGATTTTACCTTCTACAACTTCGTTCCTTTCACCCTCAAGACCTTGGGTGATGCTTACCAGCTGGTAGTCTTCAAAAACACGGAGAATGGTTTGTTTGAGGATGGAACTGGTGCTGTGAAGCTGCAGGGTGAGAAGGGTGATGTGAAGCTCACAGTCGCTCCATTAGGCAGCGGAAGCCGTGAGTTCTTGGTTTATGCATTGCCACAGAGCGTATTCGAGAGTCTGGAGAATGGACTCGACGGAATGCTGGAGGAAGACTGCATGACTGTGAAGAGCGATTACGACCGTTACTTCCTGATGGATGTTGTACAGAAGGAGGCCAACTCTTCTGCTGATGATCAGTCTGCAGCACCGACAATCTTGAAGATGGGCTACTTGCCAGTAGAGTGCAAGAAAGATAAATCAATGTATGGTTCTGTCATATCAGAAAAATTTGACTACAATGGTGACGAAATATATGTCGCTCAGTCAGAAGTAGGAAGCTCTCTTAAAGTTAATCCTAATATCAAGGATTGGGACCCTTACACTATGATGGAGACAGGCTTTCTTACAGTTATGGATAGCTACGGAAATGATGTTTACGCAGAGCCTAGTATGGATGAGAATAATAACTGGGTATTCTCCGTAAAGGTTCCTGCTGCTACTCCGATATTTATGGTATTCGAGGACAACGGAACTCCTGTAAAGGTTCTTGTTGTTGAATCTCCTGGTGATGGAATGAGTAAGAAACATACTTCTATCAGAAAAATTAGAAAGTAATGAACAGAATGAAAATATTTTCAAAGGCACTTTTGTTGCTCTTGGTCTCTCTCCTGACCTTTGCAGCAACAAGTTGCTCGGATGATGAGACCGGAGGCTGGGACGGCACATACGGATATGTGCAGTTCACGCTCAGCAAGAAGGTTTCTTCTAGAGCTACCCGTGCTACTGCTCTTGACAAACTTGAGAAACTGGATGATGCCAAGAAAATCAAGGTGGTCATGGAGCACAACGGTACAACTGTCTCTCAGACACTGGTGCTCAATTTTTATAATTCAGAGAATGCAGAGTATGGTCTGAGAAGTGAAAAACTGCAACTCGCTTCGGGTACTTACACCGTCATCGGTTTCTATCTCTATGATGCTGTTGAAGAGGAGTTGCTGGCTTCTTCTGCCGGCGAAACATTCACTGTAGTAGGTGGCGGTCTGGAAGTACAGAACCTCATGGTGGAGACTGTGGAGCGTGGTAAGGTGAAGTTCAATCTCGTGAAGGAGTGGGAGAAGACCCGTGCCGGTGGTACTGAGTATCTCTTCTCTAACATCCGTCTCGTTGATGTCAGCGTAACTAATCTCTTTACCCGTGAGACCTATACTTTCCCTGAACTGAAGGTGAAATACAAGGAGGGAAGCAAGGAGAATCAGAATCCTGACAATGAGAACGATAAGTATATGGACACAGGTACAGCTTACTGCGATTCTACCGTATGGCTGCCTGCCGGTACCTATCAGGTTACCTCATATACCACCTACGGCAAGACTGGTGCGGTGAAGACCAAGTACGAAACCCAGCCTGTAAAGGGTGAGACTTTCATTATAGAGGACAATCAACTCAATGATAAAGCTCAGGTGCCTATCCTCCTTTCCAAGACAAAGGAGTATATCAAGGACTATGAGGCTTTGAAGGCTATCTGGGAATCTCTCCAGGGTAAGGAGTGGAGCTTCTATGGTGATGCTACCTTCAAGGGAGCTAACTGGAACTTCAACAAGGAACTCGATATGTGGGGCGAACAGCCGGGCGTAACGCTCAACAGCAACGGCCGTGTTATCGGTCTCATCATCGCCGGTTTCGGAGCAAAGGGAATCGTACCTGATGCCATCGGACAGCTGACAGAACTCCAGGTGCTCAACCTCGGTTCTCACGATGAGAAGATTGGTGCCAACATATTCAATGATTATGATGCAAACAGTCTGACTGCAGCAAAGAAGAGCAGCATGCGTCACGACTATGAGAACAAGTTCCTGAAGTATGACCCACGTGCCAATATGTCGGATATGATTGTAGAAAGCTACAACTCAGATCCTAAGGTGGCACCGAAGAACAAAATCAAGAAGGACAGCCGCATCAATCTGAAGGATGCACAGATCGGTACATTGACCAACAAGATTACAGGTGTATCTAAGGCCATCTACCGTCTGACTAAGTTGCAGCAGTTCTATATCGGTAACTCTTCTATCACATCCGATGAGGTTTGTGCGAAGTTCTACAATGCTGACGATCCTGTTTATGGTAAGTTTGCGCAGGAATTCAAGGATGAGGATTGGGACAAGATGGAAAACCTGACCGATATCGAACTTTACAACTGTCCGAAGATCAGTCGCATTCCTGACTTCTACTATAATCTCCCTAAATTGCAGGCGATGAACCTGGCACGATGCAAGGGAATCTCAGCCAATCAGTTGAGAAGCGACTGGACCCGTCTGGCTACCGAGAAGCCCGGTAAGACACTCCAGATTCTCTATATGAGTTACAACAACCTGGAGGAGTTCCCAGAGTCATATGCCTTGAGCAAGATGGTAAACCTCGGTCTGCTCGACCTGGCTTACAACAACATCAAGAAGGTACATCCGTTCGGTTCTGAGGTAGCACTTACTTCTCTCTATCTGAACAACAACCAGATTGAGGAGGTTCCTGCTAATCTCTGTGCCTTTACAGAAGATGTAGAGAGTCTGACCTTCGCTCACAACAAACTGAAGAAGATTCCGAATATCTTCGATGCAAGTTCTGTTCGCGAGATGGGTTCTGTAGACTTCTCTTACAACGAGATTACAGGTGTAGATAATAGTCATGGTACCTACAAGGGTATCAATGCAGCTTCAGTCAGTCTGTCAAACAATAAAATAGAGAAGTTCCCTTCTGAGTTGTTTACAGCCGGTTCGCCAATCACAACCATCGATTTGAGCGGCAACCAGATGCGCACCATCCCTAAGGGTTCCATCAAGGGCAAGAAGGCTTATCTGCTGCAGGTCATCGACTTCCGATTCAACAAGTTGACATCCCTCTCTGATGACTTCCGCTCAACCACATTGCCATACCTTACCAATATGGACTTGAGCTACAACTGCTTCACCGAGGTGCCAACCCAGCCATTGAACAGTGCCGTGCTCCGTGCCTTTGCCATCAACCACCAGCGTGATGGGAAGGACCAGCGTTGCCTGCGTACATGGCCTACAGGAATCACAACCTGTCCGAGCCTGATCCAGTTCCAGATTGGTTCCAACGATATCCGTAAGGTAGAAGAGACACTGACCTCTCACCTTTATATCCTGAATATCGCAGACAACCCTAACATCTCTATCGATGTAACCAGCGTCTGCGCATACATCAAGGCAGGTAGGTATATGCTGTTCTACGACAAGAATCAGGACATCCGCGGTTGCGATGCTTTGGATCTCGAAAATTAAACCCTATAAGAAAGTAGTAATATGAAATATATGAATAAACTGACATTAGGTATCGTTCTCGCTGCCGGGCTTTTCACTGCCTGCAGCGATAAGGATGATGTCGATATCCCAGGAGGACTGGCGCTCGATAAAGAGGAGATAGCCATAGGCCCTCAGGGTGGAATAGAGCAGGTTGCCATCGCTGCCTCACAGGACTGGGTGGAAAATACCTCTGAGCCTTGGCTGATGCTTTCGCCTGCCAACGGCGTGGGTTCTGTTGAGGGTACCATCACGGTGGATTCTACTCTTTCCAACACGCTTCGCAGCACAGAACTCAGTTTCCAGGGTGCCAACGGACAGAGTCGCAAGCTTACCATCACCCAGTTCGGTTATGGCAAGCAGATCTTCCTGAAGGATCCTGTTGTAGAAATCGAAAACTCCGGTTCTTACGATAACCGTGCTTTCGAGAGTCTGATTTCCGCCAACGTGGAATGCAAGATTGGTAAGATAGAGTATTCTTTCGAGGGGGATCTGACCGATGCTGAGAAGGCAGAGAACGAGAGCGAGCGTGAGGGCTGGCTTCTGAACAGCAAGGATGAAGATAAGCTGACAGGTACTAACCTGGGTATCAAGCTGGACAGAAAGTACCGTCCTCGCACCGTGAACTTCAAGTTCCGCTGGGCGATGAACGTGGTTCCTGCCGTTCGTGTGGCTAAGGTTCATCTCGTGCCAGTCAAGGCTGAAGACCAGCTGGTAGATGCAGATGGTAATCCTACCGATGATGTTATCCTGACCGTTCGTCAGAAGGCAGCACCAAAGATTGAGGACAACCGTGCCGGTGACTCTCTCTCTGTCATCATGATCCACCAGAAACTGGGTAGCATTGCTACCTTCGATTCCAGCGATAACATGCGCAACTGGAGCGGCGTAACGCTCTGGGAAGCTACTGATGATTTCGTGAAGGATCATCCTGAGGCTTTAGGACGTGTACGTTCTGTCAAGTTCAGCATGTTCAACCTCAAGAGTGGCGAAACTCTTCCTAAGGAAGTGGGTAATCTCAAGTTCCTGGAGTCATTCTCTGTTGCTGCCAACGAGAACAACCAGATTCGTGAGGTGAAGCTCGGTGATGAAATCTGCTCGCTGAAGTATCTGAAGAATCTTACCGTTCAGGCTTACGGTCTGACTCAGTTGCCTGCTAGCTTTGTTAAGCTGGGCAAGAGTCTTGAATCGCTCAACCTGGTAAATAACAACTTCAACAAGTTGTCGGATATCACCGATATTGTCAACGAGAAGAACTTCCCTAAGTTGCGTAACCTCATTCTCTATGCACAGCGCCGTACGGATGTTGTCATCAACATCGCTTCGCTGGGCGAAAAGAATGCATCAGGCGTCTATGTTTATAATAACTATCCTATCGGATTGTATGGTAAGGTAAATGCCGGATCTGCAGACCGTCAGGCGCTTCTCAAGATCCTGACATGGGATAAGTTGAATACACTGAAGTTGTCTTACTGCTTCCTGGAGGGTGAACTTCCTACCGATGAAGAGATGGATGCAGCTCTGGAGGCTGCCGGCAAGGCCACCCGATACAGCAAGTCTGACTTCTCTACCAACAAGGAAGATTATCTCGACAAGCTGGTAGGCGATACCTGCAAGTGGTTGCTCTCAGGCAAGGGTAATCCTGTAACCTGCAAACACAAGGATGGTTCTGTAGTTTGCGAGGATGTTTATGCTAGCGAGGTGCCACGTGTATTGCCAAACTGCCGTCAGTTGTCACTCAACCTGAACTTCTTTACAGGAAAGGTGCCAAACTGGATTCTCTTCCATCCACACCTGGTAGAATGGAATGCACCTACGATGATCTTCAACCAGCAGCCTAAGGGTAAGAACAGCGATGGCACTGCCGTTGGTTTCTCTAATATGACAGAAGACAGCTACAGCTACGACTACTATTACGGAACCAGCGACCCAGGCAGCCAGTGGGAGGTTCCGGGTGTAGCTTATCCGCTCTACTACCGCAAATACGTGGCAGCAGGCGATATTAATGAAGCTGCGCTGATGGCTAAGTACAGGAGAACTAAGAAAAAGTAAGATAAACATAAAAACAATATAGAAGCAAACAATGAAGAAAAAGTTTTTCTATATAGCAATGGTCGCATTGGCATTGACGGGCTGTTCTGACAGCCTGTCAACCATCGGCTCTTCTGACGGCAATTCAGAAATCACCATCCCGGCAGATGCTGAGGCGGGTGAACTGCTGATTAAGTTCAGTCCGGAAATGAGCGATATCCTCGACCAGGCACAACTGAGCAAGACCCGCGCAGGAAAGGCTACCCGTTCGGGTATTCCTTCTACCGACGAGGTGCTCGACATCCTGGGAAGCTACAGCTTCGAGCGTGTCTTCCCGGTAGATGCAAATACTGAGGCAAGAACCCGCGAGGCGGGACTCCACCTCTGGTATACGGTGAAGTTTAATAAGGGAACCGACCTGAAGGCGGCTGCCGAGCGACTGATGCAGTTGGGTGAAATCTCAAAGGTTCAGACTAACGGCCGCATCAAGCGTGCTTACAATACCGACAGCAAGCGCATCTATCTCAGCGATAAGGCGCTTCAGCAGAAGTCTACCCGCGCAGCAGCAGCTGAGGGCGAACCAAACGACCCAGGCTTTGCCAGCCAGTGGCACTACCGCAACCTGGGTGAGGGCAACTATGACTTTGAGAACCTCAACAATAATCACGTAGGTGCTAAGGCAGGATGTGATGTGAATGCACTTGAGGCATGGAAGATCTGTACAGGTGATCCTTCTATCATCGTGGCTATTCTTGATGAGGGCGTGATGTATACGCACCCTGATCTGGCAGCCAACATGTGGTGCAACCCGGGTGAGACTACTCAGGGAGCCAAGACTGATGGCGATGGTAATGGTTATGATGGCGACCTTCATGGCTACAACTTCGTTACTGAGAGCGGTGATATTACCTGGACTGATGCCAATGACACCGGTCATGGTACTCACGTAGCTGGTACTATTGCAGCCGTAAATAATAATGGTAAAGGTGTTTGTGGTGTAGCTGGTGGTGACGGTACTCCTAACTCTGGTGTCAAGATCATGTCTTGCCAGGTATTCTCCGGTCAGAACAGTGTAACCTTGGCAGGCGAGGCGAGAGCCATCAAGTATGCTGCCGATAATGGTGCAGTCATCCTGCAGTGCAGTTGGGGTTACAACTCTTCAGAGTCTAGCATCATCAATGGTTATACTCCGGGCCCTGCTACCGAGAAGGAATGGGCTGAGACCTATCCGCTGGAGAAGGAAGCTCTGGATTACTTCATCAACAATGCCGGTTCGCCTAATGGCGTCATCGACGGCGGTATTCCAGTCTTCGCAGCCGGTAACGAGTATGCTGGCAATCCTGCTTTCCCAGGTGCTTACTCTAAGTGCGTCAGCGTATCTTCATTAGCTGCCGACTATACTCCAGCCTGCTACACCGATTTCGGTTCGCTCGTAACCCTGAGTGCTCCTGGTGGCGACTTGGAATATTACAGCAAGATTGGCGAGCAGGAAGATGAATACTGGGCAGAGACGACAACCGAGCAGAAAGGTGCTGTGCTCTCTACGATGATCAAGAACGGTAAGCCTGCTTGGGGCTACATGGAGGGAACCTCTATGGCTTGTCCTCACGTTTCGGGTGTGGCTGCCTTGGGTCTCGCTTATGCTGCCAAGACGAACCGTCATTATCGTGCTGCCGACTTCGTAGCCCTGATGAAGAAATCTGTGAAGGAATTGGATAGTCATTATCAGAATGGTGCAACCAAGACCTACTATATGAACCATACTACCGTGGGTGCTTCGCCTGAGATCGTACAGCTCTCTAAGTACATCGGCAAGATGGGTGCAGGTCTGATTGATGCAGCTCAGCTCTTGAATAACATCAAGAACAAGGAACTCAGTTCTGATATGAAGTTGCCTAACGTGTATGTGGGCATCGAGAAGACTGTTTCTCTCAACCTCGCTGCATATTTCGCAGGTCAGACAGAGGGATTCTCTTGCTCCGTAGTGAATAACGGCGTAGCTTCTGCTTCGGTAGATGGCAAGACGCTCATCGTGAAGGGACTCGCTGCCGGAAGTACAACGCTCACTGTAACAGCTGCCGATGGTACCAGCCAGACCGTAGTTGTGACCGTTAGAAAGAGTGCCGGTAACAATGGTTGGATGTAATTGGATGTAATATGAAGATATTTGCTTTCCTGTCGCTTTTCTTCCTGGCTTTGCCTGTTACGGTGAATGCGCAGAAGGAACTGCTGAAGTTTGAGCATCCGCTTATCGATGCAGGTACGATGACCGAGGACGATGCGCCTCGCACCTTCACCTTCGTAGGTAAGAATGTGAGCAAGAAGATACTGCACATCACACAGGTGAGAACCACCTGTGGATGTACCAGTTCTTATGTCAGGGGCGATGTGATGAAGCCTGGCGATACCTGTCAGGTGCAGATCACCTTCACGCCTAACCGCTATCCAGGCACCATCAATACGGGTGCTTATCTCTATCTGAAAGAGGTAGAGGGACAGCCTGCCGTTAAGCTTGCCTTGACGGGCAAGGTGCTGCCAGGTGCTGACCAGTGGGCGCGCTATCCGCACAAGATGGGCGCACTCAGACTGAAACAGGCGAAGGCAAGTATCACAGAGGTAAAGCCGGGCACAGAGCCTGAGGCACGCATCCTCTGCGGAAACAGCGGTGACAAGCCGCTCCGTATATCCAGCCTCCTTCTTCCTCCTTATGCCCGTCTTACGACAGAGCCTGAGGTGATAGAACCGGGTGATGAGGCTGACCTCGTCATCACCATCATAGCCGATAAGATTCCGGCTACGATGCCCGAATCCTTCACCTTCCCTGTTATTCTGGAGGGCTTGGATGCCCGTCCGTCTGACAGAACGATACAGGTCGTTGTAAAGGTAAAAAGGTAAAAAAGGAAAAAAGTAAAAAAGAAAAAAATACCAAGACAATGAAATATTTGAAAAAACTCTTCACCCTCCTGGTGATTGCTTTGTTTGCCTGCGGCTTTGCTGCCTGCAGCAGCGATGATGATGAATCGGAGGAGCCTTCTTTGGAAGTTACTGCTGCCAATCTTCATGGCACATGGAAGTTGGCTGAGTGGAACGGTGAACCTCTTGCTGAGGGCACATACTGCTACATCGTTCTCAACCGCAAGGACCAGACTTTCGAGATGTATCAGAAGTTTGACAGTATGTATGGTCGCCATATCACCGGTTCGTTCGCTATCAAGAACGATCCATACCAGGGCTACATCATCAGCGGAAGCTATGATAACGGTATGGGCGACTGGAACCAGAGTTATCTCGTAACCCGCCTCCTGGCATCGGGTTCCATGATATGGACTGCCAAGGACGATGTTACCGACATCTGCCGCTACAAGCGTTGCGATGAGGTACCTGCCGAGATTCTCAAGGAATGTAAAGATCTCACTGAAGAATAAAAAAAAGAGCGAATTATCTGCAAATTCTGCGGATTATTCGCTCTTTTTTTGTATCTTTGCCCTCAAACTTATCATCGGGTTCAAAGTTTAAGGATATGATATTAACGATTACAGGTTCAGACAGCACCGGAGGCTCTGGTGTGCAGGCGGACATCAGGACGATTTCCGAGTTGGGCGGTTATGCTGTTTCGGCAATAACCAGCATCACTGTGCAGAATACGCTCGGTATTCAGGAGTTCTTCGATATTCCTGCCGAGATTGTTTCGGGGCAGATAGAGGCTATCATGAACGATATGCAGCCTGATATTGTGAAGATTGGTATGATACGCAGGGTGGAAACGCTGAATGTGGTCATCGATGCCCTGACCAAGTACCGTCCTGCCCATATCATCTATGCCCCTGCCATCTGGTCGAGTCAGGGCGATGCGCTGATGACGGAAGATGTGGTGAGCCAGATCAAATACCGTCTGCTGCCGCTCTGCTCGGTTGTGGTGGCGAGGAAAAAGGAGAGCGACATCATTCTTCAGAATTCCAAACTGCTGAGCCTTGCCGAGAAGCAGGGACTCCGGATCTATCGCCTCGACAATGCCAATTCGCATGGTCTTATGAACCGTTTCTCTTCAGCTCTTGCCGTCTATCTGAATCTGGGCAAGAAGATGGAGGAGGCGTTGGCGATGGCGCAGGATTTCATCAATGTAGAACTCGTGCGCCAGAGCAATCTGCAGGGCAGGAGTTCCGAGCTTTACAACCAGTTTATCTCGCAGGTTAATAATTTCTGCCGCACTTACAGCGATGTTCATTTCTATGCCGACCAGTTGAATGTGAGTGGCCGTTATCTGGCTCAGGTTACCCGTCGTATCTCCGGCAAGACGCCGAAGGCAATCATCGATGAATACATCGTGAAAGAGATAGAGCGCGAGCTTTCTACCACCACGCATACGGTGCAGGAAATAGCCAACACCTTCGGTTTCTCCTCGCAGGCTCATCTCACCAAGTTCTTCAAGAAGATGAGAGGGGTAACGCCTTCTGCTTTCAGGC
>OOCQ01001506.1_pt1 | contig 13765 bp, 15 predicted proteins | sample 1671121 | NCBI WGS metagenome assembly OOCQ01 (sample SAMN06348124, study PRJEB24527) | human gut metagenome | biome: human gut; feature: ankylosing spondylitis patient; material: feces | host: Homo sapiens | place: China | collected 2015-10 | reverse complement strand
CATAGAGGTAGTTGGTCTGAGCAGGATACTCTGCTGCCAGGGTATCAATCTGCTTTACTACAAGAAGACATGTCGATTTTACTTATAAAATGGTATAAATCATCACCCAAAGTTGTTCTTTGATATAAATGAGCCTTTCTAAACGTACTGCTAGATAGACATTCTTTGTATTTTTGCAAAAAAGCTTCAACTTCTTCTTGGTCTGACATCTCTATTAAACCAAGCGAAGTCAGATAGTAGAAGTGGTTCATAACCTCTTTCTTCGAAACATCGCTATTATATTCATCGTTGTACTTACTATAAATCCTTTCAATGGCATTTTTACCATCAAAAGTGTTTTTTAAAGACTTTAAAATATAGAAATCTAATCCATCAATTTTTTCCATTAATTCTAAGAACATACGCTTGCATCTATTCTCAGCATTATCAATGTGGCAACATGCTGTTAAATATTTAGCATACATAATTCTTTTATTTTCATCGATTTCATCTTTTGAATAATCTACAGTTCGTAACAAGTCACAGATAAATTCTTGACTATTTATATATTCCATGTTCCGAACTCTATTATCAAGTTCATCTATCATTGCAAATGCTTTTTTTAGCACATCTTCTATCAATAGATTCTGCTTGTGATTTTGAAAATCAGATAACAGACTTACTATTGGGGCTGTAAATGGACAACAGCTGCCAATAGCCTTTAATATATTACAAACCTTGTCAGGCAGACTCATCTTGCCAATTTCATTTATTCTATTTTCTTCCATATTGAATTATAATTTTACAATAACTCTTGCTACTTCAACATTACAAATTAATCAATAACTGTCACCAAGTATAATAAACAACATAGAGACAGCCCAAGACAAGCATTGCTACAAGAGTTACACACCCACTTTTGGGCTTTTGGGGCTTCCCTTTGTCATCAAGATAGGTTGTAGCATCATCTCCAAAGGTATATCGGCGAGTATCAAATGACCAACTTAACATTACCTTAATATCACAAAGTTCTAACTCTTCTTTCTTTTCCACGAATTTCTTGTAATCAGAAATAGCATCTTGGGCAAGTCGAGTTCTAGTATCTTCAAATAATTTACGGGCATAGTCCTTTTCCCCTTCAAAGAACTTAATCAAAACAGCCTTCCCTTTAATATCAATACAAGAAGTCTTGCTGTCAATATGCGGAACAAGCAAAAATATACAATATACACGCTGTCCTTCTGCGAATTCCTTGATTTCATCATCAAAGTCAAAACTATTAGGACAACCAACAAGGGTATTGTCTTCTCGATAAATGCCATATTGATTAAGGCTTTCCAAATGCACTACATCCACATATCCACTGAATACTCCTGCTTGCCACTTCTTTCTATCAAAGTACCAATCAGCATTCTCTATTCTTACTGTGAGTGTATCATAAGTTTTCTTTCCTGTTTTATCGCTTTGTGAAAATTTGTAAAATTCATCATATCTGAATATGACATTACTATCTTTATTTTCATTATTATTATCTTTATCATCAACTTTTGGCTGTGACACATTGAGTGTTGGCAACTCTTTTTCAAAATGAGTAATTTCAATAAAAGCGTCATTGCCAACATCTTCAGTGATTCTATTAATCATTTCTGTTGCATATTCTACATCATCCTCAAAAAATTTAAGGATTGTTGCATAAGCCTGATTACGAACCTTACCATCCTTAGAAATGAATGGTGTAATTGCAATTACACAGTCCAACTCTTTTCCTTTGCTAAACTTATTAACGTAATCTTGCAACTCTTTTTGAACAAATCCCAAAAGTTGCCCATCAGTCTTATAGAAACCAATAGCATTAGTATCATATGGATTGTTTGGTTCAGTTTTGATGCATCCTGTAAAAACTCCCCAAAAGTTTGCTTCAGGTTTTGTGTGAAAATTTATGCCAGACACCTTTATTCTTAAGGTGTCTTTCTCTATACTTCCCTGTTTTTCACCAACAGGAAGCCAATGTTTTGTTATATCAAAATTTATATCATTCATATCTATCTTATTTTTTGTTCTTTATATTCAACCATATCATTTCTACCATCCAGCCATTTACGTTTGCCACTCGGTATGCAGATGGACATCCTTTTTTAAAGGCACCACGAGAGTCATATTTATAGGATTCTATGAATACATTCTCACGAGTCCACTTGAGGTTATAATTTTGCGGACGCTTCAGCCATTTCATTTCATCTATCCAGCCATTATCTATAGCTGACCTATAAGCACTCGGAGTACCCCATCTAAATTCACTTCGTGAAGAATATTTATGTGATTCAGCTATTACATTCTGCTTGTTTTGCCAAAATCCCTGTGGCTTGGCATCAGAAGCAGCCCACTCCATTTCGTTTATCCAATTGTTTTTTGTCGCTAAAGAATAAGCAGTTGGTGCACCTCTTTTAAACTCCATTTTGGTTGAATATTTGCCACCTTCTTCGAATACACGTTCTTTTGTCCAATAACCATGTTCTTTCACCTTAGTTTTTATCCAAGGCATTTTCTCCCATAGATTATTTTTGGCTGCATAGTCATAAGCAGCATGGCAACCTTTGAAAAAGTCTGTTCTCGTTGAATACTTTTTAGACTCTTCTATTACATTTTCTTCATTTTGCCAATAACCTTGTGGAACTTGGTCACGGAGCAACCATGTCATTTCATCTTCCCATTTATGCTTTCTTGCAGAAAAATGAGCTGCTGGTGACTTCAAAAAGAATTCATTCCATGATTTATAGTTCTTTGACTCTTCAAACACATGTTCTTTTACACTCCACCATCGTGGAGGCATACGTTTACTGTAAAACCATGGAAATGTTTCATTGTTCATCATCTTATATTTTAGAGCTGCATCATACGCTCCAGCAGATTTTGTAAAAAATTCTGTTGGAGTTTTATATTTTTCAGCTTCACGCAATACTGCTTTCTTTGTCCATTTCTTTATTAAACTTCCAACAGAGCCAACATTTTCACCTGTCAGATTGATATTATTAATCAATGTGTAATGCAAAACATCACGATAATATAAAGATTGAACACGTTCTTCTCTTTGTCTCTCGACTATTGTTAGCCCGTCTAATAAGATTTTATATGCTGGAATTTTCAAACTCTTACTATAAAAATACTTATAGACAGGATCATTTTTCTGATTTTTATGTTCCCAATCTCGCCTCTTCATATCATTCGTTGCACCAACATAAGCATATTTATTTACTTCGTCTATATATACATAAATAATATGAATCGGACCTCGTGGATCCCCTTTTGAGACTTTTGTTTCAAATTCCATTTCTCCGAGCCAATGATGTAATAGTGCAGATTTATATGCAGACGGAGCCTTATGACGAAACTCACTTTTATATTTGTATTTTCGGGCTTCCTTAAAAACTTTCTCTTTATCCTCCCAATACCCTTTTGGAGAATTTCTTGTTTTTTTCAACCATGTCATTTCATTAAGCCATCCATTATTTTTAGCTGTAATATAAGCAAGATAACATCCTTCACAAAAATCACTCCTATTGTTGTATTTCTTAGATTCCTCAAATACGTTATTTTTCTCTTTCCAATAGCCAACAGGTTTTCTGTTTGTTTTTGCCAACCAGTCCATTTCATCAAGCCATCCGTTGAGTTTTGCCGAATCAAAAGCTCGACTATTCTTTCTTTGAAATTCTGTAACCGACTTATAATTTTTAGATTCATTTATTACATTCTCTTTTATCTTCCAATATCCAGAAGGCTTACGCTTGCTAGGAGCTAACCAATCCATTTCAGTTAGCCAATTATTATTTTTGGCAATAGTGTATGCAGTCACGGCATTATTCATAAATTCCGTAACTATAAAATACTTTCTTGACTCTTCGAAAACCGCCTCTTTAGTCCATTTGATAGGTTTGGCTGTCGGACGCACCAACCATATCATTTCGTCCAACCATCCGTTCATATACGCAATACGGAATGCACCAGATTTCTTTTTTTTGAACTCAGATCTTGAAGAATATTTCTTGCTTTCTTCAAAAACAGTTTCTTTTGTCCACTTTTTCTGCATAACCTTTATTTTTGTGTTATTTAAAAATTCTGTGCAAAGATACAGAAAAATCTATTATACAACAAATAATTTCCCTATTATCATTATATATTTAACCCTTTTTGTATGCGTTGCATAATTTACATGGATTTTGTTGGCTGGTTGTTATTATTACACTCACAATTCGACATAATTACTTTGCAGTTTTATCAAATGGCAAATAGCTAAGCATCAATATTATAAACTTCTAAGTTTATAAACTAACAAATCGAAAAGCTTCAAGTGGGATTATGCATGCTATCATAAAATGATAAACATAAAAGTAAAGTTTAACATAATATTCTTGCAAAAATCAACTTTTATGTTTATCTTTGCAGCAAAAATATAAGTTATATGGAAAAGAACTTATTAATAGAGCTATTGGAAACTGGAGAAAAAGTCAGCCTTTATTCTCCAAGATTCGAGGGTGAGGAATATACCGAATTCGAAAAATTCCTTCTCACCTATAAGGATCAATATGCCCAAGATGTACAAATCCTCATTAGAAGGATTGATATTATCAAAGAAAATGGTGCAGAAGATAGATTCTTCAGATATGAAGGAAGCAAACGTGACAGGGTGATGGCACTACCCTCTCATCTTGATACATCTAATTTAAGATTGTATTGCCTTAATATCAGCCATAAGATTTTAATCTTAGGAAATGGTGGTATAAAGAAAACGCAAACATATCAAGAAGATGTAAATCTGCATAGAGCCGTACGAAACTTACAAAAGATAGACATTATTATAAAGAAACTTGAAAATAGAAGAATCATAACAATCAATGGTACAAATTTACATGGACCACTTGAATTGACTATAGATATCGACTATAATAAGGAGGATTTAATATGAAAACAAATAAACTGATGGATGAAATCCGCAAGTCAACTCCTGCGGACACAAACAAACAAGTCGACTTATGCGTTGCTATTGCCAACAGAGTCTTTGAACTATTACAGGAACGAAATATGAAACAGCGTGATTTCGCAAAGGCTCTTGGCAAGACTGAAACAGAAGTAAGTCGTTGGTTGAGTGGAACACATAATCTCACATTAGCTACAATTGCAAAGATGGCGACGGTTCTTGGTGATGATATCATTACCACAACACAGAGCCATTGTCCATACAAACTTCCAAATACGCAAAATGTAGCTATGATGGTAGCTGAAGATATTTGCAAAAAATAGTCATACAAATAATAATAAATCCCTGCCATAGGAAGCCTTTCCTACAGCAGGGATTTTTCTATTGGGAATCGTCAAGAATGACTTAACTATCAATTCTTAACTATTAACTATCAACTATTTATACTCTCCCCAAGCCTTGATGTCGATATCCTCCAACTTGGTGGTGCAGAATGCATAGATGAATGCACTCGCCAGACGGCTATTGGTAATTAATGGCACGTTCAGGTCGATGGCAGCACGACGAATCTTGTAACCATTGCTCAACTCGCTGCTGGTCAAGTTCTTCGGAATATTCACTACCATATCAATCTCGTGGTTGTGGAGCATCTCCAAAGCCTTAGGCGCACCGCCTTCTGCCTCCTCTGATGGCCAGAGCACACGGGTGTTCTCAATGCCATTCTCGGTGAGGAACTTGCTACTACCACCGGTTGCATACAGCTTGTAGCCATGCTTAACCAACATCTGGGCTGCATCGAGCAAATCTACCTTCTGCTTGGCAGAACCTGTAGAAAGCAGGATGTTCTTGGCTGGAATGCGATGACCCACAGAAAGCATACTCTTCAGAAGTGCGGTAGATGTATCGTCGCCCAAGCAACCTACCTCACCGGTACTGCTCATATCAACACCCAATACTGGGTCTGCCTTCTGCAGACGGTTGAAGCTGAACTGAGATGCCTTGATACCTACATAGTCGAGATCAAAGAGGTTCTTGTGTGGCTTCTCTACTGGCAAACCGAGCATTACGCGGGTAGCCAACTCGATGAGGTTGATTTTCAATACCTTGCTTACGAATGGGAATGAACGGCTGGCACGAAGGTTACACTCGATAACGAGAATATCATTGTCACGAGCCATGAACTGGATGTTGAACGGACCGTTGATGTGCAACTCCTTGGCAATCTGACGACCTACTCGCTTCACACGACGAACTGTCTCAACATACAACTTCTGAGGAGGGAACTGGATGGTAGCATCACCTGAGTGAACACCGGCAAACTCGATGTGCTCGGAAATCGCATAGGCAATCACCTCGCCATTCTTTGCCACTGCATCCATCTCAATCTCCTTGGCATGTTCGATAAACTTACTTACTACCACTGGGTGATCCTCACTTACATTGGCAGCCAACTGCAGGAATCGCTTCAGCTCATCCTCGTTAGAACATACGTTCATCGCAGCACCCGAAAGCACGTAGCTAGGACGAACCAATACTGGGAAGCCTACACGCTCGATGAAGTTGTCGATATCCTCCATAGAGGTCAGGGCGCTCCACTCTGGCTGGTTGATACCATTGTTGGTCAACATCTGAGAGAACTTGGCACGGTCCTCAGCGTTATCGATGTCCTTGGCAGCAGTACCCAGGATTGGCACGTTCTGTGCATCCAGATGCATAGCCAGGTTGTTTGGAATCTGACCACCGGTAGATACGATGACGCCATGAGGCTGCTCCATCTCGATGATATCCATCACACGCTCGAAGGTCAACTCGTCGAAGTAGAGACGGTCGCACATATCGTAGTCGGTAGATACGGTCTCTGGGTTGTAGTTGATCATCACTGAGCGCCAGCCTTCCTTGCGGATGGTGTTCAATGCCTGAACGCCACACCAGTCGAACTCTACGGAAGAACCGATGCGGTAAGCACCCGAACCGAGTACGATGATAGAACGGTGGTCGTTCTCGAAGGTGATGTCGCTCTTCACGCCAGCGTAAGTTACATAGAGGTAGTTGGTCTGAGCAGGATACTCTGCTGCCAGGGTATCAATCTGCTTGACAACAGGCAGGATTCCATAGCTCTTGCGCAAGCTGCGGATGACGTGCACTGCCATGTACTGGTTACCAAAATTTTCACAACAAGAGAGAACTTTCTTTTTCTACACTTATAAGCTTTTAATCTTTTCAAGAATTTTTGGCAATTGTGTACGTGCATCTGCTATTGACATTTTGCAAGCTGTTGGTGGATTGGGATATGGATAAGACACCATAATGGCATCATACACATCATTCAAGTTTTTCACCGAAGCCACATAATATCCGAACTTATATCGGCTATTGTTGTTTTTAAGATCTGCAAGATAAATAACTAAGGCTATCAGTTTGTCACTTATATGCTCAAATCCCATTTTTTCGCAACTGTCACCAACTTTTATGCCAGCACATCCATAATCACAATTTATAAGATAATTACCTTTCTTAAATGCACGTTTCATCAATTGCGCATAATCAGCAAGTTCCATTTCACTATAACGATAATCAGCATAAAGCTGTTGAGTTACATCCGTGAAACCTGAAGTAAGTAGTATTCTGAAAAATCTTACTTGCATTTTTGTTTGTTTACTATATCTTCCCATTATTATATCAAATAATTTAATCTCTTTTATTATTTTACAGGAAATGCCACATCCAACAATTGACGACTTCTCAGATAATTATAAACAGAGTTGTTGCCTTTAAAAAGATCTGTTCTTCCCTTGTATCCTTTTGCTATATCCAAGGCCTGTTCATCAGAGTAAGTATGCTTACCCCTTTTCATATGTCCAAGACACAAAGTTTGAAATTCTTTTCCTCGTTTACAGATTGCAGCATATTCATTTGGACACTCTGTTTTGAAATCCTTCAATATACCATAATCCTTGCTTACCTCTATATAGAAAGCATCGCTCTTTCTTTTGTGGCTTGTTGGACGACTCATATGTTTCGTAGCTTCAACAAAGATTCCTCTATTACGAGCAGCACAATATGCACTAGGATCACATTTTCTCCAAGCACTAATTGATGGATGTTTGCTTGCACTTTCAATAATTTCTTGGTCTGTCCGTTTAGGACGGCAAGCATATGTCATATGAGCAAAGCATTTTTCCGCCCAGCCTTCTTTACTTATAATTACAGCATAAGCACCAGGGTGTTCTTTTTTGAATTGTCCTCTTGTTTCGTAATTCGAAGCTAATTCAATATATTCCTCTAATGATTTTCCCTTTGGGGGATTTGGCAATAAAGAATTCTTCAACTCTTCATATATACCCAATCTTATTGCAGCATTCATCATTGCTCTATTTTTTTCAGCAAACTCTTGCTGAAATTTTAGTGTACCTACAAAATCTCTAATTTCTTGCTCTGTATAAGGTTTACTTACCCCTCTTGTGAGATTTCGACTAAGCTCTTCGTAGATTCCCAAGGCTTTTGCTGCATTGATAGCAGAAGGAAATTTTTTGTAAACTTCATGCATTGTATTACATTTTCCAAAACAGCCCCTAATATGTTCTTCAGACCATGTTGTTCTTTCTTTTGGCAATATCAATTCAATTTCCTTATTCCATTTTCTCTTTAAGGCAAAAGAATAGGCACAAGGAAATTTCTCTCGAAATTCCTTATAAGAAGAACACACATTTACACGTTCAAATACAGCTTTCTTTGTCCATTTATAGGAAGAAGTTCCCAACTCACCTCCTTTGGTGCTATTAAGCATTGTCCAATTTTGAGAGTATTCCTTTATGTATCTTTCTTCTTCTTTCTTTACTTCCATTTCTGGCATATAATCTGTCAATTGAGCAAAATTTGGTTGCAGATGTGAAATAACAGAATGCAAATAAATAGGAGAAGGCTTTTTCGCTTCTTTGCTCATATGGCGTTGCCATCTTTCTGCTGTGTTCCAAGTAAGTCCAACATAAGCATATCCATCATTAAATGTTGCAACATAGACACACCTCTTCTTTAGATTACCCTTTGATCTCATCTTTTTACAGACTTCATCAAGAACACCATGTTTACGTGCCCACTGATAAGCCCAATTCGATTGCTTTTGAAAATCTACTCTATAGTCATATTTCTCAGCCTCTTTCTTCACCTCATCTAAAGTTCGTCTTGGATTTAGACTTTTTATATGTTGCATAGCAACAGCTTGTATATGCCTGTGCCGTATAGCTTGATATAGCCATCTTGGAATATCTTTGCTATAGTGATATGGTTTGCACAATTCAATCAAGTCCTCGTCAGAATACAACTTAAGATTATGTTTCTTATTCTTATTTTGTTGACTTTTATTTTCCATTTGCCCTAAAATAAAGCATTCGAATAATAACCAGTATTACTTTTATGATTAGTTTCTTTACATATCATCAAGATTCTTCTGATGGTTTTTCTTATATACTGGTATGTAATTGATTCTATCTGTATATGACATTTTTACTTGATAATCATAATCTTGTTCTATAACAACCAATGTTATAATTCCCTTCTTACTTTGAAAAGAACAAGATGCCACAAACGAACCCGACAAAGGAGATTTGTATGTTGCCTCATCATGTTTTTCTTGAAGCAACGACTTTAATTTATCGTATAATTCTTGTGCGTCTTCTTCTTTAAAAAAACTATGAACGAATGTTACTGAGTACATAATTTTTGTATCTGGATCATAATGCAACCCAAACGATTCTGTATCTCCGAGAAAAGGACCTTCCATAACACGAAGTCCCTTACCAGCATAGTAATTTTCAGGAGAAACATAAAATCCTTTGGATTTAAGTTTTGAAGCATACTCGTTAACGCTGCCATCAATTGGAAATCCAAGAAACTTCAGATGTTCCTCAGAAAAAGCCTGTATATAACACAAGCATAATATGATAATTGTTATAAGTCGTATCATGTCTTATTCTTTTAAGGGTAGCCCATATAAGGTATTCATTATAACTTACTTCTATTTTGTTCGACTGAGTAGAAATATACTACTCACAATTTTCAATATAATCTGTAGTATCATTATTATACAACTCCATAGATAACTTGTTGTACTTAGCTTCAATCGCAAAGAAATTATCATTTTCTTCTTTCAACAGTTGTTCTATTATCAATTTAGTACGCTTTAATTTACATTGAAAACTATAGAGTCCAAATTCAGACTGACTTCCCAACTTATTCGGTTCATGAAATTGAGATATAGCATCTTTGACGTTGTCAGATTGATACATAAACATATCGAATCCTTGCAAATTACCTTTGGTCTTTGTATGGCAATAGTTATATACAAGCAAACCGATAGTAGGTTTTAACTGTAAATAAAGGAAACGGAGTTTTTCCTTTCTGTAATTTCTCACAACAGGCTCTATCTCTTCCACAAACCCATATTGTGATAGCATAGAATCAGCTTCAGCACATTGCTGATAAAAAAAATCGTCAATATTTCTCTTTTTCATAAAAGTTCTTACTCTTTGTACATTTATTTACATAAGTATCATCCGAGGATAAATCAACAGCTACTTTGCCTTCTTACTATAAGCCGCAGTAAACCCTTTTAAACTGATGTTAAACTCACTAAATCTTGGCTCATCATATTTTAGACTTTCCCCCATATTAAAATAACGACAAGATATAAACTCGCCTTTTTTCATCTGTTCGGTAGTCATTGGCACCCACAAAAAGAAGAAATATTCAAATGTTGGTTCTGTAACAGTAGGGAATGTCATTTCGATTTGAACTTTACCTTCTATCTTACCAGAACGATTTATATCTGCTTGAACATCTCTTTTTCTTGGAGTGTAAAAACCCACATCAGTATTTGTTTTTGTAAACTTATACGCATCATTTGGCGGAAATTTTCCAATATATTTTAGCATTTGTTCATCTTCGTACCAAACAGCATCAATTTCTCCTGCCGTACAATGAACTAAGACACTTTGCTTTATGTTATGAAACTTGTCTATAACAACTTCCACTTTATCCCACATGCCCTGACTATATGATTTTATACCTATCATAATCAGCAAGACAAATATAAACATATTCTTTTTCATTTTCTTATAAATCATTTTGATGTTCTGTCATCCATTCTGTATGTTTGTTTTGATAATAATATCTTTCTTCAGATTTTGCCTTATTAGTATAGTTCAAAAAAACCTTTTTACTAGAATGATTCTTTGACAATATAATTTCATATTCTCGTCCGTAAGACCATATCAATAATTCATCAACACCAAAGTTTTCTTGCCTTGTTCTATACTTTTTATCAAGTTGTTTTATCAAATGTTCATACAAATCATTAGCCTCTTCTCCTACTTCTGGAAAGACAACGACCACCTTGGATACTTGCTTTGTTTCAGGAACATACTGAACTTTAGCATCGACTTTTCTTCCATAAAACATACCGATATAATTATATGTACTATACAGATTCCCTATGAAGATAAAATTTTCATCTCTCATTTTTAAGTCAAAATCTTTTATATTACCTTTTATCGGTATATTCTTAAATTTTAAAATCTCTGTGCCATCAGTATTGTTAACAATATGCGACTGGGCATAGGACTGAGCTAATGTCATTCCCTGCAAAATGATAGCAAAAGTTAATAATAAACGCTTCATTGTTTTTACTTTTTAATTAAATTATTAGCTAATAAAAAAGCGTGAAACTCGCCTCATACTCGTCCGCAATTCTTGGCCTTCCACAGCCTTACCTGTTGACGAGCAGATAGAGTTTCACGCAGAAAGTTATAATTACCCCAAAAGTGTGCCTTTAGGATATAAAAATCCTCGGCACACTACGGGAGTAGCAGATACAACTTACCCGTGACATCTTCTCTGCTATGCCATCGACAGGTGATTCTGATTGTGGAAGTTTAGAATTGCCAATGTACAAAGCGTTGTTGACGCCCTTTATTATGTCTACAAACGCATTTATTGCGAATGCACTGCAAAAGTACAAAAAATAAATGAGAATAAGCTATTTATGAACAGATTTTTTAGGTGAAAAAGTGTTTTTGCAGCAATACAACGCAGATAACAACTGAAAACAACCTACAAAGGGTCTATTATACTCCGCTTGGCGCAAGAATCTATGTTATTGGAAGTGTTATAGTCTGAAGTTCTACAGGAGAGTCAACAGAAAATTCTATTTGCTGCAACACTAAACCTTATGAAGTGATTGACTGTAAAAGGACAAAACTTACACAATTGATGTGTAATCTTCGCTAAAAAACTAGAATTTTGCAAAGGTTTATTCGCAAAAGTTTTGCTGTTTCAAAAAAATATACATACCTTTGCGGTGACAGTTTTCACCACGCTTCCCACTTGCACAGCGAACCAGAGTGGGACTTTTGCATTTTACAATCCCATCAAGCACATTTCGACAAATGGCACTTGGTGGGATTGTTATTATGCAGCCTTTCCATACTCATAAATACTGTCGCTGGCTAGATCTATCTTGTCGTTCCAATATACACAAGTTCGGCTGGTGTCCAACTGGGCTTGTTTAAAAAGGCCATATACATCCACTAATGCACGAAACGAAGGAAGCGTCTTGATGTCATCCTTCACATCGTACAACACTTTATATCCATCATCGAATTCAACGAAAAGGATATAGTCATCTAGAACTGACATTTTCTTAATTCTTGGTATCATAATGGTGGAAGTTTTGTTAATATTTGTTTGTTCCACATGTCCTGAAGTTCATCAGAATGAAGTGAGAGCCATTCTGTTACTAACTCTTGAGCCTTTTTAGGTAAATCTCCTTCAAACATTTAACCTGCCCAATGGCCTCATGATTGCATCTTTGCTTGTAAGTAGGTCAAAAACATGCTCCCAGTATTACTTGCTGCCATGCTGCAAATAGAACAATTGCTTCTGGCGTTCTATCTCCGTGCGAAGCTGTTCTTCTGTCGGCAGATAAGTCTTGTACTTTGTTGCAAAGAGATGGTCATTATCTTTGAGGATGGAATAACGTGCAATATCCTTGCTCGTCTCTGAACAAAGCACGATGCCGATGGTTGGATTGATTATATGTGTCCAAGCAAGATTTTGCAATCGTGATTGCAAAATTCGTATATCATTGATTGTCAAGTAGAATTGGCGGAAATAAGCCAAATTTCTTTTGCTAAATTCTTTACTATATTGATGTGTCAATTGCTCAGATAATTGCGCAATGATCTGAACCCCATACTCTGCACGCGCCTCACCATTCTGTTCTTCTTCCACGATGCGTCGCCCTATGTTCCAATAGGTTTCTATCATCTTATGATTGACGGAGGCATAAGCTTCCTTCCTGCCTTGCTCTATGATGGAGCAGACATCGGTATATAATCTTGTATTTGTCAATTCATCCATAACTTAAAGTCTTGTTCTTTGGCGATTTTTATCAAACGTAGGCATTCCTCTTTCTCTGCAGTTCTCGTGCTTTGCCTGTTATCTCCATATTGTTGAGTGGATAGCCCAGTCTCAAACACTCGAATATCGCTTCGGTCGCTATCTGCCTGTACTTTTCGCTCAGGCTCATAACATATTGCAGAGCGTTCCGTCCATCTCTTAAATATATAGTCGATAATTTTTCTTCCATAACTCTTCATTATTATAGTTTTTGCTGCAAATTTACGATTTAATTGTGAAACAACCAAAGTTTTCACTTCTTTTTATTCAAATAAAAAATCCCTGCCATAGGAAGCCTTTCCTAGAGCAGGGATTTTTCTATTGGGAATCATCAAGAATGACTTAACTGTCAATTCTTAA
>OOCQ01001504.1_pt1 | contig 13810 bp, 10 predicted proteins | sample 1671121 | NCBI WGS metagenome assembly OOCQ01 (sample SAMN06348124, study PRJEB24527) | human gut metagenome | biome: human gut; feature: ankylosing spondylitis patient; material: feces | host: Homo sapiens | place: China | collected 2015-10 | reverse complement strand
GCGACTTGACCAACTTTTTATAGTTAAGTTTTCATAAGCATTTCTTAATATAAGTCATTGATTTACAGGAGATTAAATATTAATTTAACGCAGTATTGTATTTAGAACTTGCCAAATTATTTGGTGACAGGACGAACAGAAAGATGCCAACTTCTATGCGCAGCCCAACGATCAAAAGCAATAGAAGTATCTTCCCCCAACTGAAGTATACTTATCAAAAAACCATCACTACTCTTAAAACACTCTCCAGACATATAATACCCAGTTCCCGTATTATCCCAACTACTATTATGAGAATAAATCATATTAGCTCTTGGGAATATTACAGAATTTCCATTAGGGCCAGTTACTCTATAACACTTCTTACCATTAATTGTTTCTTGTTTCCATTTACACTTTTCAAACAACTCTTGTTGTTCTTTATCCGTAGGAAGACGCCATTTTTTACCCCATTGCACATGCGCAATATCATAATCAGTACCACAAATAGAAGAAGGAGGAGTTGAATTCGGATAATCATCTTCTTCATCAGAAATTTGTCTTCCTGTAGGATCAGCCCATCCATAATAGCCTCCCCAATCCTCAGGTGAAGCCGTTTCTTTGTTTGGTAAACTAATATCTAAATTATGTGTAGCCCATTTTATGCCAGAAGGAAGTCCTAAATCAACATACTCATGCTCTTTTTCAATTATAGAGCTATTTTCACCATTCAAAGTTACATTAAAAGTATAATGATCACCACTACCTGGACAAAATATATATGGAGTTAATTTAAAAGACGTACTTTCCGCTCCATTACCTATTTCTATAGCAATATTCTCATGATTTTTTGGGAATAGCAAGAAATCCGCTGTTACAACATCAGACGATGAAGCTAATTTCGAATTATTTGTTTTAACAACTAAATCCGTTAGTACAGAACTTACCGTTTTGTATTCTAAATAGAGAGCAGGATGGCTATAATTAACTTCTCCAATAATGTTCTTAACTGTTAAAGTCGGAATATCATATACTTTTTTATTATCTTCCGATTTTCTTATATTCAGAGTAACTCTACTCATTTCATGAAAAAACCTAATATTTGCTACAGGTTTCATAGGATCAACAACATCACCCTCTTGATCCCCATAAAGAAAATCCTCTTGTTTATCTATACTTATATTAAACCCCTTAGCCAAGGACTTAGCATCTCCATTCTCGAAAATGGCATAAACCAGCACATGCTTATCGGTTGGTAAGAAAACATCCTCATTAACAGTACATATTCCATCTTTATAATGAACTGGAACGCCATCAGGACTAGAGAACAATTGCGGATTACGTCGATTTTCACCCATCAAATCTCCTTCATAGGTGTACACATATATTTTAAATACACAGTCATCTGGCAAAGCTGTACCACTTATAAAACTTCTTGTATCAGAACTATCCAACACATTGATTTTTAAAGGTTCTTTACTTACTTTAGAAAAAGAACTATTATCTACTTCAACTTCAGAAGAACAAGAATACAATAATAGAAGAACTAAGAAACTAAATAATTTAGCTAAATTAATTATTTTATTCATACTCACATATCTTAAAAATTAACAAACACATCATTTCCATCAATTAATGTAGGAGTATCCCAATCGCGTACTGTTATTCCAGAAATTGAGAACAAAGATTTATTGCTTATAACAACATTAAAGGAATACTGCTGCCCCATTTCGAAATTAGAGATTGGGAGCTTGATTTCCTGTGAGAAGCCATCCAGTTTGATGGTAATATTCTCTTGCTCTGCTGGAATAACCAGGAAATCGGCAGTTATAACTTTTGAGGAATCATCTAGAACATAATCGTTAATCTTTACAGGAAGATTGAAGTTTTGACTATTATCCACTACAGAAATATAAGGATGCCCTCCTTCAATATCCATGTACGCATCAAATGCAAGATTATTAATTGTTACCTCAGGAATCTTATAGCTATTGGTATTATCCTTGGCTCGTTTGATGTTCAAAGTCACACGACTCATTACATGACTAAACGCCAAATTGGCCTTTGGATTGGTCTTATTCACCTTGTTTGTGTTAACACCCACCAGATAATCCTCCTGTTTTTTTTCAGATAATTTAATCTTGTTCACCCGAAGGTTGTCATAAGATCCAGTAATACCACCATAGAGAGCTACTACCTGCACATCACTACCATCTTCGGGCAGATAAATCGGATTGTCATCTATTCGGCTCACACCTTTTTGATATTGAACCGTGGAACCACTCAGATTATTCAATGCCTCATAATTGGTTTCACTATTGGTGCTATAAGCATAAATGCGATAACTACAATCATCAGGCAATGTAGTACCCTTAATAATACCTCTTGTTGCAGCATCTTCCACACTTACCTGCAATGGTACTCTGTCTTGGGCTGATGGCAAGAGACTGCCAGCATCCTCGTTGCTGCATGAAGCCAGAGTCAGCAATGCCATTGCCGACACGGCTATTCCCTTCAATATATTCATTCGTTTCATATTGTTCCAGTTTATTCGTAAATATTAATATCACCACCCTCGTTCTTGTTCCATTCCTTTACGGTGACATCAGAAAGGGTCAGACCGGTTCTGCTATACACAATATTGTAATCATAGGTCTTGCCACTCTTCCAACTGTCTGCCTTCAAGGTGATAGGCACAGAATAGGTAGAGCCATTAGAAAGTCGTATCTTTGCCTTAACAGTACCCGAAGAACGGGTTTCGCCAGAAAGAATGGTAACATCTGTTTGAGATTTCTTGGTCACAACAAAGCTCTCTCCAGAATCAATATCAGAAAATTCCTCTACATATTGGAGCTTTCCATAAAGGCTATACCAGAATATGGTAGGAATAATCTTTGAACTTGCCTCCTGATTGATGCCAAAACTTTGTACCTTAAGATTATCTTCATTACAATCCTCTGCTATTGAAAAATGGAAACGGACACGAGCCAGAGCATGCGATAAGCGAAGCGATACGGATTGGTCACCCTTTAAATATGCATAGCCGGTAAGGACATCGTTCACAGAATTCTTACCATTTTTATAGGTACAAAGCCTTAACCATCCCAACTCATCTTCATTTAGAAGATCCTTATTGTAAGGCGTATAAATTGCACACTCCCGTATGTTTTTACCCAAAGCCTCATCAGGAACTCTCCATTCGCCATTTTGATAAGTTACCATCAGATTACGAGTGCTCCATCCTTTTGTATCTACAACCGAAAGACCTAATGGAGACATGCTCTCATCTACTTCTCTTACCTCTCCATCCCAATCGGTATAAGTTAACTTAGCAATGGAGAAGCCTTTTAAAGTAGTAAAGCTTTTGACTTCACTATTTATCGTGATGTTTCCATCGGTTCCCACCATTTTATAAAAATAGGTGGTATTAGGTCTTAACCCATAAATGGTTCTAGAACTATTCAATTCGGCTTCATACACCAAAGAGTCCTGGAAATTCTCATTCGTTGAAAGCAAGTAATAAAACTCACCTATAGATGAATCACTATCGTAATCATAATTTCCCACGTATGCAGTTGTTGCCGTTACATTTTGAGCCTCTGTCAAATGCAAAACCGGCATCAATGGGCTTGGTTCATCAGGTTCCTGACAGCTTGTAAATCCCAAGCACCATAAGCAAGCTGCCACTATCCATAATATATTTCTCTTCATAACAGTCAACTTTTAAAAAACATAACCAATACCAAAATTACCAATCGGCTTACGACCAAATAAGTCGTTATCTTCCTCATTCAAGATGAAATTAACACCCGCATTCAACAAAATATGCTTAATTCGCAGCTGCATACCAACTTCCCAAGTTATATCATCGTAACTATCAGCTTTATGCCAATACTCCACGCCGTCAGAACCGACCCAGGAAATGCGTCTCCATCCATAGCCTACACCCGTATAAAGCTGTAGAGGACAGAACAAACGGCGGATAACACCCACAGAAGCCATTGCATAGCCCTTTTTCACTTCTCCGGTAAACCATTTGTTATAATATTCATCGGTACTCATTTCATTATCAGGCAGCGGAGAATAAATGCCCTTGGCATACCAACCCCAGTTCTTGACACGTCCTACCATTATACCAAAATTAGGGTCATCATGCTCAACAAAAGCTACCTGAGGACTTACAAACCAGCTATATTTATCCGGCTTCTGCTTCCACCAGTTGATGCCACCCATCTTAACCAGCATGTCGGGCTTGGCTTTCTTATGCGCCGTCTGCATACCCATGTAATACACGTTCACCTTCTTCACATTCCCCTCAGTCTCCAGAGAGAACTGGCCGTTCATGTCGGTAGTGGTCTGCTCGGAACCCTTGGCGTTCTCCACCTTGGCACCCGAAATCGGATTGCCATGATGGTCAACCACCCTGCCCTTCAACACATTCTGGGCAGAAGCAAGCTGGATGCCAGAACAAAGCAAGCAGCTCATCAGTAACACTTTTTTCACCATAATTCTATAAAAAATATAAAAGTTATTACAATAATTAATTTACTTCAACTTGATGTCTCTCCACGCCGATGCCATAGAAGCTGACGGGATAGTGGAAGGAGTCTGAACCTTACGATTGATGACCACCGACTGGCGCTTTACATTATCAGTAAGATACTCGCTCAATTCTCCCAAACTTACATTACCCTTGGTATCCTGCAACTTCTTCAAGAGATAGTAGGTGAACAAGCCGTGCTCCTTCTTCTTGTATGGAAAGGCCGTCTCGTCGCCACTTGCCGCGCTAAACACCACCATGTTGCCACGAGGATCTTCCTTCTTCACCTTCAAAGCCACACCACGGGCAGAAGCCAGCATGCCGCCATCGCGCTGTGCTCCGCTGAAGCAGGCATCCAGGAAAACCACTATCGACTGGGCCTGGGTAGAACCCAACTCCTCATAAAGCCTGTTCAAGGAATAGCATCCCTCCGTTTGAGTGCCATCGGCATCCACCGGCAACAGGAAGGCATCTTTTGTTGATTCATTCGGAATACCATGACCCGCATAATAGAACACGATGTTCAAGTCACCCTTAAAGGCTTCGGCTATTTCCTTGATGTCGCGCACGGCTCTCAGCATGGTTCCATACGAAGCATCTCCATAATAACGCACGTTGTCATGCGGCATACCCAAGGTCTTCTCGCAATACTTGGCGAAAGTAGAACCATCGTTCAGAGCCATCGGCACACCAGCCACATTCATATAATGCTCATTAGAGATAATCACGGCAAAGGTCTTGCTGTTGTTTGCCTTCACCTCAGGAATGTTCATATCCACATCCGAGTTGCCCACCGTGATATTCTGTGTGCTCACCTTCTGCTTGCTTCCCTTGCTCTCGTTCAAGGCAAGCATATTCTTGTCTATGGCTGCAAACTGCACATCCACATGAGTTTCGGTATAATGAAGCGCTGCTGCATTATCATATTGATACTGTTTGCCCGTAGGAGTAACGAAAGTAAGGTTTGCCAAAGCCAGATGGTCATTTTCTATGAAATATTTAGGGTTCTTGAACTGCATGCCTACCCAGCTCGACTCAAAGATTCGCGCCTCGTTATTGGTTCTAGGCACCGGCACAATCAACTGTCCCAACGACTTGGATGTTATCAGGAACACACCATTCTCTGCATCGTATGGCTTCAGTTCCAACTCCTTCAAATCAGCCAATCCCTGATAGGTTCTGATGTACTCCTGCTCAGCCTGGCGCTGCACCTCCTTGATCTTCGCCTCACGATTCTGCTCCGTTACACGAGCCTGATACTCGCTCACGGTTTCGTAGGCATCCTTCTGCTGCCATTTGTTGATGGTACTTTCTATGAAATTCCTGGCAAAGCTTGAATAAGAAGGAATTTCCTTTTCATCTGCTGCAGATGGGGCGTAAGCTGCCGATGCTACCGAAGTCTGTGGGGTAGATTGCAGATAAGAACCTCCACCTGCAGACGAAGATGCAGACGAGGTCTGAGCCAAAGCTGGCGCATCTGCATTCTGGGCGAAACTGATTAATGAAGGGATGTAATCGGCACCCACCTTGCCGCCACCGAGCGAAGCCAACTTGTTGTTGACGGCTTCGAGCTGCCCCTTATTACCCAGACAGTTATAAGCCACCGCCAATGCCTGCGTGTATTTCAAGGAAGTAGGTTCCGACATGACCACATCCTTCAACTGTGTCACAGCCTGACCGAAATATTCCATATAGAGTTTCTTCTGCTTCTTCGCTTCGCCCTTGTCATTCTCTGCCAACGACTTATTGAAGTTCAGTACACCTATATTATAATTGTTGATAGCCAGGTGCTTGATGACATCAAGCGCACGAGGGTGCGTTTTCTGCAAAGTGGTATAAACATCAAGCGCCTTCTCGTAATCCCGGCCATCCTCGAAGAGTTTACCCTGAATATTCAGCAAGGTTTCATCATTAGGACGAACGGTCAATGCCTTTGCCACATAACGCTGCAGATTCACATTGTCCTGATTGTCGATGCAGAAATTCACGGCAGACGACAAGATGTTGTAATCGGAAGGATAGTTGGCTATCGCCTCGTCAAGCACCACTATTCCGTCTGCATAATCCTTAGATTGCGCACAGGCTTTTATCAGATTCACGAACACCGTCTTGCGATACTTGTCCTCACCCGAATGGATGTAAGCCTTGAGATAAGGAATAGCCTCCTGATAACGGCGTGCGTTCACCAGATTGGCCGCTGCAAAATAAGACAACTGCGCAAAGGATGGAGAAGTAGAATATCCACCGCCTGAGAAATCGGGCATCGATGCCACATCCACATAAGCCTTGGCAAACAGGATGGCATTTGCCTGTCGCCTCTGACTGCTGCTATAGGCAGCCGCATTAGGAAGATAAGGGATGATGTTTCTCATGTTGTTAAGAGCCTGGGCATAGGCAGAACTTGTCTTTGCCGATGTTTTCAGCACAGCATAATTTGCTGTATAGCAACGGTAAAGAGCATCATACATTCCAGCCTTGTCGCCACCCTGATTGGCAAGGCGGACGAATTCCTTGTATAAGGCATTCGATTCCTCTATCGTCTGGGCAGTAGCACTACCACCCAGAAACGACAAGAGCATGGAAACGATTATAAAATACTTTTTCATTTTTCCTGATTATTTAAACTGATCATTAAAACCAATCATTAAATCTGATTATTAAACCTGATTATTTAAAAAGCATCCATAAAAGTAAACTGAACGCCAATTCTGCGGTATTGGCTACCCGACTTCTTCGATACATCGATACTGGTATCGAAGGAAGTTTTCATGTTAGAGAGCGAAGGAATATTCTTCACGATATAATCTTTCACACCCATGGCACGCAAGAAAGCCAGCTGGTCGTTGTCTGACATACCCGTAGCCTTCGTTACGGTGATGTTCGACAAGGCGCCATCCTTATACACCGGTTCACGTTCAAAATCACCATAGCATCCATCGTAAGCCACCGTTCTGCTAAAAGGAGTGGCATCAGCCATACCCGTTACCATCACCTTCACCTGCTTGCCGGCAACCATGTATTTAGACAAGTCGTTCTCCAAAGCCTGCTTCACCACAGCCAGCATAGCCTGTGCTGCCTTCGAATCCTCGCACTTGAACTTAGCTGCCGCGAAATCATCCTTTGAAGAGAAAGCCTCATCCACGGTATAAGAAACGGCTACTTCATAATTTGTTATCTTCTTGCCAGTGGCATCTGTAGCATTAGCCACCTTTGTGCGTACATCAATACTTGTATGGTCGGAGATGATGTTCTTATCCTTGGCATTCTTTAAGATGTTGTTTTTGATTTCCTCCAGTTTAAGCTCCTCCATCTGGGAGGTCTGCAACTGGGCGAATGGAACGAAATTCTCATCAGACTCCAAGAAAGCCAGAGACTTACGCTCTCTATTATCGAACACATACTTATTACCCGTCTTCGTATTGGTAACCTCTGTATAGACAAGCTCGAACTCATCCTTATCGTTCACACAGTATTTCGTGTTAGAGAACTGCAAGGCTCCAGGATCCATGAAGTCATCCAACTGAGCGGCAGGCACAGAGAGGTAGATACTTGGCATGGTATTGAAATCGAGGGTCAGCATTCCCATTTCCTGATTATAATTACCTACCTTCACCTCGGAAGTGGTGAGCAGATTCTCAGCCATTCTTGTGGCAATCTCCGTCTCGAAGAGTCGCATCTGCTTCATGCGCGTCTCGTCGTTGACACGAGCGTTAAAGTCTTCCAGGCTCTCGCCATCCATGCGCTTCATCCACTCAGCCATTCTTGATTCCAACTCGTTCTTCAAGATTTCCTGACGGTTTGGCGAAAGGAAGAACACAGGGTTGAACACGATAGAGTTCTTGGTATTATACACCAAATAGACGCCCTTGTCTGCATTTCTCACAAAGTTAACATAGGTAACGCCTGGATTCTGTGCATCCACATAATGGCGGTCTTTCTCGTTAAGAAGATTGATGATGGCAACACGCTGGTCGCCCGTTACCACAGCCAGATACTTGTTTTCCGGATGGAAGAAACAGCTTTCAGCTGTTCCCAAAGCCTCATAATGATAGCTTACCTGGAATGTACGGGTATCATACACGTTGCATTCTCCGTCGGCAGTCAATACAGCCATCCACTTGCTATTGGCAGAAAAGGCCACATCCTTCACTTCAGCGTTCTGCTGCAGCAAGGCTCTTCTGCTTTGAGCCTCAACATTCATCACCTCCACATCGTTGTCCTTCGCCAATGCCACATAGAAATTATTGGTGCTGGCCGCCATTCTGTTGGCCTGCACGGAAGCATCGAAGGCAGCCACTTCAACATTTGATTTGGTATCAAACACGTGCACCTTGCCATCACTTCCCATCAGGAACAGATCCTTGGCATCGGCAGAATAGCAAATCGCCAGCGGCTGATATTTGCCATTGGCTATCTTAGCCAACTCATTCTTCGCCTTCCACAAATCGTAGATAAAAACCGTGTTCTTACCTTTTTTGCTATCCAGGATGGCATAAGAGGAACCAGACGGATTTACCTTCAAGGAAAGAATATTAGCAGCAGAAGCCACATTGAAGCTACGCATCGTATAAACCTTGCCACCATTGTAATAATAAAATCCCGACTGATAATTATCTAACCCTATTGGCACATATTTCTGGTTATACACTACTGGTTGAGCATCACCATCAGAAACCTGCGCATACAACGGGCAACCTCCCATCATCAACCAAAACAATGATAAATAAAGCTTTCTCATAAACATTTGCCCTAAATCCGTGTCGGGCACAACTTCTATATTTTTTCTATAAAGGCACTAGGAATATAAGCCGTGCTTACCAGGCAAACCCCTTTTATCTCAACTACAACCCGCTGCTGGCCACACACTCTTGCCACCTTTCCTACCACTCCCTTGAAGTCACCATCTATCACCCTCACCATGTCGCCACTCTTGTAATGACATAATCTTTCGGGAACCACCATCACGTGCTCATTATCCACACTCGTCACCTTGATGAAATTCATCATGGCAGCATCATCCACGACGAGCGGCGGGTTCTTGCCATAAGAATCCGTCTCGAAATGATTGTAATAATGATTGAGGAAATGTAAATCCTTGGTGTCCTTAGCAAAAGTATGAATGATTTCTGGAGTAGTATAAACAAAAAGCAAGCCAGGTATTAAAGATTCTAGAACAGGAATCCGTTTCCCGTTGACGATTTTCACCGTTCGCCGCTGGGGTAGATAACATTCTACGCCATGGGCTACCAAGTAATCGTATGCTTTCTTTTCGCGTTGATAGGTGGCACGCATCACATACCATTTCTTTGTTGGGTCTTGGATATAATTTATCGACACCCCATCTGGTGAATTTCCGGGGGAGACATTGGCGGTAAAGCCAACGTGGAGAGGCGGGGTTCCACCTCCTGAAGATGCCACATTAAACAATGTACACATTTGGAAATTTGAATGCGTTTAGGCGCAATTCACAGCACAAAGGTAACAAAAAAAATTGGATTCTCCAAATCCAATTTTTCCAATTATGTATTGTTCGGCGCTACGCTGTGCTTAAACGTCCTAAAATCGTGCTTATCCTGCCTAAAAAAGTTGAGAGGTGAGGGGGCATGATAACCAACTTTAACGCATTGTTTTGCCAAATCTCCCAACTTTTACGTAATTTTGCACCATCTTTATAAGCTGACTCTGGCGGGATGCCCATCCCGACTTGCGAGCCATCCGCTTCTCCATGTCGCCATACAAGGAGCAAGAGTGGATGAAGAATGTTCCATTGTACGGGGTAGAGGAGAGTTTCTAGAAACTCTTCTCACATTACTCCCTGAGCTTTGCCTTAGTCATGGCAATACCGATGAGTCTATTAGATAACGCAACAATAACAATAAAATAAAAAAATATGCTACAACGAGATTACATACAGCGACTGATTCGCGAGTTTATGGCGGCACTCGAAAGAATGCTCGAAAAGAAAGAGGTGGAGGTGAGACGTGAGAAGATTAAGGAACTCTACGACCAATACGTGGGACCTTATGCCTTCTACAGCATCGCTACCATAGAGGATGTGATGAAGGCGATGGCGGGTATTGCCGATGAGGAGAAACGACTCTCCAAGATGGACATGCTTGCCGAACTCTACTACCACGAGGCGGATATGGTGGGGCAGCCCACAAGAGATGAACTGCTGAACAAGGCCTTCATGCTCTTCGATTACGTGGAAGCCCACGGTGATACGTTCTCCATCGAGCGCCGCAATAAAATGGCAGAAATCAAACAGAAGATTGGAGATGCACTCAAATAAAGAGTGCATCCTCCTTTTATATTTTTAGGATAACAAAAACTAATCATAAAGTTCAATGTTCAAAGCTCAAAGTTCAAAGTCTATAAATGACATGACTGTAGGTTCGCCCTTGCGAGCCATCATCAAATTTGCTATTCCGCTGATTCTAGGCTACATCCTTCAGCAGATGTATCTCATCATCGATGCCGCCATCGTGGGAAGATGGATTGGCGTGGGAGCTCTTGCGGCAGTAGGCGCATCCAGCTCCATCATGTTCCTCATCATGGGCTTCTGCAACGGTTCCTGTGCCGGTTTTGCCATCCCTATCGCCCAGGCTTTCGGCGCCAGGGATTACGCCAAGATGCGGGCTTACGTAAGCAACAGCATCCGCATCGCCGTGGTGTTTGCCGTGGTCATCACCTTTCTTTCCTGCATCTTCTGCGGAAAAATTCTGCACCTGGTGAATACGCCGAAGGAGGTGTTCGATGATGCCTACATCTTCCTGATGCTGCAGTTTGCGGCAATTCCCTTTACCATAGGCTACAATCTGCTCTCCGGTCAGATCCGTGCCCTGGGCAACTCGAAGCAGCCTTTCTATTTCCTCATTACCGCCTCGGTCATCAATATCATTCTCGATGGCATTCTGATTCTCGGCTTGGGACTGGGCGTAGAGGGTGCAGGCATCGCTACCTGGCTCTCGCAGGGAATTTCCGTGCTGCTCTGTATCTGGTTTATCAAAAAGAAGATGCAGATTCTGATTCCGAAGGGTGAGGAAAGGAAATTCGACAACAAGAAGGTAAGCATTCTGCTGAACAATGGCGTTCCGATGGGATTGCAGTTCTCCATTACTGCCATCGGCCTCATCATGCTCCAGAGTGCAAACAACGCCCTGGGAACGGTTTATGTGGCTGCATTCACAGCCTCTATGCGCATCAAATATCTCTTTACCTGCGTTTTCGAGAACATCGGAGTGGCGATGGCTACCTATTGCGGTCAGAACCTGGGAGCCCGGAAGCTGGATAGAATCGGTCAGGGCGTAAGGGCTGCCATCAGGATGATGCTGGTTTATTTCGTCTTCACCTTCCTGCTCATCTATCCGTTTGCCGACGAGATGATGATGCTCTTCGTGGATAAGGGCGAGGCGGAAGTGGTGACTTATGCAGCCCAGTTTATGCGCATAGCCAACTATTTCTATCCTTGTCTGGGCTTGCTCACCATCCTGCGCTACAGCATCCAGGGCTTGGGTTACAGCAACCTCTCGATGCTGAGTGGCGTAATGGAAATGATAGCGAGATGCGGTGTGAGTCTCTGGCTGGTGCCAGCCCTGGCGTGGACGGGAGTCTGCTTCGGCGACCCTGTGGCGTGGGTCATGGCAGATTTCTTCCTCATTCCCGCCTTCCTGTGGCTTTATAAGCATCTGAAGAAAGAAGTGCTGTAGGATTACTGCATTTTCATCGTTTATAGACGACAAAAACACCCACATTTTATCGTCTATAGACGATGAAAACGACGACTTGTAGTTATAAAAAATAATCTTTCTAACTGGGAAAATATTTTTTTCCAGTTAGAAAGATGAAATTCTATTATTCAGTATTCGTTATGGAAAACCTTATAGGGGTCCATCTGCTGCATTTTTTCCTTTATTTTCTGCTCTATTCCCTCTGATGGTTCCGGAACATCGGCTCCCATCTCCTTGATGCTCGCCTCATCCTCGGCAGCTCCGGCAGCATCGCCCAGAATCGTTCTTACCTCGTAGCGCTCGCGATAGGCATCGAGAGAGAAAGGATTCACTTCTATTACCATGCCATAAACCTGCTCAGCCTCCTTCATCTTCTCCTGCGCCTTCAGCACACGGGCCTTCAGCAGCAATACATCCTCGTTAGGTTCCAGATGTGTAAAGAGATAATCGGCATCTTGCGCAGCATCATCCAGAAGGTGATTCTCCAGCAGGATGGTACCACGAAGCAGACGGGCTGCATAATAATCTTCACGCAATTTGATGGCAAGACTCAATACGGCTACGGCACGGATGGGTTCGCCCAATCCCCGGCAAGCCTTGGCATAATAGAGATAGGTCTGCAGATTCGATGTATCCAGGTGAAGTGCCTTGTCGCATACTTCCGACATGGCAGTATAGTTCTCCATCATATAAGCCACATCCGCCATACGCAGCAACACCGCCACGTTGTCGGTCTGGGCTTCCGAGAGAATCTGCAACTGCTCGTAGGCTTTCTGCAGATCGCCCATAGAGATGTAAGCCTGCGAAAGATAGTCGCGGCATTCCAAATCTTCGGCATTCAACTGCAGAGCGTGTTCCAAGAACTTGGCTGCAAGGTCAAATTGATGCATGCGGAGAGCACGAACACCATCATATTTCACCATGTCGAAGTCTTTTTCTTTCTCTTGTTTCACTTCCTCAGTAGTCTTTTGGCCACCAAATAGCTTTTTAAATATGTTCATAATCCAACTATTTTTTTAGGTTTTGAATTGTTTATTGTTGAAATCGTATCAAACGACAGGGCAAAGATACAAATAAAATCCAAAAAACGCCCCATTTTTGGAAGAAATATTTTCTTTTTTCTGATTACGAGCAGAAAAACATAAACTGAGACGGGTAGGCGATAATCTCACAAGTATCTGCTTTTTAGTGAGTTATAAGTATTTTGCAATTCTACTAAAGGCTTCAAAAGTCTCAGTCTCAGTTGTCTCAGTTATTTTTCAAGTACCCCCTCTTTTTCTTTTATTCTTTATATATATTATATATTTATATATAATTAACTAATAATCAATAAGTTACAAAAACAGCAAAAAGGAAAGAAAGAGAAAAATGGGAAAATGATACCCCCTTATTTTTTAACTGAGAGACTGATATTGAGATTCTTTCCAATTAATTGGAACGCCACTTTTTGTATTAATTATCTGATAATAAGCCTTCTAGAAAAAGAGGAAGCGTTCCAGTTCCAGTTGTTCCAATTATTTTTCAGCATATCCCTTCTACCCCTATTTTTATATATATTTAT
>OOCQ01001492.1_pt1 | contig 13912 bp, 13 predicted proteins | sample 1671121 | NCBI WGS metagenome assembly OOCQ01 (sample SAMN06348124, study PRJEB24527) | human gut metagenome | biome: human gut; feature: ankylosing spondylitis patient; material: feces | host: Homo sapiens | place: China | collected 2015-10 | reverse complement strand
AGAGCATGTTGGTCTTCACAGCCACACGCTGAGCATTGGCACATACGCAGGTACATACCAATGCAAACATTAATATATAGAGTCGAAAACTCTTCATTCTTTTTCTCTTTATTTGTTCAACATAAGATGGTATTTGTCCACCTGATACAGTTGTATGATAACTGTATATTTTATGCATATTATTGTAACAAATAAAGCTTAATTGTCTAATATTAATAGTAAGAGACCATCCTAAATCTAGGATTTGGGCTGAATATGATGAAAATGCTCAAACATAGTGTTAATTTCGTGTTAAAAGATATAGAAAATTGGTATAATTCGATAATTATATCTACTTTTGCAGAGCTACAGTTATCATACAACTATATCTATTTTACATCAAATATCGCATATATTTCCCTTTTTATTTGGTTATCCCAAAATATCCTTTTATTTTTGTAACGACAAAACTATTATTAACAAAATAAAAGAAAGAAACAATGAAGAAAATAGAATCCATACTCAAGAGTATCAAGAACACTTTTTATAACAGCAAAGCTAACATAAGCCTCATCGACTTTGTGAAACAATATGCCGAAGAACGTAGACGACCTGGAGAAAAAAGATACCAAGGAAGATGCGGCAGCGTGCTCACACTGGTGAAGCATCTGGAGAACTTTGGTGCCCATAAGATGAAGATCAAGAATGTGGACACTGAGTTTTGCAAACAATTCATAGACTACCTGCGCCAAGCGCAAGACCTGCATCATCACATGAAAAGCAGAAAGGGACTAGCTGACAACACCATCCACCTGAAATGCACCATCCTGAAAGCCATCCTAAGGGAAGCCGTAAGACAAAGGCTGCTATCCGAGAACCCCATGGACTATCTGCCCAGCTGCTATCGTACAAGAACCATCAGAACGGAAAAGCCACATCTATCAATGGAAGAACTGAAAAAGATGATGCAAACAGAATGCCCCATTCCGCTGCTCAAAGAGGCTTTCCTATTCAGTTGCCTGACAGGACTCAGAAAAAGCGACGTGCTAGAACTGAAACCTTCGGACCTAAGACAAGAGGACGACCAACATTATTATATATATAAGAAGATAAAGAAAACTCAACAATGGCTCACCATTCCCCTATCCAACCTAGCCCTGGACTGCCTGCCCTCTTCCACCGCTAAAGAAAGTAAATACTTCGCTTCCCTATCATCTGCCAGACTGGCTCTGATGCTACGCCGATGGATGAATGAAGCACACATCACCCAGCAACCCATCAACTTCCATACAGCCCGACACACCTTTGCCACGCTGGAGCTAAACATGGGTGCCGACATCTACACCGTATCGCAACTACTGGGCCATCACAACATAGCCACCACACAAATATATTCGCAAGCCACTAACTCAAAAAAAGCTTATGCCGTCAGCCTGCAAAACAAGCTGACGGCATAAGTTTTTTTATTATAGCCTTACCAGAACCTTCTTGCCCTTACTCTCATTGCCCACTCTATCCAGAGAGGTAACTACATAAAGATACTTCTGATCCTTCACGTAAGGTACCTTGTACTGGGTATCGTAAGTTACTGCTTGCAGGGCGGTAACATCATTCAGATTGATCTCGGCGCCCTTCTCAAAGCGATAGATGGCGAAGCGATTCACCTGGTCGCCCCACTTCTTCTTGCTAGCCTTAGGTGCCGCCCAGGTGAGCACAGGACCATCGGCGGTCCAGACAAACTTGAGGCTCTTCACAGGCTTTGGTGCCTTATCATCGAGGAAGGGCATCAATGGAGGCAGGGCTGGATAGCGCCAGTAATAATCGCGCAGCGTATGGCCAATGTTGCCCACATTGTCGGCAGCGGTCTTGGCATACCAGAGCACGGTGCCCTTCACATTGTTCATCTGCTGGTGCAGGCGATGCTTGGCAGGGAGCTGATGACTGCGAGGATTCACGGGGTCGGCAAACTTGGCGGTACGCTCGATGTCCTCACCGATATAGAGCGGACGATTGCCCGCATGCTTGTTCCACCACTGGATGAGGGTCTGATAATCGGCAGCTCTGTTGCCTATCTCCCAATAGAGCTGAGGCACGCAGTAGTCTATGAAACCATTATTGACCCAGAGCAGCACATCGGCATAGAGGTCATCATAGTTCTGAAGACCGAGGGTCTCTGAGCCATTCGGATCATTGCGCTTGTTGCGATAGATGCCAAATGGAGACACGCCAAACTTGACCCATGGCTTGATACGGTGTATGGTCTCGCCCAGCTGCTTCACAAATCGGCTCACATTGTCGCGGCGCCAATCACCAATGGTACGAAATCCATTGGGATACTGCTGATAGAGCTGCTGATCGGGTATCTGCTTGCCTGGCGCTGGATAAGGATAAAAATAATCATCGATGTGGAAACCGTCGATGTCATAGCGGCTCACGATGTCGGCAGCCACCTTGCAGGTATAGTCGGCACTCTCCTGCAAGCCTGGGTTCATGATGACAAGGTTATCATAATTGAAGCAAAGCTCAGGATGCTTCTTCACGATGCTCTGAGAGGAGAGCTGAGCGAAGGAGGTGGAACCATGCTTGGCACGATAAGGATTGATCCACGCATGCAGCTCCATGCCCCTCTTGTGGCACTGCTCCACCATCCACTGTAGAGGGTCCCAGTAAGGAGACGGAGCCTTGCCCTGCACTCCGGTGAGGAACTTGCTCCAAGGTTCCAGGTCGCTCTGATAGAGCGCATCACACTCGGCACGCACCTGGAAGATAATGGCATTCACGCCGTCCTTCTGCAACTCGTCCAGTTGCTGGGTGAGCATGGACTGTATCTGCTGGGTGCTCTTGCCCAGGTATTGACCATTGACACACTGTATCCAAGCTCCACGAAACTCTCGCTTGTTTTGTGCCACCATCGGCATCGACAGCAACATAAGGGCTAGGATAATGTATAATTTATAATTTATAATGTTTAATGATTTCATTCTTGCTGATAATTATCAATTATTAATTCTTAATTATTAATTCTTAATTATTAATTATTAATTCTTAATTATTAATTCTTAATTATTAATTCTTAATTACTCCTCATCGCGGAGCTTAGGCAGGGAGATGTGGTAGCGAACCGCCAAGAGGCGAATGATGCACACCACCAAGAACGCCACAACGACCGTGATATAGAGGCTGACGCCCAGATAGCTCAGCAACCAGTAAGCCAAGCCGCCCGCCACACATGCCATGGCATAGATCTCCTTGCGGAAGATGACGGGCTCCTCATTGAGCAACACATCACGAATCACGCCGCCTGCAGCTCCCGTGATGCAGCCCATGATGATGGCCACCCAGAAAGGGAAACCGCAATCGAGCGTCTTCTGGATACCAGCGATATTGAAGAGCGCCAAGCCCAGGGTATCGAAGAGAAACCAGGTGTTATCAAGCCTGCGCAGATAATGATGGCACACGATGACCACCAACTGCGCAAACATCGTACATAATATATATATAGGACTCAGCATCCAGAATGGCCGCAAGCCCAACATCACATCCCTGATGGTACCACCACCGATGGCGACAGCGATGCCACACACAAAACCACCCAGCCAGTCATAATGCTTGCTGGCGGCAAGGCGAATGCCAGAAAGGGCGAAGGCAAAGGTGCCGATAAACTCAATGACACGCTGAAGCGTAATCACAAACTCTGTATCTTGATACATATTTTAATTTATAATTTATAATTAAGAATTAAGAATTAGGCTAACGCCCTTGAGACCGTAAGGCAATTCATAATTCTTAATTATTAATTCTTAATTATTAATTCTTAATTATTAATTCTTAAACCTCTCCCCCCAACAGGTTACCATCCAGTTATAGAGTTTCTCCTCGGAAGGGGAATGCTGGGCATGCCAGAAGCGAGCCTCCTTGAGGTCATCGGGCAGATACTGCTGCTCGGTGAAGTGACCGGGATAATCATGCGGATACTTATAGCCATCATGATAGCCCAACTCTGCCATCAACTTGGTTGGCGCATTGCGGATATGGAGCGGCACAGGCAGATTGCCCGTCTGCTTGACGGCTGCCAAGGCGGCATCGATGCCCAGATAGGCACTATTGCTCTTAGGACTGGTAGCTAGATAGACCACTGCCTCGGCAAGGGCGATGCGAGCCTCGGGCCAACCTATCTTCATCACCGTATCGAAGGCTGCATTGGCGAGCAAGAGGGCATTGGGATTGGCTAACCCTACATCCTCGGAGGCACTGATCACCACTCGGCGAGCTATAAACTGCGGATCCTCGCCACCCTCTATCATCCTAGCCATCCAGTAGAGCGCCGCATCAGGGTCGCTGCCACGGATGCTCTTGATGAAGGCAGAGATGATGTCATAGTGCATATCGCCCTGCTTATCGTAGGCTAACGGATTCTGCTGCAACTGCTGCTCCACCATCTGGTCGGTAATCACCACCTCGTCGGAACCAGCCGACTCCACCACGAGTTCCAGGATATTGAGCAGCTTGCGGGCATCGCCGCCACTGAATCTCATCATTGCCCCCGTCTCCTTCAGTTGGATATGCTTCTGCTTGAGTTCCACATCCTCGGTGATGGCACGATGGAGCAGATTCTCCAGGTCTTCCTTGCCCAAAGACTTGAGCACATAGAGCTGGCAGCGAGAGAGCAAAGGGCGAATCACCTCGAACGAAGGGTTCTCGGTGGTGGCACCTATCAGGGTAACGATGCCCTTCTCCACAGCCCCGAGAAGCGAATCCTGCTGACTCTTGGAGAATCGATGGATCTCATCTATAAATAGAATAGGTGATGCCGAATTGAAGAATCGGCCACTCTTGGCACGCTCTATCACCTCGCGCACATCCTTCACACCACTGGTCACAGCCGAGAGGGTGAAGAATGGCACATGGAGCGTCTGCGCCACTATCTGGGCAAGGGTGGTCTTGCCCACTCCGGGAGGTCCCCAGAGGATAAAAGAAGATATGCGCCCCGCGTCAATCATCTTGCGCAGCACGGCACCCTCACCAACCAAATGCTTCTGCCCTACATAGTCGGCAAGCGTGTGAGGTCTCATTCGTTCAGCCAATGGTTCACTCATATTATTATACTTATTTTATTATTAAGTTTGCTCATAGTACGTGCAAAGGTAATCAAAAAAAATGAAAGGAGAAGAAAAAATGAGATAAAAGATAAAAAAATGGTCAGAAAATTTGGATATATAAACAGAAGTTCTTACTTTTGCAAGCAAAATACTATTGACAATGAAAAAAGATAAAGTTATAACCCTCAAATCTCTAACGAAGAGTAGCATTTGGGATGTACAGGAGAATGACATCTTCCGTCTTTGGGAAGCCGCTGAGAAAGACAACGACCTCAAGGACAACCAGCGTAGATATCTAGACATCATCCGCAGTGCTTTTGAAGTAGAACTGGTTCAGGTAGACAGACCTGAGGTGATAGAAAAGCTGATACAGCGTGGATTCAAGGTGGGCTCCTTACGCATCGACGACCAGAACAAGAAGTATGCCATCAAGAAGCGCCCTATCATGCGAGTAACCGACCTGACATACGAGAACGTGGGTCATATCACTGCCACCAAGCTCATGGAACTGCTGGAGCGCAACTTCGGCGGCGGTTGGGAGAGCCTACCTCAGAGCATCCAGGACATCATAGAGAGTGCCTTCGACATCAGCACCACCACCCTGCCTAAGGACAGACTGAAAAAGCCAGGTGGCTTGTACGAGAAGAAACTCGCTGACGACTATGAGGTATTCGTAGTGCCTAAGGGTACCTGGGTAGAGGCTATCTTTGCCAAGGAGAAGCCAAAGATGGAGAAGATTCGCATGCGCTTCGCTGACGAGGACGAGCTGGACCGTGAGGACGAACTCAGAGAAAGAGAAGAGGAGGACGACGAAGATGAGGATGCACCAGAGATCGAGGATCACTACAATGACCCAGACGAGGACGACGATGCATTTGATGACGACAAGCTCACTGAGGAGAGTTATCGCACCACATTCGAAGACCCAGAAAACCTGGGACTCGATGATGCCGAAGACGTAACCGACGATGAGTATTAAGAATTAATAATTAATAATTAAGAATTAATAATTAAGAATTAATAATTAAGAAATATAATAATGAACGCATTAGCAGGTTTTATCGCACTGATCGTGGTAGCCATCATTGGCTGGGCTATCGCAGAGTTTAAGTACAAGACTTTCACCTTCACTCGCTCTGAGAAGGACATCGAGGAAGAGGAAGAGCTAGAGGCAGCCAAGCGCGCTGAGGGATTCAAGGAGATGAACATCCGTGACATCATGCGCAAGAACTCAACCAATGGCTACAACGCCGTAGGCTAAGAAAAAAATGATAACGCAATACATTATCATCACAACGATATTGGCGGCATGTATCTTATATGCCGCCTTTCGTTTTTACAAAACATGGCAAAAGGCGAGAAAATGCCATGATTTCCACTGCTCTGGCTGTGCTTTTTACGAAAAATGCAAGAATAATCAAAAAAAGTTGCAGAAAAATTTGGTGGAATAAAATATTTGTTGTACCTTTGCACTCGCAATTCAGAAATGATTGCTTTCATAGAGCAAATGGTGTCTTAACCGAGCGGTTAGGTAACGGTCTGCAAAACCGTGTAGAGCGGTTCGACTCCGCTAGACACCTCCATCAAAAAGAGAAGTTCATTGATTTGAACTTCTCTTTTTTTGTATGATATCCCCCTCTTTTATATGCTTCACTTCCCCGTTTGCCGACTTCAGCGACCGTTCCTGCACAAAATTGAAGAAAACGAGAAAATTGTTTCGCTTTTATTCGTTTATTTAAAATAAAATTAGTACCTTTGCACACGTTATCCTGAATACAATCTTTTTACCTTAAAGAAAACTAATACCTATTGAATGTAGAGCGGTCGCCTGCGAAGGTAGCCGCTCTTTGCTTTTCTATAATCTGGCATACACAGTTCACCTATTCTATCAATCCACAAACAATAAACCGTCCATTATCTCGTTATCTATGAAATAAGTAACGGCAGAAATCATGACAAAAGTAATCAAATATTTAAATCTCAAGAAAATAAATGAGAGCTATGGCGAGGAAAAGATACTGAAGGCCATCGAGAAAGTAGCAAAGAGCGGATGGTATCTGCAAGGCTCAGCCGTCAAGCTATTTGAGGAGCATTACGCAGACTACATCGGCACCAAGCACTGCATCAGCTGCGCTAGCGGACTGGACGCCCTCAAGCTCATCCTGCAAGGTGAGATGATACTGGGCAGACTGCACAAAGGCGACGAGATCATCGTGCCTGCCAACACCTTCATAGCCACAATCCTCGCCATCACCAGCCAGGGGCTCACCCCTATCCTCGTGGAGCCAACGCCAGAAAACCTCCAGATAGACGCGGACCAGATAGAAAGCCACATCACCCCTCGCACCCGTGCCATCATGGCTGTGCATCTCTATGGCATGTGCAGCATCAACCAGAGGATGCTAGACATCTGCCAAAAGCACAACATGCTGCTCTTCGAGGACAATGCACAGGCACATGGCTGCTCCAGCAACATACAGCGCATGAACACAGAAGGGATGAACGAACTGGAGATACTAAAACTGCAATTAGAGAGGAAAAGATACAAGAAGACAGGTAGCTTAGGCAATGCCGCAGCCCATAGTTTCTATCCTGGCAAGAACCTGGGAGCAATGGGCGACGCAGGAGCCGTAACCACCGACGATGACGAGCTGGCCAAAGTAATAGAGGCATTGCACAACTATGGCAGTAGCAAGAAATACGTATTTGACTATACGGGCAGAAACTCCAGGATGGATGAAATACAGGCAGCCATACTAGACGTGAAACTGGCAGAACTAGACATACATAACCGTATACGCGGCATATTGCTCGGGCTATATAGAAAACATCTGGACCGAGACATCGTAGCAAGATGTTTTCCGAAAGGCATAATGGGGAACAATGTGATTCACATCCTGCCACTGCTCACCCCCCGCAGAGACCAGTTGCAAGCCTACCTGAAGAATATGGGCGTAGAAACCCTCGTCCACTACCCCATTCCTCCCCATCAGCAGAAATGCTATCAAGACCAGCTGGGGCATCTCTCTCTGCCCATCACAGAACGCATCTGCCAGGAAGAACTCAGCCTGCCTTGCAACGAGAGCATGAAGGAGGAAGATGTCATGTATGTCGCCAAACTCATCAACAACTTCAACAAGAAATGTCCACTATAACAGAAAAAAGGCAACCTTCCACAAACAGGGAAGTTGCCTTTTTGGATATTATAGATACTGCACCTTGACTCCAAGGGAGAGTCCGAAGACATCCCAAAAGCCGGCATTACCATTGCGGAAGAAGCGGAGGGCATAAATCTCATTGGTACCCAACTCATAGAAGAACGTGATGCTCTTGATGCGCTTGCGCTTATTATGCGGTATATCATACTTGAAACGCTCGCCGAAAGCCAGATTAGGACGAATGCGAGTGGAGAATGGATAATAGCCACTCTCATACTTGGTGGGTTGCTTGGTCCAGAAGTCATGACCAAACACCGTATTGAAGTAGAGACTGCACTCCAGGGGCTCAAACGTCCATCCCTTGCCCATGGGCTTTTTCCAAGGGATAAAGTTCTGCTTCAGTGTCAAGGTCCATTTCTCATCATCCGAATCAAACTTAGGAATATAGCCTAGAAGAAGCTGGGTCTCCCACTGACGGCGCTTGCCGTATGCCCAACCTATACCCATCGAAACGATACCCATATTGCCACACACCTGGATCACACCATTGGTAGGCATCAACACCTCCCAGTGCTTGCGATAGTTCAACACTCGACGATCATAAGGCGAGAGATGTCCGCTCTGATCCAGCACCAACGTATCATGGACCACAGAATCCTTCTTTGCTTCCAAATCGCCAGAAACTTTCAAATCGCCTGAACCTAAAAGCGAAGAAGCCACGGCTGATTGCTGCTTGCCTGACCATAGACAGACTAAAAGCATCAATATATATTTAAAATTTGACGAGTTCATAGCTATAACCTGTAGGAGTAATGGTGAATATATAATATTCGTGATTAGGAATATTGGAAATCTCATAATAGATGTTGCCATCTTCAAAGAGGTCCTCCTGCCTAGTAGCATGACCATGGCCACAGAGGCAGCACATCAAGCCTGGCATCTGATGGCAATAATAATTGAACACCTTAGCCACATTGTTATTGAATTGCTCATTAAACGGCATAGCATGCATACAAACGATGGTTCGGTCGAAATCCAACGAATCGGCAGTACGCTGCTCCTCCATAAAGTCGAAGTTAGGCACAGGGCGAGAATAGTCGAACTCGATGGCATTGGTATTGAGACACAAGAACTTCACCCTACCTGCAATGAAGCTGAAGTCAGGGTCGCCAAAGATCACCTTATAAGCTTGGTTGCCCGTACCCAAGCAGTCGTGATTGCCCAGCAATGCTACAAATGGCTTCTTGAGTTTCTGCAATCGGTCGCGCGTCCACTGAAACTCACGGGTGCCACCAAAGTCGCTGAGGTCGCCGCAATGCAGCACGAAGTCGATGCTCTCGCCCTTGGCATTGATATGCTTCACGGCTTTCTCCAAGTCATCATACATCTGGTGCGTGTCGCTAATCATCACAAAGCGGACGGTATCTTTCGACTTCACAGCTGCCTCTATCCGCTTGATGTTGGCAGCATTCACATTCTTGTCGCCATCCACATGCACATCGTAAGGATGCACATCGAAGACACTATCGCATGCAGCCAATAGTCCCAGGCAACACACGGCAATAATGTCCAACAAAAGTTTCTTCATAATTCCGTATTTTGAGTTAAATCCTATTTCTTCTTTTTGCGAAGGCGGGCATAGAAGTCCTGCAATTGACCTGACTTAAATCCCATTTTCTGCAATCGCTCTATGTCATCGTAAGCCTCATTCTTGCGGTCCAAGAGTATCAGGAGGTCCAGATGATTGATCACATAATCGGCATTCTGAGCATCCAGTTGCATCGCCTTGGCATAATCATACTCAGCCAGTTCCAACTGGTTTTTCTCTCGCTCCATACCTCCACGGGCAGCAAAGGCTGTAGCACTGTCGGGATATTGCTCTATCAAGTTGTTGATGCCATCGTAAGCCTCGGTATAATGCTTGTCCTTCTGATTGAGAAGTGCCAATCCTAGCTGCGCCTGGAAGTTGCCTGGCACCAAGACCAAGAGATTCTGATAATCCAGACGGGCAAAGTTATAGCGACGCAACTGCTCATTGACATAGGCACGATAGAAGAGGCCTGCGATATTGGTATTGTTGAGAAACAACACCTTGTCCAGGTCGTCCTTGGCATACGCCCACTGCTCCAACTGGATATTCCACGCCGCCTTCTTCAGTCTTAGATCAATGCTATCAGGATAATAAGCCAGCTTTTCGGTGGCAAGGGAAAGTGAATCGCGCAGAGCTTTGCCCTGCTCCTTGGAGAGCGAGCCAAGTCCTTCGGACTGATATTGAGCATGGGCTGGAGTAGCCAACAAAAGTGCTGATATATATAATATTATATTTCTTTTCATGATGCAAAAGTACGAAGAGTAATCCGAAAAACCAAGAAAAAACTGAAAAAGTTATTTCAGTTTCTCAAAAATGAACATTATTTATGAGATTTTGACCAAAAAAAAATAACACAGATAAAAATAAATACAAAAAAAAATCTCCTGTACTTTCACAAGCACTGGAGATTTTTTTATTTTATGCATTCTTGATGTAGTTGACAATCCACTCACCTACCTGAGTAGTACCATACTGCTCGCCACCCTCAACCTGAATCTCAGGAGTGCGAACGTTAGCATCGAGTGAAGCATCAACAGCCTTGCGAATCAAAGCACCCTCCTCCTTCAAGCCGAAGTGCTCCAAGAGCATAGCGGCAGAGAGGATCTGAGCCACTGGGTTAGCGAGGTTCTTGCCTGCTGCCTGAGGCCATGAACCATGTACAGGCTCGAACAATGGTGTGTGCTCACCGAGTGAGCTAGATGGCTGCAAGCCCATAGAACCTGTGATGCAAGAAGTCTCATCGGTCAAGATATCACCGAAGGTATTCTCTGTTACGATGACATCGAAGAAAGTAGGCTCTGTCAATACACGCATAGAAGCGTTGTCGATGAACATATAGTCTACGTTAACCTCTGGGAACTGTGGCTCCATCTCCTTGGCAATCTGGCGCCAGAGACGAGAAGATGCAAGAACGTTTGCCTTGTCTACCACGGTGAGGTGCTTGTTGCGCTTCATGGCGAAATCGAAAGCCACTTTCAAGATGCGCTCTATCTCTGGACGTGTGTAGATATCTGTATCGTATGCCTTGTCATTGTCCTGATACTTCTCACCGAAGTACATACCACCAGTCAACTCGCGGATTACCACGAAGTCGGCACCCTTGAGAAGTTCATCCTTCAATGGAGACTTGTGGAGCAAGCAATCGAATGTGGCAACAGGACGAACATTAGCAAACAAGCCCAACTTCTTACGCATGGCGAGCAAGCCCTGCTCAGGACGAACCTTGGCAGTAGGATTGTTGTCGAAACGTGGGTCACCTACAGCTGCAAAGAGCACTGCATCAGCCTTCATACAGGTCTTGAAGGTCTCCTCTGGGAATGGGTCACCTACCTCGTCGATAGCGTGAGCACCACAGATAGCCTCACTGTAGGTAAACTCGTGATTGAACTTCTCGGCGATAGCCTGCATAACGGCTACACCCTGCTTCATGATCTCTGGTCCGATACCATCACCGGCGAGAACTGCAATGTTTAATTTCATCTTTGTATTAATGTTATTTGTTTATTATTTCTTGTTTGCTGAGCAGGAAGATTCTAGTCTTCCATGTCAAGATTGCGAGGCGATGCTGGTTGTTCATCACTCTCATCAGCCTCATACATATTAATCATCTTGAGCGTAGCCTTGATAGCAGCCTCGGTCTGGTCGGCATCGAGTCCGCGTGTGCGCCAGATGCGGTCGCCTTCTCGCCATGTGATAACGGTCTGGACAAGGGCATCTGTACGTCCGCCCGGTGGAATGCTGACCTGATAGTTATCAAGGAGCGGGAAGGTTTTGCCTAGCTTCGACTTATAGATGTTGCGCAATGCCTTGACGAAGGCATCATACTGACCGTCACCCGTGCTCTGGTCCTCATATTCCTTGCCATCTATCTCCACCTTGACGCTGGCGATAGGTTTCAAGCCGTAAGAGGTGGACACCATATAGCTTACCAACTTCACCTTATCCTCTGGCGCACCATGCTTCAGCACATCGCTCACGATGTATGGCAGGTCGTCTTGGGTAACAAGCTCCTTGCGATCGCCCAGTTCGGTGATGCGCTTGGTTACCGCCTTGGTTTGTTCGGCTGTGAGTTCCAAGCCCAGCTCATTCAGATTCTGTATGATGTTAGCCTTACCTGAGTTCTTGCCCAGCGCATACTCACGATGACGGCCAAAACGCTCAGGCACCAAGTCATTGCAATACAACTTGTCCTTATTGTCGCCATCAGCATGCACACCAGCCACCTGCGTGAAGACATTGTCGCCTACCACAGGGGTGTTAGGAGCCACGGCAATACCGCTATACCCCTCCACCAAATGGGAGACATCGTTCAGACGATCCTCCTTGATATTGGTCTTGGCATGAAACATATCCTTCAGGATAACCTGCACACTGGCCAAAGGTGCATTGCCACAACGCTCACCCAGGCCATTCACGGTCACGTGCAGTCCCTTGGCTCCACTCAGTACGGCTGCCAGTGAGTTGCTCACCGCCAGGTCGTAGTCATTGTGGGCATGGAAATCGAAATGGCTGTTGGGATAACGGCGCACCATCAGTCGCATATACTCCACGCACTCCAATGGGTTCAAGATACCGAGGGTATCAGGCAAGAGGAATCGCTTGATAGGCAATTTTACCAACTCGTCCATCATCCCGAAGAGATAATCACGTGAGTCGCGCATACCGCTCGACCAATCCTCCAAATAGAGATTCACGGTGAAACCTTTCTCCAGGGCATAGTCGATGGTCTGCTTGATATGGGCGAGATGCTCCTCTGGGCTCATTTTGAGTTGCTGGGTGCAGTGCTTGTAGCTTCCCTTGGCAAGCAGGTTGATGACATGACCACCGCATTCGGCTATCCAGTCCACACTCTTGTTCTTGTCAACGAAGCCGAGCACCTCCACGCTGTCCAGCTTGCCTATGGTCTTGGCATAACGGCAAATTCGAGCGACAGCATCCTTTTCGCCTTCCGAAACTCGTGCCGATGCCACCTCAATGCGGTCCACATTGATATCGTGCAACAGCATCCTTGCTATCATCAACTTCTCGTGAGGCAGGAAGGAAACACCATTGGTCTGCTCGCCGTCACGCAGCGTGCTGTCCATGATCTCTATCTCCCTGATACGAGAATTTTCTCTCTTTGCACCAATCTTCATAATCTTATTATTTATTCTTAGCTTCCCAAGCCTCTACCTTGTCACGGTTCTGTACGAGGAAGTCTACGTCATCAAGACCATTCTCCAAGCAGTGCTTTTTGTAGGCATTGATGTCGAAGTGCTCGCTCTTGCCTGTAGCAAGGTTAGTTACTGTCTGGTTAGGAAGGTCTACCTTCACCTCTGTCTTGTGGTCCTTGTCGATGCTCTCGAAGAGTTCCTTGAGGAAGCCCTCGCTAACGACAACTGGCAAAACGAGGTTGTTCAACTCGTTGTTCTTGTGGATATCAGCGAAGAAAGAGCTGATTACCACACGGAAACCTGCACCAGCGATAGCCCATGCAGCGTGCTCACGAGAAGAACCAGAACCGAAGTTCTTACCTGCTACGAGGATGACACCACTGTAAGAAGGGTCGTTCATCACGAAGTCTGGCTTTGGAGTTCCGTCGGCAT
>OOCQ01001479.1_pt1 | contig 14102 bp, 10 predicted proteins | sample 1671121 | NCBI WGS metagenome assembly OOCQ01 (sample SAMN06348124, study PRJEB24527) | human gut metagenome | biome: human gut; feature: ankylosing spondylitis patient; material: feces | host: Homo sapiens | place: China | collected 2015-10 | reverse complement strand
TCGGTCATCTGCATCACCGAGAACGTCTGCCCCCGCTTCCGCCCGCTGGAATTCGGGCTGAACATTCCGGTGGTGGATTAAAGTAATATCAGAAAGCCGGGCAGACTGCGGTCTGCCCGGCTTTCTTTTTAGGATTCGGGGAAGAGGTTTATATCATGCTTCCAGCACCTTTTTGCCGGTAACTGGATCAGGGATATCAAGCAATGCCAGAATGATGGCCATGCGGATATACACGCCATTGTGCACTTGATCAAAGTAGGCGGCACGCGGGTCGTCATCCACATCCTTTTTGATCTCGTCGATGCGGGGCAGCGGATGCAGCACCGGCATATCCTGCGGTGCCTTCTGCAGCAGCGCTTCGTCCAGCTGGTAGCAGCCTTTCAGGCGCAGGTATTCTTCCTCGTTGAAAAAGCGCTCCTGCTGGATACGAGTCATGTACAGCACATCCAGATGCGGCAGCTCGGCTTCAAGGTCAGCCGTTTCCTTATAGATCTGATGGGTCGGCTCCAGCGATTCATTCTTCACATACTGCGGCAGGCGCAGATCTTCCGGCGAGATGAACACGAACCGGTTGCCCTCAAACTGGCTCAGCGCAGCGGTCAGGGAGTGGACCGTGCGGCCAAACTTGAGGTCGCCGCAGAAGCCGATAGTCAAATGATCCAGCCGCCCCTTGCGCTGGCGGATCGTCATGAGGTCGATCATCGTCTGGCTGGGATGCGCGTGCCCACCGTCGCCTGCATTGATCACCGGCACACGGGCAGAAAGGGATGCCCGCAGCGGTGCGCCCTCTTTGGGGTGGCGCATGGCGATCACATCGGCGTAGTTGCTCACCACGCGGGCGGTGTCCTCCACCGTCTCGCCCTTGCTGGCGGAAGAAAGCTGTGCCCCTGCAAAGCCCAGTGTCTTGCCGCCCAGCCGCAGCATGGCCGATTCAAACGAAAGGCGGGTGCGGGTGGAAGGCTCATAGAACAGCGTTGCCAGAATGCGCCCATCGCACAGGTGGGCATAGGGTGCCGGGTCGGCCTCCATCCGGTCGGCAAGATCCAGAAGGGCCAGCTGCTCTTCCAGAGAAAAGCTGTTGGGCTCAATAAAGTGTCTCACAGCCATTCTCCTTTCAGCACGAACTTCTCGCGCTCGGCTCCGGTAGAGACGAACTGGATCTCATGGCCCAGCTGCTTTTCCAGAAATTCCACGTAAGCCTTGGCCTCTTTGGGCAGCTCATCCCAGCTCTTGCAGCCGGAGATATCCTTGTTCCAGCCTGGCAGCGTAGTGACCACCGGCTTTACACGGTCAAGGTCGGACAGCGGGTCGAAGCTGGGGACTTGCACGCCATCCAATGTGTAACCGGTGATCACCGGGATCTCTTTCATGCTGCTGAGCACATCCAGCTTCGTCAGGGCGATCTTGTCTGCGCCCTGACAGGTAAGGCCGTAGCGGCTGGCCACACAGTCGAAGGGGCCGACACGGCGCGGACGGCCGGTGGCCGCACCATACTCGCCGCCTGCCTTGCGCAGCTGTTCATTCCAATCCTCGCTCATGGCGTTCTCGGCGGCAAAGGGGCCTGCACCCACGCAGGTGGAGTAGGCTTTCAGCACGCCCACCACATGGTCAAGACGGCAGTTCGGAATGCCTGCGCCCAGCGGCGCATAGGCTGCCAGCGTGTTGGAGCTGGAAGTGAACGGGAAGATGCCATAATCGATATCGCGCATGGCACCCAGCTGGGCTTCCAGCACGATGCGCTTGCCGCTGTCGTGGGCCTGCTGCAAAAATGCACCCACATCACAGATATACGGTGCAAACTGTCCGGCCTGCATCCGGCACCATTCCAGCAGAGCATCGTAGCTCATGGGTTCCTGATGATAGCAGCCACCCAGCTCCAGATTCTTGGATTCCAGGATCATGTGCAGGCGGTCCTGCACGCGCTTTTCGTCCAGATGCAGCAGATCGCCCAGACGCAGGGTCTTTTTGCGGTATTTGTCGCTGTAGGCGTAGGCAATGCCGCGGCGGGTAGAACCAAAGGCCGCACCCTTCTGGGCAAGGCGGTCCTCTTCCAAGCCGTCCTGCACCTTATGCCACGGCATGGAGATGGTGGCCTTATCTGAAAGTTTCAGGTTTTCTGGGCCTACCTTTACGCCGCGCTCCTCAATGGCATCCATTTCTCCGGCCAGATGGTCGAGGTCGATCACCATGCCCGCACCCAGCACACAGACAACGTCCGGGTGCAGGATGCCGGAGGGCAGCAGGTTCAGGATGAACTTGCCCTGCTCCGTTACAACGGTGTGGCCGGCATTGTTGCCGCCCTGATAGCGGGCCACCACATCGGCGTTTTCGGCTAACAGGTCGATGACGCGGCCCTTGCCCTCATCGCCCCAATTGATACCAGTAACTGCTGTAAGCATAACTCTTTATTTACCTTCTTTTTCGCTGTTTACGATGGCCTGCACCTTGGTGGGCAGACCATAGATGCTGATAAAACCGGTAGCATCACTCTGCTTGTAGTCGCCGCCGGCAGCAAAAGTTGCAATGTCCTCACGGTAGAGGGAATACGGAGACCAGACACCGGCGTTGATCATGTTGCCCTTGTACAACTCCAGACGCACCTTACCGGTAACGTTTTCCTGCGTGGAGGTGACGAAGGCGCTCAGAGCTTTGCGCAGGGGGCTGAACCACTGGCCGTCATAGACCAGTTCACCAAATGTGATGGACAGCTCGCGCTTTTTGTGGGCAGTGAGCTTATCCAGCGTCAGAGTTTCCAGCACCTCATGAGCCTTATAGAGGATGGTACCACCGGGAGTCTCGTACACACCGCGGCTCTTCATGCCCACCAGACGGTTCTCCACCACATCGTACAGGCCGATGCCGTTGCGCCCGCCGATCTCATTCAGCTTGGCAATGAGGACGGCGGGCTTCATCTTTTCGCCGTTCAGGCTCACCGGCACGCCCTTTTCAAATGCCAGCTCCACGAACTCGGACTTGTCCGGTGCGGTCTTGGGGCTGACACCCAGCTCCAAAAAGCCCGGCTTATCGTACTGCGGCTCGTTGCCCGGGTCCTCAAGGTCAAGGCCCTCATGGCTCAGGTGCCACAGGTTCTTATCCTTGGAGTAGTTGGTCTCGCGGTTGATCTTCAGCGGGATGTGATGTGCCTCGGCATAGTCGATCTCTTCGTCACGGCTCTGGATATCCCACTCACGCCACGGAGTGATGATCTTCAGGTCCGGTGCAAAGTGCATGATGGCCAGTTCAAAGCGCACCTGATCGTTGCCCTTGCCGGTGCTGCCGTGGCACACGGCATCTGCACCCTCGGCGCGGGCGATCTCCACCACACGCTTTGCCAGAATGGGCCGTGCAAAGCTGGTGCCCAGCAGATAGCCCTCGTAATCGGCCCCGGCCTGCATGGTGGGGATGACGTAATCCTCCACAAATTCATCGGTCAGATCTTCTACGTACAGCTTGGAAGCACCGCTTGCCTTGGCGCGCTCTTCCAGACCTTCCAGCTCGCCCTTCTGGCCCACATTGCCGCACACTGCAATGACCTCGCAGTTGTTGTAATGCTCTTTCAGCCATGGGATGATAATGGAAGTATCCAGACCGCCGGAATAGGCCAGCACGACCTTTTTGATCTCAGACATAAGAACCGCCTCCGTTCAAACCACTTTATACTTTTGAATTCCCTCTTGCAATTTTTGATTGCGGTGTTATTATACTAGCAAGCAGAGAATGTGTAAAAAGTATCCTGCACATGGTCACGATACAAAATTGACATGAAAGAAGGCACGCCGCTATGTATGTGGACTGGGAATATTACAAAATCTTTTATTATGTCGCGAAATATCAGAATTTCACCAAAGCCGCGCGGGTGCTGGGCAACAACCAGCCCAACATCACCCACTCGATGAACCGGCTGGAAAGCCAGCTGAATTGCGTACTGTTCATCCGCTCCAACCGCGGCGTTACCCTTACCCCGGAGGGTGAACTGCTTTACTCCCGCATTGCATCTGCGGCGGTGCAGATCCAGGATGCAGAAGAAGAGCTGAGCGCCAGCGCCACGCTGGAACACGGTGCGATCAGCATCAGCGCTACCGAAACTGCGCTGAACATCTACCTTGCAGAAAAGCTGCGCGCCTTCCACACGGACTATCCCGGCATCCGCCTGCGCATCTCCAACCACTCCACGCCGCAGGCTTTGCAGGCCGTGAAAAACGGCGAGGTGGATTTTGCCGTCATCACCACCCCTGCCGAAGTGGAAAGCGGCCTGAAAATGGTGGAGTTGAAGCCCTTTTATGAGGTGCTTGTGGGCGGCAGGACCTTTACTGCCCTTGCCAGCCAGAACCTTTCACTGAAGGAGCTGAACAATTATCCGCTGATCTCCCTGAGCGACGAAAGCATGACCCGCGCCTTTTACCGGCAGTTCTTTCTGGATCACGGTGCGGTGCTGAAGCCGGATACCGAGGCTGCCACCACCGACCAGATGCTGACCCTTGTCAAAAGTGAGCTGGGCATTGCGTTCCTGCCCCAGTCCATGGCACAGGATGCACTGGCCCGCGGTGAGATCGTGCAGCTGCATCTGCAGGAGATCATCCCTCAGCGCTCCATCTGCCTTGTGTACGACCATCACCGCCCGCTGAACACGGCAGCCCGCAAGTTCCAGCAGATGCTGACCAAGGCGGCCCCCAAACGCCCGGAACACAGATAACTGTTGGGCCTTTCCCTGCAAACTGATCTATACGGGACTGTTGCAAAATAGCTCTCTGAAAAAACAATGCACAAAACCCGGAACCTTTTCACAGCCAAAACGGCTTAAAAAAGGCTCCGGGTTTTTGATTTTGTGCTATTTCTTTGTGCAAGTTGCTATCGCATTTTTATTTTGCAGCAGCCCCCTGTTTTATTTTTACTTTTCCTGGATCTGTTTGCCGGTGAGGTGCTCAATGGTGATCTCGTAAAGCTGCACGGCCTTGATGTACAGCGCAATTTCCTTTTCCACCTCTTCCTTGCCGGGGTAATACTTCATGCCAAGCTCCCGCACGCGGGCCTCGGTAGCAGCGGCATCGTCGATCAGATGGCAGCGGCCAAACACCACGGTGCTCTGCACATAAGGTGCCCAGTCGCCCGGCTCAAAGTGTTCGTTGCCGTAAACGGTAAAGCATACCTTATCATTCTGTTTCAGCGCGTCCACCTTCTGGCCGGACTTTGCACCGTGGAAGTAGATTTTGTCGTGCTCCTGATCGTAGTAATAATTCACCGGGATCGCAAAGGGATAGCCGTCGTCACCGTTCACTGCCAGCACGCCCCGCCGGGACTGCTGCAGCAGGTGCTTTGCAGCTTCTTCCGGGATGGCGCGGCTGGCTCTTCTCATGGGTCTGAACATTTTTGTTTCCTCCATGTATCGCAGGTTTGCGGTGCGCACTCATGCACCCTTGATAATGCGGATGAGGGTCTTATCCAGCTGGATGGTGCGGTTCCACGGGTTCAGGATGATGCCGCTGATCTCCGGCACGGCAAGCGCTGCATCAAACAGCTTGTCCATATCCACAAGAAAGGTGGACTGCACCGGCTCGGCTCCCTTCATTTCCTCGTCAAAGCTGGTGAATGCATACCACCAGCTTGCGCCATCGGCCGTCCGGATGGCCCGCAGCTGCATCTGTTCACTGCCCAGATTGGGCTCCACCGCCACGACAAGCTGGCCATGCTCCTTTATGCGCCGCCGGATCACGGTAAGGGTGTGGGCCAGCTGTTCCTGTGTGGGCTCCTGCTGCAGGGCGGCTACCGCCTGCTCGATCTTTTCGTTGCCGTTCAGGCCCTTGTCTCTGGGTTGATTCATTGAGGTTGGTTCCTTTCTATTGTATTGTGGCAGAGGGAATAAGCGCAGCTCATCACAGCAGCAGATCGAACAGGCCGATCATTACCGGCATAGACACAATGGAAAGCAGAGTGGTCAGCACATACAGCGCGCTGGAATGCGCCGCATCGCGGTCATAGAGCTGAGCCATGGAGGTAACAGTAGCACAGGCAGGGGTGATGGCGGCAAGGTAGACCGTCATCAGGATGTTCTTGCCGTCGGCCACCCAGCTGGATGCATAGCAGACCCACAGCAGCACCAGAACCACCAGCGGGCATACCACCAGACGCAGCACTGTGGGCAGATAGTTGCGGCGGGTGCAGAACACCTCCCGCAGCGGCTTTTCTGCAATGGCCATACCGGCCAGCAGCATGCCCATCGGTCCCATCATGTTGCCCACTGTGCTCATGGTATTCTGCAGCGGTGCAGGCAGCACCACACGGAACCAGTACAGCAGTGCACCGGCTGCAATGGCGATCATGTTGATATTGGTGAGCACCTTTTTCCAGTCCAGCGCACTGCTGCCCTGCAAAAGGGAACTGGCGTGGGTCCACAGCAGCACCAGCTGCACAATGATGAATGCGCAGGAGTAAATGACATACGCATCGCCCATCAGAGCCTTGACCAACGGGATCACCAGTGCAGCGGCGTTGCTGTAGATCACATTCACCTGCTCCACGGCATCCAGCTTGAGCGGGCGGCTCAACAGGGCGCTGAGCACCAGCAGCACTACATGGATAGCCGCCGCAATCGCCATGGAGTACAAAAGTCCCTTGCGGATCTCCGGCGTATCGTCGATCTGGAATGCGTTGATGATCACGCAGGGCGTGACCAGATACACCATGATCACCGAGAGCACCCGGCTGTCGCTGGCCTTCAGCAGCCCTGCTTTGACCACAGCATAGCCCATGATCAGGATCAGGAACAGCTGTGCGATTTGCTGGGCCAAAAGAATGCTGATCTGCATTGTTCTTCCTCTTTTCCGTCTTGTGTTGTAAAAGCCCAAAAGGAGAGCCGCCTTCCGCAAGGCAGCTCTCCCCTTTTTCTGATTTTATTTGCCGCTCGTCAGCCGCGCCACATGCAGCGCCAGATAAGCGGTTTCCTCGTTGGGCAAAAACACGCCGTACTTGCGCAGCACAAAGGTGCGTATTTTTTCCGCGCAGGTCACCGCTGCCGGATAATTCTGCTGCATCTGCCGGAACAAAAAGTCGTCCTCGCTGTCCATCAGTTTGCCGGAGAAGAACCGCTCGGCAAAATACTGCAGGTGGCTCACGAACCGCGCATAGTGGATGCTCTCGGTGCTCACCGGGCAGTGCATACTGTAGGTGACAATGTTGGACAGCTCACCGATCAGCTGCGCTGCCCGCATGGCATCGTAGCCGGCCTGCGGGTCCTGCCGGGCGTTGACGATATGGAAGGCGATGTTGCCTGCCTCTTCGTCCGGCAGCTCGATGCCAAGCTTTGCCTTTACCTTCTGCAGGCCGCGCTGGCCCACCGCGTACTCCTTGGGATAAAAATGCTTGATTTCCCAGAAGATACGGTTGGTCACCACAAGACCCTTTTGCTGGCGCTCCACTGCAAAATGCAGGTGGTCGGTCAGCAGCAGATAGATGTGCGCCGAAAGCTTGACTCCCAGCGACTGCTCTGCGTCGTCCACAATGTCCTGCGTCAGTTCCAGATAGGATGCCGGAATGCTGGAAAACAGCTCCAGCATAGGCTGTGCGTCCGGGTTGGACAATGGAAGGAACACGCGGTCTGAGGGCTGCCGTTCAATGGGCTCGCCCGCCTTGCGGCCATAGCCGATGCCCTTGCCCAGCAGGATGGATTCCTCGCCGCTGTCATCCTGCACCAGCACAACACTGCTGTTCAGCACCTTCTGAATGTGCATCGGTCCCTCCTCCTTCCGTTGAAACCTTAAGACTGCCGCTTAGTCCAGATCTTCGCCGTTGGAAGCAATGACCTTCTTGTACCAGTAGAAGCTGTCCTTACGGCTGCGGGCCAGAGTACCGTTGCCCATATCATCCTGATCCACATAGATGAAGCCATAGCGTTTGGACATCTGGTTGGTGGATGCAGAGATCAGGTCGATGGGTGCCCATGTGGTGTAGCCCCACATCTCAACACCCTCATCGATGGCCTTGCCCATTTCGCTGATGTGCTGGCGGAAGTACTCTACACGGTAGGGGTCGTGGATGGAGCCGTCGGCCTCCACCACGTCCTTGGCACCCATGCCGTTCTCCACCACCATCAGCGGCTTGCGGTAACGGTCGTACAGCTCGATCAGGCTGTAGCGCAGGCCCTTGGGGTCGATCTGCCAGCCCCAGTCGGTGGAGGGCAGATACGGGTTCTTGACACCCAGCACGGTGTTGCCGGGGGTACGCTCTGCGTTCGGGTCCACAGACTCGGTCATGGTCATATAGTAGCTGCAGGAAACAAAGTCCACACAGCCTGCCTTCAGGGTGGCGGCATCCTCGGGCAGCATTTTCACATGGATGCCCTTGCGCTCGAACATCTTGAGGATCAGGCGGGGGTACTCGCCCCAGACATGCACATCGGCATAGAACAGGTTTTCCAGATTCTTTGCCTGAGTAGCCAGCTCATCATCGGGTGCGCAGGTGCGGGCATAGGTGGTGAGCTTGGTCAGCATGCAGCCCACCTTGCTGCCGGGGATGATCTCGTGGCAGTCCTTTACTACCATAGCGCTGGCCACCAGCTGGTGGTGCAGGGCCTGATAGCAGGTCTCCAGCATCTTATCCTCGGGCACGCGGCTGGGGATGATGCCGGCGGTGGTGAAGGGGTGACGGATCACGCTGTCCACCTCGTTGAAGGTGAGCCAGTACTTGACCTGATCCTTGTAGCGCTCAAAGCACGCATGGCAGAACTTTGCAAAGCAGTCGATCACGCGGCGATCCACCCAGCCATTGTACTTGGTGGCCAGTGCCAGCGGCATTTCGTAGTGGCTCAGCGTGACCAGCGGCTCGATGCCGTTCTTGTGCATCTCAGCGAACAGGTCGCTGTAGAACTGCAGGCCCTTTTCGTTCGGCTCTGCTTCCTCGCCGGTGGGGAAGATGCGGGTCCATGCAATGGAAACGCGCAGCATGGTAAAGCCCATCTCGGCAAACAGCTTCAGGTCTTCTTTGTAATGATGGTAGAAGTCGATGCCGCGGCGCTTGGGATAATAGGTATCATCCGGGTCGGCCATGGCGGCAGCAATGTGTGCGTCGTCCATGGCAACATGGGACTTGTAATCCTTCACGTCGGTGTTGGGCTTGTAGGTGGCAACATCGGCCACGCTGGGGCCTTTGCCATCCACGTTCCATGCGCCCTCTACCTGGTTCGCGGCAACAGCGCCGCCCCAGAAAAAGCCTTTGGGGAAACTCATTTATTTGCCTCCAGTTTCAGCAGTGCGGCACCGGGCACCACAGCGCCCTCGGCCACAGTCTTGATGGTGAACTCATCGGCGTTGGTCACGACGATGGGGGTAGTTACATCATAACCGTCTGCCTTGATTCCGTCAAGGTCAAACTTCATCAGCAGCTGGCCCTTCTTGACAGTCTCGCCGTCCTTGACCTGCGGATCAAAGCCCTTGCCGTCGCGCTTGACGGTGTCCATGCCGATGTGCATGAGCAGCTCGGCGCCGGCAGTGGTCTTCATGGAGATGGCGTGCTTGGTGCCGAACACGGACTCGATCACGCCGTCAGCGGGAGCGTACAGCTCACCCTTCTCGGGCACCACAGCGATGCCGTCGCCCAGGATCTTCTGGGAGAACACTTCGTCCTTCACCTGATCCAGTGCAATGGCCTTGCCCTGCAGGGGGCTGCTGATGGTGGAATCCGCAGTAGCTGCGTCTGCAGCAGTCTCGGGAGCGGGTGCAGCGGTCTCATCCTCTGCGGGAGTCTCGTCCTTATACAGGAAGAAGGACAGTGCGAAGGAAACAACAACGGAGATCACCAGACCAACTGCAGCCCACAGGATGTTTTTGCCGTTATCCGGGTCAACGAACATGGCCATGCCAGCCAGACCGGGGCCCATGGCAACGAATGCCTTGACCTTCATCAGGCCAACGAACAGACCACCGATGAAGCTGGAGGCCACAACAGACATCATCACCTTCTTGTGCTGCAGGGTAACACCGTACAGAGCAGGCTCGGTGATGCCGAACAGGCCGGAGATGCCAGCGGAGATCGCGGTAGCGCGCAGGTTCTCGTCCTTAGTTTTCAGAGCAACACCCAGGCAGGCACCGCCCTCGGAAATGTTGTGTGCCAGAGAAGCAGGCATGTACAGCATTTCAAAGCCGGGGTCAGAAATAGAAGCAACTGCGTAGGGGACCAGAGCCTTGTGCATGCCCATGGAGATCATGAAGGGCAGCACGGCAGCCAGCAGAGCAACGGCCAGCCAGCCCAGCGTGTTGTACAGAGCCAGGATCACGGTGGTCAGCAGAGCACCGATGTTGTAGCCCAGAGGTCCGAGGACGACCAGCGCCACAGGGAAGCCGATGCCGAAGCACAGCATGGGCACAAAGAACACGCGGATGGCCTTGGGGCACCACTTGTTGGCCCACTTTTCAATAAAGGACATGAAAATGACGGTCAGGATAGCCGGGAATACCTGTCCGCCGTAAGCGATGTTCTGCAGCTTGATGCCGAGGAAGTAAGCACCGCCCTCGGTAGCCAGCAGAGCGGAAACGCTGGGGTGGATCATGGCAGCAGCCAGAGCCACCGACACCAGCTTGTTGCAGTTGAACTTGGTTGCAGTGGTGAAGGCGACCATGACGGGCAGGTAGTACAGAGCTGCATCTGCCACGCCGACAAACACCTTATAGGCGATATCTCCGCTGCTCATCAGGCCCAGAGTGCTCAGCAGCACCATCAGAGCCTTCAGAACGCCTGCACCTGCAATGGCGGGGACCAGCGGCTGGAAGATGCCGACCATGTAGTCCAGAATAATGCCGCCGATCTCTTTTTTGCCCTTGGGGGCAGCGGGAGCTGCAGCCTGACCTGCGTTGAAGGTGCCCAGCTTGAGTAGCTCATCGTACACTTCGATGACATCGTTGCCGATGACCACCTGACACTGCGGGCCGCTGGAAATAACGCCCATGACACCGGCAGTCTTTTTCAGGGCTGCAGCATCCACCTTGGAGGTGTCTGCCAGAGTGAAGCGCAGGCGGGTGGAGCAGTGCTCGACCTGCACAACGTTCTTCTCGCCGCCAACCAGACGCAGCACGTCGGAGGCAGTCTGCTTGTAGTTCTTCATTTTGTTCTCCTTTACCTTGTGTGTGGTGGCATTTCCCTGCCGCCCGGCCGAAGCGGACAAAAGAAAAAGACCCAACAGAATGACCCTGTGTACAATTTCCCCCGGAATCATAGTATCTGGCTACAATTCACCCAAAAGAAAAGGTATTCGTCATTCCGTCAGATCCTGCCTGCATTACCAGTAACATGTCCAACTGGATATTGTGGTATTAGTATATCAATCATCTTTTCGTTTTTCAATATGACTTTTTCACAAAATAGATCTTAAAAAATTATGAAGTTCGTATATTCATTTGTTTTTTCACATAGCTGTCGGTGTGTGCTCGTGTACTCCTTTCACCGCCTGCACTGATGCCGGCCGCACATCTTGCGCACCGCGCCGCCGCTCGTTATAATAAGTGTAACGATCTGTTTATCACTTTTTACATACAGGAGGTACCATCCATGCGCATTGCTTACGAGACTATGCTGGCCGAATTTGAGCGGGTCCTGACCAAATACGGTTTCAGTCCAGAGCGTGCCCACGAAGCGGCCGAGATCTTTGCCCAGAACAGTCTGGCCGGCGTGTTCAGCCACGGGTTGAACCGCTTCCCCCGCGTGGTGGAATACCTGCGCAAGGGCGAGATCGACCCCGTCTCTGAGGCCGAGTGCATTGCCAGCTTTGGTGCCATGGAGCGCTGGGACGGCAAGCGCGGCTTTGGCCCGCTGAACGCCAAGCACGCCATGGACCGTGCCATAGAGCTGGCTCATCAGTTCGGCATTGGCATGGTGGCGCTGGGCAACAACAACCACTGGATGCGCGGCGGCACCTACGGCTGGCAGGCCGCAGACGCGGGCTGCATCGGCATCTGCTGGTCCAACACCTGCCCCAACATGCCTGCATGGGGCGCAAAGGACAACCACATCGGCAACAACCCGCTCATTCTGGCCGTGCCGCGCTCGAACGGGGAACACATCATGGTGGATTGCGCCCTGAGCCAGTTCAGCTACGGCAAGCTGGAGAGCACCCGTCTGGCCGGCAGGCAGCTGCCCGTACCCGGCGGCTGCGACGAGGACGGCCAGCTCACGACAGACCCCGCCGCCATCGAAAAGAGCGGCCGCGCACTGCCCATCGGCTACTGGAAGGGCAGCGGCCTCTCCATCCTGCTGGATCTGATCGCCACCCTCCTTTCCGGCGGCAATGCCGTCCACACCATCGGGACCTTCGGCGACGAGATCGGTCTGACCCAAATCATGATCGCGATCGACCCCACTAAATTTGGCACCGTCGAGGAAAACGACGCCGTCATCAGCGCCATCCTTGCGGACATCAAGGCCAGCACCCCGGCCAGACCGGATGGCGAAGTCCGCTGGCCCGGCGAGGGAATGCTGCGCACCATCAAAGAAAACCGCGAGCTTGGTGTTCCGGTGGTCGAGGAGATCTGGGAGTCGGTTTTGAAGATGTAAGAAAACCTCCCTGTTTTTCACATTTGCTTCTCCTGTGGTGGAAAGTTCTGTCTGTCCGTTTGCAGATCCATAAAAGAAAAAGCCTGAAACTTCTCGGTACATCAAGAAGTTTCAGGCTTTGTTTTGCTTAAATTGGAGCTTGTCGGGGCAAGGCCCCTCCATCTTGCTGGCGCAAGACCGCTCGGCCGCTTGAAAGCCCCACTGGGGACTTCATTGCTTCGCAAACGCAAACTTCTTTCACTTGCACCTCCATATCCTTGTAACCGGGTGCCGGGGCAGAAGGTGCCAGCTTTCTGCCCCAAACGCTCCCGATGAGGTTCAGATTTCCGAGTGCCCCTCCTGTGTGCGGGGTTGTGCCGTTGGTTTGTTTTGTGCCTGTTCTGCCTGCAAGCGGTTCAGCAGTTGCAGAACGGAATCCCGTGCTTTCTCCTTGACCTGTTCCTTGCCTTTCTGCCGGGCCTCCGGCTTCAGCAGCTTCTCCTGCAAGCGGGCAGCGGTGGTCTGCATAGTCTTGAGAAACTTGTCCAGCACGGTGTCCAACCGATGGGCGGCGTATTCTCTCGTGGTCTGCGGAGCCTTACGTTCCGGGGACAGCACCCACTTCTTCGTGTCCTCGATCATCCGCATATCTTCCTTGCGGGTCTCGGTGCGCACTACGTCCGTCACGACCTCCACCGCCTTGTCGTAGGCCGCAGCCGAAACTTCATCGATCAACGCTTCCATGTCGTTGACCTTGAGGGTCAGCTTGTCCAGCTTGTTCTGCTGGGCGGCAAGCTGCTTCTTTTGCTTGGCAAGGATGAAATCCTGCTTTTCCAAATATTTGCGGTTGCCGTACTCCGCTTCTTCCTCCAGTTCCAGCCCGTGCCGCTTTGCAATCTCAAACAGCATCTTCCGGCAGGCGGCATCGAAGGTGATTTTGCGGTTGTTGCGGCGGCTGAGGGGCTTGTCCGGGTCGGGCAAGTCGAAGCCCAACGCTTCCAGTGCCTTTTCCTGCTGAGGAGCGATCTCGCCGTACTTGTTTTCGCAGTCGAACACATGACGCTCGTGGATGTGGGGTGTGCTTTCGTCCAGATGCAGTGCCCAGTCCAGCACATGAACATGGTCGCCATACTTGGCTTTGAACGCCTCAATGAACTCTGTGACGAGATTGAGCAAATCCTCTGCGGAGGCGTGTTCATCCAGCGTTCCCAGCTGATAGATGGTTTCTTCTGGGCAGGTCTTGCGGCTGGACAACAGGTCAGGAATGGAGCGGTTGCGTTCCGTGTGCCGGATCTTGGCGTTGCGCTCGTTCTGGCTTTCCACAAAGTTGGAATAGCGGCTCTCATAGAACTGCCGTTCCACATCCGAGAAGGTCGCTGCCAGATTGTCCGGGTCTTGTGGGTCGAGAGCCGAACGGAAACCGTGGAAGCAGTCCCAGTAGATGTTGCCCTTGACTCGTTCCGGGTCGATGTGCTCACTGTTGGCAAGGTTGAAACTCCGGTCATTGTGTTTGGGGTTATAGGTGCCATGGGTCCCGGCTCGTCCGTTGTGTCGTGTTAATTTCAGATAGACATCCCTCCGTTTCAACA
>OOCQ01001477.1_pt1 | contig 14111 bp, 14 predicted proteins | sample 1671121 | NCBI WGS metagenome assembly OOCQ01 (sample SAMN06348124, study PRJEB24527) | human gut metagenome | biome: human gut; feature: ankylosing spondylitis patient; material: feces | host: Homo sapiens | place: China | collected 2015-10 | reverse complement strand
TATTCTTGCCGATATAGAGGACTTAGGAAATATTCTTGTGGAGATAATAGGCACACAACCGGTTTTGGAAGGTGAAGATGTAAAAGCCAGCCCGAAAGATGACGGAACAAAAAAGCTGAATGTAATATACTCTTATATAATGGCGTATGATAAAATAGGAAATCCAGTAAGCCACATGGAGAGTCATATAGGAGTAACCACTGACGGAAAAATATTTATGAAACAACATCTGAATCCGGGTGTGAATGTTACTTCCATCGAAGGTTACAAAGTAGTAGTGCAACTGCAAGCCAGTGAAAACGGATATTTCTACGGAAAACCGGCATACGTCTGCATTGAACTATTAAAGAAATAACCGATTCAGTCACTTAAAAGTACAGTATTATGAAATTGTTACAGAATATAGCAGCCGCTTCATGCCTTATATTCTTATCCGGCATGAATGCTTCGGCTCAAGAAACAATAAAAGTGGATGATCCCTGGAAGGATTATCCCAGCAAAAAAGCTTTGTACAATGATTACTCACGGTGGAGCATAGGTATTAACGGCGGTGTTCCGTTTTTTGCAGGAGACTTCCGTTCCGTAACCAAAGGTAATGGTTATTGGGGCGGAATGGTAGGACTGCAAGGCGGATACCAGTTCAATCCGTTGTTCGGCATACGGCTGTCTGTGGACTATGCCGCCAACAAAGCCGGTTCGCGAGATTATGAAGACGACTTCATCCTCATGCCAAATGCGGAAACCTATTACAATGTAGATTTTCCGGAAGGAGCCAAATATTACAAAGAGCTGCGCAGTGACATCAGGATGTGGAACTTCGGACTGAATTTTGAAGTGAATATGTTTAACCTGTTCCGACGCAGCGATGGCAATCGCCGATGGGCATTACTGGTAGCTCCGGGTATATACATGCAGAAATTCTCAACCGAAGTGGAAGAAAAAGGCAGTGGAAACCGGTTTGCAGATAAGCTGAGCAACAAAGTCAATCTGGGACTGGGTGGAGATGTAGCATTGCGTTACCGCATCAACAAACATCTGGACGCCCAGTTGAAAGGCGGCATGATGTGGATTAACAACAACAAATTTGACGGCATCAAAACCATCTGCAACTGCAAGAGAAATACGATGTTTACCGCACAAGTGGGTCTGGTATGGAAAATAGGCAATGGAAAAAGCGGAAAGAAAGACAACATCATGTACGCTCCGGGCTATCTGCCTATGTGGAAGCGCGCTACAAAGACCGTTACGAAAGTGGTGCACGATACTATCTACATCGAACAGAAAGTGCTTGAAAAATCTCCGGAAGTAGTGGTATGCAAAGGTTTCCCGAAAGACTTGCCCGCCGTATACTTTGAACGCGGAAAGTGGAAACTGGATACGGACAAGTATGCACGCGAACTCTTCACCATTGCCAAAACACTGAAAGAGAATCCGGAAGTACAGATTGACATCTGCGGCTATGCCGACCATACGGGCGGAGAAGCCATAAACAAGAAAGTGACGCTGAAACGTGCCGAAGCCTTGAAGAAGTTCCTCGTGAAAGTGGGTATAGAACCTGAAAGACTGCATACGTATGGTCTGGGCAAGGATATGACCATTGAAAAGGAACTGCGCTACACCGAAAAGGCACGCCGCGGCGAAGTGAAAGAAAAAGATAAAGAATAATCATACGTGATAAATTATGTTGGAAAAAGACGCTAAGATTTTTGTAGCAGGCCATCACGGACTGGTGGGTTCCGCCATCTGGAACAACCTGCTGCAAAGAGGATATACTAATCTGACAGGTCGCTCCCACAAGGAGCTGGACCTGTTGGATGGAGTTGCTGTAAAGAAATTCTTCGATGAAGAGAAACCGGATGCCGTGGTATTGGCTGCCGCCCACGTGGGCGGCATCATGGCCAATTTGCAATACAGGGCGGACTTCATCTACCGGAACTTACAGATACAGCAGAATGTGATTGGTGAAAGCTTCAGACACGGAGTGAAGAAGCTGCTCTTCCTGGGCAGTACCTGCATCTATCCGCGTGAAGCTCCGCAGCCGATGAAAGAGGAAGTGCTGCTGACATCGCCGTTGGAATACACCAACGAACCGTATGCCATTGCCAAGATTGCCGGACTGAAAATGTGCGAAAGCTTCAACCTGCAATACGGCACAAACTACATAGCGGTGATGCCTACCAACCTGTATGGACCCAACGATAACTTCCACCTGGAGAACAGCCATGTGCTGCCCGCCATGATACGTAAGATTTACCTTGCCAAATGCCTGAACGAAGGCAACTGGGATGCCGTACGCAAGGATATAGACCTGCGCCCGGTAGAGGGTGTGAACGGAAGCTGCACCGATGAGGAGATACTGGCAAAGCTGGCAAAATTCGGAATTACGCCGGAAGCCGTTACGCTGTGGGGCACGGGCAAGCCGCTGCGCGAATTCCTCTGGAGCGAAGAAATGGCGGATGCCAGCGTACATGTGTTGCTGAACGTGGACTTCAAGGATACGTATGCCGCAGGTTCGAAAGAGATACGCAACTGCCACATCAACGTGGGAACCGGAAAGGAACTCAGCATCAGGGAAGTGGCGGAAAAAATCATGGCGGAAATCGGCTTCAAGGGCGAACTGAGATGGGATGCAAGCAAACCGGACGGCACGCTGCGCAAGCTGACGGATGTAACCAAACTGCACAACCTGGGATGGCATCATAAGGTGGAGATAGACGAAGGTATACATCGGTTGTACGAATGGTACCTGAAAGGTATCTGCATCAATCACCGGACAGATTGAGAAAAGCCAGGAAAAAGATGATAAATTTATACATTTTTCATTTTTTTCTTGGCTATCAAATACATTTGACTTAATTTTGCCGGAGAAATATTCCTTATATTATCTGCCTGTCCGTAATAACCACTTATGTGACAGGCAGTAGCGTAGCGTACTCTACGGCAAATATTCCTTATCATACATGTTAAGACTGAAAACAATTTCACTGCTGGGACACCCGGGTGAACTTGACACGTTGCCGGAAGGCAAACTGCTGATTAACACCATCAATGCACATTCTTACAATACCGCACGGAAAGACGCCGCTTTTGCCGAAGCGCTGCTGAAAGGCGATGCGCTGATTCCGGACGGAGCGAGTATCGTACTGGCATTCAAACTGCTGCGGCATGAGAAGATAGAGCGCATTGCCGGATGGGACCTGTTTCAGTACGAAATGAAAAAACTGAACGCGAAAGGCGGTACTTGCTTCTTCTTAGGTAGCAGCGAAGGTACTTTACAGAAAATAAAGGCCAAAGCCGCCGGGTTGTATCCCAATATCCGGATAGAGACCTATTCCCCACCCTATAAAGCGGAATTCTCCGAAGAGGATAACCGCCGGATGATAGAAGCGGTGAACCGTGTAACGCCCGATTTGCTATGGGTGGGAATGACTGCCCCAAAACAGGAAAAGTGGGCATACGCACATCTGAAAGAGCTGGATGTAAAAGGTCCGATCGGCACCATCGGTGCTGTGTTCGACTTTTTTGCAGGAAATATACAGCGCGCCCCCTTATGGTGGCAGGAACACAGTCTTGAATGGCTTTACCGGCTCATAAAGGAACCCAAGAGAATGTGGAAAAGATATATCATAGGCAATACCATCTTCCTGGGACACTTATTAAAAGAGAAAATATCAAATTAATAAAATACACAAAATGAAAAAAGTAGCATTAATCTCCGGTATCACCGGACAGGACGGTTCGTTCCTCGCAGAATTTTTGATTGACAAAGGTTATGAAGTTCACGGTATATTGCGCCGTTCATCTTCGTTCAATACCGGACGCATCGAGCATCTGTACTTTGACGAATGGGTACGTGACATGAAGCAGAAACGTACCGTCAACCTGCACTATGGAGATATGACGGACAGCAGCTCGCTCATCCGCATCATACAGCAGGTGCAGCCGGATGAAATTTATAATCTTGCCGCACAGAGCCACGTGAAAGTTTCGTTCGACGTACCCGAATATACGGCGGAAGCCGATGCGGTAGGTACACTGCGTATGCTGGAAGCCGTGCGCATTTTGGGCATGGAGAAGAAGACAAGAATTTATCAGGCATCTACTTCGGAGCTGTTCGGTAAGGTGCAGGAAGTGCCGCAGAAGGAAACGACTCCTTTCTATCCCCGCAGTCCGTACGGAGTAGCCAAGCAATACGGTTTCTGGATCACGAAGAATTACCGTGAAAGTTATGGCATGTATGCCGTGAACGGAATTCTCTTCAACCATGAAAGCGAACGGCGGGGCGAGACTTTCGTCACCCGGAAAATAACGCTTGCCGCTGCACGGATCGCGCAGGGTTTTCAGGACAAGCTGTATCTGGGAAACCTGGATTCGCTCCGCGACTGGGGATATGCCAAGGATTACGTGGAGTGCATGTGGCTGATTCTGCAGAACAAAAAGCCCGAAGACTTCGTAATTGCCACGGGCGAGCAGCACTCTGTCCGGGAATTTTGCTATCTTGCCTTCAAATACGTGGGCATCGAGCTGGAGTTTGTCGGCGAGGGCGCACACGAGCTGTCCATGGACGACCGCTTCACCATCTGCAACATGGCGATCGAGGCCGGTGCGAAGAACGGCATCTTCCCGGTAGACGACAAGACGATGAATTACATCAAGGGCCGCGTAAACCGCGAAGTTACCGCATTGGAATCCCACGAAGACTTCGTTCGAGCAGCTGGTGAAGATCATGGTCGATGCCGACATGGCAAAAGTGGCCGTGGAGCGTGCCGGTGATGAGATCCGCACGAACCTGGCCGAGTACCTCGAAAAGGGTATCGTAAAATAGGACGCCTTATGATGGAGAAAAACGCAAAAATCTATGTCGCCGGCCACCGTGGTATGGTCGGTTCGGCCATTGTCCGCGAGTTGCAGCGCCAGGGCTATACGAATATCATTACCCGGACCCACAAGGAGCTGGATCTGACGCGCCAGGAGGCCGTAGAGCGCTTCTTTGCCGAGGAGCGTCCCGAATATGTCTTCCTCGCAGCGGCGAAGGTCGGCGGTATCGAGGCCAACCAGAGCGCCCTGGCCGACTTCATGTACGACAACATGATCCTTGAGATGAACGTCATCCACGCCGCCTGGCAGAACGGTTGCAAGAAGCTGGAGTTCCTGGGCTCGTCGTGCATCTACCCGCGCATGGCTCCGCAGCCGATGAAGGAGTCGTGCCTGCTGACCTCGGAGTTGGAGAAGACGAACGAGGCTTATGCGCTGGCCAAGATCTCGGGTCTGAAGTATTGCGAGTTTCTGAACCGCCAGTACGGCACGGACTACATCAGCGTGATGCCGACGAACCTCTACGGTCCGAACGACAACTACCACCCGACGCACAGCCATGTGCTTCCGGCTTTGATCCGCCGCTTCCACGAGGCCAAGGAGCAGGGGCTTCCCTACGTGATCTGCTGGGGCGATGGCAGTCCGCTGCGTGAGTTCCTCTATGTGGATGACCTGGCCAATCTGTGCGTCTTCCTGATGAACAACTACTCGGGTAACGAGACGGTGAATGCCGGCACGGGCAAGGAGTTGACGATCAAGGCGCTGACCGAACTGGTTGCCAAGGTTGTCGGTTACGAGGGCGAGATCCGCTGGGATACCTCGATGCCGAACGGCACGCCGCGCAAGCTGCTCGACGTCTCGAAGGCCACGGCATTGGGCTGGACCTACAAGACCGAGCTTGAGGACGGCATCCGCCTTGCCTACAAGGACTTCCTGGAAAACCCGATGCGGGCCGAGCGATAAATCGACAGGGCTTATGACAGCCAATAATCGCTACTGTGTCATCATGGCCGGAGGTATCGGCAGCCGGTTCTGGCCGGCCAGCCGACGCCATCTTCCCAAGCAGTTCCTCGATATTCTGGGCACCGGGAAGAGTTTTATCCGCCATACATTCGAGCGTTTCGCGCCGATTATTCCGGCGGAGAACTTCCTTGTCGTCACGAATGCCGCCTACCGGCAACTGGTTCTCGAACAGCTTCCCGAGCTCCGGCCCGAACAGGTGCTGTGCGAGCCCGTCGGACGCAATACGGCCCCCTGCATCGCCTATGCGGCCTTCCGTCTCAAGGCGCTGCAGCCCGATTCGACGATGGTCGTGGCGCCGTCCGACCACTTCATCTTCGATGAGGAGGAGTTCCGGCGCAACATCACCTCCTGCATGGAGTTCTCCGAGACACACGACGCGCTGGTTACCATTGGTATCCGTCCTTCGCGCCCCGATACGGGCTACGGTTATATCCAGACTGCATCCGCCGAGGAGATCTCGCCCGTTGCATCGTTCCGCGAGAAACCCGATCTGAAGACCGCCATGAGCTACCTGGCAGCGGGTAATTACCTGTGGAATGCCGGTATCTTCGTCTGGTCGACGCGGAGCATCCTCTCTGCGCTCGAACGCCATCTGCCGGAGGTCTACGGTCTCTTTGACGGGCAAGCTGACAAATTCGCTACGCCCGAGGAGCAAGCCTCCGTGGAGGAGATCTTTGCGCACTGTCCGTCAATTTCGATTGACTATGGCGTTCTGGAACGGGCTGATAATGTCTTCGTGCGGAGTTCGTGCGCTCCAATGCCGACGTGGGTTGGAGCGACGTGGGGACGTGGGGTTCGCTCTACGAACTCTCGGCGAAGGATGCCGACGGCAACGTCGTGCCGACCTTCTCGAAACTCTACGATACGACCGACAGCCTGATCAAGGCGGCCGGAAAGAAGGTCGTCGTGGTGGATTCGTTGCATGATTATATCGTGGTCGATACGCCGGATGCCCTGCTGATCTGTCCGCGTTCGCACGAGCAGCATATCAAGCAGGTCCTCGAAGATCTTACGCCGCTCGAGGAGGGCTGCTTCGTGTAGATGCCGCCTCGTTTGAACAGTAAGGGCCGGTTTCGAACTTCGGAACCGGCCCTTTTTTTGTCCTCAAACGGGCTGTCTTTGGCGCTCGACGCTGCCGAGTTGAGGACGGAAATTGAGCGGTTGAGCCACGGAAATATGTGGTTGAAACCTCTTTTTGATGAGCCGGGAAACGCGTATTATAGCGTTAAATTTTATGCAGTCGGATCATCAAAAAGCGCTCTGAGTTGACAAAACAAAACTGCAAATCGGGTATTTTATTCGCGAAAAATTGGATCGAATCGAGCCTTTTTACGGGGTAAATCCAGCAGGATTTGCCCCGTTTTTGTGTGCGGGAATGTGCAAAAACGAGGCTCTGCGGAGCCAATTTCGAGTGAAAATGGCGAGGACCCTATGGCCACCAAGAAATCGGTATCGGCACACGGGGTGCCCGGTAAAAAACGACGACTTCGGAGGAGTTTTCAACCCCCTTGCGGGCAAGTTGTTTTGCGTTACGGAAAATATTTCGCGTAACGGAAAACACAACTTGCCGAGTCCAGAACATACAATGTTCCGGGACTCAAAAACGGGTCGAATATCACGTCCCGTTCCCGCTTGTTCGCCGGCCAGCGCAAAGAGGCGAACCACCCGTTTCCGAAACCGACTTCGGGAACAAAACCGGTCAAAATGGAAGGGTCCGAAGGGCTCGCCCTTCCAAAAAGTGACAGACTGATTGACGTCAGTACTGACTGACTTCAGTACTGACTTCAGTACTGACTGACGTCCGGAAGTCTTGACGACATGACGTCGTGAAGTCTTGACGCCCAGAATTCATGACCTTCTGATTTCCAGTTGTGCTGTTTTGTTGTTTTGTCGTTATACAGTTGTGTTGTTGTATTGTTTTGGTGTTTTGTTATTGTGTTGTTGTGCTGTTTTATTTCGGGTCATGCTTCCCTAATATGTTTTGCTGTTTTGTTGATGTCGGTATGGATGGGCCGATGGAGATCCCGATGCCGGGTGGAAGGTCGGAGGTTTTCCGGGCCTGTGGAGGCGAAGCCGAACGCTAGTCCGAGGAACACACTCTTCCGAGGTCGGTGGTGCCGATCGGGTAGGGGAGGGCTACCCGCACCGCGGAGGAGGTCCTTCGTGAGCGGAATCTCGGTGCCGTAACGGAGCCGGTGCGGATGGTATCCGGGTTCGGACGTCAGACTCCACCGCGGAGCCCGGCCCGGGACGGATTTTTGACGCCGATACGCTCGCCCGCCGCTGCTGAAACCTCGGCCAGCTCCGGCGCGTCGAGGAAGATCGGCGGCAAAACCGCCTGCGGCTCGATGCGCCCCGGCCCGACGGCTCTGCGGTATCTTTGCGGCCGAAACGGATGCCATCCGCCCGGGCGGCACTCCTGGGCCGGCGCGGAATCCCGGGACACCCCGCCTTGTATTCCGCTCCAATGCCGATCCCCCGGCGTGCCGCCTGAACCCCCGAACGGCACGCCCGAATCCCGCTCTTTGGGAGGCGTCGCACCCCCGAAACCGACGCCAACCGGTGCCACACCGACGCCAACCACTGCCATAGCGCACCGATGGCGGATCAATCGGCCCGGGATGCCCTATCTTCGCTCCCGAAACCCTAAACGCACAAGATTATGGAGTACATGATGGTTGAAAAACGGAGTTACGACCGCCTGGTCGCACGCATCGAGGCGTTGGCACGGCGGGTGTCGGAGCTGTGCCGGCGTCAGGACAAGACCCTGCAGCACTGGCTCGACAACGAGGAGGTGTGCCTCCTGCTGAACATTCAGAAACGGACCTTGCAGCGTTACCGCGAACGGGGTCTGATTCCCTGCACGCAGATCCGCCACAAGGTCTACTACAAAACCGCGGATGTCGAACGGCTGCTGGCCTCGGCGGCCTACCGCTGTCGGCGCCAGTCGTAAAACGGAACGGTTATGGACAAGCAATCGGTTTTTCAAACGGACGAACGTCCGGAGTCGCTGCTCCGGACGCTGGAGCAGATGGAACAGGATCTGGACCGCTGCATCGGGGCGCTCCGTCCGACGCTGGGCGGCGAACGCTACCTGACGGACCGCGAGTTGTCGGAACGGCTGAAGATCAGCCGCCGGACGCTGCAGGAGTATCGCTCCTCGGGCGAGATCCCCTATTACTGCGTCTGCGGCAAGGTGCTCTACCGCGAGTCGGATATCGAACGGGTGCTGGAAGAGCACTATTTCGCCTTGCCATGATGGCGGGGCCTTGTCGGCAAACGAAAGACGGCCCGGAGTGCTCCGGACCGTCTTTGGCGCGTCGCCCAGTAGAAAGCAGGGCGGAGCTACTCCGCCTTTCGGAAGTCGATGGTGGTATCCCGATTATTGTATACCCACGATAAGTAGTTGATCGACAAACTCTCCGGACGCGTCTCGTTGTCGAACCAGGCCGTGATCGGGAATGTCGAAAGTCCGTTGCCGGGATTCCTTTCACACCGCAAGTAGTTCAATGCCCGGTTTTTGCTGATATCCAATCCCGTCAACAGATTGTCAAAGCAATGCAGCTCCTGCAATGCCGTGCAATGGCTGATATCCAGCGACGTCATGCCATTGTCGCAGCAGTCCAATTTCTGCAGCTCCGGACATTGGCCGAGGTCCAGCGTCGCCAACTGATTGTCGCGGCAGTTCAGTTCTTTCAAGGCTGTACAGCCGCTGATATTCAACGATGTCAATCTGCCTTTTTTGCAGCTCAGAATTTCCAACGCCGTGCACCCGCCGGCATCCAACGACGTCAATCTGTCCCCTTCGCAGTCCAATGTCCGCAACGCTGTGCAGCCGCTGACATTCAACTTCGTAAATTCTGTTCTTAAACAGTATAGTAGTGTCAGTGTTGAACAGCCGCTGACATCCAGTGAGGTCCAAGCCGTTTCTTGGAAACCCAGATGTTTCAGCGATTTGAAAAACTCGATACCCCGCAGGTCGGTCAGAGATTCGGAACTGCTGTGGCCACTCCCAATTTCCAGTTCGGTGACGCTGGCAATCGTTTCCATGTCTTGCCGCGTGATCTTTCCCACATCGGAAATAATGTCTTCCTGTTCCAGAAAATCCGCGAATACCGGGTCGAAGAGCGAGGTGAAATCCGCATCGGCGGATGCCCCTGTCTGGGTAACGGTTATCTGCACGGTCTGCGCTCCGCAGGCGATGTCCACATAAGCCGTGCGGGACTCCTCCGTGATTCGGGGAGCGGCGGTCAGTGTGACGCTCTTGGAGCCTGCCGTGCCGATTGAGGGCGTGACGGTCAGCCAGTCCGAGTCTTCGCCGGTGACGGAGAGTGTCCAGGCGGCCGAGGCCGTGAAGGAGAGGGTCGTAGAGCGGTTGTCGATGGCGTCGAGCGTATACTCGGTTTGTTCGATGGTCAGAGGCTGTGGGGTGTCAGATCCTTCATCCTTGCTGCAGGCGGCAAGGGAAAGGAGGGTTGAAAGGGTCAGCAGGTAAAACGTTTTCAGGGTTTTCATCGCGTTTGTGTTTGTTATCGGTTAGGAACAAGGGTTAGGGTGGCTATTCCGTCTTTCGGAAATCGATGGCGATCGTTTTGTCGTCGTAGATCCACTCCATGGGCAATATTCTGAGATTCGCCGGTATGTTCGAGTTGTCGAACCAGGCTGTGATCGGGAAGGTTGAAACTCCGTCGCCGGGATTGTTCTCGCACATCAATGCCCGCAACTTCGTACAAGTGCTGATATCCAGCGACGGCAGCTGATTGCTGTCGCAGGCCAGCCCCATCAGCGACGTACAATTGCTGAGATTCAGTGTCGTTAACTGATTGTTGTAGCAACTCAGTATGATCAATGATGAGCAACCGCTGAAATCCAACTCCGTCAACTGGTTGTCGGTGCAGTCCACTTCTGTCAGCGACGTACAGCCGCTGAGACTCAGTGCCGTTAACCCGTTTTTATTGCAAGATAGGTGCTGCAGCGGCGAGCTGCCGCTGAGCTTCAGCGACGTCAACCCGTTCTCATTGCAGTCCAGGTACTGCAGCGACGAACAACCGCTGACATCCAATGACGTTAATTGGGCCCTGTAGGCCATTATCTCCTGCAACGACGTACAGCCGGAGACATTCAGCGATGCCAACTCACTGTTGTAGCAGGTGAGCGTCTTCAATGCCGTACATCCGCTGACATCCAGCGAGGTGATCGGATCCGAGCTGCAATGCAACTCGATCAGTGACGGATGATTGCGGATAACCAGCTCGGTCAGGTCCGTATCGGAACAATCCAGTTTTCGCAGCGACTCGAAATACTCGATCCCTTGCAGGGAGGTCAAGGGTTCGGTATACTCGCTCAAATTGTCCAGCTTGATCACATTGGACAGATATTCCATATCTTGTCGCGAGATCTTTCCCGCATCGTAGATATGGCCCATCTCCTGCAATCCGCGGGCGAACGACGGGGCGAACCGGTCGGTGAAATCCGTGATGTCGGTCATGTGCTGGGTGACGGTTACCGGCGCGGGTTGCTTGCCGCAGGAGATTTCGAGACGGACTATGCGTTCCGCCTCGCTGAAATTCCTTCGGGCCGCCAGTTCGACGGTCTGGCTGCCGGCCGTGCCGCTTGCGGGCGTGACGGTCAGCCAATCCGCGTCTTCGCCGGTGACGGTGAGTGTCCAGTCGGCCGAAGCGGAGAAGGTGAGGGTTGCAGAGCGGTTGTCCAGGGCATCGAGCGTGTACTCGGTCTGTTCGATGACGAGTCCGGTATCCGCGGGGCTCGGATTGGGATCGGGGGTTGAGTCGTCGTTGCTGCAGGCGGCAAGGGCAATGGCGGCAGCGAGTGTCAGCAGGTAAAATGATTTCATAGGTATACTTATTCTATATTGAGTTTATATGTGCGGTTTTTGTCTTCAGTATGGGCGGCTCATTGCCGGGTTCCAGACAGACCGGTTGGAAATGGTTTCTGCTCCTGTGTGGTATATGGGGTGTTGGAAATTTTTGTCCGAGGCGTGCGTCCGAAGGTGCATAGACAGACTAAAGGTAGGTGAAAAAATCGAGAAATCCGAGGCTCCGAACACCCCGATGTGCTGAATTTGTCAGAATCGCACATTTTTGTCGAATGGGCATTTTCTGCAATTGTCGAATGAGCATATTTTTGTCGTTTGAGCATATTTCAAAATGGGCCGTTGACCGCCTCCGGCGCGGGAAAACCCCTTGTCTCCGACGCACGGGCCCGAGACCCGATCCTTGGTGCGAACATTCCCTCCGCCGGGTGTCCGGCCAAACAAAACGGACGCCGTCTTCGCAAAGAGAGACAGCGTCCGTTGGTGTGTATATGGGTTTTGGGGGAGGGGTGCTGGTTCCGGATTCCGGACCCTCGCCGGGGCGCCGCCGGTCAGCAGACCGGCTCCTCGCCGGCGATTGCCACGAGCCGGATCTCGGGTCCGGCGGGTCGGAGCAGCCAGCGGCGGAAGGCCTCGCTTTCGAGGCTCCGCAGCCGGAAGGCCAGCGCCGCGATCATCTCCAGGCTGTACAACTCCACGCCGTGAACGATCCGCAGCGTGCGGCCCCTGCGCAGCGCCTCCGAGCGGTAGATCGCCCGGATGTTGGCCCGCACGGCCGCCTCGAAGACCCCGAACAACCGGGCTATTTCCGACTGCGTGAGCCACACCTCGCCCCCGGCCGTGCGGCGGACCGTGACCCGCTCCCCGTCGATCGTAATCGACCCCGTGAAAACGCTCTCCATCGCCGTCGGCATTACAGGTCGGCGGGCAGGGCGTTCATCTCGCGCAGAATGGTTTGGTCGAGCACCTTGGCGTAGTGGCGCGTCATCTTCGTGTCGGAGTGTCCGAGCATTTTGGCGACGCTCTCGATCGAGACGCCGTTGGCCAGCGTGTAGGTGGCGAAGAAGTGCCTTGCGCAATGGGTTGTCAGCTGTTTGCGGATGCCGCAGATGTCGGCCAGCTCCTTCAGGTAGGCATTCATCTTCTGGTTGCTCGACACGGGCAGCAGCACGTTGTGCGCCACACACTCGGGATCCGTGCGGTAGCGCTGCAGAATCCGCGCGGGGATCTCCAGCTGCGGGATGTTGCACATGTTGCCGGTCTTCTGGCGCGGCTTGCGAATCCAGCGGTGGCCCTGCATGTCGGTGACGATGTGCTCGGGTGCGAGCTGTTTGATGTCCGAGAAGGCGAGCCCCGTGAAGCAGCAGAAGATGAAGAGGTCGCGCGTCTGGGCCAGCCGTGGGATGTCGATCTCCTTGTGCATCAGCCGCTCGATCTCCGCCTTTTCGGGCATCTCGCGCTTGACGGGCTGCAGCGAGAAGCGGATCTCGGCGAAGGGGTCGCGCTGCATCCACTCGCGGGCCAGCGCAATGTGGGTGATCTTCTTGAAGTTCTTGAGGTACTTCGTCGCCGTGTTGTGGCAGCAGCCGCGGTGGGTCTTCAGGTAGAACTCGAACTCCTCGACGAAGCGGCGGTCGACCTCGTCCAGATAGAGGTCGTCGCGGTGGTAGGTGTGGCGCATGAACTCCTGCGTGAGCTTCATGCAGGTCTCGTAGCGCTCGGCGGTGGCAGCGGCCAGATCGATGCCCACCAGCTGGTGGCATTTGTCGTTGTGCTCGCGGAAGAGCTCGAAGAGCGTGTGGCGATTCGTGGTCTTGCGGCCGAGGTAGAGGTCCAGCACCTGCTGGGCTGTGAAGGGCTGCTCGTCCATCTCCAGGTCGCGGTGGATGCGGATGATGCGGGCCCGCACGGTGTCGATGTAGAGGTTGATGGCCTTGCCGAGCGTGGTGCGGGGCGAGGCCTGGCCGCGGATGGCGTCCCATTGATCGGGGAGGATACTCTTGCGGATGGTGGTGTCGGCGCGCTGGCCGTTGACCGTGATGCGGACGCACACGGGGACCTCCCCGTGCTTGTTGGGTCTCGTCCGACGCACGTAGAACGAGATCCGAAAAGTACTTTTTTGTCGATTCATATACTCCATGTGTTAACGGGTTGTAAATTTACGCCACCGTGTGCAATTTTGGAGTATGCAAAACGCAGTTAATCAGCGAATAAGAACCTTTCTGCGGTGGCAGAATCCGGGGCGGATGGTCATGCCACCGAATTGCCTGCCGAAGAGCTTCCGCAAGGGGGTGTATTTGTCCGACCTCGAAAAACAAAAATCCCTGTAAGTGAGCTACTTACAGGGATTATGGGTTTTTTGTCAAACCCCCTTTGCGGAGAGGGAGGGTTTTGAACCCACAACTATAACCGCTTATATTTCAGCTACTTCGCTTTCAAA
>OOCQ01001473.1_pt1 | contig 14144 bp, 9 predicted proteins | sample 1671121 | NCBI WGS metagenome assembly OOCQ01 (sample SAMN06348124, study PRJEB24527) | human gut metagenome | biome: human gut; feature: ankylosing spondylitis patient; material: feces | host: Homo sapiens | place: China | collected 2015-10 | reverse complement strand
GGTTGTAAGAGCAGTTGAGCATACCGCAGTATGCATCACCACGACCATTGATCATATCGCCGTCACCTTCAGCAGCTGCTACGAACATAACAGGACCGTCGAAGTTCTTTGCAATCAATGTTTCAGGGGTCTCAGGACCGAAGTTACCAAGGAATACAACCAAGGCGTTGCAGCCCTGCTCCTTTACTTCGGCCACAGCCTTGAGCATATCCTGTTCGTTCTCCACTGTTGTCTGACAGTTGAAGATTTCACCCTTGTACTCTTTTACGATGTTCTCACGGCGCTGAGTAGAAAGCGCAATTGGGAAACAGTCACGGCTAACGGCAATGATACCGAGCTTGACCTGTGGAATGTTGTTACTTACCATAATTAATATATTATTAAGTTTTTGTATAAAATTCGTTTTTGCTAATCGTTCTGATTCTATTCGACTGTTCATCGTAGTTAGTCTCACGATTGTTTATCTGAGCACAAAAGTACGAATATTTTTTGTATGTTCCAAGTGTTTTAAGATAATTTATAGGGAGATTTTTTACCCAAACGTGCGATTTTGGGCAAAATGAAACATTCAGTGATGTTCCTGAAACATTTTGTACCACTGATTTGACCGAAAAAATAATTCTTAACGTAAGATATAGCCCTAAATCAAATAATTGTTGTATCTTTGCAACCAATAAAGTAATTATCTTATTTTTCAGAAAAAAACAGATAGCAAAATATGGATAAAGTCAAAACACTCTTTGCCTGGTTATGGCATAAGTTACGTGCCTTCTGGCCTTGGTACAAAAGCTTGTATCAGGGAAGGGCATGGTACACCAAGACTCTTGTTGCCTTGGCGAGTTGCATTGTTGCCTTCATCTTGTATCTAGGCGCAGTAGACATCAACTTCTTGTGGCTCTTCGGAAGATCCCCAGGTTACTTCTCGGGCATCATGAATCCGCAGACGTCCGAGGCTTCAGAAATCTATAGTGCCGACGGCAAGTTGATAGGTAAATACTTCAATGAGAATCGTACACCTGTAAAATATGAAGAGGTGAACCCTGATTTCTTCAAGGCATTGGTGGATACTGAGGATGAGCGTTTCTACAAGCACATCGGTATCGACCCTATCGGTGTGTTCGGTGCGGCAAAGGATGCCCTTTTACATCATGACGCACGTGGAGCCTCTACCATCACCCAGCAGTTGGCAAAGAATATGTTCCGTGTTCGCTCGCAGTATTCTACAGGCTTGTTGGGCAAGGTGCCTTTGCTCCGACTGCTCATCATCAAGAGCAAGGAGTGGATTATCGCCGTGAAGCTGGAGACCGTGTACAGCAAGAAGGAAATCATCACCATGTATGCCAACACGGTGGACTTCGGCAACAACTCTTATGGTATCAAGACGGCTGCCAAGACTTACTTCAATACCACGCCTAAGGATCTCTCTACCGATCAGGCTGCCATATTGGTGGGTATGCTCAAGGCTACCACCTATTATAACCCTCGTACCAATCCTGAGAACAGCTTGGAACGCCGCAACACCGTATTATATAATATGGTGACCCACGGCGACCTCTCCAAGGACCAGTATCACGAACTGAGCCAGGAGCCTATCAAGCTCGACTTCAAGGTGGAGGAGAACTACGACGGACAGGCTAAGTACTTCCGTGAGGCTGTGGCTAACTATCTGAAAGACTGGTGCAAGGACGAAGGCTATGACCTCTATGCCAGCGGCTTGAAGATATACACCACCATCGACACCCGCATGCAGAAGTATGCCGAGGATGCTGCACGCAAGCAAATGAAGCAGGTGCAGCAGAACTTCAACAACCACTGGAGCATTCGCCGCAATCAGGCTGGCAATGGCAAGTGGATGGGCGAGGAGCCTTGGCAGGATGAGAATCATAATGTGATCCCTAACTTCATACAGGGCATCGCCGAGAAGCAGCCTTTCTACAAGCAGCTCGTGGCTCGATTCCCTAACAACCCTGACTCCGTAAACTACTATTACAGAGAGTGGGTTCACCCTGTCAAGGTATTCGACTATGACAAGGGTACCGTGGAGAAGATGATGACCTCAGAGGACAGTATCAAGTATATGACTACCTTCATGCACTGCGCCTTCGTGGCTATGGAGCCACAGACTGGAGCCGTCAAGGCATGGGTGGGCGACATCGACTTCGACCACTGGAAGTATGACAAGGTAACGGCTGAACGCCAGCCTGGTTCTACCTTTAAGCTCTTCGTCTATACCGAGGCTATGAACCAAGGCTTGACCCCTTGCGACAAGCGCCGCGACGAATATATCTCCATGGATGTATACGACAAGAAGAAGCATGAGATGGTAAAATGGACTCCATCCAATGCCAATGGTTCCTTCTCCGGCGACAGCATCCCTCTGAAGAGTGCATTTGCCAAGAGTATCAACTCCGTAGCCGTTCGCTTGGGTCAGGAAATGGGCATCAAGCGCATCATCGAGACCGCCAAGAAGATGGGCATTCAGAGCCCACTGGATGATGAGCCTTCATTGGCACTCGGTTCTAGCGATGTCAACCTTCTGGAGATGGCTTGCGCCTACAGCACCATTGCCAACAATGGTAAGCACCACGACCCAGTTTTGGTAACCACGATTGTGGACCATGACGGCAAGGTGGTTTATGAGGGTCCAAGCACCGAGGAGCAGGTAATCCCATATAAGAGTGCCTTCCTGATGCAGCAGCTCTTGCAGGGCGGTATGCGTGAGCCAGGTGGTACATCCCAGAGTCTCTGGGGCTATGTAAGCAGTGCCCGTGACACTGAGTTTGGTGGCAAGACGGGTACTACCAACAACCATTCAGACGCTTGGTTTATGGGCGTAAGTCCTAAGCTTGTGGTTGGAGCTTGGGTAGGTGGCGAGTATCGCTGTCTCCACTTCCGCACCGGAGCCCTTGGACAAGGTTCGCGCACGGCATTGCCTATCTGCGGATATTTCTTGCAGTCTATCTTCACCGACCCTGCCTTCCAGCAGTATCACGGCAAGTTTGACAAGCCACACGATGATGACATTACAAGTGATATGTACATGTGTGCTAGCTATGCTCCAAAGCCAAAGGTAGACACCACATTCGTAGATAGTACAGCTGTAGAAGAGGAAATCATCCTCGATGAGAATGGCAACCCTGTCATCAAGGAGAGACCAGCAGGACATACTGAGGGGGAAACTCCAGCAGCTGCCACAACAGAAGAAGGCAAGAAAGAAAAGAAGAAGGCTAAGCCTACTGAACAGCCAGTCAACTTCGATGACCTTTAATGATTTTATATGATTGATTTAGACAATGCGGAGTTGCAGAATGCACTCCAAATCATACAGTTTACCCGTCGTTCGCTTTTCCTCACCGGAAAGGCGGGGACGGGTAAATCCACCTTTTTGCGGTACATTGCCGCCAATACCAAGAAAAAACACATCGTCTTAGCCCCAACGGGCATTGCGGCTATCAATGCTGGCGGAAGCACCTTGCACAGTTTCTTCAAGTTGCCATTCCACCCTTTGCTGCCCAACGACAGCATGTATAGCGTGCGCAATATCCGCAACACACTGAAGTATAATTCCGAAAAGATAAAAATCATCCGTGAGGTAGAACTCATCATCATCGACGAGATCAGTATGGTGCGTGCTGACATCATCGACTTCATCGACAAGGTACTGCGTGTATACTGCCGCAACATGCGTGAGCCTTTCGGTGGCAAGCAGCTGCTCTTGGTGGGCGACATCTATCAGCTAGAACCCGTGGTCAGGGAGGACGACCGCCGTTTGCTTGCTCCCTTCTACCGCAGCAGTTTCTTCTTTGATGCCAAGATATTCCAGCAGTTCAGCCTCGTCAGCATTGAACTGAAGAAAGTTTACCGCCAGAGCGACCCAACATTCATTGGCATCCTGGACCACATTCGCACCAGCCAAGTGCGCATGCAAGACCTCCAGTTGCTTAATCAGCGTGTGGGAGCCCAGTTGGATGATAGCGACAGCAAGTTAGCCATCACCCTCTCCACCCGCCGTGATACGGTAGATTACATCAACGAGAACCAACTCAAGCTCCTGCCCGGTGAGCCCACCCTCTTCCGTGGCAGCATCCAGGGCGAATTTCCTGAGAGCAGTCTCCCCACCCCTATCGAACTCTATCTGAAGACGGGAGCCCAAATCATCTTCATCAAGAATGACATCGAACACCAATGGGTGAACGGCACGCTGGGCACCATCATCGGTTTCGATGAAGAGGAAAATGCCAAGATCTATGTGCGTACGGAGAATGGACAGGACGTAATGGTGGAGCCTGCCGCCTGGAGCAACATGCGCTACCACTTCAATGAGGTGGAGAAAAAGATTGAGGAGGAAGAGATAGGTAGATACGAGCAATATCCACTGCGCCTTGCATGGGCGATAACCGTTCACAAGAGCCAGGGCCTTACCTTTAATCAGGTTAAGATAGACTTCACGGGCGGTGTCTTCGCTGGTGGTCAAACCTACGTGGCGCTCTCTCGCTGCACCAGCCTGGAGGGCATCAGTCTGCAAGAGCCCATCCGCCAGAGCGAGGTATTCGTTCGCAATGAGGTAAAGCAATTCGCCCGCCATTACAACGATCAGAACACCATCAACTCCGCCCTCACCCAGAGCAAAGCCGACCGCCAATACCACGATGCCGTCAAAGCCTACGACCGTGGCGACATGCAGGAAGCCCTAGACAACTTCTTCCTAGCCATCCACAGCCGTTACGACATAGAGAAGCCCCTAGCCAAGCGTTTCATCCGCAAGAAGCTGAACAAGATGAATGAGCTAGAAGCCGAGAACGCACGTCTCAGAGAGGTCATCAAGCAGAAGGATGAGGAAAAGAAAAAGCAAGAGAAATTTCTCAAGCGCCTAGCCACCGAATACGTGATACTGGGCAAGGAATGCGAAAAGGAGCACATGAAGGAAGCCGCCATCATGAACTACAAGAAAGCCCTCACCCTCTACCCTAGCCACCCAGAGGCAAAGAGAAGGCTGAAAGGACTCAAGAAATAAGAAAATCCCAGACGATTTCGTATCGCCTGGGATTTCTTTATATCTTAATACCACTGCACGGCATTGGAATAGCCGCTGCGCTTATCATACTTCAGGGCATCCGTCAGCGTTGCCGCATTACAACGGAAGGTGAAGTTGTAGCTGGTGTATGGCGCTAGCACTACCGAACAGCTCATGTTGAAGCAGTGCAGGTCACGAGCCAAGCTGGCTGTGGTCATACTAATCTTATGATTGTCGAAGTCATAACCAGAAGAGAAGCTGATGTTCCAACCATCACTGATGCGAATGTTACCACTCATGTTCAGCGTCTGCGTAAACTTGTATGGATAGCGCATCGTCTTCTCATTAAACTTCTCTCGACGAGTATCCTCACGCATGGTGATACCATAACCAAAGGTCAACGACCAAGGCATCTTGAATGCCATGTATCCATCGGAGTCGGTCTTTGCCTTACCGCCCTTTTTGGCTGCCGTCTTGCCCTTCTCCAAGTCATCGTCCACATTGCTCTCGATGTCGGTATCCATGCCTTCATCGTCATTGCTGCGGTTGTTTTTCTTATCTTTGTCGTCCTCATCACTGCCTCCGCCGAAGAGTTTCTTCAACTTCTCAGGATTCAAGGTGAATGAGAGGTTCTGCGACATACCCTGGAATCGTCCAAAACGACCCTTGCCCCACTCCGTGTGGTTGCCCACATAGACGTTGCCCTGGTCATCCATCTCATAAGCATAGGTAGCGAAGACAGCATTCATATTGAATGTGTAGTTCTTCCACCACTTCAGTCGCAGGTTGATGTTCATATCACTCCAAGGGCGCACCTTGGCTGCGGTATTGTAGCTCATGTTGATGTCGAACGCATCGATGATGCTCAACTTCTTATAGCCCGTAGAGTCCTTGTCGCTCTTCACCTTCATCTCGATGTTGTTGCCAAGAGTAAAGGAGATGTTGCCACTCTTGCCCTTGCCCGGCACACCATAGAGCCCGTTCTGATAAGGCGAATAACTTACGAGCGACACATTGCCATCGGCATCGGTCTTCTGGTAGGTTTCCCAGTAGCCATAGCGAGAGGCTCCGAAGTCTGGGGCATAACTGAAGTTGACTGTCGGTGTGAAGACGTGTCGGATGGCCTGAATCTTATCACCAAATATCTTTCTGTTTGGCACCCAGAATCCATATATCTTGGTAGAGAGTCCGATGCTCATGTTCCAGTTATATACGTTGTGGAATCCATAAGTGGTATCACTCTTCTCCACCTGTCGCTCCTCATCCCACGACTTCTCCACCTTATTGGTGTACATACGGTCGGTGAAGTTGAAGGATGGCGTCACGTTGAGATACTTGAAAAGCGTGAATGATGCGCTGATAGGTATCTGATGCTGCCAACCATTGCGCCAGTCCTTGATGAGGGAGCTGTGCATCAACTTATCTTCCTTGGTATTGATACTGTTGGAGATATGTCCGGTATAGCTCATGGCTATCTTCTCGTACCATTTCTCATCGCCCGCCATCTTCTTTCTGCGGAATGGGTAGAAACGAGAGATGCTGATGTTGAGGTCAGGCAACGTCATGGCTATCGAAGAGTCACGCATGTTCTGCGAGAGGTTCATCGTAGAGCTGAGCGACATGCCGATGCTAGAGAACTGCGTGCTCCAGTTGACGGAAGAAGTTCTCGTACTCTGCGTCATCGTCTGCGGATTGTAGAGCGAATTGAGGTTGTTGCGCTCATAGCTCGATGTGGCGAAGTTGACACTTGCCGAGAGCGAGCTATATGGATTCGCCTTCGAGTCCTGACGATGGCTCCACTGTATCTTGAAGCTCTCCTGCTCCGTAAAGTCAGGCATTCCCTTGTCACCATTCTTGGTGTCTTGGTAGCTGAAGTAGAAGGAGCCGGAATACTTATATCTCTTCTTATAGTTGCTGGCTGCCGAAATGCCCCATGATCCCTTGGTGTAGATTTCGCCGAGGAGCTTCAAGTCCCACTTATCGCTCATGGCGAAGTAATATCCTCCATCCCTGAGATAGAAGCCTCGGGCACTCTCATCACCGTATGTTGGCATGATGAAACCACTGCTGTAGCTCTTGGTAAATGGGAAGAATCCATAAGGGATACCCAGTGGCATAGGCACATCGCACACCACGAGATAAGCTGGTCCGAACACCACATCCTTGCCTGGGCGCACCTTGGCTCGTGACAAGGAGATATAGAAGTCTGGATGCGGATCATCGCAGGTGGTATATCTACCATGCTGCAGATAGATGACACCCGAGGAGTCGCGCTTCGACTTCACACCCGAGAGGAATCCATCCTGCTGCTCAGTATATACATTATTAATAAGTGCCTTCTTGCTCTTAAAGTTGAACTTGATGGTGTCTGTATCGTAAGTATCCGAGCCCATCTTGAAGACAGGTTTTCCCTTGATGCCACCCTCTGCCGTAGAGTCGGCGGTACCCATTGCCTTCACATTGCTCTTGTCCATATCCATGGAGATGCGATCGGAGGTGAGGTCCATATTGGTATACTTCACATTCGAATTGCCATAGAGGTAAGCCACCTTGCTGTGGGCATCGTATACGAGCGAATCGTCGGCTTGGTATTGCACGGGGGCATCGATGCCACCCTGCTTCTTGCGGGCGATGCTGTCGAGACGGATGCTGTCATCCACCACCTTATTATGTTTCCATATAGCCTTCTGCAGTGAGTCCATCTGTGTGGTATCGTTGGCAGGATTGATTTCATTGCCCAGCGAGTCCACATATACCGAGTCGCCCACAGCGAGGGCTGTGGAGTCGGCGGCCTGCTGCTTCTTTTTCTTCTTAGAAGCAGGCATACCTGGATTTGCCATCATCATTACACAGATGGTAGCAAAAAGCATAGCGACTATAGTTGACTGTTTTCTCATTCAAAAAATTAGAATTCTCATTCAAACATCTGCTCCCATTGCTGGAAGCGCTTCACTCCCTCCTCGCCAAACTTGGCCAGGCTTTTCTCTGCCTTCTCGCTGCTCTTCTCTCTGTCGAGATGCGTCTTGCTGAAGAACTTATCGGCATAGCAGATTACCTTTTCCTCCATGGTCTCAGGCAGGAAATCTTGGTGCGGCAGTGGGAGATGCTGCTGCTCTATCTGCTCCTTGGTAATGCCAGCACCCGTATGGCGCTCGCATACCCGAGCATGCTGCTCATACCCTTCCTTGCGCAAAAGTTCGGCACCCAATCTGCCATGACAGATGTAGGGTTGCGAGCCGAAACACTGGATGCCAGGAGCGTCGGTGAGGAAGATTCCGATGTCATGAAGCATGGCTGCCTCCTCTACAAACTGTGCGTCTAGTTGCAATTCGGGATGAGACGAAACAATCTGTAGCGCTTTTCGCGCTACAGATTGGCTATGGTTGATGAGGATATGACGAAGCTCATTATCCTCAGGATAATACTTGTCAATTAATAATTGATAATTCATAATTTATAATTTTAGGAGCACCACATGGCGTAGCCTAATTATTAATTATTAATTCTTAATTATTAATTATTTTCACGCTCAATGTAAGCGATGACATCACCCTTGCGGATCTTGCTGCCCTGCTTAGCGTTGATTTCTACGAGCTTGCCACCGAGAGCGGCTGGCACTGTCTCAAACTCACCCCATGGAGCGAGGATGTAGCAGAATGCGTCGCCTTCCTTATACTCCTTGCCAATGAATGGCTCTACGGCTGGTGCGCACTCGCCCTCGCCCTGGAACTCCCAGAAGATCTGACCTGCCACTGGTGCTACGATAGCATCAGCCTTGGCGTGCTTGAACTCTGCGAGCTGAGCTGGTGTCAATGTGGTACCGAGCTTAGCGTCCTTTGCCTTCTGGAGATCAGCCAAGAAGTTCTTCTTAGCCTGACCGCTCTTATAGTTGCGATACTGCTCTGGGTGCATAGCGAGTTCGAAGAGTTCCTCGTCGTCCTGACCATAATCCCAACCGTTCTCGTCCATCTCCTTCTTGAAGTCGTCGAGAGCGTTGGTGAGCAATGTGTGAGCATCTACGTCGGTGAACTCTCTGCCCTGCTTCTTAGCAAGCTCTACGAGCTCTGGGTCGATAGTGCCAGGAATCTTACCACTCTTACCGAGGATCATACCCCACATAGAGTCGTCCATCATCACGAAGCGGCCCTTGCCCTGCTCCATAGTGAGGAGGTTCATCAGTGAGATGTTCTTTACGTACTGGCTGAATGGAGTTACCAATGGAGGGTAACCCACGCGTGGCCATACATACTCTACCTCGTCGAAGAGCTTGATCAAGAGGTCGTCCATAGAAAGTTCCTCCTCGCCCTTCTTCTTGCGGATATTATTGATAGTCTGACGCATACCGCCGAGGTCTGCCATCATACTACCCATCATACCACCAGGAAGACCGCAACCGAGCAAGAGAGAGCTCATGATCTTGTTGCCTGGGTTGATGAAGTAACCGAGCCACTCGTCGATAAACTCCTGGGTCATGGCACGAGCCTTCATGTAAGCGCTCATGTTGATCTCAGGCACCTCGAAGCCCTCGTTCTTCAACATGCTGATCACAGAGATGATGTCTGGGTGAACCTTACCCCAAGACAATGGCTCGATGGCTGTATCGATGATGTCGGCACCATTGTTGCAAACCTCCAGGATAGAAGCCATGGAGAGACCAGGACCAGAGTGACCATGATACTGGATGATAATCTCAGGATACTTGTCCTTGATCATCTTGGTGAGCTTGCCGAGGAATGCAGGCTGACCGATACCAGCCATATCCTTGAGGCAGATTTCCTCTGCGCCAGCAGCGATGAGCTGGTCGGCGATGTTCATATAATATTCGAGAGTATGTACAGGAGAATTGGTGATACAGAGCGCACACTGTGGAGTCATGCCACCTTCCTTAGCCCACTTGATAGAAGGAATGATGTTGCGCACATCGTTCAAACCATCGAAGATACGAGTGATGTTAGTACCCTGCTTGGCCTTTACCTTGTACATGAGGGCACGTACATCGTCAGGCACTGGATACATACGAAGAGCGTTCAGACCACGGTCGAGCATGTGGGTCTTGATGCCAGCCTCATTGAAAGGCTTGCAGAAAGCACGAACAGCCTCGTTAGGGTTCTCACCTGCCAAGAGGTTTACCTGCTCGAAGGCACCACCATTAGTCTCTACACGGCTAAAGCAGCCCATCTCGATGATAACTGGGGCTATCTTAGCCAACTGGTCTTTGCGTGGCTGGAACTTACCAGAGCTCTGCCACATGTCTCGGTAAACGAGACTGAACTGAATTTTCTTCTTCATTTCTTATTTTTGATATTTCTTTGTTCTGTTATTATATATAATAAGGTGAGAATCCTGCCGCCTCCTAGCACTATTTTCATCGCACTATTGGCTACAGCACAATCACCCCTATATTTCCAAGGTGCAAAATTAGACAAAAAATCCGAGAAATCGGTCATTTACGTCGTTTTCTGCATCGAAATTATAAATTATTAATTATAATACTAATAAATGCAACAAAATGCCATCGCCGCAGAATTAATTATTAATTATTAATTCTTAATTCTTAATTACTTCAGCTCCTGCTTCAACTTGTTGCTCAGCTTCTGGGCAGCGGCATGTGCCTTGGCATTCACGCTGCGGGCATCCTTGCTGCGATGATAGCCGGTGATATTGCCCTTGCTATCAGCCAGAGCCAGGGAGTCGCCCTTCATATAGACGAAAGAGAGGGTATCGTATGTGGTCTTCTCATTGAACACCACGCCAGCTATCTCTCTCCTGCCCTTTACCAAGATGAGCTTGCCGTTCCAGGCATGCCACTCAGTATACTGTGGCACCTTAGGATATTCCACTGGGCTATCATCCTCCACATCGCTGTTGGCCATCACGAAGCCCACTGACTGGGCCTCGCTCATGCGCTTCAGGGTAAAGCCATACTGGCGTGGCACCATGTAAGTCTCCACGATGCTATCAGGCATATTGGCCAAGATGCGGGCTTGCTGACGCTTGGAGAGTCGGCTCACATCCCTGAGATGCGGCATCACAGGGTAAGTCCAGGTAGCCTTCAGCTTGTCCAAGTCTATCACCATGTCGGCACCGTTCTTGACGTCCTTGTCTTGGCAAGGTATCACGCAGATCCAGTCGCCTATCTCGATGTCGCCAAACACCTGATGCTTTCTGTAGGCATCCAGGATGTTGTATCTCACGGGGTCTCCACCCTGGTTGGGCAGCAGCACCACGGCGGTGTCAGAGCTTCCCATGCACGCCAGTCCATAGATAGCCTTGTCGCCCTTGGCAGGCTTGGAGAGGCTGATGGCTAGCTTGCCATTATCCATCTTGGGTGGGCGTTTGCCCTTGTGGCAGGCAGCGCATAAGCACACCGCCATCGCCATGACAATCATCGTTTTTATCTTCATGCTCGTATTTACTTTATATATTATAATATGTGGAAGGGGCGACAAGATGCCCAAACCGTTTGCAAAACTACTATTATTTTTTGAAAAAGCCAAATCCTTTGCCACAAAAAATGAAAAAATCGGCTCTGAAATTTTGTATTCTCTGCTTTTCTCAGTACCTTTGCACCCGTTTTCGGAATTACGACACACAGATTTCCGAAAAATATGTATTCAGAATTGCAAAATTAATAGACTATAATTAAGAAAACAATAGACTATATAAAAAAACAGATATGACGAATCAGATGAATAAGCACACTCTGCCTGCATGGACAGAGATAGAGTACACAGCAGCATGCAAGAATCCTTACCTCGACACCCCTTTCTTCATTCCGAAGGAGTCGAAGGTTTTCCTCTGCCGTGAGGACGGTTCGAGAGAAGAGCAGCGCATGATTTTCCTCGTTTTCAAGTCTACCACAGCTCCAGAGGATGCTGAGTGGGAAGACGACCCTGTGCCTGGCGAGAACTGGGTGCGCCCTCTCGGTGATGACGATGAGGAGATAGAGCCTGCCAAAATGATCTACCTGGAGCAGGACATCGACAGCTTTTTCAATGTGGAAGAGGAGGACGATGACCACATCTCCTTCCATATCTACTGGCGCCACGGCACCGTGAAGATGGAGAAGGCCGAGGAGGATGACGCGATCTACAACTGCAAGAAGGAAGACTTCGGCGAGGACGGACTGCGACTCACGATGACCCCTGACGAGGAGGGCTATCCATTCTCCATGCAGGTGCTGATACCATACATCGGCTTCTCGCTCTATGACGGCGAGGGCAACAAGGTGCATGGCGACATCGAGATTCCTCACGACAAGATAGATGAGTATACCTACGATTTCATTGGCAATGACTCCAACGACCGCTTTACCCTTCAGCTCGATGGCAACAAGTTGGTATATATCTGCGTATTGCGCCACGAGGACAACAAGCTCATCGTGCGCGACCAGCGTCAGCGTCTCAGCGTAGTAGACGAATTGCCAGTGGAGGGCAAGCTCACTGAGCTGATGATGAATGCCCACTCAGCATTGGTAAAGAACAAGAATTATCGTTGGCGCATCGAGGTGGCAGGCAGCACAATAGCTCATGAGGTGGAGCTCGACATCCATCCAGAGAGCCTCATCGCCTTTGTGAAGGAGCAGATGGCTAAGGGCGTAGACATCGACACTTTGGCTCAGAACCTCATCGCCTTGGAGCAGAAGTACGCCTTCCAGTGGTGCTGGTTGATGGAGAATGACTGGCAGCATGGCGACCCTATGTTTGACATGTTCATGACTCAGCTCAGCGCTTTCTCATACGTGAGCCAGAAGCCTATCCAGGGCGATGCGCTCCAGGCTCGCAACAACAAGCGCAAGATACGTCGTTGCGCCAAGCTCGTCAAGGCTCATCAGGCAGGCGAAATCAGTCTGTGGGATGAGGAAGAGGAGCAGCGCCGAGAGATATTGCATCTCTTCAGCACCTTCCACAGCCAGTTTGTGGAGGAATTGGAGAAGGAAGAGGAGGAGGAATAATTCCTCCTCCTTTTTTTTATTAAAACTTTTGAATTTGTACGTTATTCTTCATAGATGACACACATATTTCTGAGATAAGTGAAGATTTTCAGGAAAAGTCTTGGCTGTTATTAGGAAAAAATGTACTTTTGCCTAGCAGAAAGTTTCGTTCATTACTTTTGAATGTGCGTTCAGAACTTCTGAATGTGCGTTCAATACTTTTGAATGTAGGTTCAATACTATTGAACGGAGATTTCTATTAGGGGTGGTAACAATTATCCCTAGGGTTAGTAACAATTATCCTTAGAGACAGGAACCATTATGATGAATGGTGAATAAGAAATCACTTAGGTATAGTGGCTGTTGCAATAAGGAGTGATAAAAATCTTTACAAGAAAGGAATCGTCATGACAAAGTACAAGTTGCAAGAGATGCCCGATGTTCATAACACAGGCAAGCGCAGAGTTTATCCCAAGATGGTGACCAATCGGACACTATCCAGAAAAGAGTTCATCAAGAGGATGCAGGGCTACCATCGTGGCATTTCGGAAAGTACCACGGAGGCAGTATTGCTAGATGTGGCTGATATGCTGGTAGAAATGCTCTCCATGGGCTACAATGTGAATCTGGAAGGCATCGGCACCTTCTCGCTCTCCCTCGGTTTCAAGGACGATAAGCCTACTGAAATGCAGAGTGAAGAAGATAAGATGACGTATCGCAAGGTGGGTGTGAAAGACATTAACTTCAAGGCATCTCCTGAATTTCTCAAGAGTGTGAAGCATCAAACCGATCGCGACCTGGAGCGAGATATGGGTGGTGTGAAGGTGATTCGCAAGCAGCTCTATTCCAGGGAAGAACGCATCGCCCGTGCCCTGGAGGTGATAGAAGCCAATGGTCTCATCACCCTCTCAGATTATGCCTCAATCAACAACTTGAGCCGTACCGCCGCCTCCCTGGAGCTGAAGGAAATAACAGATGACAACACTTCTCCGATAGATTCGATGGGCAGCGGCAGCCACAAGGTTTGGGTGAAGAGAAAAGAATAAATTAAAATGAGAGACTTCCACTCTACAGATGCAGCACAAAATGACTCAAATTGAGCATAACCATCATTTTGTAAAATACCAAAGAAAAAGCAAAACTTTTATCGAAAAACAGCCAAAAAGGTGTCGCATTCCTACGAATGCGACACCTTTT
>OOCQ01001467.1_pt1 | contig 14187 bp, 12 predicted proteins | sample 1671121 | NCBI WGS metagenome assembly OOCQ01 (sample SAMN06348124, study PRJEB24527) | human gut metagenome | biome: human gut; feature: ankylosing spondylitis patient; material: feces | host: Homo sapiens | place: China | collected 2015-10 | reverse complement strand
GGATATGGACAGCCGAAGCTCCGATTTTTAATGCCGGAGCAATATCGCTCTTGAAGCTGTTGCCCACCATCACGAGTTCATCAGGATTTACCTCCAATTCCCTGCAAAGGCGACGATAAGCCTCGGGTGTCTTGTCGCTCACGATGCTTACCACATCGAAATAACGCTGCAAGCCCGAACGCCACAACTTGTTCTCCTGGTCCATCAACTCGCCTTTAGTAAAAACTGCAAGCTTGTATTTCAAAGATGCATTTCCTGCATTTTGTATTAATCTATCCTTCAGACAGGCTATTGTCTTCTCTACGCCTTCCAAAGGCTTGGCATCAAGATGCAACAGACTCTTGCCCAAATCCACTATTTGGGCGATGACATTTGCCTCCACCTTTCCATGACTCACCTTCACGGCATTCTCTACCAGCGAGATGGTGAAAGCCTTGCAGCCGTAGCCCAGGTCGGGCATGTTCTTACTCTCAGTTTCCAGGAGAGCGGCAGAGATTTCCTTTTCGCTTCCAAACTCCGAAAGCAGTTGGCAATACTCATGTTCCACCTCCTCAAAGTAGTTTTGCAATGCCCACAACGTATCATCGGCATCAAAAGCTATCGCTTTGATATGTTTTAATTTCTCCATCATATTCTTTTTCTTTTCTATTATTATCGGAAAAATCTGTTTTTTATTATCTTTATCTCCTTTTTTCTTTCTTTCAAGAAAAGCACAAAACGACCCGATTTTAACTGGAATTTGTTTCAATAATAGAAACTCTCCGTTTCTAATATAGAAACAAGATATTTCTAATATAGAAACAAACTGTTTCTAAGGGTGAAACAAAAAGGGGTGAAATGCTTTGTGCACCCCACCCCAAATATAACAACTCTTGACTCTTTATCAGAGCAATTCTTACTCGTCCCAAATAGAGTAATACTTGCGAGATCCTACGGAACCATCAGAGTTCACCTCTCCATATCCCGGAGCATCATCAGGAAGACCTGATGTACCCAAGTTATTATTAGAAGCAGCCATGATGCTGCACTCATTCTCAATTCTCGCCACCTCAATGGCTGGTTTCATATATTTCTTCATATTGTTTATCAATTTAAAAATTATTATTCTATTTATCTAAACATGTGCATGACGATGATTACTTGGCAATATACTTTTTGCCATTCACTACGTAAACGCCCTTAGCAAGACCATTCAAGTTTGTGGCATTCTTTCTTACGAGCATACCATCGATGCTGTAAACGTCGAAGGTCTTACCTGCGAGCGTCTTCACATCTTCAATACCTGTTGTCTCACCGCTATTGCCACGGATAGAGAAGAACATGGTCTTAGCTGCCGCTGCCGCTGTGCTCACGAAGATGGCACGGAATGCCTTCATGGTCTCAGTACCGTTGGCACTATAGAACAGGTTACGGTTAGCATCGATGAAGTAATCGCCCTCAGCAAGCTGCTTGCCGTTCTCGTAGTTACCTACGAACTTGATCTCGCCTTCGCCTGCCTCCAGGTTGTCAGCTGCCTTGATAGCTACGCCCTGGAAGGTGTAAGTATTACCTGCCTGAGCTGGTTTGATGAGATAAGGCACGTTAGCCTGCATCTCCTCTACCACCTCGAAGTTAAGGGTTGTAGAGGTTTCATTAATAGTAGCATCCTTGTAAGCTGCTACCACTGTTCCCTCGCCAAACTGAGCTGCAATCTGCTTCTTGCTTACAGCGAATGGCAATACGATAGAGTTCCAATGTGTGGTCAATGTACGGTTGAGAGTTACATCAGCCACCTTAGCCTCAGGAGTGCAAGTCTCATTCTCGTTAAGAGTGATAGCATCCAAATTGGCTACCTTGAAGAGGCGAACGTCGCCGAAGCCGAACCAACCAGCCTGGTTCTGTGCCGGCATATTGGCTACTTCCAACTTCACCATACCATCATTGCCTACCTCAAACTCGGCTGTATAATCATTCCATCCACGACCGAACAAACCACCAGTATTGCCGATTTCGTTGATATCAACCTTCTTCTCATCATTGATCAGCATATAGAGGTTGAAACCAGCGAATGCACGAGCCTTGATGGTTACGATATATTTACCTGCCTGGAGACCAGATACGTTCTGATAAGCATGCTGGTTGTTGGCGCTGTCATTATAGTAATCGTAATAAGGAGTTCCGGTAACACCTTCAGATGTGGTCCAAGACTCACCGCTAAGGGTCTGCAAGTTTCCACCATTCTGAGAGCTAGACCATCCATTCAGTTTATCAGCAAAGTTTGCATTTACCACGCTAGCGGTGCAATCTACAGCACCCTTTACGCCCTCAGCCTTACCATTGCTCTCTGCATAAGCACGAGCTGCAGTATAGATGGCATTTGTCTTATCAGTAGCATCCTTGGCAGATGTAGCAGCTTCTACCTGGAGAGCCTCAGCAAAAGCAGCCTTCTTCTCTGCAGAAGCATAAGCAAAGTCAAGTTTCATGGCCTTGGCATCAGCAAGAGCCTGGTAAGAAGCAACGGCAGCAACATAAGTTTCTGTAGCAGCCTTCACTGCAGCAGTAGCTGCATCAATGCTCTCTACGGTAGTACCCTTATCAGCAGCAATAGCTTCATTCAACTTTGTACGCTCCTCACCGGTAACAACCTGATTAGCCTCATTAGTCAAAGCTGCGTTGGCAGCATCTACAGCCTGGTTGTAAGCGACCTCACTTGCTGCGGTATTTGGCTTAGCCATCACTGAGTAATCGCCGAAGCTTGCCCAGTTGTGAATCAAGTTGGCACCAGCCTCGATAGAAATGGTAATTGTGGTTTTCTCTGTAAGAGTGAATGGCACAAAGCGCCACTGCCAGCCATAGCCTTCATTCTTACAAGCATAAGATGCGCCCTCGAAAGAAGCAGTTCCGTCGGTTGCAATACCACGACCTCTGTTGCCGCTAGGGAAGTTTACAACTTCGCCCAATGACGTTTCACCATTCTTTACACTCAATGTCATTGTGGCATCAGCAGACTTACGGCCAGCTGCCTTGAACACATATTCACCTGCAGGAAGAGTAATTTCCTGGCTGGCACTCATCTTCCAACTGTCTGCATTATACCCCTGCTTATCACCATCAATCTGGTTTAAATAGTTTGACTTTGTTCCACTCCAGTGCTCATTATTGAAGTTTGCAGCACCCGATGTAATCCAATCACCCAACTTAATATCGGTAGTATAATCTTTCACTACAGCCTCATATTCTGCCACGTTCATAGTCTGAGCACCCTTGGCTGCTTCTGCAGCAGTATTTGGTCTGGTTGCAAACTGGTCTGCAATGCCTAAACCTTTGAGCACAGTCTTTTCAGCAGCATAGGCTGCATCCCAAGCCTCATAAGAAACCTTTAAGTCAACGAAAGCATTCTTGGCACTATAATACTCTGCCTTGAGTTCTGCCAGATTCTCAGCGGTGGCAGTCTTTGCTATCACATTCTGCAATGCCACATATTCCTCTGTACCTTGTACTATAGCATAAGCTTCATCCTGCAAGAGAGCAGTTCCCTCATCCTGCAAAACCTTGAATTCAGCTACGGCTGCAGCATTCAAATCTACTTCGCCCAAATACTCCAATCTGAATGTGTCAAAGATGGTCCAATCTGCAGCTATCTGTTTCGACTTCTTGATACCAAAGCGCAATGTGCCATCTACTACAGTAACTTCAACTGAATTATTTTTATAAAAACCAGCAGAGAAATAGTTCTGAGCTTCCTCCATAGTATTTGGCTCACCTGATTTATTTTTCTCACCGACATATTCTGCTGAAAAATTATTTTTTTCTGCTAAGATATTCAACAATGGAGTTTCAGCATTATTAGCATACAAAAAGGCATTTTGCGTCTCATTTCCAGAATCATGTCCTCCTGCACGATAAAAGCCCTGACAAGATACACGATATTTACCATTTGGAAGGCCGGTCTTCTCCTGATAAACATCAAAGGTCGTGTTATATTTCTCTGCGCAGCTATTATTAGCCGTAGGTTCACCTTCCCATCCTCTCAAATGACGTTTATTACCATTTTCATCTCTAATAATATCAAAATCAGGATTCGTGATCAAATAGCTCACATCCTGTGGCTTCTCCTCAGTAGCATCCTCCGTACCAATCTTTATCAAACGCCACTGACCGTTAGCCTCAGATCCTGCTGCAGGACCATTGGCATCGAAAGACAAATCAGTGCCTTTTCCAGACCAATAAAGTGTATTAGATTTACAAACCAACTTATAAGTTGGTTCCTCTACTCCTTCTACCTTTTCAAAACTATATGTTCCTTTGCCTTTATTATCGACATAAGCATTATCGCCCAAGCACAAATCGGAATTATAATAAGGTTTAGTTGACACGCGATAGGTACCATCATTTTGTGGCACCAACTCTACCATCATACCCACATTTCCTACAGAGGCATGGGTTCCCCAAGCATTGCCTGGGCACAAATACTGCTTGGCTCCAACATTGTAAAGCAAGAACTGACCTGCGCCAGCCTCACTCACGGTTTCGCTACCATAGCTTTGAGCAGAAAGTCCCAAAGCTAGCGCCATTGAAAACAAAATACGTAGATTTTTTGGTTTCATAATAAAATAATTAAATTAGTTGAAATATAATGACTTCCTAGGAGACTAAGACGAAAGCCCAAGTCCCATTCGTACATTACTTATTATTACTTTTGATTTATTTTTGGTTACTTTGATTTATTTTTAGCGTTAGCTAACACGGAAAGGAATGCTGAAATATCCATCATGGATACTCCAACCTAAGCCAGTCTGTTCACCAGCCATAGAGCCAGTTAAATCACCAGCCACGGTCTCAGCCGTCGTCCCTGTTTCGAAAGACGGATTCACGATTTTCTCCGTGAAATCAGTCCAAGTCTGTGCCTTGGCACAGGTTACGCCACAAGCCAGCAGGATTCCTGTAGCGAAGAGATTTACCTTATTCATATTTCGGTCTTTTGATTCTATAATGTTAGTTATCTAATAATGTTAGTTGTTTTTGAAAACAGCTTTTCACCTTTCGGTACTTACGATTTACTTATGTTTATAAGTTGGTGATGCAAAGTTAAAAATAAATTTTGAAAGCAGAATACTTTTAAGTGTATTTTAACACGATTTTAACACAAAAATCGTATCATTCACACTCTTTTACTTCTTTCAACTAAGAAAAGCACCAAATTTTACCCTATTTTTCTATTTTAACCGGATTGTAACACCTGTTTAAATAGCCTGTAACATCCCTTACGTACCTTTGCACCCGAAAACAAGGGAATATAGGATAATAAACAATAAACATTCATATAATAATGAGTACGATTTATCTTTGTATCGTGATCTTCCTGCTCTGTTTGGCAGTGTTTGATCTCTTCGTAGGAGTCAGCAACGACGCTGTTAACTTCCTGCAATCTGCCATCGGAGCTAAGGTGGCTAAGTTTCGCACGGTGCTGATCATCGCATCCTGCGGTGTGGTATTGGGAGCCATCATGTCTTCAGGAATGATGGACATCGCCCGACACGGCATCATGAGTCCAGACCACTTTACCTTCGAAGAAGTGATGACGCTTTTCCTAGCCGTCATGGTGACGGATATCATCATCCTGGACGTGTTCAACACGCTGGGTATGCCAACATCAACCACCGTTTCGCTGGTGTTCGAGCTGTTGGGAGGTGCCTTTATCCTCGCTACATTGAAAATGTACGGCGACGATAGCCTCAACTATGGCATGCTGCTCAACAGCAACAAGGCCTTGGAGGTTATCATGGGTATCTTCTCATCCGTTATCATCGCCTTCGTATTCGGTGCTTTCGTGATGTGGCTTTCCCGTATCATCTTCACCTTTAACTATCGCAAGCATTCACGCTACAGCATCGCCATCTTCGGTGGTATCGCCTTCACAGCCCTCTCCTACTTCATCTTCATGAAAGGTTTGGGCAAGAGTCCTTACCTGCCTGCAGAATGGCGCGACTTTATCGACCAGAACCTGGGCTTGCTGCTCTGCATCACCTTTGTGGGTTCTGCCATCGTGATGGAGTTCCTGCACCTCTGCCGTGTCAACATCTTCAAGTTCACCGTGCTGATGGGTACTTTCGCCCTGGCGATGGCTTTCGCCGGCAACGACTTGGTAAACTTCATCGGTGTGCCTCTGGCTGGTCTGTCTTCTTATCAGGATTATATGGCGAATGCCAACGGTGCTACACCAGACCAGTTTATGATGACTTCTCTGATGGATAGCGCCAAGACTACCCCAGTATATCTTCTCGCAGCCGGTGCCGTGATGATCATCGCCATGGCAACCTCAAAGAAGGCACAAAACGTGATCAAGACTTCTGTGGATTTAAGCCGTCAGGACGAGGGTGATGAGATGTTCGGAAGTTCATCTGCAGCTCGCGTGATTGTACGCAACTGCCAGGCTACAGATTCATGGCTGAAGCAGTTCATGCCAAAGGCTTTGATGAACTGGATTAACAGCCGATTCGACAAGAGCGATGTAGAGTTGGAAGAAAGTGCTGCCTTCGACGTGGTTCGTGCAGCCGTTAACCTGGTATTGGCAAGTATGCTTATCACCATCGGTACCAACCTGAAGTTGCCACTCTCTACCACCTACGTTACCTTTATGGTGGCTATGGGTTCTTCACTTGCCGATAGAGCCTGGAGCCGTGAGAGTGCCGTATTCCGTGTAACTGGTGTATTGAGTGTGATTGGTGGATGGTTTATTACAGCCGGTGTGGCATTCGCAGCCTGCGCCATCGTTTGTCTTGTCATGCACTTCGGCGGTGTAGGTATCCAGACCTGCTTCATGGCATTGGTTATCTTCCTGCTCATCCGCAGCAACATCCAGTATAACAAGAAGGCAAAGGAAGAGAGCAAGGGCAGCACCTTCCAGCTGATGATGCGCTCACACGACCCAGAGATTGTATGGGATTTGCTTCGTCGCCAAGTATCACGCACCCAGGCTTACGTTTGCCACTTCGCCCTGAACGAGTTCAACCAGATTATGGATGGTCTTGCCAACGAGAAGCCTAAGGAGCTTCGCCATGCCAATAAGGAGTTGAAGAAGGAGCAGGATATGCTGAAGAAGTTCCGCCGCCAGGAGATGCTCGGTTTGAAGAAATCGCCTATGGAGATTGCCATCGAGCGCAACACCTGGTTCCACTTGGGTGCCAACAGCAACCAGCAGTTCCTCTACTCTCTTCGCCGTATGCTTGACCCAATCAAGGAGCACGTGGACAACAACTTCAACCCACTGCCTGCCGAATATATCAAGGAGTTTGCTCCTGTTCGCCAGAAGATTAACGACCTAATGCGCATGAGCTGCGAGCAGATTGAGACCAGCCGTTACGAGAACTATCGCGAGATTCTCGCCGAGGCTGATGCCTGCAAGGATGAGCTGAGCGAACTTCGCCAGAAGCATATCGACCGCATGCAGCATCTTTCTGATAACTCGCTGATGCAGATTTCTCTGGTTTACCTGAATATCTTGCAGGAGAGCCAGGAGTTCCTGAGCGTAATGAGACACCAGCTCAGAGCTGCCAAAAAGTTTATGGAGAAATAAAGGACTGGGGGCTGGGGACTCTCGGTAGAACCGAGAGGAACTGTGGCTCTCTAATGAAAGAAGAACTGAATATTATAGACCCGCCATTCACGACAAGATGGCGGGCTTTTCTGTTTTTCTCGTTCTTTTCTGCCGATTTGGCAGAACCTTTGACTTTGGTACAAGGATTGCAAGAAGAGGAAGTGTCAATAAGTTGATTAGTTTTCATAGAAGATTGTTTCATTAAAGATTGTTTGGTTAGGTTAAATTGTTTAGATTCGGTTAGTTTGTTTATATAGATTAGATTGTTTAGGTTAGGTTTAGTTAGATAGAAGCCCCAAGTGCTAGTGATAGTACTTGGGGCTTTTTTATTTGAAAAACTCGGGTAAATATTTGGCGGTTAGAAAGAAAAGTTGTAATTTTGCAGCCCGATTATAAATTATAAGTAATATTGTATCAACCCGAGTGCTTGGTAAACCTCGTAAAAAACAAGAAAAATGGAAAAGAAAACAACTCAAGTGAGTGTGCTGTTCATGCTTTTCAGCATACTCTTCTGCGTTTGTCTCATTGCAGCAAACGTGCTCGAAACAAAGCAAATCGCCGTAGGCCCCATCTCATTGACCGGTGGCCTCATCGTGTTTCCGGTAAGTTACATCATCAACGATGTGGTGTGCGAAGTATGGGGCTATCAGAAAACCCGTCTTCTCATTTGGACTGGCTTCGCCATGAACTTCTTCTTTGTAGCCCTGGGTGCCATCTGCGACTGGATTCCTGCCGCTCCCTATTGGACGAACGATGCCGGTTTCCATGCCATCTTCGGTCTGGCTCCCCGCATTGCAGCCGCCTCTTTCGTGGCATTCATCGTAGGTTCCTTTGCCAATGCCTATGTGATGAGCGTAATGAAGATTCGTGATGGCGGCAAGCATTTCTCCGCCCGTGCCATCTGGAGCACCGTGGCAGGCGAGAGCTGCGATAGTCTGATCTTCTTCCCTCTTGCCCTGGGTGGAGTGGTCCCTACTTCAGAACTGCCCTGGCTGATGCTCTGGCAGGTGGTGTTGAAGACCATGTACGAAATCATCGTGCTTCCTGTCACCATCCGTGTGGTCAATACTATCAAGAAACACGAGGGCGAGGATGTGTATGACAATAACATCTCCTACAACATCTTCAAGTTGGGAGCTATCAATATTTAACATTAAACATCAAGACAATGGATAGAAAAGAAGATGGGTTGAAGGCACTGGGTGCCAAGACCCAATATAAAATGGATTATGCACCAGAGGTATTGGAAACCTTCGTGAACAAGCACCCAGGCAATGATTACTGGGTACGTTTCAACTGCCCTGAGTTCACATCACTCTGCCCTATCACGGGACAGCCTGATTTTGCAGAGATCCGCATCAGTTATATTCCTGACGTGAAGATGGTGGAGAGCAAGAGTCTGAAGCTTTACCTCTTCAGTTTCCGCAACCACGGCGATTTCCACGAGGATTGCGTAAACATCATCATGAAGGACCTCATCAAGCTGATGGACCCTAAGTATATTGAGGTAACAGGTATCTTTACTCCTCGTGGCGGCATCAGCATCTGGCCTTACGCCAACTATGGCAAGCCAGGCACGAAATACGAAAAGCTCGCTGAGCAGCGTTTCGCCACACACGAGTAAGCTCGATTTCGCTCTATGGAGTTTTACCCCACTGAGCGATATATCTATTTTCTAAATATAAGCAAAAATCTCCCACAGATTTCACAGATTTACACAGATAGGCTAACGCCCTGCTTTTTCGGAAGAAAAAAAATATCTGTGTAAATCTGAGAAATCTGTGGGACTTTTATTTATCAAACACAGAATTTATCATCCGTGAGATTGTTTATGGGAACTGAGGATAATCCTCGAAGCGAGGCTTGCGCTTTTCCAGGAATGCCTTGCCGCCTTCCTGCGCCTCATCCATGGTATAATAAAGCATGGTGGCATCGCCAGCCAACTCCTGGATACCAGCCTGACCATCCAACTCGGCATTCAAGCCAGCCTTAATCATGCGGAGAGCCAGCGGAGAACGCTCCATCATGATTTCAGCCCACTCCACGCAGGTATCTTCCAACTGGTCGAGAGGAACCACCTTGTTAACCATTCCCATCTCTTCTGCCTCCTTCGCAGAATACTGCTTGCAGAGGAACCAGATTTCGCGTGCCTTCTTCTGACCTACCATTCGTGCCAGATAAGAAGAACCGAAACCTGCATCGAAGCTTCCCACCTTAGGACCGGTCTGTCCGAAGATGGCATTCTCTGAAGCAATGGTCAGGTCGCACATCACATGGAGCACATGGCCGCCACCGATGGCATAACCATTTACCATGGCAATCACCGGCTTTGGCAAACGGCGAATCTGCATCTGTACATCGAGCACATTGAGACGAGGCACGCCATCGTTGCCTACGTATCCGCCCCTACCCTTCACATGCATATCGCCACCGGCACAGAACGCCTTGTCGCCAGCACCCGTCAAGATAACCACTCGGATATCCAAGCAGTCACGACAGTAGTTGAAAGCCTGCGCCATCTCCCAGGTGGTCAATGGGGTGAAGGCATTGCGATAGCGCTCACGATTGATGGTAATCTTAGCGATATGATTATACTCCTCGAAGATGATTTCCTTGAAATCAAAACCTTCTATCTTTTTCCATTCTCTCATATTTGAAAACTATTATAATATTCTTCTATTACTTGATTATCTGTTTCTATATCCGTTAGCACTTCCAGGAGCATCGGTCTCTCAGATTCGGTATGGATGAGCCAGTCGATGCCCTCGCGTAGAGATATCATATCATCGGCATTCTGATAGGCTACATTCTGTGTCTGACAAACGTGATAGGCCGAGGTGCAGTGCTCAGCCATCACCAGCTTCTCACGTGCCGCACTCTCCTTCAATCCCTTGAACTTGGCAAAGATGGCTCCACCGCCATTATTCAAGAGCAAGATGCGTAGGCTGCCATTAAGATTCTGATTCCAGAGAGCATTCTGATCGTAGAAGAAACTCAGGTCACCCAGCACGCAGAATACCTTCTGTTGGCTCTTGGCATCAGGATGATGATACTCCGAGAGATAGACAGACAAACCTGCAGCAGTAGATAGAGATCCCTCGATGCCATTCACGCCCCTATTGCAATGCACATATTGGCGAGCATAGATGCAGGCCAGTCGAATCGCCATACTATTGCCATAAAACAGACGGCATTCACGGGTATCATCCAGCGAATGAGCCAGATATTCTGTTTGGAAAGCCTTTACGGCAGCCATACTGCTGAATGGCGGTTCGTAATCGAAAGCATGGCGCTTTGCCGCCAGAAGTGCCTTCTCCCAACGCTCTCTGTATGCATTCACATCATCCCGATAAGCCAGATCGTAAGAAGTCATGGCATCCGCCAGCAGGGTGGTATCGCATTGGAAAATGCGATCGATACGCATAAAGGTATCGATGTAATCACCATCGGTACTAGCACGCCATACCTTGGCTCCCTTCTTCACGGCAAGGCGAAGGAACTGCTTCAGGCGCTTGCTCACCAGGGTACCTCCTACATAGAGGATAAAATCGGGCATATAACTCTCGTCATCCCCCACCTTATTCAACACTTCATCGAAATTGGTAACCAGGAGATTGCGAGAGAAATCCCGGCATGCAGGATCTTCGCTCGATGTTCCCAAAGCCGTAGGTTCGATGAGCGTAACGGTTCGCCAATCAATCTGCTTGATTCCATCGAGCCGACTGCATGGGTAATCCTGCCCCACTACTATCATCGGTTTTCTGGCATTCAGAAAATCAAGCATATCCCCATAATGGAAACTGCCACCAAAGAGATTGCTCTTCACATAATCCACCCAGTGAGTTTTCGGAAGTTTATCTACCGTAAACTGATAGAGCGGTTCGGCAAGTTGTATATTAATATGTACAGGTCCTATCTTTCGATGCACGCAATCGATGATAGCCTCATGTACCAACCGTTCACAATGCCACGCCTGTTCCTCGTTGGAAATGATAGGAAGATTCACGCTCCGGTTCACCATCGTTCCGAAGACGTTGGCTTGCGGAAGGGTCTGTCCATCCTGCTGTCCTATCCAGGCTTCGGGTCTGTCGGCAGAAATCACGATGATAGGTACCTTCTGATAATATGCCTCGCAGACAGCCGGATAGAGATTGAGCAATGCCGAACCGGAAGTGACGCATACTGCCACTGGAGCCGGACAAGGAGCCGGATTGCCCAAGGCAATGCCCATAGCCACAAAACCGGCACTGCGCTCATCGGTAACAGGATAGCAGGTAATTCCCTCCGTTTCATTGAGATTATGTACGATAGGCGCATTGCGACTTCCCGGGCAAACCACCACCCTTCTCACACCATGCGATTGTAGAACACCCGTCAGGATATTGACATTTTCTATATTACTAAACATAAACTATCTACTATAAACTATCAACTAAATCAAAACCCGTCTGATGGTCTGCATCTTAGCTTCTGTTTCCTTCCACTCCTTCTCCATCTCACTTTCCTTGAGCAATCCGCCGCCGGCATAGAGTTCACAGGTGCCATCCGGCAGGATATTCATACATCGGAGGGAGACGAAAAGCTGGGTCTTTCCCTGCGGAGAGACGGGCCCCACAAAACCGCTGTAGTATTTGCGGGGCTGATGCTCATGCTGCAGGATAAACCGGCGGGCCTCATCCTTCGGGATGCCGCAGACGGCAGGCGTAGGATAGAGCGCATCAATCACGTCGCCCAATCTGCCTTCATCACGAAGATGGAAACAGATGTCGGTGCGGAGATGATAGAGATTTGCCGCCATTGTGGTATAAGGCTCCTTCAGCTGATAATCATCAGAGAAAGCCTTGATGCAATCTTCGATATAATCCGTAACATACTGCTGTTCCTCGCGGTTCTTCTGCGACCACTCCACGCCCTCTATCGGATAATCGGCGATGGTGCGGGAGGGTTTCGCCTTTTGTGTTCCAGCCAGCGACATCGTCTGCATCTTTCCCTGTTCCCCCCTGAGCAGAATCTCAGGAGTAGCCATCAGCCACATCCCCGACTGCGGGGTATAGACCAGGGCGACGAAGAGACGGGGATACATGCGGCATGCCTTCATAAAAAGATTTTCGAAATCCTTATGAGCCGTTCGCAAGGTTGCCGTTCTTGCCAGCACTATCTTTCTGAAAGTTCCTTTTTCCAACTCCCGATGGAAACATTCAAAATCTTCGGCATAGATATCATGGGCAGGAATAGTCTCTTCTAACTCCAATTCCGAACCGGAGACAGTTCGTACAGCAGAAGTTGTTCTTGCTCCAGAAATAACTTTTGCAGAAGAGCCTACTTTTGCATCAGGGATAGCTGCATCAGAAATAGCCAGAAGCCTGCTTTCATCGGGATGAATGAGCAGCACAGGACAGTTGCCGGATGGCGAGAACGGAGCTATTACAAAGCCCTCCTTGCCATTCAGTTCTGCCACAGAGGAGAGCACTTCCGGCTCCCCCTGATGCTGCGTCACAAAATTTGCGTGATGCAGATAAGGCAAACGATAGTATGCAAATGCTGTCATACCTTATTTTTCTGTCTTTTTAGGAGTAAACACATAGTTGGTTACCTGCACGGTGCAAATCAGTTCACCCGCAGTGTTCTTGATGGCTACCTCCCAGGTATGCAAGGTTCTTCCCTTATGCACGAGTTTGGCGTATGCCGTAACCGTATCTCCCTCGCTAACAGCCTGAATATGAGTACCGCTCACATTGATACCCACAGCTATCTGTCCCGGGCACGTTGCCAGGGAGCCGATGCCAGCCACATTCTCGGCAAGTGCCAAAGAAGCACCACCGCTCAGGAAGCCGAAAGGCTGGCGATTGCGCTCATCCACCTTCATAGAAGCCTGAAGCGTATCAGGCTCAGGGGTTGAGATAAAATGCATTCCGAGGGTTTTAGAGAGTCCATCGGTTTTGCTTATTCTTTTTACTAATTCGTCTATGTTCATCCTTATCAAAATTTAAGTTGGTTGTTTGGGAGGACTTCCAGGCTAACCATGTTCCAGCTTGACTCATACTTGATTCCGCCTTGACTTGGTTTCCATTTGACTTAGTTTTAATTTCACCAGTCCCCCATTTTCTTGCAAAAGTAATGCAAATCCAAGACAAAACAAAATAAATAAGCCTTTTTTAACTAGAGAGGTGATTCTTTTCATATAAATCACCTTATTTATATTAAAAAGCATAAAAATAGCACAAGAGTTTGGAAAATTATTTGTATTTTTGCACCAAAAATAAGGAAATAAAAAGATATATCTGAATATAATATGAACATTTTAGAGTTAAGCGAACAGGAAATCGTTCGCAGACAGAGTCTTCAGACATTGCGCGAGATGGGCATCGACCCATATCCAGCAGCAGAGTTTCCAACCAACGCATTCAGCACCGACATCAAGGCTGAATTCAAGGACGAGGACGAGCCACGCCAGGTAGTTATCGCCGGACGTATGATGGGTCGCCGCGTAATGGGTAAAGCAAGCTTCGCAGAGTTGCAGGACTCAAAGGGAAGAATCCAGGTCTATATCGCCCGCGACGAGATTTGTCCAGACGAGAACAAGGACCTTTACAATACAGTATTCAAGAAGC
>OOCQ01001465.1_pt1 | contig 14219 bp, 11 predicted proteins | sample 1671121 | NCBI WGS metagenome assembly OOCQ01 (sample SAMN06348124, study PRJEB24527) | human gut metagenome | biome: human gut; feature: ankylosing spondylitis patient; material: feces | host: Homo sapiens | place: China | collected 2015-10 | reverse complement strand
AATTATTTTAATTCTACCAAAAAATCAGATAAGAAAAAGACAAATGACAAAAAGAATGAGTCCGCTAATGTTTCTAAGGATAACAAGGAAAAAAAGGACGAAAATAAAAAGCATAAAAATCAAGCCGCTATTCTTCAAATGGCAGAGCAAGCGGCTAAAAGAGCAGAGGAAAAGGCTAAGAAAAAGGCTAACCAAGCTCCGCAGGCAAGAACTAAGGGTGAAGCAAGGCACGTTGATACACGTGTAAATAATGTTGACCTTGAAAAGTACAACCAAAAGTATGAGGATATTGCGCCTGCAAACAATATGAACGACTATCAGAAAAAGCAGAAGCTTAATCAGAAGTCAAAGCAGTACAGAAAGAAAAAGCCACAGGGTATGCGTGCTAAGTCTAAGAAAGAAACAGAGGCACAGCGTCTCGCCCGTATTGCAGAGCAGAGAAAGAAGCAGCAGATTAAAATTACCGTTCCTGAGGAAATCACGGTCGGCGACCTTGCAAAGCTTCTTCGTATGACTGCAACAGAAGTTATCAAAAAGCTTATGAGTCTCGGTGTTATGGCAACGGTTAACGAGGTTATCGATTATGATACTGCTGAAATTGTTGCAACAGAGCTTGGCGCAAAGGTTGAAAAGGAAGTAGTTGTTACTATTGAGGACCAAATTATCGAAGAAGAGGTTGAAGATGATGAAAATGCAGTTACAAGACCTCCTGTAGTTTGCGTTATGGGTCACGTTGACCACGGTAAGACCTCTATCCTTGATGCTATCCGTAATACAGAAGTCACCTCTACCGAGGCAGGCGGCATCACTCAGGCAATCGGTGCTTATCAGGTTGATGTTGACGGTCAGAAAATTACATTTCTTGATACTCCGGGTCACGCCGCATTCACTGCTATGCGTGCAAGGGGCGCTATGGCAACCGATATTGCAGTTTTGGTTGTTGCGGCAGATGACGGTATTATGCCGCAAACTGTTGAAGCTATCAATCACGCTAAGGCAGCAGGCGTAGAAATTATTGTTGCCATTAATAAAATGGATAAAGAGGGAGCAAATCCCGACAAGGTTATGCAGCAGCTTACAGAGCATGAGCTTGTTCCTGAGGAATGGGGCGGCGACGTTATTTGCGTTCCTGTTTCGGCTAAAACCAAAATGGGTATTGATAAGCTTCTTGAAACCATTCTTCTCGTTTCCGAAATGGCAGAACTTAAGGCAAATCCTGACAGGCAGGCAAAGGGCGTTGTTATTGAGGCTAAGCTTGATAAAGGACGTGGCCCTATTGCCACCCTTCTTGTTCAAAATGGTACTCTTAATGCAGGAGATATCGTTGTTGCAGGCACTGCCGTAGGTAAAATTCGTGCTATGTCGGATTATCACGGAAAGCCGATTGAAACTGCAGGTCCGTCTGTTCCTGTTGAGATTATGGGTCTTGACTCTGCTCCTATGAGCGGCGACGAGTTTAACGCAGTATCTGATGAAAAGCTTGCAAGAGCACTTGTTGAGCAGAGAAAGGCTAAGGCTAAGGAAGAAGAATTTAAGCTATTCCAGAAAGTTACTCTTGATACTCTCTTTGACACTATTTCAGAGGGTGAGATGAAGGAACTTAACATTATCATTAAGGCTGACGTTCAAGGTTCTACGGAAGCTATCGTTCATGCATTAACGAAGTTGTCCACGGACGAAGTTCGCGTTCAAGTGGTTCACTCCGCTGTGGGTGGTATCACGGAAAACGACGTGAACTTGGCATTGGCTAGCCAAGCCGTCATCATCGGCTTTAACGTTCGTGCTGACGCTCAAGCCCGTAAGTTGGCCGAAGTCGAAGGCGTGGACCTTCGCTACTACAACATCATTTACGATGCCGTGGATGATGTGAAGGCTGCCATGGGCGGTATGTTGGCTCCGGAACAACGCGAAACGATGTTGGGTATGGTGGAAATCCGCCAATGCATCCGCGTACCGAAGGTCGGTATGATCGCCGGCTGTAAGGTCTTGGAAGGCGTGGTTAAGCGTTCCGCTTCTGCTCGCTTGTTGCGCGACAGCGTCGTGATCTACACGGGTGAATTGGCAAGCTTGCGTCACTTCAAGGACGACGTTCGCGAAGTCAAGGCCGGTATGGAATGCGGCTTGTCGTTAAAGGGCTACGACGATATCAAGGAAGGCGATCAACTCGAAATCTTTGAAGTGACCGAAGTCGCTCGTACGTTGTAATTAATAATGAGGCAGGGGGACGGGTAAAAAAGACTTGTCCCCATCGTCCGACAAAGAAACAAAAGGATTTGAATTCATGAGAGCTGCAAAACCGGGACGCGCCCAGCGCGTAGCCGATCAGATCCAACGTGATCTGGCTCGCTTGATTCCGTTGGAAGTCCGAGATCCTCGCGTGGGTTTGGTGACGTTAACGGGCTGTGATATCACGCCTGACTATGCGCACGCTAAGGTTTACTTTACCGTGATCGGTGCCGAGCCTGAAAGTGCTCGTGAAGGTTTAAATGCCGCTGCCGGTATGCTTCGCAATCACTTATTTAAGTTATTGCAAATTCATACGGTGCCGACGTTGCATTTTGAACATGACGAGAGCGTGGCTCGTGGCTTTGAAATGGATCAGCTCATTGCCAAGGCAATGAAGACAACGAAAGGTCAGTGATGCGACGCAAAGGTCAAGCCATTGACGGGGTGCTCCTTTTAGATAAAGCCTACGGGGAGACCTCCAACGCAGCACTGCAAACGGCACGCCGCTTATTTAATGCCCAAAAGGCAGGTCATACGGGAACGTTAGATCCATTGGCAAGCGGTTTACTGCCGGTGACGTTTGGCGAAGCAACGAAGTATTCCGCTGATTTGCTTCATGCCGATAAAACGTACATTGCCGGGGTGAAACTCGGCGTAACAACCACAACGGGCGATCTGGAAGGAGAGTTCGTTGAAACAAAACCTGTGAATGTAACGCGTGAAGCGCTCGAGGCGACATTAGAGGCGTTTCGAGGGGACATTTTGCAAGTCCCGCCGATGTTTTCGGCCTTAAAGCGTGACGGTAAAACGCTCTACGACTTGGCTCGTGCCGGTGTTGAGATTGAGCGTGAGCCCCGCGAGGTTCGCATTGAAGCGTTAAATGTTTTATCGTTCGAAGATGAACTTTTAACGATTGAAGTGACGGTATCAAAGGGTACTTACATTCGCGTTTTAGCCGAGGATATCGGTAAAGCTTTAGGGTGTGGAGCACACCTGGCGAGCCTTCGACGCACGCGCGTTGGAGACTTGACCATTGAAGGAGCCGTGACGATTGCTCAACTGAAGGCAACCGACGCACAAGCCCTTCAAGCTTACTTAAAGCCCGTAGATGCGTTAATGCAAACGTTACCTGCGGTGCATTTAAATGAAACGGATACGGTTCGCTTCTGTCACGGTCAGCGTTTACCGTTGGGATTGGCAGCCTGCGACCGAGTTCGCGTCTATGGCGCGGACGAACAAATGGTGGGGACGGCGCGCGTGAATGATCGCGGCGTGCTTGAACCTGAACGATTAATTGCCAACAAGAAAGATATTGAGGCAAAACATGACTAGTACTCGTGCGATTCGCAATATTGCGATTATTGCTCACGTTGACCACGGTAAGACGACGATGGTTGACAAACTTTTGCGCGCTGCCGGCACTTTCCGTGCTAACCAAGAAGTGGCAGAACGTGTGATGGACAGCGGTGACTTGGAACGCGAACGCGGGATCACCATTTTGGCCAAAAACTGCGCAGTCGAATACGAAGGGACGCACATCAATATTATTGATACCCCGGGGCACGCTGACTTCGGTGGTGAAGTTGAACGCGTTTTGTCCATGGTTGACGGTGTTTTGTTGTTGGTCGACGCTGTGGAAGGCCCGATGCCGCAAACGCGTTTCGTGACGCGTAAAGCTTTGGCTTTAGGCTTAAAGCCCATTGTTGTGATCAATAAGATCGACCGTCCGGGCTCTCGCCCTGATTGGGTTTTGAACCAAACGTTTGACTTATTTGATAAGTTGGGCGCCACGGAAGAACAATTGGACTTTCCGGTGATTTACGCTTCCGCTTTGGAAGGCGTGGCCGGTTTCACCGAAGATATTGAAGAGTTGAAGAAGATCGGTAACATGCGCGCCATTTTCGATACGGTGATCGAAAAGGTGCCGGTGCGTGATGACGATCCTAACGCTCCGTTGCAATTGCAAATTTGCTCCTTGGACTACTCGAGCTACGTCGGTAAGATCGGTATCGGTCGTGTGCACCGCGGTCGCATCCATGCGGGCAGCGAAGTTTGCATCATGAACGGTCCTGACGATACGCCGAAGAAGGCCAAGATCAACCAATTGTTGATGTTCCAAGGTTTGGATCGCACGTTGGTGGATTCTGCTGAAGCCGGCGACATCGTGTTGGTTAACGGTATTGAAGAGTTGTCGATCGGTACGACCATTACGGCAGTGGATCAACCCGAAGCGTTGCCGCTTTTGAAGGTGGACGAACCGACGTTGGCCATGAACTTCCAAGTCAACTCCAGCCCCTTGGCCGGTCGTGAAGGTAAGTTTGTGACGTCTCGCCAAATCCGCGAACGTTTGGAACGTGAATTGAAGTCCAACGTGGCTATGCGTATGCGTCAAACCGATGACGAAACGGTCTTTGAAGTGGCCGGTCGCGGTGAATTGCACTTGACGATTTTGATCGAAAACATGCGTCGTGAAGGCTATGAATTGGCCGTGTCTCGTCCGCAAGTGTTGATGAAGGAAGTCGACGGTGTGAAGATGGAACCGTACGAAGTGTTGACGGTTGACGTTGAAGAAGATCACCAAGGTACCGTGATGGAAGAATTGGGTCGTCGTAAGGGTGACCTTCAAGATATGCAACCGGACGGCAAGGGCCGTGTACGTTTAGAGTACCGTATTCCTGCCCGCGGTTTGATCGGTTTCCAAAGCGAATTCATGACGATGTGTCGCGGCACGGGTATCATGAGCCACGTTTTTGATGATTACGGTCCGATCAAAGAAGGTGATGTCGGTGAACGTCGTAACGGTGTGTTGATCAGCCAAGATACGGGTGATGCTGTGGCTTACGCTTTGTGGAAGTTGCAAGATCGCGGTCGTATGTTTGTCAAACCCGGCGATAAGCTCTATGAAGGCATGATCATCGGTATCCACTCTCGTGATAACGACATCGTTGTGAACCCGATTCGCGGTAAGCAATTAACGAACATCCGTGCTTCCGGTACGGACGAAGCCATTCGCTTGGTGCCGCCCATTCAATTGACGCTTGAACACGCCGTTGAATTCATCAACGATGACGAATTGGTTGAAATTACGCCTAAGCCCATTCGTTTGCGTAAGCGTTACTTGACGGAAATCGATCGTCGTCGTCACGCTCGCGCTGAACGTGAAGCATAATCGAAGTTAATTTTTCGGTTTTATGAAAAAAAAGAAAGTGCCCGCAACCTGTCCTTGCGGTAGCCTCTTGAGCTACGAGGATTGTTGCGGGCGTTTTCATGCGGGTCTGCCTGCGCCCGATGCTGTAAGCCTCATGAAAAGCCGTTACTCGGCTTTCGTTAAGGTGTTGCCCGATTATCTGTTAAAGACTTGGCACGCGACAACCAGACCGACTGAATTGGATCTCTCCGACCCGGTGAAGTGGTTGGGGCTTGAGATTAAAGAGAGCACCGAATCGGGCGATACCGCGACGGTGACTTTTGTGGCGCGAGGCAAAATTGAAGGCCGAGCGTTTCGTCAGGTGGAAAAAAGCCGTTTTGTACGTGAAAACGGTTTTTGGTTTTACGTGGACGGGGAGGTTGAGTAAATGGCTTTGACTGACCATCCGAAGCGTATTTTGGAAGGCGCACTTTTGACAAGCGAGACGGCTTTGTCGATTGCGAGCCTTCGTCAATGTTTAGACCGTCGCTACACACGCATTGAAGTGCATGCGATGCTTCTTGAGTTGCAAGACGAGTGGAAAGAACGCGCATTGGAACTCAAAGAAGTCGGGGACGGTTTGTGGCGATTCCAATCGGTGCCGCAGATGAGAGAAATTCTTCAAAAGTTGCACCCGGAGGAAGCGCCCAAATACACGCGTACCGTCATGGAAACGTTGGCCGTTATTGCGTATCGGCAACCCGTGACGCGAGGCGATATTGAAAAAATTCGTGGTGTGACCGTAAATGCTAACGCCATGAAAACGCTCATTGATCGTAATTGGATTGAAGTGATCGGCCGTCGTGAGACGGTGGGACATCCGGAACTTTTTGCCACCACACGCCAATTTTTGTTGGACTTGGGGTTAAACAGTTTGGAAGATTTGCCTGCGATCGGAACGCGCGATGATGCGCCCGATGAAGATTTTGAACTCTTTGATGGGCAAAATGAAACGCTTCAATTAGAAGGTTTGAGCACAGAAGATTATTTATCAAGCATTGATGCTGAACACGCCAAGCTTGAAGAGTTGGCCATGCCTATCATGCAGGCGGTCGAACAATCGAATGAATTACCCAAGGCAGAGGAAGAACAAACGCCTCAAATGTCTTTGGTAGAGGAAGAAGCTGATGAGAACAACAACTAAGAAGCCTCGCACGCAAGGCGCCGGTGCAACGAGTGGTCGTGGTGCCCGAACGACGGGTGCACGTGGCGCTCAACGCACGCAAAAAAATACGCCTTTCCGAGCTCCTGCGAAAAAAGCTTTGCCTGCTCGCACGGCGCGTGCCGTGAAGCCAGTGGTGCAAAATGAAGAGGCGACGGTGGCCAAAGTCATCGATACGACGAATTCTGACAAGTTGCAAAAGGTGTTGGCCGATGCCGGTTTAGGTTCTCGTCGTGACATGGAAGCCTTGATTGCAACGGGCGTCGTTACGATCAATGGTGACGTGGCCAAGGTGGGTGATCGTGTGCGTCCCAACGACATGATTCGTGTGAAGGGCCGTTTGGTTAAACGTCAATCGGTTTCCGAAGAAGCGCCTCGTGTGCTTTTGTACCATAAGCCTGCCGGCGAAATCGTTTCCATGGATGACCCCGAAGGTCGTGCCAGCGTCTTTGATCACTTGCCGCGTGTGCAAGGGGCTCGCTGGATTGCCGTGGGCCGTTTGGACTACAACACTGAAGGTGTTTTGCTCTTTACGACAAGTGGCGAATTTGCCAATATGCTCATGCACCCGCGCTATCGCATTGAACGCGAATACGCCGTGCGCGTGCAAGGGGAGTTGACCGAAGAGAGCAAGGAAAAGCTCTTAAAGGGCGTGAAGCTCGATGATGGTATTGCACAGTTTTCTCGTGTGGAAGACATCGGTGGTGTGTCCTCCAATCACTGGTATCGCGTGACGTTAGCCGAAGGTCGTAACCGCGAAGTGCGTCGTACGTTTGAAGCGGTGGGCTTAACGGTGTCTCGCTTGATTCGTGTGCGCTTTGGTGCCGTGTTGTTACCCAAGGACTTGCCCCGTGGTGCCAAGATGGAATTGTCCGATGAATGGGTCAAGGGTTGGATCAATGACTTAAAGGCCGGCAAAGCTCGCGGCGGCGTTGTGCCTGAAGTGCAAGAGCGCGTGACGCAACGCGGTCGCATTGAAAAGACGCAAGTGGCTGACGACTCCAAGACCCGTAGCGGTCTTCGTCCGAAGGCCGGTATGGGTGCTAATAAGGGCGGTCGTAAGTTTGCTTCTCGAAAGGATATTTTCGATAAGGGCTATGAAGGTTTAGCCGAGAGCAAAAAGCGTACTCGCAAGCGCACAGCCGATAAGACGGTGGAGCGCGCACCGCGTCGTCAAAACAAACGTTACGCTTAAATAGCTTTCGTTAAAGAGCAAAGCCGAATTCTTCTAAAAAAAGAGTTCGGCTTTTTCTATGATTGAATCTGACAAAAATCTAACAATCTAATTGTTAGATTGTTAGATATGCTATGATTTGTGTTAGATAAAAAATTAGATAGGTATTTTTATGATTCCAAAATATGAGTCTTTAACCGTAGAATTCAAAGAAAAATGGGATGAAAAGAAAGATGGAGCCCCCATCAAAAAGACGATCGTAGCTTTTGCTAATACGGCAGGAGGAGACCTTTTTATCGGTGTTAGTGATAGTGGGGAGATCGTTGGTTTGGAATCTCCTGATCAGATTGAAGAAAAACTTGCATCAACAGTTCGCGACACAATTTCCCCTTCGTTAGCAGGTTTTATATCAACAGAACGTATAAATATTGATGGTAAAAATATCGTAAAAGTTCATGTGGATAGAGGTTGGTTGCGTCCTTATTGTTTAGATCCCAAGACGGCTTCGGGTGTTTATGTGCGAATTGGCAATACGAGTAGTCCTGCCTCTATTGATGATATTGCTCGTATGGTACGCGATAGTAATCCGATTCCGTATGAAGAGAGAATTTCGATTGAACAAAATTTGACATTTAACTATTTTTCGCGCTTTTGTGCTGAGCGTGGCCTTGAAATTGATCCAAAAATCAATTTAACTTTTGGATTATGGAACAATAAATTACAGGCATATACTAATTTGGCTTATATCTGTTCCGATCAAAGTGACACTGCTGTTGTAATGATTAATTTTGCGGACAATGACAAAATGGAAATCATTGATTCTGATCGTGTCGTAGGGTCTATTTTTAAGTTGTACGAAGAAGTTACGTCATTTGTCGCAAAATCAAACTATGCGTGGCTCGAAAAACCCAGTCAGCCCAATGCTGAGCGAATCGATCATTATTTTGTTGATCCTCGTGTAATTCTTGAAGCAACGGTAAACATGCTTGCTCATAGGGATTATTCCAAAAAACCGGCGAATCTCGTCCACATCACGCCTGATTCTATTCAACTGACTTCTGTTGGTGGGTTGGTCGATGGTTTGAGCATTGAAGATATTGCAGAACGGATGGCCACTGAGTGTCGCAATAAAAAGTTGGCCATGCTATTTAATATGTTGAAACTGATGGAAAGTCGTGGAAGTGGTTTCCGCAGGATCCGCAATTCCTATAAAACAAAGTCGATAGAAGAATTACTTTCGGTTTCTGAGACATCGTTTACGATTACTCTTCCTCGCCAGTTAAGTAATACTTTCATTGAGCGCCAAGACTTTAAACAAATTTTGGACTTTGTTGGAACGCGTAAGGAAGTGACAAGAAGGTCAGTTCAAGATTATTTGCAGATGTCGCAGTCGGCAACGGTTAATACTTTGCGAGAAATGGTCAAGGCTAACTTGCTAGAAGTGATTGGCAATGGTCCTGCAACCCGGTATCGAATTAAAAACTCTTAATCAGGATCAGGTATCTAACAATCTAATTGTTAGATTGTTAGATATTGGCTATTTTGTGTTAGATATTTGTGTTAGATAGAATTTTCTATTGAATATTAAACACCTACACCCATCAGAGTCAGCGTTATGGGAATCGCAACAGCAGAGAGTAACGTCGAAACAAAGATGGCGTTACTCGCAGCTCCCTCTTAACTTCTAAAATCGGTTGCCATCATGTAGATGTTAATAGCCACAGGAAGAGCCGCTGTTAAAGTGACTGCGTAGGTTTCAAGGTCTGGCAAATCAATAGCGCGAGCCAAAAGGAAAACCAATAAGGGTTGAACCACAATCTTTAAAGCGGAAATGCCTAAACCTTTCGGTAAGCCTGCCGTGAATTTGTGTTGTGCCAAACCCATACCGACTACAATTAACGCTACGGGCGTTGTGGCATGGGCAACAAGACTGATGGATTGATCAAGAAATTGAGGAAGTTTGAGTCCCGTGAAGCTAAAGGCGCTACCCAACAAAATTGCAAAGACGATTGGGTTGAAATATCCTTTCAGTTATCGGAATGCTTCCATATCGATATTCATAAATTCGCACTTCACGCTTTGGTTATGAAGTCAATGCTAACGACCAATGAGTGGGTATAGGCTTACTTAAACCATATACAAAAAAGCTCACAAAAGTTCTTGGAACCTCTGTGAGCTGATGAGCTCTAAAGTCTCTAGGCTAAGATACTAGACATGATAAAAATACAGACAAAGCCCGTTAACATCGGTATTGCTGTACGACGCACGATTTCAAATGGAGAAATATTCGCTAGACCAGAAATTGCAATCACGCAGCCTGAAATCGGACTCATGGAACGAATACAACCGGAAGACAATTGCATACCCGTTAACATCCATTGAGCATTACCACCGACCGCTTGGCAGATTCCCGGAATCATTGGAGCAAAGCTAAAGAAGGCTGCATTGCCCGAACCCATTACAAACGTCGATAAACCAATGATGGCAAACATAACGGCATAAACAATGAGATAACCACCACCAAAATTGCTAGCGGCATCAATGAGAGTGGCAATACCGCCAGATCGTGTAAGACCTGCTGCAAACATTTCGGCGCAGACAATCAACACAACAGTGGAGCTGAAAATCTTACCCATACCTTCGAAGAAGACTTTGATGTTTGCAAATGACTCTTTTACATTTCTCCGATTAATACAGTCGATAACAAAGGTGATAATCATAGAAGCCATCACAGCGGTGATGATGTCCAATTTAATGCCATCGTAGACTAAAGGAGAGAAGATAAATAGGAATGCTAACGGCACTAGTGGGAAGATAGCGTAGTAAGCAGGGGCCTTTTCGCTTTTATCAGCTTCTGACAAATCCTTTGCTACGAAGTCTGCTGCAGTGATGTGGCCAGTAGCTAAATCCTTTTTATCAAAGTAGCGTTGAACAAAGTAATGAACGATACAGATAATGACCAATACAACCGGTGCAATGACTAGACCACAGCACATTTTTAGCACACTAATCGCAAAAAGTTGGCACGGCAAACGCAGACCTTGGCACACCTCTGCTTAATCAAAATCGCAAATCCTGGCACATTAAACGCAGAAAAGCGGAACAACTGTAGCAAAATCAAGGCACGACTACCATTTTGCGGCGATTCGCAATTAATTGGCACGACAATCGCACAAATCTGGAACATCAATAGCAAAACTCAAAACGCTAATAGCCATTTTTGTCACGAACTCGCCCCAATCGCATCAAAGTGGCACGGCCGTCGCAGTTTGGCTGATTCGCATAAATATGGCACGACTCACAATCTAAAAACCAATCCAGATATCCTTAAAAGGTCGTTAGTTATTAACGACTTACTTAACTTTTTAAGGAGACTGTCAATATGTTGTTCATCAAGGACATCATTAAGCTCGACTCGCAGGGACTGTCGTTACAGGACATTGCCCAGCGGCTAGAGAGCTCAAAAAGCTCAGTTAAACGTTATCTTGATCGAGCCAGAACCCTTGGTATGGATTGGTCAACGGCAAAGCCAATGACCGAATCTGAAATCAGGGCACTTTTCGTCAAGCAACGAGAAATCGATATAGGGACGTATCTTCCCGATTGGGAAGCTGTTTATATTCATTCCAGAGGCAAAAACGGGCGAACGCTAAAAGATTTGTGGCAAGACTACCTCAATACCGCCCCGGAAAACAAAGACGCACTCACATACTCAACATTCTGTCGTCATTTCAATGCTTTTAAGAAAAAACTTCCCGTTTCTCTCGAAGAGTTATCAATGACGATGCAGTGGGATATTGGTGAGGTCGCAATGATTGACTACGCCGGCACAAAAATGTTTGTGATTGATCCAAACAATGGAGAACGAAAGGCTGTCAATATTTTCGTCGGCATCTTAGCTTATTCTAACTTCACATTCTGCATGGCAACTCCTCGACAAACTCGCGATGATTGGCTCGATGCCATTGTTGAGATGCTTAATTACTTTGGTGGGGTTCCTCGCTACATTTACTTGGACAATTCAACGAGCTTAGTTACGAAAGCAAGTAAATTCAACCCAACGATCAGCAATGAAATGAAGAGCCTCTGTGAGTATTACGGTTGTGAGGCCTTTGCGGTTTCTCCTGGTGAACCTACTCATAAAGCTCTCGTTGAAGGTGCTGTTAAATTGGTTGGTAAACGAATTCTTGAGCCCCTTAGCAAACGTCCATTTTTCAACATCGAATCACTCAACATCGAAATAAAGAAGTTGCTAGCAGAACATAATGCAAAGCCCTTTTACCGGGATAGTGAGCTCAGTCGAATCAAACTTTATGAAGAGGAAAGCCATTATTTAGTTGCGTTACCACGAATCCAATATGAGCAAAGTTTGATTCAAAAAACGCTAAAGGTGAAAAAAGATTATCTGATTCGGTACAACAACCGTCGCTATAGCGTTCCCTATTCCTATGTTGGCAAACGTGTGAAAGTCATCGTGCTACCACGGAAAAAATTACTTGAAATCTACGATATAGAAACAAGTGAGTTAATTACGCAGCATGAGCTTCGGGTCGATGGTTTGAAGACAACCGTAAAAATAGAACACATGCCTAGCAACCATCAATATGTTGCCTTGACCAATTCCGAGCTATTAGAACTGATTGCAAAAACTGGTAAAGCCTCACGAGAACTTGCCCAACGAATTGCCTCAGGTGTTAGTGAACGTCATGCTCAAAAACTTCTTCGAGGTATTTATAACGAACAACGGAAGATGGACTCTGAGCTTTTTGAGCAATGTTGCTCTAGCGTACTAAAGATGATGTCTCCTAGCCATGACGAACTGATGAGGACACTTGATTTCCACCGCGACAACACACCTTCAACTGAAATCAAACGATTAAAACATGGTACGCAACTAGAAATTAAGAAATCACTAAGGAACGTACGAGGTCGTCAATATTACGAGAAGAAGGAATTGGCAAATGAAAAGCAAAATTGAAAACAACTTCAGTATCGAAGAAATTGAACAGATGTGCCGAGATTTGAAAATTCCCGCCGTTTGGGAGAATTTCGATTACCAACTTCGCACGCCAAATACCGAACATCTGAGTTTCCGTAATCGTGTCGGAATGATGCTGGCCCACGAAAGAAAAGTACGTTTTGAAAAGCGGAAAGCTCGTTTGCTCAAAGCGTCTGGCATACGCGGGAAGTTCTCTGATTACGAGCGAATGAACTACGATCCATCTCGAAACCTCGACCGTGGACTTTTGGAAGAGCTCTGCACATGTCGATGGATAAAAGAAGACAATCCCGCTCACGTAATTGTGACAGGTGCGTCAGGAACTGGCAAAACGTGGTTAATCGAAGTCTTAGGCAAGTGCGCTTGTCATAAAGGAATCAGCGTTTATTACATACGAATGCCCGACCTGATCGACATGCTAGACATTGCCAGAAAAGAGCAAAGAGTACTATCTGTTAGAAAGAAACTTAATCGTTATCAGCTCTTATTGATCGATGATTTTGCAATGACGCCGTTATCGGATCAACAGGCCGATGACTTTTTAAGTTTGATTGACGCTCGACAAGGCTTATTGGCAACGGTGTTTGCATCGCAGCGGGATCCAAGTGAATGGTATGACTTTTTTGGTGAACCATTTCATGCGGATGCTGTGATTGACCGAATCTTGAATCATCGATATAGCATCGAACTGAAGGGACGCTCATTACGAGAAAAGCACAGCATAAATTTAAATTTTGAGGAGGCTTTATGATCGGTCATTTTGCCCAACTAACAAAACTTAATGCCGCTGAATTTAAAGAAGCGATGATTTTGCTTGAGAATGACGTCCGTCAATCGTACGAAAATTTATACGAGAATCGCGATTGGCAATTTCTGAACGCAGCTGGTAGCTTCGATGAGAAAATCCTTAAGACAATTTTTCTCGAAGACGCTTTGGATCATCCATTTAATCGTGATAAGGTTAAAGCAATAAAAGGCTTGGCCATTGATTATTTGGTGTGTCAATGGAAATTGAATGTGCTTAAACAGCAACTAAATGCTGAACTGAAAGCGATCCATTGCGATTTAAGTGACGATAATTTTTAACTGAGTAAATAGTGATTTTGAGGGGGTGTTATCACTCCCTCAAAGCCAAAAAATAAAATAAAAGAAGCCAGAACCCCCTTAAATTTTATTATCGTACCATTCAATTGCGACAGCCATGCTATTTAGGTGCAATTTTTACAAATGACCAATTGATAGTCAACAAAAATATTCATCACATGAATACCAGTAAGCTTAGTTGCCATCAAGTTATTTGCCCCCAAAGGACTCAAACCAAATGCGCCAGTCATTGCAACAGAAGCACATGCGGATTGACGACTAACCCCGGCACTTAACATCAGTGGATAGACGGTGACCATCATCAAAATAGCCAAACCGACGGCGGAACCCAGCACAACATTTAAGCATTGACCAACCACATAACCTA
>OOCQ01001463.1_pt1 | contig 14238 bp, 9 predicted proteins | sample 1671121 | NCBI WGS metagenome assembly OOCQ01 (sample SAMN06348124, study PRJEB24527) | human gut metagenome | biome: human gut; feature: ankylosing spondylitis patient; material: feces | host: Homo sapiens | place: China | collected 2015-10 | reverse complement strand
CCAAGGGCAAGACCAACATCGGCTGCATCTTCACCGGCAAGAAGGACGGCAAGGAAAAGACCTACTATATTTATAATGTGTGCGACCATCAGGAGTGCTACAAGGAGGTCGGCTCTCAGGCCATCAGCTACACCACCGGTGTGCCTGCCATGTGCGGCGCGCTGATGCTGCTGACCGGCAAGTGGACCACCAAGGGCGTACACACTGTGGAAGAGTTTGATCCGGACCCGTATCTGGATGCTCTGGACAAGTACGGCCTGCCCCGCTCCGAGAGCCACGCCCCGGCTCTGGTGGACTGATGCGGCTGGCCGACACCCGCCCGCCCTTTGCGGGGCTGGCGAACCTCTCCGAGGCTGCACTGGCTGCCCTGCCCACCCCCTGCTATCTGCTGGATGAAGCCCGGCTGCGCCGCAACGGCGAGATCCTGCTGGGCGTGCAGCAGCGGACAGGCTGCAAGATCCTGCTGGCCCAGAAGGCCTTTTCCAACTACGACCTCTACCCGGTGCTGGCCCCCTATCTGGCGGGCACCGAGGCCAGCGGCCTGTACGAGAGCCGTCTGGGCCGGGAGGAACTGCCGGAGAAGGAGAACCATGTGTTCTGCGCCGCCTACCGGGCCGACCAGTTCGAGGAGCTGCTGCAATACGCTGACCACATCGTGTTCAACTCGCCCCACCAGCTGGCAAAGTTCGGCCCGGCCGCAAAGGCGGCGGGCAAGAGCGTGGGCCTGCGGGTGAACCCCGAGTACTCCACCCAGGAGGGCCACGAGATCTATGACCCCTGCGCCCCGGGCAGCCGTCTGGGCACCACCCGTGCCCAGTGGGATGCCGCCGCGGCGCAGCATCCTGACCTGCCCGACCTGCTGGACGGCCTGCACTTCCACACCCTGTGCGAGCAGGATTCCGACGCGCTGGCGGCCACCCTGCCCGCGCTGGAAGCGAAATTCGGTGACCTGCTGCCCCGGATGAAGTGGCTCAACTTTGGCGGCGGACACCACATCACCCGCCCGGATTACGACCTTGCCACGCTGGAAAATTGCATCACCGGGACGCAGGAAAAGTACGGCGTGCAGGTGTATCTGGAACCGGGCGAGGCCTGGGCGCTGAACGCAGGCTACCTCGTCACCACGGTGCTGGACACCCTGCAGAACGGCGAGACACATCTTGCCATTCTGGATATGTCCGCAGCCTGCCACACGCCGGATGTCATCGAGATGCCCTACCGCCCGCCCCTGCTGGACGCCGGAGACCCCGGCGAAAAGCCCTGCACCCTGCGGCTGGGCGGCCCCACCTGCCTGGCAGGGGATGTGATGGGAGACTACAGCTTCAAGGCCCCTCTGGCCCCGGGCCAGCGGCTGGTGTTTGGAGATATGGCCATCTACACCACCTGCAAAAACAACACCTTTAACGGGATGCCCTTGCCGGATATCTGGCTTTTGCGGTCCGACGGCAGCCTGGCCCGGCTGGCCCACTTTGGCTACCAGGATTTCCGCTGCCGTCTGGGAGGCCGGGGAGAGGGCACCCTGGACACCACATCTGTCCCAATTTAAGGGCACTGTCTCCGCCAGAAAAACAGCCTCGGCCTCCGGGCCGCTGGCAGGAAATTCCAAGCGGCAAAGGTTCTTTGCGAAGTTTGGTATGGCAGTTACAATAGCGCAACAAATATCACCTGTTTTCGTGACTTTTTCACGAATCAGCCTCTGATTTTTTAGGGAACTCCCCCATTGACAGTCCGGGCTTTTGTTCGATATAATTGAGACAAGGAAAACGTCCCCCCGCCGGGGATGCAGCTCCGTGAATCACGAAACATATCCACAAAAACAACCAGACTGGAGGGAGATCCTATGAAAAACCTGAAGAAGTTCGCAGCCCTGTTACTGGCAGGTGCCATGGCTCTGCTGATGCTTACCGCCTGTGGCGGCGGCGGGTCCGTCAACAACCCTGAGGAGCAGAAAGTGCTGAGCCAGATCAGCACCCAGAAGGGCGTCCAAGTGACCAATGATACACAGCTTCGTGCAGTGGCTAAAGCTCAGCTGGACGAGGATCTCAACGGTCAGTTCAACGTCCTTGGCTATGCTGGGGCATTCCGTATCAACAAGAAGCAGGTAGGGAATGATCTGGCGATTGTGATCACCGCCCGGTATGACTACAAGGATACATTCCTGAATCTAGTGCTGACTGAGATTTCGAAGTATGTCAATACGAAGGTCGATGCCAGCGTGAACCAGGATGGCATCTGGTCCAATGTAGGTGTTGTGGTCAGCGGCGATAACGAGCGGAGCTATATCGGTATCGCTGTCCGCATTAAGGACTACTACGGTACTATGGGTAAATAATAATTCCTCATCCTTTCCCCCGGAGTGTGGCTGCAAAGCTGCCCTCCGGGGCTTTTTTGTGCCCTTTGGCAGGGCGGTGGACGCGCTCACCAGATCCAGACAGCCCCAGCTGGTATAACCTCCGTTTCACTTCTCCCGCCGGGCCTGACCGCCCTGCGGCAATGAGCTGCCGGTAAAGCAAACACAGCCGCGTGCCTTCCAAAAGGTACGCGGCTGCTTTTTGTCTGCCTTGCCCATAGACACAGAAAACCGCCGGAGGTTTCCCTGCCGACGGTTCTCTGTATGATGATAGGAGGATCAAAAAATGATCGTCACATAATTGCAGCTTAGTTCAGGATGGTCTGCTCGGTCTCGATGTCGAACAGGTGGACCTTGTGCGGGTCAAAGGCAACGCGGACGGTGTCTCCGTTGCGGGCCTTGGAGGTGGGAGCCACACGAGCGGTCATCTTGTTGCCCTTGTACTCCAGGTACAGGTAGATCTCGGCGCCCATCATCTCAGACACTTCGACCTGAGCATCCAGCTGGCAGTCGGTGTGCTTTGCCATGAACTCGGGCTCGTCGTCAATGTCCTCGGGACGGATGCCCATCTTGACCTTCTTGCCAACGTAAGCATCCAGCTTGCCGTCGGCGGTCTTTTCCTTGGGCAGGGGGATCACGTCGCCGCCCAGGTCAACACCGTACAGCTCGCCCTTCTTGATCAGGGTGCCGTCCAGGAAGTTCATCTGGGGGCTGCCGATGAAGCCTGCAACGAACATGTTGCACGGCATATCGTACAGGTTCTGCGGGGTATCGACCTGCTGGATGATGCCATCCTTCATGACGACGATGCGGTCGCCCATGGTCATAGCCTCGGTCTGGTCGTGGGTAACGTAGATGAAGGTGGTAGCCAGCTTCTTGTGCAGCTTGATGATCTCGGTGCGCATGCTGGTACGCAGCTTAGCATCCAGGTTGGACAGAGGCTCGTCCAGCAGGAAGACTGCCGGGTTACGAACCATTGCACGGCCCAGAGCAACACGCTGACGCTGACCACCGGACAGAGCCTTGGGCTTGCGGTCCAGCAGGTGCTCGATCTCCAGGATCTTGGCAGCCTCGTGGACGCGGCGGTCGATCTCGTCCTTCGGGGTCTTGCGCAGCTCCAGACCGAAAGCGATGTTCTTGTAAACGGTCATGTGGGGGTACAGAGCGTAGCTCTGGAACACCATGGCGATGTCGCGGTCCTTCGGGGGAACGTCGTTGATCAGACGGCCGCCGATGTACATTTCGCCCTTGGAGATCTCCTCCAGACCGGCGATCATGCGCAGGGTGGTGGACTTGCCGCAGCCAGAGGGGCCGACGAAGATGATGAATTCCTTATCCTGGATCTCCAGGTTGAAGTCGGTGACGGAAGGAGCGGTAGCGCCCGGGTAGATCTTATAGATGTGCTGGCAGCTGATCGAAGCCATAGTCGTTTGCCTCCATAATTTTTAAGGTTCCCACGCTCTTGACGGCGTGTTCATTCGTTGGTACTATAATAACAGATAATTTTGTGATATAAAATAGCATTTTATTGATTAGAGGTGTCAGATATTGCTTTTTGACTGGAACACCATCGCTTTTCCCGCTTCCGTGCAGGATCTGCAGCTGTCTGCCCCCCTCACCCTCTCCGGCGAAGGACTGTGGGTGTGCCTTGTGTCCAGCGGCCAGTGCTCTGCATCCGTACCTGCTGCCGGGCCGCTGCCGCTGGGTGCAGCGCTCATTTTGCCGCCGCAGTCCGTGCCTGCCGGGCACCTGATCCTGAGCCGTGCCCCGCTGGCCCTTGTGCCGGAAAGCATCTGCCATCTGCTCTGCGTCCAGCTTACCGGGCAGGCGGCTTCCCAGTTTCTGGCCGGGCTGCACGAACTGCCCTTCCTTGCCAAGGGCGGTTCCTGCCCGGCCGCTGCCGAACTGATGGACCGCCTTGCTGAGGAAAAGGCCGCCCACAGCCGTGCCCGCAGCCAGTTGGCCTACGCACTGCTGTGTGAGCTGGCCGATGCCGACAGTGCCGCGTCCGCCCTGCCGCTGCTGGTGCAGGCCGCCATTGAGGACATCCGCGCAAACTACGCGGGCCTTTACGGCGTGGAGGAGCTGAGCGAACGGCTGGGCGTGTCCAAGAGCCATCTGGTGCGCACCTTTACCGCAGCCATTGGCGTGCCGCCGGGCAAATACCTCACCACGGTGCGCGTTGAAGCAGCCCAGCGGCTGCTGCTCCACCGGGAGTACACACTGGACGTGGTAGCCAGCCTGTGCGGCTTTTCCGGTGCCAACTACCTGTGCCGGGTGTTCAAAAAAGAAACCGGCCAATCCCCCGCACAGTGGCGGGCAATGGCCGGTCACGCCGCGCAGAGTGGGCTTTCGCCCGAGGAATCTCTGCGCGAACAGGAGCTTTATATTTAAGGGCTATGCGGTCTGCTTTTTACCGCGCAGCAGCAAAAACAGGGTCAGCACTGCGGTGAGCAGTTCCGATGCCGGGAACGCTGTCCACACACCATTCATGCCAAACAGGCGGCTCAGCACCAGCGAGCAGGCCACGATGGCCACCATACCGCGGCAGATGGAGGTGACGGAGGCTTCCACCGGGCGGTTGGTCGCACTCAGATAGCCCGCCGCCACGATGTTGAACCCGGCAAAGAAGTAGCCCACAAAGTACAGCCTCATGCCCATGTGGGCAAACTGGGCCATCTGGGCGGAGCTTTCGCTGTTGAACACGCCCACCAGTGCATCGGTAGCACCAAAGATGATGCCGTACAGCACCGCTGCCAGCACCAGTGCGGTGCAGCTGCCCAGGATGAGCAGCTTTCTGGCACCGACCTTGTCGCTTTTGCCGTAGCACTCGCTCACCAGCGGCTGTGCGCCCTGTGCTACACCATTGAAGATGGCCGTTGCCACCAGCGCAAAGTTCGCCACCACGCCATAGGCCGCCACGGCCACATTGCCCGCCAGCCCCAGCAGCAGGAAGTTGAATACGGTGGTGGTAACGCCGGAGGACATCTCACCCACAAAGCCGGAGATGCCAAGCTGGCAGCTCTGGCCCAGCAGCCTTGCCGAAGGGCGATGGCGCACGAACTGCACGCTGTTCTCCTTTTTAAAGAAGTGGCGGCTGCAGATGGAAATGCTGATGATGGGAGACACGGCGGTGGCCAGCGCCGCACCGGCCAGCCCCAGACCCATGGGAAACATGAAAATATAGTCGAACACCACATTGAACAGGCTGCTGCTCAGGGTAGCCACCATGGCAAGGGAGGGGTCGCCGTCGTTGCGCACAAAGGCCGACACGATATAGTTGCACATGAAGAAGGGCGTGAACATAAGGAAGATACGGGCATACGGGATGCCCAGCGCCATGATCCCCGCGTCACCGCCCATCAGCCGCAGAAGGCCGCCGGGCGCAAAAATGCCCACCAGCAGGAACGGCACGCTGAGCACACAGGCGCAGAAGATGGCATTGGAAAAATAGCGCTGGCAGCGCTCGTCTCCCTGCGCCTTGAGGATGGCATAGCGGGTGGCCGCGCCAAGGCCGACCATGGAGCCGACGGCAAAGATGAAGTTGTAGACCGGCAGGCAGAGGTTGAGCAGGGTCACGCCGTCGGTACCCGCCGCCTGCGAGATGAAATAGGTATCGGCCAGAATGTAGCACGAGGTGCCCAGCAGGCCGAAGATATTCTGTGATACATATTTAAAGAACTGTTTTGTCAGGTTCATCCAAGTTCCCTTTCATGGCATTTTTTACGCATACCGGCATATTTTAGCACACCCCAAAATGCAAGTCAACACAAAAACGCCCTGTACCGTGCAAAAAAGCATTGACAGCCCGGGCTCTGGCCCTTACACTGGGAGCGGTCACAAAATCATCCCCCTCGCCGGGGGAAGTCTTTTATTACCAGCATCTTAATTTGGGAGGTTCTCTATGTCCGGCAGCACACTGTTTTCCATTGGCGAAGCACTCATCGATATGATCCCGTCCAAGGTGGGCTGTTCTTTTGACGAGGTTCCCTCGTTCAGCCCGCGCACTGGCGGCGCACCGGCCAACGTGTGCGCGGCCTTTGCCCGGCTGGGCGGCAAAAGTGCTTTTCTGAGCCAGCTGGGCGACGACCCCTTCGGCCACAAGATCGCCCGGGAATTGGAAGCCTGCGGCATCGACCTCTCCCATCTGGCCTTTACCGATAAGGCCAACACGGCCCTTGCCTTCGTCAGTCTGGAAGAGGACGGCAGCCGCACCTTCAGCTTCTACCGCAAACCCTCGGCCGACCTGCTTTATTCTCCGGAGCAGATCGACCCGGCATGGTTCGCCGATGCCTTTGCCCTGCATTTCTGCAGTGTCTCGCTGGTGGACAGCCCCATGCGCTACGCTCACCTTGCGGCCATCTCCGCCGCACGCGAAGCTGGTGCTATCGTCAGCTTTGACCCGAACCTGCGCTTCCCCCTCTGGCCGGACCGCGACATGCTGCGCGGGACGGTGCTGCAGTTCCTGCCGCTTTCCAATATCCTCAAAATTTCGGACGAAGAGCTGGAATTTCTCACCGGCACTGCGGACATTGAATCCGCCCTGCCGCAGCTGCTTGTGGGCGATGTGCAGCTGGTGCTGTACACCTGCGGCAGCAGCGGTGCCCACGCCTATACCCGCACCACCCACGGCTTTGCCCCCTGCCGGAAAGTCCGGGCTGTGGACACCACCGGCGCAGGCGACGGCTTCATCGGCTCGTTTTTGTGGCAGCTGGAACGTGACGGCGTGACACTGGAAAAACTGGCAAAGCTCAGCAAAACAAAGCTGAACGAATACCTTGCGTTTTCCAATCAGTTCTGCGGCATCAGCGTGCAGACGAATGGTGCCATCGACAGCTATCCCACACTCAGCCAGATGCAGTAAATCATACAATATGCCCTGCGTCATAGAACCGCAGGGTCTCTTTTTTACTATTTGTAGTATTGTGTCGCTATATTCCAAATTTGTCTCGTCTCCGACATCTTTTCTGCCGGTTTAAGATTTGTTTATCCTTTATACAAACCTTATTCTTATTCTCTGCCCGGTTCCATGTTACCATATAGGCAAGACTAACAAGCAGGGAGGCTTTATCCATGCCCTTTGAATTTACCCTTCTGGATGCCTTACAGGCTCTGCGCTGTCCGGTGCTGGATGCACTGGCGGTGTTTTTCGATCAGGCCGGTGCCCACGGCGAGATCTGGATCGCATTTACAGTGGTGCTTCTGGCATTCCGGCGCACCCGCAGAGCCGGGCTGGCCATGGCGCTGGCGCTGGGCTTTTACATGCTGGCGGGCCACTGCGCCTTAAAGCCGCTGTTCGCACGCCCGCGCCCCTGCGACCTCCGGCCCGAAATGCTCACGCTGGTAGCCCGGCCCCATGGCTGGTCGTTTCCTTCCGGGCACACGTCTTCAGCCTTTGCCGCTGCCTTTGCGCTCTGGCTGCAGAACCGCCGGCTCGGCATCCCGGCTCTTGTGCTGGCCGGGTTCATCGGCTTCACGCGGATGTACCTGTATGTGCATTTCCCCACCGACATTCTGGGCGGCGTGGCACTGGGCCTTGCATTGGGGGCCTGCGGCTCCCTGCTGGCAGACAAGATCAGCAACAAATGGGCGAAACGCAGCGAAGTAAAACGAACTGTATAAACCAATTTCGTCTCGCACTCGTTCTTGCTTTGCTTTTTACATTCAGATGAAGTATATCGCTTCGATCCTATTCGTGAAAAAGAGCCTCGGAAAAATCCGCAGATTTTTCCGAGGCTCAACGAATTATAATAGAATTTCCGCTAAAACAGCCAAAGCGCACGCGGCGGCTATTCCCAATCGTTCTCTTGCATTCAGGTAAAAACAAAAGCAGCCAGCACCGTGGAAAGGAGGATAAAGCGGTGCTGGCTGCGGTATGAGAACTCCCGAACTTTGCGGCGGATCAGGAGGGATTTGGTAGTCTGTCCGCCGTCGTTGGCGATTGCCTGGCATAGGCGGGGGACAGTGTTTTAATAAGTACCTGCTGGGCTGTGCCAGATGCACCAGCCCCCGCAGATGAAAGCCCTTGTCGGCTTTTGGGAGATGTCTTTGCATCTCCCTGACTGCACCCTTATGTTACCAGACAATCATGGCATTTCTTTGTGGACTTTTTGAACAATTTGCAAATAGATTTTCAGGTGTTTTCAAAGGAGACCCCTGCTTATCGGGATGGTGGGCCGGAAGTTTCTCCGAAGACCGTCCGCTGGGGTGGGACCCTGTTGCCCGAAGGGCAATAGGGCGGGCGATGGAATGGCCCGATTCGTGTCTGAGGAGAAAGCTTCCGGCACACCGCTCCTTCGCTCTTTTACTGCGCCCCGAAAAATTCCTTGGCGATGTCCGCGCTGCGCTTGGCATCCTTGGCGTACCAGTCCGCGCCGATCTTCTCGGCATATTCCGGCGTGAGCACCGCACCGCCCACCATGATCTTGCAGTCCAGGCCCGCTTCGTGCAGGGCGGCAATGGTTTCCTCCATGCTCTTGAGGGTAGTGGTCATCAGGGCGGAAAGGCCCACCAGATGCACATTCTTTTCCCGCACAGTGTTCACCACCGTCTCCACCGGCACATCACGGCCCAGATCGATCACCTCAAAGCCGTAGTTTTCCAGAATGACCTTGACGATGTTCTTGCCGATGTCGTGCACGTCGCCCTTCACGGTGGCCAGCACGATGCGGCCCTTGCTGGCGCTTCCCTCGCCCTTCTGGGCAATGGCCGTCTTGATCTCCTCAAAGGCACTCTGGGCAGCGCTGGCAGCCTGCAGCAGCTGCGGCAGGAAGAGGGTGCCCTTCTCATACTTGGCACCCACGATGTCCAGCGCCGGGATCAGGGCTTCGTCCACCACTTCCAGCGGCTGCTTTTCGGCCAGCAGGGCGCGGGTCTGGGCAGCGGCGTCGCCTTTCAGGCCCTTTTTCACCGCCTTGATCAGCGCCGCATAGGGGCCGGAAATTTCAGCGCTCCCGTCGGAAGCTGCCGCCGCAGGTGCGGCCTGGGTTGCCTGCTTCAGGGCCGTGGAGGCAGGCACCCGGTTTGCATAGCGCTCGATGTACTGCATGCTCTGCGCGTCCCGGTTGGTCAGCACGTTGTAGGCATATACGGCGGCCATCATCTCTTCACTGGAGGGGTTCATGATGGCCAGATCCAGCCCGGCATACATGGCCATGGTGAGGAAGGTGGTGTTCAGGTAGGAGCGGCAGGGCAGGCCGAAGCTGATGTTGGACACGCCCAGGATGGTGCGCACGCCCAGCTCCTTCTTGCAGGCTTCCAGCGCCTGCACCGTGGCCAGCACATCCTTCTGCTGGGCGCTGGCGGTCAGGGTCAGGCAGTCGATGTAGATGTCCTCGCGGGGGATTCCGGCTTCCAATGCCGCCTCGGTGATGCGGCGGGCAATGGCCACGCGGTCCTCTGCGGCGGGCAGGATGCCCCGCTCGTCGATGGCAAGGCCCACGATGGCCGCGCCGTACTTTTTGCACAGGGGCAGGATGGCCCGCAGCTTTTCCGGCTCGCCGTTGGTGGAGTTGACGATGGGCTTGCCGTTGTACACCCGCAGGCCGTTTTCCAGTGCCTGCACGTTGGAGGAATCCAGCTGCAGCGGCAGGCTGACCACGCTCTGCAGGGCCTTGACCACCTGCGGCATCAGGGCCGGTTCATCCACGCCGGGGGCACCCACGTTCACGTCCAGCACCTGCGCCCCGGCTTCCACCTGGCTCACGGCTTGTTCCAGAACGTAGTTCATATCATTCTCCCGCAGTGCCTGCTGGAAGCGCTTTTTGCCGGTGGGGTTGATGCGCTCGCCCACCACGGTGATGCCGTCCACGTTGACATAATTCATGGGGGTGCACAGCACCGAGGGCATGGCGTGGGCCGGGCGGCCCGGCACACAGCCCTTGAACACCCCGTTCAGCAGCCGGATGAACTCCGGCGTGGTGCCGCAGCAGCCGCCGGCGGCAAACAGATTCAGCTCCCGGTAGGGCTTCATTTCCAGCGCAAACAGCTGCGGGGTAATGTCGTAGCCGCTGCCGTCAGCCCGGGGCAGACCCGCGTTGGGCTTGACGAACACCGGAAAGTTGCCGGGCACGGCCTCGGTCAGGCGCTTTGCCATGGGGAAGATCTCCTTGGGGCCCAGCGAGCAGTTGATGCCCACGGCGCTGGCCCCCAGACCCCGGGCGGTGACGCCGAAGCTCTCCACCGTGCAGCCGGTAAAGGTGCGGCCGCCGGCTTCAAAACTCATGCTGGCCAGGATGGGCAGGCTGGAGTTTTCCCGGGCGGCCAGCAGCGCGGCCTTGAGCTCGTACAGGTCGGTAAAGGTCTCAAAAAAGATCAGGTCGGCCCCGGCCGCCGCACCGGCCCGCACGATGCGGGCGTATTCCTCCACGGCATCCTCAAAGGCCAGAGTGCCGTTGGGTTCCAGCAGCTCGCCCAGCGGGCCGACATCCAGCGCGGCAAGCGCACCATAGGGCGCACAGGCCCGCTTGCAGTTGGCAATGCCCGCCGCAATGATCTCTTCCAGACTGTAGGCGCTGCCCGCCAGCTTGTGGGCCGATGCGCCAAAGGTATTGGCGTTGACGATGCGGCTGCCCGCAGCGGCATACTTGGCATGGATGCTCTCGATCAGCTCCGGGTTCGTGATGTTCAGCTCCTCCGGCTTTGCACCCAGCTTCAGGCCCGAAGCCTGCAGCATGGTGCCCATGCCGCCGTCCAGCAGGACGGTATTGCTCTGTTTGAAAAGTTCACTCGCTTGCACAGGTCTTTCCCCTCTTTCTATACTCACACCGGGTGCGCAGCACACAGTGGCCGCACCCGGCCAGTTTTCCCTTTACCGGGTGGCTGCTCAGACCCAGAACGGCCGTCACGCTCTTGCGCGGGGTCATCAGGTTGGTATCGGTCACACACAGGCCCGCCCGGCGCACCGTATCCAGCGCGTTTGCCACCAGCGGCTGTACTGCAATATCCCAGTCACCGTAGCCGGGCGAAAACCGCCCGGTCAAATACTTTCCCTCTTTTGCGGCCCACTGGCGCAGCTCTGCTTCGGCTGCGTCTGCGGCCTGCTCGGCCAGCGCGCTGCCCAGTGCGTCGGACGCAACGCCCGCCGCGATATCTCCCACACCGGCACGGCGGATCTGTGCATCCACGCCGGGGCCAAGGGTCACAGCCAGCAGCACCGCCTGCGGGCAGTTTTCCAGATGCTTCATCACATCCCCACCCCGCAGGATGCCTGCTTCGGCAAGGGCAGCCGTGTCCGCTTCCAGCCAGACCGCCCGGGGCGTTGCCGCCGCCAGCAGCGGCATGGCGCATGTTTCCAACAGGGTCATGGTGCGGTCGTCCGGTTCCCCTCTGGCCCCGAAATACCGCGCTGCCTGTGCTGTATCGATCGCCGCCGGTTTTGCCAGCACCAGCGGCTGCGGTGCACCGATCATTCGCCGCACCTCCTTGCTTTTTTGAAATAAAGTGGTCTTAAGTATACCGCACCTGTTGGATTTTATCAATCCCGCAGGGCGGCGGATAAAAGAAAACTCCCTCAGTCACAGCTCACGCCGTGCCAGCTCCCTCAAGGAGGGGGCTGTCTGTGAAGCAGACTGGGGGAGTTCGTTCTTTATTTGATGCAGCTGGAACAGGGCGTATAGCCTGCTTCCACGGCTTCCTGATAGCTGGAGAAGAGGATCTGGTTCTTCTCTGCCGGCAGGTTCGGGCAGGTAGGCAGATGGAACTTTTTGCTGTTCACATTGCCGATGTACGCCTGCTGGGCCGTGCTGGATGCCGCCGGGTCGGTGGGGTTCAGCGCGGAATCTGCCGCAAAGTGCTCGGTGCCCACGGTGTAGTTCTGGCCGTCACTGCCAATGGTGATGGTGCCCTGCAGGTCGGTGCGGTACACATCCACCCCGGCATCCCGCAGGATGCTCAGCGTTTCCTCGTGCGGGTGGCCGTACTTGTTGTTCACGCCGCAGGAGATGATGCCCATTTTCGGCAGCACCGCATTCAGGAAGAGGTAGCTGGTGGAGGTGCTGGAACCGTGGTGGCCCACCTGAAGAACATCGGCCCTGAGGTTCGCGCCGCTGTTCACAAGGTCGGTCTCCGCAGTCTTTTCCATGTCGCCGGTCAGCAGGAAGCTGGTGGAGCCGTAGTCGATGCGCAGCACAATGGAGGTATCGTTGGTGTCGCTGTACTGTGCCACCGGGCCAAGCATGGTCACGGTAGCGCCGCCCAGCGGCCACATCGTGCCCACGGCGGGCACTTCCACCTGCAGACCCTGCTGCCGGGTGTACTTGACAAAATCCTGAAAGCACTTGGTGGAGGCATCGGCCACCGGGCTGTACACATGGTACGCCGGGAAGTAGGCCAGTGCGGCAGCCAAGCCGCCTACATGATCCTCGTGCGCGTGGGAGCAGAACACATATTCCAGCTGTTCCACCCCCTGACTCTGCAGGTAAGAGACGATGAGACTGCCGTCGTCCACATTGCCGCCGTCGTAGAGCATGAACTGTCCGTCGCATTCCACCAGCACACTCAGCGCCTGACCCACATCGATGAAATGCACCTCCAGCGGTGCGTCCACTGTATCCACAGCCGCCGCAGCAGAAGCGGACGGATTCGGCACTACATCGGCGCTTCCGCCCGGGACGGACGGCAGCCCGCTGCAGCCCGCAAGGCTCAGCACCAGTGCGGCGGCAGCGGCCAGCGCAGCAAGGCGCTGCCACAGGCCTTTCTTAGGCGCGTTTACTTTTTCTTCTTTCCAGTTTTCCACGTTGTGTTCTCTTTCTGTTGATCGTTTTTGGGCTTGCGCGCGGGTGCCGAATGGGGCGCAAAGCGTGCGCCGGGGCTGGGCGCACGGCCTGTCGGTGCAGCGGCACGGCTCTGGCCGTGGGCAGGCTTGCCGTTATGGCCCTTCTGGTTCGGGCGCACCGTATAGGTGCCGTCATTGTGGATCGTCACATCGGCGGCTTCGGCCCGGCGGGCAGAGCGCTGCACGGCGCGGCGGCCTGCGGCGGGCACCAGCAGGGGGATCAGGTCCTCCCGGTGGGTCATCTTCAGCGCCTTGACTACCTTCTCGGCGTTGCGAGGCTCGTAGTATTGCAGCAGCGCCCGCTGCAGCGCCTTGCCCTCGGGGGTCTTTTCCACAAACACCGGCTTCAGGGTGTAGGGGTCAAGGCCGGTGTAGAACATGCAGGTGCTCACAGTGCCGGGGGTGGGGTAAAAATCCTGCACCTGTTCCGGGCGCATGTGGTTTTTATAAAGATATTCTGCCAGATAGACCGCATCCTTGAGGGTGCTGCCCGGGTGACTGGACATCAGATAGGGCACCAGATACTGCTTTTTGCCGGCCTTTTTGCTCAGCTCATAGAACTTATCCTTGAACTTGTTGAAGGTCTCGATGGGCGGCTTTCCCATGTAGGCCAGCGTGTTGGGGGCACAGTGCTCCGGAGCCACCTTCAGCTGGCCGGACACATGGTACTCTACCAGTTCCTTGAAGAAGGTGTCGTCCGGGTCGGCCATCAGGTAGTCGAACCGGATACCGCTGCGGATGAACACCTTTTTCACGCCCGGCAGCTCCCGCACCCGGCGCAGGATCTTCAGGTAGTCGCTGTGGTCCACGATCATGTGGGAGCAGGTGGTGGGGGCAAGACAGTGCTTGCCGCCGGTGCACATGCCCCGCAGCATCTGCTCCCGGCAGGAGGGAAAGCGGAAGTTTGCGGTGGGGCCGCCCACATCGTGGATGTAGCCCTTGAAATCCGGCTCGTGGGTCATGCGCTCGGCTTCCGCCACGATGCTGTCCGCGCTGCGGCTGGTGACACGCCGCCCCTGATGCAGCTGGATGGCGCAGAAGTTGCACCCGCCGAAGCAGCCGCGGTTCTGGATGATGGAGAACTGCACCTCACGGATGTCGGGCACGCCGCCCA
>OOCQ01001460.1_pt1 | contig 14286 bp, 11 predicted proteins | sample 1671121 | NCBI WGS metagenome assembly OOCQ01 (sample SAMN06348124, study PRJEB24527) | human gut metagenome | biome: human gut; feature: ankylosing spondylitis patient; material: feces | host: Homo sapiens | place: China | collected 2015-10 | reverse complement strand
CTGCTCTACAATCCTTTCAAAGCGTTTCTGTGCCTGTTCTTCTATACCAGCCAAATAATCATTCAACCTTCCACTTGTAAGCAGATTCAGATATACACCTCTACGATATTCTTTGTGACCGTAAAGATTCGGTCTTTCTTCTTCAATCCGTAAAGCATCTGCAAATATTCCTGCATTTCTTCACAGAGGAACTTCGGCATTTTGATCATACGATTACTTTTCTTTGTTTTCGGTGTGGTAATCACATCTTCGCCGTGTAATCGCTGATAGGACTTATTGATTCTGACCGTTTCTTTCTCAAAATCGAAATCGGCTGCGGTCAGTGCAAGAAGTTCTCCTTCTCGGATACCGCACCAATAGAGCATTTCAAAAGCGTAAAAGGAAACTGGTTTGTCCATCATTTCAAAAGAGAATTTCTTGTATTCTTCTTTTGTCCAAAACAGCATTTCCTTGTGTTCCTCACTTCCCATATTTCCTACTTTTGCGGCAGGATTGGAACGCAGCTCATAGTAACGTACCGCATGATTAAATATGGCTGACAGTTGATTGTGCAGCGTTTTTAGATAGGTCTGTGAGTATGGCTTTTTCTTCTCATCCCGATAGGCAAGCAGTTCATTCTGCCACGCCATAACATCCTTCGTGGTTATCTCGCTGATAATTCGCTTTGCAAAGTAAGGCATAATCTTGGTTTCCACGATATGCTCTTTGGTCAGCCAAGTGTTTTCTTTCAAGCGGGGCTTAATATCGTTTGCATAAAGCTCAAAGAAGGCTTCAAAGGTCATATCCATATCGGCGGCGTTCTGCTGCTGAAAGGTACGCTCCCATTCGACTGCTTCTTTTCTTGTTTCAAATCCTCGCTTGCATTTCTGCTTGCGTTCGCCCTTCCAATCTAAATATCGGGTAAGGACATACCAAGTGCCGTTGTCGCTCTTGTATACCGGCATTTATATCACCACCTTTCCATTGTGATAAAGTCTTTCGTAGAAATACTCTCGGTTGATACGCCCTGCGATTGTTATGAAGCCTTTAGCTTTTAACTCATCGTTCAACTGTCTTATGACCTTATAGGCGAATGAAGTTGAAACTTCGAGGACTTCCGCAACTTCTTCTACTCGCATAAATTTGTTTTCCATTCTGATCTTCCTTTCTTAATAGTAATTGTGATTTGTGCTGCCGTTCTGCCGTCACAAGTTCCTGCAGGCATTCCCACTTGTCGATGGGCGCTGTGCAGTCCCCTTACGGGGCGCTCACTTCCTTTCGGAAGGTCTTGGCGGTTTGGGCTTGATCGGACGGTCATTTAATTTTCTGCAAATACACTAACGGTATTTGTTTAACCATTATACCAAGCAAATTCCGTTAAGTCAAGAGGTTTGCAAGAAAATATTTAACTTTTTTGCTTTGGTTATCTTGACAACGCCCAAGCGTATATGCTATACTATGTTCACAGCACATAGATTGGAGAAGATAACTATGGCAATCGGTGAAAGAATACGTTTTTTGCGTAACCTAAAAGGTATGACTCAAAAGTGGCTCGGTATTGCTGTCGGTTTTCCCGAAAAGACCGCCGACATTCGTATGGCTCAATATGAGTCCGGCTCAAGAACACCCAAAGCAGATTTAACGCAATCGCTTGCACAAGTATTAGAGGTTTCGCCTTTGGCTTTGACCGTACCGGACATTGACAGCGAACTCGGTCTTATGCATACGCTTTTTACATTAGAGGATATTTACGGCTTCAAGATCGACAAGGTCGATGATGAAGTTTGTATCCGTCTTGACGGCAGAGTAGGTAGCAACGCTTCTATTCAGAAATACTTTGCTGCTTGGCAGAAGCAAGCTGAAAAGTACAGAAACGGCGAAATCTCCAAAGAGGAATATGACCGTTGGCGTTACAACTATCCTAAGTTCGATACCGAAAGCGGATGGGTTAAAGTCCCTTCACAAGAACTCAGCGATGCAATGGTCGAAGCATTCAAAGACCACTTAAAAGACAAATAAAGACGACAAAAAGCCCTTAACTGCGTTATCCACAGTTAAGGGCTTTCATCGTCTTATAATACGGTTACATTAGTCCCAATCCACGCATTGTTTATTCTGATAACCTGCAAACCATACGGAATATAGAATAAAGGGTGCTTCAAAGGGTGTTATCAAATTGTTATCAAAAGGGGTGGTCGAAGTCCGAAAAACCTTGATATTACTGGGTTTTTGAGCCTTCGTTAATTATTCCCACTCGACGGTGCCGGGGGGTTTGGAGGTTATATCGTAAACTACGCGGTTTACGTGTTTTACCTCGTTTGTGATACGATTTGAAACCTTGGCGAGAATATCGTACGGTATCTTCGCCCAATCGGCTGTCATAAAGTCGTCGGTTGTTACTGCGCGGATTGCCACAAGGTTATCGTATGTGCGGTGATCGCCCATAACGCCTACCGTATTGACTCCCGGAAGCACACAGAAGAACTGTGCTAGGTTTTTTTCATAACCGTTCTTCGCCATTTCATCGCGTAGCACCCAATCGGCATTTTGGAGAACTTCAATCTTTTCCTTTGTTATCTCGCCGATAATTCTGACACCGAGACCGGGACCCGGGAACGGCTGACGCCAGACAAGCTCGTGCGGAATTCCGAGCTTTTCGCCTACAGCTCTGACCTCATCCTTAAACAGGCTTGAAAGAGGCTCAATAACGTCGATGAATTCAACGTCGTCGGGCATTTTGACCTTATTGTGATGCGTCTTGATTTTATCGGCGTCGCCCTTGCCGGACTCTATGCAGTCGGGGTATATGGTGCCCTGTGCAAAAAATCCCTTCTCGGCCTGTTTTCTTATCTCATCCCAGAACACCTTGTAAAATTCCGTGCCTATGATTTTTCTCTTCTGCTCCGGGTCGGAAACCCCTTTAAGGGCATTTATGAAATGGTCCTGACAGTTTACACGCACGAAATTCATATCGAACAGCGAAGTGAATGTCTTTTCGACGAAATTGCCCTCGTTCTTACGCATAAGTCCCTGGTCAACAAAAACGCAGGTGAGCTGTTTGCCGACGGCACGAGAGAGAAGTCCCGCCGCGACCGAGGAATCGACACCGCCCGAAAGGCCGAGAATAACCTTTTTGTCTCCGATTTTTTCGCGAAGGCTCTTTACGGTATCGTCAATAAAGCTGTCCATCTTCCAGTCGCCGTGACAGCCGCAAACATTATACAGAAAATTGTGAAGAATTTTAAATCCGAACTGTGTGTGAGTTACCTCCGGATGAAACTGCACGCCGTATATTTTCTTTTCTTCGTTTTCATAAGCTGCTATCGGGCAGGCTTCCGTTTTTGCGGTTATTTCAAAACCTGACGGCATCACTTTAACTCTGTCCGTATGGCTCATCCAAACTACGCTCGTTTCATCAACGTCAGCAAAAATTTCAGACTGTTTTTTTGTAACCGTAAGGTCGATTTTGCCGTATTCGGACTGTTCCGCAGTCTCAACATTGCCGCCGACCATCCAAGAAATAAGCTGACAGCCGTAGCATATGCCGAGTACGGGTATTCCGAGCTCCAAAATCTCTTTTGTGTAGTGCGGCGAACTCATATCAAACACGGAGTTAGGTCCGCCGGTAAAAATAATACCTTTGTAATTGCCCTCTTTGATTTCGCTGAGCGGTGCGGTATACGGCAGTATTTCCGCATAGACATTGTTGTCACGTACACGCCGCGCAATCAGCTGATTATACTGACCGCCGAAATCGAGTACAAGTATTTTCTCCATAAATATCCTCTTAATTATCTGTAAATTATAGCTTCTCTCTCAGGTCCGTTAGATACCATATTTATCTTGTGACCGAGTTCCTTTTCGATAAACTCAACGTATTCCTGTGCCTCACGCGGAAGCTCCGAGAAATTGCGAATGCCCTTTATATTGCAATGCCAACCCTTTAATGTGGTAAATACCGGCTTTGCCTTTTTAAGAAGCGAGGTGTTCGGGAAATCCTTTGTGATGTCATCACCTATTTTATAAGCTGTGCAAACCTTGATTTCGTCAAGATACGAAAGACAGTCAAGAGCGGTCATGGCAATCTTTGTGGCGCCCTGGCACTCAACGCCGTAACGTGTCGCAACGCAATCAAACCAACCGACTCTTCTCGGTCTACCGGTGGTAGCACCGAATTCGCCTTTATCGCCGCCGTGAATTCTGAGAGCCTGTGCCTCGTCCTCATCAAGAATCTCCGAAACAAATTCACCTGCACCTACCGCTGAAGAATATGCCTTTGTTACGGCTACAACCTCACTTATGAGATACGGGGGAATTCCCGCGCCGACAGAACCGTAGCCTGCCAAAGTCGAGGACGACGTAACCATAGGATATATACCGAAATCGGGATCCTTAAGCGTGCCGAGCTGACCCTCGAGGAGGATGTTTTTGCCCTGCTTTAAGGCGTCGCGTATAAATGCGTGCGTATCGCAGATGTACGGAGTTATCTTTTTCTTGTATTCCATACAGGTGTTGTAAAGCTCGTCCTCGTCAAGCAGCGGTTTATGATAAACGTGCTCAAGAATGAGATTTTTGAGAGTCACTATGTTGTGAAGCTTTGCCTTTAACACTTCGTCGTCAAACAGCTCGTTGCACTGGATGCCTATTTTTGCGTACTTGTCGCTGAAGAACGGAGCGATACCGCTCTTTGTGGAGCCGAACGCGTTTTTGCCGAGTCTCTCCTCTTCATAGGTATCGAGAAGAATATGATACGGCATAAGTATCTGAGCACGGTCTGACACGAGAAGCTTCGGATTTACACCTGCCTTTTTCACGTCCTCAAGTTCCGAGCAGAACTTGTTTATATCAAGAGCGACGCCGTTTCCGATGACACAGGTAACATTGTCGTAGCAAACACCGCTGGGCATAAGATGCAATGCAAATCTGCCGTGTTCGTTTATAATGGTGTGCCCTGCATTTGCACCGCCCTGAAAACGAACAACTATGTCTGCTTCACTCGCAAACATATCCGTAATTTTACCTTTGCCCTCGTCGCCCCAGTTGGCGCCGACAATTGCTTTTACCATTAGAGTTTCCTCCTTAAAAATTACGTACCCGAATATAAAAAACGCTAAACGGGTAACTTATTAAACATACATTAGATATTATATATTACACAGTGCATTATGTCAACGAAAAGCGGAATTTTAAGTGTATTTTCGGGCACATATCAAGTCACACAAAAAGGAGCTGTAAGCACATTGCCACAGCTCCGCTTTCAGCATTGTTTTTTATTTTCTTTTGCGTTTTACCGTAATCGCAACAGCCGCCGCGGCAACGCACAAAACAGCAGCCGCCGAACCTATCGCAGCATACTTACCCGAGGTCTTAGGAATTTTTCCGGCCTTTACCGTTTTGCCCTCCGATGAGACGGTTTCATCGGTTGCCGCCGGCATCGGAGCTGCTTCGGATAAGTCAATCGAAGAGCTTACGGCCGACAAATCAATGTGCTGATTATTGGCGTCGGTTGAGAAATCGACATTTATCGGGAAGTCGGTTTTGCCGGTCGCTCCGTCGTTCACCTTAAAGGTTATGGCGGCAACCTCGCCGCCGAGCGGTGCGGTGTTTTTCCAAACGGCGTTTATTTTAACCTCGCCTGCCGTGTTTGAATTTGTGGCGCTGACATCTCCGCTCGAATACTCCGCCGAAACATACGTGAGCAATTTTGTATCGTATTTAAGTGTAAACGAAAGCGTCCCGAGTTCCGTATTTTGCGGAAGGTAAATTTTTACGGTGACGACCGAATCCTTTGCTTCAGCCGAAGAAGTGAGCTTAAACGGATCCGCCGCAAGCACGGGAAATGCGGCAACAAGTAAAATAACAGCCGCAATCAGTACGGAAAGCACTTTTTTATTTAACGCCTTTTTCATTACAGTATACTCCCTTTCGATTCTCGCTTGCCGAAGCAGGCGATAGCTTAACTCCATTGTTGAATTATACCATTTTATACGCGCTGTGTCAAATATTTTTAAGCAAAACGCGTATAAACGTACATACAAGAAGCCGTTTGAAAGGAAATTTCACGCTCGAACGAGCAGCCGCATTCTCAAAGCATTCAGGCGTTATCACCCGTGAAATTTTCAAGTACGGTGCCGACACAACTTTCCTCTTCGAGAGCAGCCGAATATTCGGGGCAGACATTTCCCCACTTCACGCTTGTGTTGCGAAGCGTAACGTTATCGGCAAAGCGAAGATAAAAACCGGCATTTTTATGCTTTTCGACCTCTTTATTAAGCCCCGGGCGCATATCGTAAAGACCGCAGTCCCACTTTGACGTTTTTGAGAGAGTTACGTCAACGTCCGAGAAAACTACGTTTTCAATTTTGTTTTCCGCCGTGCCGCATATCATAACTCCGTTTTCGCCGACGCAGGTTATGTTGCGGTAAGATATGTTTTTGATATGGCCTGCCCTTGTGTTTTCGTCGCGGTCAAACGCAGTTATTACTATCGGCTCGGCAGTCCCCCACCAATCGGGGCAAAAGCGGCGCGTACCTATTATAATGTCGGAATATTTTACATTTTCGACATTGCCGCCGTCGCGTATCTGAATTGAAAGACCGCGGTTGCTGCGCGAAATGACACAGTTTGAAACTATTATGTTTCTGAAATCGCCGACGCCCTCCGTGCCTATTTTTATCGCCGCCGAGGTTGAAATCAGCGTGCAGCCCGTTATCAGTATGTTTTCGCACGGTCCGTATTCGGAATTGCCTTTTGAAGTTTTAAGGCAGATGCAGTCGTCGGCGCACTCTACGTGGCAGTCGCAAATACGCACGTTGCTGCAGTGGTCGGGATCTATGCCGTCCGAATTTGCAACATCGAGATCGTTTAATATGTGAATTTTTGATATTAAAACATCGTCGCAGCCTGCCGGATGAAGCGTCCAAAACGGTGCATCGACCACAGTGAAATCCTCAAACACAATATGGTTGCAAGCCTCAAAATACATAACCGTGGGACGCGGATAAAAGTCGCCGGTGACATAGTATTTGTCTTTTCTCTTTACAAAGCTGTGACCGTTTGCGTCGATTTTTCCGCCTCCGGTTATTGCGGCATTGTCCGCCTTATACGCATATATAAAGGCAAACGACGGCTTACCCGTAACGGGATTGCCTATAAGGGTATTTGTCTCGTCGTTTATAAAATCGCAGGGACGAAAGTATCCGTTTATGTCTGAGGTTGCCTTTAAAACCGAGCCCTTTTGCAAATGCAACTCAACGTTTTTCTTCATTATTACCGAGCTTGAATAATACGTTTTTCCGCTCTCAAGCACAACCGTTCCGCCGCCGTTTTTTTCGGCCTCGTCAATAGCTGACTGTAAAGCGCGTGAATCGTCGTTTTTTCCGTCGCCGAGAGCGCCGTAGTTTTCCGGAAAGTAAAATTTCATTTTATCACCTTTAAAAATTCCGCACACGAGCTTTGCTGTCGTATGCGGAAAAATTTTTATTTTGCATATAAGGAAAGAGCCTTTTGCATAGTCTTATTGGCAACGGGAATTGCCACAGATGAGCCTCCGCCGCCGTTTTCGACAACAACCACTATCGCAAGCGGGAGATCCTCGCGCTGTGAATATCCGACAAACCAAGCGTGAGGCTTTGCACCGCCGGCTTCCGAGCTTACTTCCGCCGTTCCGGTCTTACCGCACATTTTAAGGTTGGGGAACTTACCGTCGCTGTAATAATTCTTGACATTTGAGCGAAGCATATCGTTCATCTTTGATGCGGTATCCGAGGAAATAAGCTGAGTTGCCGTGCCGGGCTTTGCTTCATAAATCGTTTTTCCGGTCTGCGAAGTTATTTTGCCGACAAGATATGGCGGCACTGAGGAGCCGCCGTTAGCCACCGCGCCTGCAATAGTTAACATCTGGCACGGATTTATGCGAGTGGTGTACTGACCTATACCTGCCCAGCCCACGTCGAGGTCCGACGCACCGGTCACGTTGAACGAACTTTTTGCGAGCCTTATATTGCCTACATACATCTGATTGCCGAGCCCCAGCTCCTTTGCCGTGGCCATAAGCTTATCGGGTCCGAGTTCTATCGCAATCTGCGCAAATGCGCTGTTACAGGACACATTGAGAGCCTTTTCGAAATTCACGGTTCCGTGAACCCCGAGGCACTTAACCGAGCTGCCGCCGACCTTGTATTCGCCCGTGCATTTGAATTTTTGCGAATCTATATCAGGCAAATTTTCAATGGCACAAATCGAGGTTATTATTTTAAATGTCGAGCCGGGAGTATAAACGCCGGAGAAAAACCTGTTTAAATAAACACCCTCGTAGGCACCTGTCTTATCGTTATTTATGCTTGAGACGGGCTTATTTGCAATATCATAAGACGGGCTTGATACAACGCATAAAAGCTGACCCGTTTTGTAATTATAAACGCCGACCGTACCCTTGTTGTTACCGAGGGCGCTGTATGCCGCCGCACAGAGCTGCGCATTTATTGTGAGATTTACGTCGTTTCCCTTACCGTATTTTTTCAGGTTATATATGCCGTCAACGAAATTATAACCGGTTATGACATCCTTATACGATGTCTGAACACCCGTCGCTATATAGCCCTCAGAGTCGCCTACCGTGTGCATGGTTGCGGTTCTTACGGTTTTGTCGCTGTTATAAACGCGCTTACCGTCCTTTGTTTCCGCAAGCACCGCTCCGGTTTCATCCTTAATGCTGCCCGCAACCGACAGCGTACCTGATGAATACAGGTGCCTGTTTGCCTTTTTCATAGCCCACGAATCGGCGTTCGTATAAAATGTGTAAAACAACACAATGAGCCCTGCTAAAAATGCTGCTATAAACACATAGAGCACCCAGGCTCTTTTTGACATGGTTTTCATTGTTTCACACTCCCTTTCGGCAGATTTAATTTAAGACTTTGCCACCGCTACCTTATCGTACCGTTTGTACGTCTTGACATCAATGGCCTTTATAAATGCCACAAGTCCCCAGCAGCACATCATACTCGAGCCGCCTCGGCTGATAAACGGCAGCGTAACGCCCGTCCACGGAAGAAGATCGGTAACACCGAACACGTGCAGAGCCGCTTGGAAAAGAAGAAGGCCCGACGCAGCGCACGCAGCAATAGAGTAAAAAGACGATCGAGCCGCCACAGCATAGCGTATACTGTAAACCACGAGGGCGACAAAGGTCAAAAGCACAGCAAATGCGACAATAATTCCGAATTCCTCACATACCATTCCGAACGCCAAGTCCTCTGTGGCTGCGTATACATATCTCAGCTTGCCGTTTCCTATTCCGAGTCCGAAAAGACCGCCGCTGACGGAATATATGAGAAGTCTCGCCTGCTGATAGCCGCGGTCGTTTGCATACTCCCAAACATGACGATATGTTTCAAAGCGTTTTGCGACATATGGCTTAAACGTAAGCACAAGACCGCCGCCGCCGAGAGCTGCCGCGCATACAAGAAATATGGTCTTTATATCTCCCGAGCGCAGGAATGCCATTATTAAGAATGTAAAGAAGAATATAAGTGCCGTACCGAAATCCTTCATAAGGAACAGACAGCCTATACAGGAAAGCGCAAACACAAGATATTTTGTAAGGCTTCTCGTTGATTGCAGGTATTCGAGCGTAGCCGCACCTACAAAGACAAAGCCTATCTTCACTATTTCCGACGGCTGTATTGAAACGCCGCCTATTCTTATCCAGTTGTATGCACCGTTTATATTGTGCGCCAAAAGCCTTGTGGCAACAAGTACGATAACGGAAGCTATCGCCACCGGCATACGCAGCTTTACGACTCTTTCTATATCGCTGAGCACCCAAAGCATAACTATAAATACCGCAATACCCATAATCACCGCCGCAAGCTGAACAAACGCTTTGTCGGGATACACGCTTGTGGTGAGTGTAAGGCCTATTCCGGTAAGAAAAAACGCTATAAGCTCTATTTCAAAGCTCTTGCGGTGTAAAAATCCGCCGAAAAATATAAAATACGCCCATTCGATAGCTATATATGCACCGAATACAATATATAATGTAGTCAGCGGTATGTCGGGACTGTTCATATTTATCTGAGCGGCGCAAACGAGCTGAAAAACAGTCATAATTATAAGCAGAATCAGCCAGTTTACAGGCTTTCTGTATTTTTTGGTTCTCGTCTTTTTTTGCTTTTTACGAGCATTTTCCTGAGCCAAAGATGCGTCCTCCGTTTCTTTGAATATGGCCTCTTCTCCGCTTTATTCGCGGAAGAGGAAGCTGTAATCGCCTATTGAAATAATGTCGCCGTCATACAGCGGGAATGCGCCGAAAACCTCTTCGCCGTTTAAAAGCGTACCGTTTTTGGAGTTGAGGTCCGCAACATACCAGCCGTCCTTTGCGGGATAGACCTCGGCGTGCTCGCCCGAGACGCTTTGCATCGGCAGGCATATATTACAGGTTCTGTCACGCCCTATAAGGCACGTGCCGTTTAAATAGAACGCGCTGTTGTCGGCAAGATTTACAAGCCTTGTGGCGTTTGTGAAGTCAACCTTTTTACCGTCCTCAGTCTCCTCACTCTCAACGCCGTAGCCGTTTGAGGTGAACTTCATAACCGCGTTTCCGAACGAGACGGTGTCGCCGTCGATTATCTTGGCTGATTTTTTTATCTGCTCGCCGTTTACGTAAACTCCTGTCTTCGACTCGGTATCAAAGACATACCAGCCGTCTTTTCTGAGAGCCAGAACGGCGTGAAAACGCGATACCGTGCCGTACTTTCTGAGCGATATATCGCACGAGCGCGAACGGCCTATCGAGGTTTCCCAATTTCGTATCTCGATTTCGCTGTCGTCGGCAAGATTTATCAGCGTTGCCATAATCTCGCGGCGCGGTCTGAGCCTGAAAAGGGAAAAAATGCACCGGAGAAGTATTATAAGCGCAAGAAAAGCCAAAGCATATCGCGACAGGAATTCAAACTGAGTTAAAAATTGCTCCAATCGGCACACTCCCTTCAAATACATAATATATGTTAAGAATACATTTAAAACGCCGAAAAGTCAATAAAAATACTTTTGTTTTCCGGTTAGCATTATTTTCGCTCCTGCAAGTTTTTTCGTCTTTCTTGACAACGGCGCGCACGGATATTATACTTATTAAAATGCTAAAAATGGGGTGGTAGCTTTGAAAATGACCAAATCTCTCTACGGCAAAACCGCCGACGGAAAAGAAGTCTTTTCATTCACAATAAAAAACGAAAGCGGAGCCGAAATCGAACTGCTGAATTACGGCGCTACGCTCAATAAAATATCGGTTCCCGACAGAAACGGAGACTTTGCCGATGTGCTTGTCGGCTTTGACACTATGGAGGGTCAGCTGAGCTGTACGGATTCGCAGGGTCGCACCGTCGGAAGAGTCGCAAACCGAATTTCCGGAAACGGTATTACCATAGACGGCAAAAATTACCCGATAACAAAAAACATCGACGGTAAATTCACCCTTCACGGTAATCACGAATACGAAAACGCCGTTTGGAATTATGAAATACTCGGCGACGACAGCGTTAAATTCTCATATTTCAGCGCCGACGGCAACGAGGGCTTCCCGTCAAACCTTCAAAATGAAGTCACATTCACGTTTACCGACAAAAACGAGGTCAAAATACACTATGACTGCAGACCCGACGGCAAGACTCCGATAAACGTCACAAACCACTCATACTTTAACCTCGGCGGATACGCTTCCGGCAACATCCTCTCTCACGAAATGCAGATTTTTGCAAAATACTTTACGCCGATGAACGAAGACAGCATTCCGACAGGCGAAATCAGAAGCGTTGAAAACACACCGTTTGACTTCAGAATACCGAAAAAGATAGGCAGAGACGTATCGTCTCCCGACGAGCAGCTTATAATAGGCAGGGGCTACGACCACAACTTCTGCCTCGAAAATTACACGGGTGCTCTGCGCGAATTCGCAATGGTTTACGACCCAGAAAGCGGCAGGAAAATGACGTGCTATACCGACCTTCCCGGAGTCCAGTTTTACATAGGCAACTATATGGACGGCTCGCAAATCGGTAAAGGCAAGCTGCCCCTCACTCACCGCTCCGGTTTCTGCCTTGAAACGCAGTACTACCCGAACGCTTTAAACAACCCCGATTTCATACAAAATCTGTTTGACGAAAACCATCCGTTCGTATCTGACACGGTGTATCGTTTTTCAGCCGAATAAGCCGCAAAGGAAAGGAAAACAAAAATGGCAGAAGGAAATAATACAAACGGTCTTGAGAGAATATTCCTCTCGGCTCTCGTATATAACCGCACGGGCGTGCTTTTGCGCGTCGCAAGTCTTTTTGCGAGACGCGGCTACAACGTAATAAGCCTTACCGTAGCCGAAACGGAAAATCCCGTATATTCAAGAATAACAATAGTATCCGACGTTGAGCCGCACAAATTTTTGCAGGTTGAGCGTCAGCTCTCAAAGCTTGAGGACGTAATAAAGGTGGTAAAGCTCAATGAATCGCGCCTTGTATCCTCCGAACTCTTGCTTATAAAGGTTCACGCCACAAACAGCCAGCGCACAGCCGTGCTTAAAACAATCAACGGCTTCGGCGCAAAGGTAAAGGATATAGGCCACACAACAATAACTGCCGAGCTTACGGGTCTGCCGTCGCTTATCGACAAATTCATAGGCAAAATGACAAAGCACGGAATAATCGAGCTTTCACGCTCCGGTCTTACCGCGCTTGAGAGCGGCGATACAAACATAAAAGGAATCGAGGAATAACAGAATGTCAATGACAATGACCCAAAAAATACTCGCGGCGCACGCCGGCCTTCAGTCGGTTACGGCAGGTCAGCTCATAGAGGCAAAGCTCGACCTTGTGCTCGGCAACGACGTAACCTCGCCCGTTGCCATAAACGAGATGGCAAAAAAGGGCTTTAAGGACGTATTTTCAACGGACAAAATAGCACTTGTTATGGACCATTTTACCCCCAACAAGGATATTAAATCCGCCGAAAATGTCAAACAGGTTCGTCTTTTCGCAAAGGAAAAGGGAATCAAAAATTTCTTTGACGTGGGGAAAATGGGTATAGAGCACGCGCTTCTTCCCGAGAGCGGCCTCGTTATTTCCGGCGATGCCGTTATAGGCGCCGACTCACACACCTGCACATACGGCGCACTCGGCGCGTTCTCTACGGGTGTGGGCTCAACCGATATGGCTGCCGGTATGATCTCCGGCAAGGCTTGGTTTAAGGTTCCGTCCGCAATTAAGGTTGTACTAAAAGGCACCTTGCCCGAATTTGTCAGCGGCAAGGACGTAATACTTCACCTTATCGGTAAAATAGGCGTTGACGGAGCAAGATACCGTTCGCTTGAATTCACGGGCGACGGTGTAGGCGCACTCTCAATGGACGACCGCTTCTGCATAGCGAATATGGCAATAGAATGCGGCGCCAAAAACGGAATTTTCCCGGTAGACGACAAGACGCTCGAATACATAAGCGGCAGGACCGACAGACAGCCCCGTATATTCGAGGCAGACGAGGACGCCGAGTATGACGAGACAATAGAGATAGACTTAAATAATCTGAAACCCACGGTTGCTTTTCCGCATCTTCCCGAAAACACTCACACCGTTGACGAAATTGAAAAAATCGACATAGATCAGGTAGTTATAGGCTCCTGCACAAACGGAAGAATAGAGGATATGCGCGCTGCCGCCTCCGTCTTAAAGGGCAGAAATGTAAAGGAAGGCGTTCGCGTTATAGTAATTCCGGCAACACAAAAGGTTTATCTGCAGTGCATTAAAGAGGGCCTTACCGAAATATTTGTAGAAGCGGGCGCGGTTGTATCAACCCCGACCTGCGGACCGTGTCTCGGCGGTCATATGGGCATACTCGCAAAGGGTGAAAGAGCCGTTTCCACCACAAACCGCAACTTCGTAGGCCGAATGGGACACCCGGAGAGCGAGGTTTATCTCGCAAGCCCCTTCGTAGCGGCGGCAAGTGCCGTTACGGGCTATATATGCTCACCCTCGCAGCTCAGGTAAGAAAGGAACGATTTATATGAAGATACAGGGCAAAGTTCATAAATACGGCGACCATGTGGATACGGACGTCATAATTCCGGCAAGATACCTCAACTCCTCCGACCCGAAAGACCTTGCGGCTCATTGTATGGAGGATATAGACAAGGAATTTGTAAATAACGTGAAAGAGGGCGACATAATAGTTGCCGGCGTAAACTTCGGCTGCGGCTCCTCAAGAGAGCATGCTCCGCTTGCCATAAAGGCGGCGGGCGTTTCTTGCGTAATCGCCAAAAAC
>OOCQ01001453.1_pt1 | contig 14334 bp, 16 predicted proteins | sample 1671121 | NCBI WGS metagenome assembly OOCQ01 (sample SAMN06348124, study PRJEB24527) | human gut metagenome | biome: human gut; feature: ankylosing spondylitis patient; material: feces | host: Homo sapiens | place: China | collected 2015-10 | reverse complement strand
GCTACCTTTTTGACCTCTGTGTCATCTTATGAGGGCGGTTGCGGATTTGAGGATATTGTAAACATGATGCTTTTATGTTTTTATTACACGAAAGCATCCCACCATTTTCGCACTGTCGGCCTAGTCAAGCCTGTCTCTCTAGAACACAGAGACTTATTCGTACTGCCAGCATTCTCTTCTCTCCACCTTTTCACTATCTGAGCACAACGGCTATCTTCTGGAGATACAACGGAACCTTTCTTGCGACCGTTTCCCTCTCGCCAATTCTCATGGTCTAAGTCACGAGAGAAACGAGCACGTTTCAAATGATCAGCCTGCTTTCTTCCCTTTCCTTTTTCATTTCTGCGGTTTCTTTCGATGTGAATTAAAGTGGTCTTCTCGATTGCATCAATAGGCCACGTGTTGTAATTCTCGTCATAAGCTCTCATTGCATCATCAACATCTTCTGTCGTGAAGTGATTATCTTCAACCTCTGTAAGCGCATCAAACTTGTCAACCAAGGAAAGTGCATCCGCATAGACTTCATCCCTAGGAACATCACATTTCACACCATAAACAACTAAAGTCATAATACACCAATAGCGATGATGCAGCATCACCTCATCTTTAGATTCACGAAGTCTCCTCAACCACCAATCATATACGCTCCGTTTAACGTGCCATTTTTTGCCCACATGTCGCTTTTTCAACACTTTCGAAGTGTACCATTCCGGCCACCGTTCCTTTGCCTCAGAAAGCACCACTCCTGAAGGATTGTAAACAGGACCATCTGTTAACTGTTTCAGTTCTTCCTTTGTAAGTCTCTTTGATTCTACAACATAATCATTTAACTCAACGATGGAATAGAGCGCAGCCGTAGAGCTGTGGAATGCCCGAATCTTACGTCCAAACTTTGTTGTAGTACCAGGCAATCTAAATGACTGCAGTACTCCCTGGTACTGTTTGTTTCGATCATCAGAAGTAAGGTCATTCCAGATTTTATCTGTCAAGCCCTTCTTAAGCTTGTTAAGAACTTCATGATTTCTCATATAAAGAGGACAAGGCTCCTTCAACAAGAAATATAAGTGCAGACCATGGCCAGAACTAACCAATAGATTTGGTTTCGGGATCAAATCCAGCTCTATACAACGCATCAAACCGTTTATCTGCTTAATTCCCACACCATCCAAATCGAAAGCCATAGCGTACAAATATCGGGCGTTTCTAGCCGTGTTATTGCGCCCCACATAAGTAACTGGAGAGAGAATTGCTAAATCATTCTTTCCGAGCTGCAGGCTCTCTATATAATCAAGAGAATCACCACCATCATTTTTCAGCAAGATACGGTGTTTGTTAGCTTTACCTTGTTTAATGAAGACTATAGGGTTGTATCTCCAGCATAGATAACCAGAGTAATCTATCTTCTCTACCTTCTTTCGTTTCTGAGCAAGCCACAAAATGTATTCTGGGCTTCTTTCGTCTTCGAAAGGCTTTACTTCATTCTCTAGTTTCGTGTCTCTCTCAAATACGTACTCAATGAACTCTGATTGAGTAATCTCAACCAGGTCTAATTTATCAAGTTGGGGAGCATTAATGATATATTCATTCTTCTCCTTAAATTCTTCCTCTACTTCTTCTTCTGTCTTAACCCTCTTAGGGGTTGTGCACACTCCTATTTCTCCCTTTGCCAACCAGCCCAGGAAGTCATTCAAGTTTATTGTTCCATCCTTAACCCTATCAGGATTGAGCTTTATATATTCTAGGAGCCAAACAGAATCCAACTTCTTTCCATCGAAGGTGAGAAATTCTAACTTGCCGTTATCATCGGATTTCAAAGCTTCCACCACTTCTTCTAGAGTTTCAAGAGGTCTTTCCTCTCCTTCTTCTAATTCTTTCATACTTATTCGTTTTAAATTTTCCCTTCGGGTTGCGCTCACTTCGTTCACGCACCTTACGGGGGGCATATATTATCAATATATTTATTTTTTCCACTTTCGGTGCAAAAATACAGATTATTTCTGGAAACACCAAGCTTTTTCTTCTTTATTTTTAAATTGATGTACACAATTTAATATAATTAACTATATAAATTTGTGTACACAATTTAATGTTAGTATCTTTGTACCGCAAACAAAACGTTTTGATTATGAAAAAGTCTAAGGCATCTCTCCCAGGTTCTCATAGTTCTTCTGCATTGAACGAAGAACAGAGAAAAGTATTTGCTTCCTTCGTATCAGGAGCAAACCTATATATTACCGGAAAAGGCGGTTCAGGAAAGTCTTTCCTAACCAGACACATTATAGACTACTGTCATCAAAAGGGACGAAAAGCCCTAATCTGCGCACCTACAGGCATCGCTGCGCTCAATATTGGTGGTGCAACAATACATCGTACGTTTGGTGCTCCTGCGTCAATTATCGAACCAGGAGAACGGTGTAGAAAAAAGAATCTGTTAGAAATCATCGATGCTGCAGAAGTAATCATCATTGATGAAATCTCAATGTGCAGGGTAGATTTGTTTGAATACGTTGCAAACACTCTTCTCCACATGAAGAACAGGAAGCAGCTTGTTTTGGTGGGTGACTTTTATCAGCTTCCACCGGTATTAACACCAAAAGACACGAAAGCCTTCAGTGTCTTTTATGACAACAGACTATATGCGTTTGAGTCTAACTTGTGGCAAAAGCTTCAGCTGCAAACGATGGAATTACAGAGTTCCATGAGGCAGAAAGACAAAGTCTTCGTCAAAACCCTAGACAACATCAGGGAAGGAATACCCGACTTCTCCGTTTTCAAGAATAGCAGTCCAGATCCGATGGCACTAACCATCTGTGGAACGAATGACGAAGCAGACAAAATCAATAAAGAAAACCTCAACTGGCTGAAGAAGCAAGGTGCAAAGATCAGCAAGATAGAGGCAAAAGTTACAGGAACGGTAGATTCTTCAGAGAAGCCGACAGACGAGATTCTAACGCTTTGTCCTGGAGCCAGGGTTGTCATGCTTAACAACGACAAAGACAACACCTGGGTGAATGGCTCTTTCGGAACCATTATAGGCATTAAAGATAATGAACTGAAAATTAGAATAGAAGACAACGGATCAGAAATCTCTGTAGAACGTTACAAGTGGACTTATCTCGAATACGATGTTGAGTCCACGGAAGATGGCAAAAAGAAACTTGTAACAAAAGAAAGAGGACTGTTTGAGCAATTTCCTGTTCGGTTGGCCTGGGCTATTACCATCCATAAAAGCCAAGGTCAAACCTACGAGCATGTAAATGTCAGTGCAGAAAGCATATTTGCAGAAGGACAGTTATACGTAGCACTAAGTCGTTGCAAGACCATCGAAGGCATGCACATTAGCGGTAAATTGACCGATAGCAAAGTCATAGCTTCGGAAGCCGTAAAGCACTTTATGAAATCCGGAAATTACCAACCACGCTTGACTGGCCAGATGCTTCCATTTACAGAAGAGGAACCGCCAACACCATCAGACCAGAGCTACCAGAATGGCTATGATGATGGTTACAAGGACGGAACCGAGGATACAGAAGCGAAGTACAAAGAGAAAATCGCCAGTGATCCTGGTGTTAAAATTCTCTCAGACTACACTAGAAGGCAAAAAGAACTCGCCATGATTGAGGATCCTGAGATTCGCAATCCAAAAGGTGCCGGAAGGAAGCCGAAAGAACCAGGCAAGAAACAAGAAAGCAAGGCTATACGTGTTCCTCTTTCTATTTTCGAAGCTGTTAAAACGTTAAGTGATCTTGTCAAAGAAGACGCCTCTTACGCAGAACGCTTCGAGAAGTTTATCGAATCGTGTACACAAATTTAAATAATAAGAAATATGCAGCCATTAATTAAAGAAAAAGAGCTCAAAGCTCTATTTTGTGAGCATGTAGGTTGTGCTCCGTGTCATATTGAAAGAGCAGAAGACGAGATAAAAATCTATACGCTTCTCTCAACTATAGACGGAGAATAGCTAAACAAATTCCTGAAGGAGTTGGAGAAATGCGCCCCCAATGCAAAAGAGTTAGCAAAACCGCTGACATGGTGCATACAGCGTTCCGAGCGTTTCCCTGGAGACTTAACCGCCTCTGAGTATCAGACCTTTTATGGAAAAACAGGACCAGGAGTTTTGACTATTAGGTTGTATACGGAACTCCGCTTCCTTTTTAACCTGACACAGACGTTGCTTTAATATTATATTTATGCTTTTGTTACAAAGCATAATGTTTACACTGCAAAGATACACTTAACGATAATAACACGCAAAAATATTACGTGTTATTATCGTTAAGTGTATCTCATAGACTTTTATTCATCTACCACTTTTAGCAAGGCTATGAATTTTCTGCTTCTTTACGTACTTTGGCAAATTCTTCTTGAACTTGTTTCTCCATTTCCTTTTTTCTCTGAACCATATCACGAAGTACAGCTATTGCTTCTTCACGATTTTTAATTTTTAATGCCATATTATCATTGTTTACTGAATGAAATATCATTAAATCATGATATTTGTCTACACCAAGCCAGCATGTTACTTTCTTACGTTCTTCTTGATGATTGTAAGCAACGCTTCTCGGTTGTGACGATCAAGGTTACATGCCCAACTGAGGAAGCCGTGAACACCTTCCTTTTTCGCTTCCTTCAACTTATCCAAAACATGTTCTTTCGGTTCAAACTCGGCTTTGCTATAATCATAACAATCCCACATAAAAATCCAATCCAGCACCTTGTCAAAAAGCTGCTCTTCTGTTAATTTTAATTCGCTCATAACTATTTAATTTTTAATATTAATAACTGCCTACAAAGGTACGAAAAATATTCGAGATAACCGAAATAAAAGTGCTAATAAAGCATAAAAACATATTGTTTACATTATTACACACTAAGTAAGCATAAAAGCCACGTTTTCAGATACTTGTGTTTTTACAAACATAACAGATTATATCAATAAAGCTCACCATAGCGCAAATAAAAAGGGGTAGAGAATCATCCCTACCCCACCTCTTGTTTTGACGATTTTTCAAGAATCATAACGAACATAGAATAAGTTCTGTGAACGCCAGCGTTTACTGCTTGCAAATATAGACATAATATCTGAAATTACCAAACTATTCATCATATTTTTTAAAAGCCTCGTTCATGCGCTGCTCCAGGTCTCGCAAGCCAGGAACCTCGACCATTGTCAGCAGATGGCGAGTTTGGTTGCGTACATACGCCACGCATTTATGAAGCAAAATTGCTTGCTTGGCCAGCTTATCGTTCTTACGCCTAACAGCCTCTAGCTGCATCGCCTTATCCTTCAAAGAAGGCATCTTTTTGAGTTCCTTCTTTGCTTTCTTCAGCTCCGCTCCTTGCTTTTCCAGGGCTGCAGAAAGTTCTTCCACTTCCTTGCGAAGCTCCATGTTCTCTTCAACCTTGCGGTCGTAGTCCTTAACTATGAACATCATCTGATGCTCAAAAGGTATATCGTCATTCATTCTTTGCATAACTTTATTTATCCTCTCTTTCAATCATCATTACCAGGAATACGTCTCCACAGCCATTTTGCACCCTTCCATGCGAACTTTAAAGCATACCACAGAAAGTTTGCTACAAAGGCAGAAGCGACTAATACTGCAATCCAAACAGGAGCCTTGCCTGGAGCAACCGATCTGGAGAATCCGAGCACAGCAGCCGAAAGAAACAGTAAATAGCCAGTAATCATATAATAAAACTGACCTTCTGTCAAGAACTTGCCTTTTACCTTCTCTTCGATCTTCTTAAGTTCCTCCTTTCTAACCTTTATCTCTTGATCATATTTGGCGAGATCAGCACTAAAACTTTCTTTAAAAGCGTTCAACTTTTCATCAACACCGCTCATTGCTAATCTAACACTGTCATTGATTACAACATTTGCTTGTCCTGAGCATTTTTTTATACCTTCACGAAAAGCAGCTTCTGCAGCAGCCTCCAGTCTCCCTCTTGTTGTTGTGTAAGAATCTTCCGACACTGTTAACTCAACATTAGTTAGCTGTCTCTTAATAGCTTCTGTTATTGACTTCAACTCATAACCAATCTTACGAATATGAGGCACAGTTTCAAGAAGATCTTTTGTTATTTTTTGAGTACTAGCTGATTCTTCTTTCAAGTTTGAATTTGCTAATTCAAGTCTTTCCTGAAGCTTTTCTACTTGAGAAATAACACTTTCTATTTGAGAAAGTTTATCCATATTCTCTTGCACCTTACTGTCTTCATAACTAGACAGATGAACTCCTTCTTGCTGTTCAGAAGACAAAGGGATAGGCGAAGAGGCTAAAGGAGTCTCGTCCATTTCATCCCAATCATTGTTATCTATATATATATCTGCCATAACTGTTTGATTATTTTTTGTTTATACTTATTATATATTAATTCATTATATTTTTATTCTTTCAAACAAGCGTTGGTATATCAAAAGCTTATACTTTGACTCATAACATACCAACGCTTGTTTCTCATTTTTAACGTCCTCTTTTCCAACTTACTTTTCTTCTTAAATGACCAGTACACTTGTCGATAGCTTTCTTCGCTGCCAATTCTGCCATTTTTTCAAAGTCACTTTTGGTCATACCATCCCAGCGAAGATCATTGCTGGACCCTCCTCCACCACCTCCAGAAACAGTTCGCACATTGGCAGCTGTACAGAATTCTAAGACCGCTACAGCCATCATCTGAGCTTTTCCTGGAATATTCTCATCTTCATTTACGTAATCTGAGCAATCGAGAGGTTCTATTAGTCTATCGATGATTTTGAAGGCATCATCCGGTATGCGTACATCTCGGATTATTTCATCATCCCAGTTTTCCTTAGCCTCATAAGTTGAGCATTTCCACTGAGGAAGACGAACAACGTGTTCTTGCTGTTTTTTAGGAGTCTGAATAGACAGATTTTCAGAATTATTTAACACGCAACTTTCTTGCATATTATATAGATCATCAGCATATCTACCAGATATAGACTCTGTCTCCTTGATTTTTTCTTTCTCTGCTGCCATTTTCTTTTCTTTTTCAAGAAGAGCATGCTGTATCTTCCAGGTTCCCGGAAGTTTTGACACCATCAGATCACGCCCAAAGCCCAACTTTGACGATTGATACATGACTACACTAGAGTTCTCTCCATTTTTCTTGTAGAGTTGTTCTCCAACCGAATAACCTCTATAGATGCCTTTTGAATCTTGTTTGGTTTCAACAATCCACCCTTTCAAACGCATCTGTTTAAAGTATTCATCAAAATCAAAACTGCCCATCTTTCGGAGAACCTCTATAGCATCATCATGAATAGCCTTTTTACGCTTCGATTCGCCTCCACGACCAATACTCTCTGCCGTTCTCCATCCACGCTCCACAGCTAAACTATTAGCTGCTATCATTCCCCTCTCTCGAACCCTGTTTGCATCCTGCAGTTCATCATTCATAGTGATACGGTTCACTATAAGATGAATATGCCAGTTGTCAGTGTCTCTATGTATAGCAGCAACATATTGCGCATTAGCTATGTCTGTATGCTTTCCAACAACCTTTCCACTCTTATTCTTATAATCTGTCGAGTCCAGATGCCGTATCGTATCATCCAGAAGTTTCAACCAATCGTTTGGTCTCCATCCCCTACACTCATCTGCAGAAGGACAGATTTCTATGCGAAAGAAGCCATCTTTTATATGATGTTTTGACTTCATTCGCTGTAGGTTCATTGCTGTCCAAACATCATGAGCGTTTGGCTTTCCTGTTATGTAGTCCACAAAAGGAATACCGTTTGACGCAAGGATGAAAGGTTCCTTGTTAGGATGCTTCACCTCCTCCCCTTCCGCTTTTTGCTTCGCTTCCTTTCGGTTCTTTTCCATCGCATACCTGATGGCATTGGAACCATGTGAACTGCCGATAGTAGTTACTTTGATAATCATATCTGCTTACCTCTTGTTAATTTGTTGATTTCATTGACTGCCATATTTATCAGTTTGCGATACCTATAAAGTTCCTCGCTTGTTCCTAAGAACCTGATACGCTCTTCTGTTGACATCGACTTGAAAAAAGAGTGTTCTAACGCTGATTTGAAATGTACAAGATCAGAACTAAAACGTGAAATATTTTCTAACATGTTTCGTTCTTTCTCAGAGAAAGCTGCAACAGGTTTCTTTCCCTCTAAATGCTGACGGCAATATTCAGAAATAGACATCTTGCATTTTTCTGCTTCTCTCTCCAGTTGTTCATATAAAGCTGGAGTGACACGGATATCTATATGCTTACTCGCCACCAATTTTCGTCTCACTATCAAGCCACCGGAAGCCTTCGTAAGAAGGTCTAAGCGGAACCTATGAGCTTTCCGCTGCTGAAACTTCTTATAGTCCTCTTCCGAGATTTCATAGCTTTGCCTCTGCAAACAAGTTGCTCCACGCTCTAATATATTAGCATGTAAATAGAACCTTTCAGGACCTCCCGAAATCGTCATATCTAAGACTTGAATAGCCTCGAAGGAATACTTCTTCGATTCATCAGAAACGCTGTTGATACGTTTGTAGAAGAAGCACTTTCCTGGTTCCACGGCTTCAATAAGAGCAGATCCATTGACCTTATATCTTGTTTCTTTCTGTTCCATATTTTTTATGCTTTAGATGGGCAAAATGCGAGCTTGCGAGTATCAAGTATTTTCGGAAAGTCATTTGAGCGTAGCTTAAAAATGACGGACGAAAGTTATACTTGCAATATAATATATAATACCGCTCTAGTAAAACTCACAACAAAGATAGTAAAATACTCTGTATCAGCAAAGAAACATGCAGGAATAAAGTTTATATTTAATGATAATTAAAGCTAGCAACACTTGTTTTAACTTTCGTCAAGATTACGCTTGATATTGCAGCACGAACATAAACAGAAAGAGGAAGTGAAGAAGGCATAGCGGTACGAAGCGGGAAGCAACAAAAGAAGAAAAATGCAACTATATGCAAAAAACTATATCAGAAAATTACCTATATCAAAAAATCTTTGTACCTTTGCATTATCTGATACAATTAGCATTATCAGAAAATTCAAAAGATTAATTGATAAAGTACATAATATGATAGCAGTGATATACGCAAGAGTGTCTTCAACGTCTGGGAGGCAAGATACAGAAAGACAGGTCAACGAACTGTCAGCTTACGCAAGGAACCACAACATCGAGATTGCAAAAACCTTCGAAGATTACATAAGCGGTGCTACACCAAACATACAGCGTTGGGTACTCCAGAACTGCCTAAAATATTGCACCGAGGAGAACGCTAATGTTTCTTGTGTTCTTATGTCTGAGGTTTCTCGACTTGGACGTGACACATGGGAAATGATTGAACTTGTTAAATTCTTTCACGACCATCATTTGAACGTGTACTTTATGAGAGAAAACCTTTTCATGTATAATCAGGATGGTACAGATAACCCTCTCTTCTCGATGCTCTTTGCTATGTTCAGCAAGTTTGCAGAGAATGAGAGAAGTGCAATAAAAGAACGCCTCCAGAGCGGTTATCAGAACTTCCGAGCGAAGGGAGGCAAAGTTGGTCGAAAGAAGGGCAGTACAAAAACTATCGATCAATTGGAACAGGAATATAAGAATGTTCTGAAAGAATTGAGAAGAGGAACTAGCATAGCTAGAACTGCAAAGCTTTGCGATGTATCAACTGCAACAGTAGCCAGATTAAAGAAAAAATTAATATAAAATTATAAAGACATGAGCAAAATTCAAAAATATACTATTAATGTAATTCCTAATTTCTACTGGTGTCACATAACACCAGATGGATTTTCTTCATTGCTATTTCCTGAGCATAAAATTGAATTCTATTTTAATGGTAAGATGACAGCATCATATACTGTTAAGAAAGAAAGCATACCTGATGTTCTCCCAACTTACTGTTATATAACAGAGATGCTCAACAAAGGTTCTTTTAGCCTTTCAAAGGAGAGTTTAGACAAATTATGCTCACCTGAATTTAGAGAAGTTTTAGATTATGTAAAAGAAATGAGATTAACTCATTATTATCTAGGATATATAGAATTAACACCATCTATATATTATTATAGGTATAATAAATTTCATGGAGAATATGCTATTGCAGGAAGGTTATATAATATAAAAAAAATTTGTTGTTCTCATGCCTTTTATACTACACCAAGAAGTATTTATATTGATAAAAACAATACACAAACAGAGGTATTTCCAAATTGGATCCACAATTGGAATTATTACCTTTTTTACTTTCTTTGTATGTATTTCTATTATATAATATCAAAGAAAGGTCATATGAATCGTGGTATTATACAATTTGACGATGTATACAATCCTTATGAAATAATAAATTTTTGTATAGAAAACAACTTTTTCAAATTGAATGTATAATTAAAAAAGTATAATAATCACGCTTATATTTGGATTGAAAGAAAAAACTTGCTATCTTTGTAAATGTAAACATTATGCTTTGTAACAAAAGCATAAATAAAGTATTATTATTCAATTAAATATCAGATAGTTATGGTAAGAACAATCGCTTTTTGCAATCACAAAGGTGGAGTAGGCAAGACAACTTCTACTGCATCTATAGGTGTAGCAATGGCACGTCAAGGCAAGAAGGTTTTGCTTGTAGACCTCGATGGTCAAGCAAACCTCACTGGCATTTTTGTTAGTGCTGATCAGGTAGAAAAGAGCATTTATAATGCCCTTGTTGAGAAAGAAGCTTTACCTATTATAGGTATAGAGAATAACCTAGACTTGGTTCCTTCCGATCTTAACATGAGCGCAGCAGAAGTAAAAATGTCTGGTCTCTTCAACAGAGAAATGCGTTTGACCCACATCCTTGCAAAAGTGAAAGACAACTATGATTATATTCTCATAGACTGCCCTCCATCGCTTGGCGTTGTCACAATTAACGCATTCTTTGCTGCCGATGATATATACGTTCCTATCAGTCCAGAAATTCTTCCTTTGAAGGGAATGCTGATGATAGAAAACGTTCTCGAAGATCTCAGGGAAGCAAAGCCTGAGTTAGCAATAACAGGCGTATTTATCACTCGCTTCGACTCTCGTAAGAACATAAACAAAGCTGTAGAAGAAGAAGTACGCAAGCAATATGCTAATGTAATATTCAATACACATATCAGAGACAACGTAAGTCTATCAGAGTGTCCAGGAGCCAACTGCTCGATATTTGATTATGATACAAAATCAAAGGGAGCACAAGACTATCTGAATCTTACAAGAGAAATTCTTGAAAGAAATAAGTAAACAAAACGTATTGTAAACATTATTACTTTATTATTTAATTAATAATCAAATAGTTAACATTATGGCAAACAAGAATAAAGCAAACGCATTGGTTAGCAATTTAGGTATTGGAAAACCAAAAGTACAGGTAGAATCCACCCCAGAAGCTTCTGAAACCGTAAAGGAACCTAGACCATCTGTAGAGGCTGGCTGCAAGGCTGGTGATACTCGTACAACAATCATCATCAACAAGGAATTGCTTCAGAAGATCAAGTTCATAGCCCTGGCAGAAAAAAAGACCATCAAGGACAAAGCAACTGAGGCTTTTACAACTATGGTAGAAGAGTGGGAGAAAGAAAACGGACCAATTCCACAATATTAACAATATAGTAAATGAAATTAAGATTAGCAAGAAAGATTTTATCTAGAAACAATTCCAATAAAGCAAATTATTGGAATGGCTATACACGTAGCTCTATAGAAAGTTTTATCTTCTTTTCAAAAAACGAGCGTGTCAAGAAAGCCTTAAGGACTGCTTGTAAGTTTTCAACTCCACCAGCTCCACTTCCAAGGCCAACAAACGACAAATAAACATATTGTAAACAACACATAAATATGACAAAAACAACGTCAAAAGACAATAAGCCCTTTTCCCTGTTCGATTTCTGCAAGAAACGAGCGGATAAAGTGCAGATATACGGAAAGGAAACACTTGACGAAGATGGAAATGTAATACCTTTCATCGATCAGGCATCCCTTATCACGCACTATCTCCAGCTTCGCAAGCACAATATAGCAATGCCGTATAAAGAACAGGCGGAAGGAATTTTAGATCTTTGGTACAACTTCATAAAGGAGAAGAACCACAGCTGCCATGCATTTGCAGAAGAATCAACCCCTGCAGCCATGCAAGCCTATCTCTTCCCAGACCTGTTTAATGCTCCGTTTCAAGCGCAACAGCTTCCTAAGTTTAAATTCATCGACCTCTTTGCTGGCATTGGCGGCTTTAGAATGGCGATGCAGAACCTAGGAGGAGAATGTGTATTCTCCTCAGAAATAGACGAACAGGCTAAGAAAACATACTACGCCAATTATGGTGATGTTCCCTTTGGGGATATTACAAAGGAAAGTACAAAGAACAAAATTCCTGAAGGCTTTGACGTTCTCTGTGCAGGTTTTCCATGTCAGGCTTTTTCGCTTGCAGGAAAACGTCTAGGTTTTGCTGACGAGACAAGAGGAACCCTTTTCTTTGATGTGGCTGAAATTCTAAGAAGATACCAACCAAAGGCTTTTTTCCTGGAAAATGTAAAGGGACTTGTTAGCCATGACAAGGGTCGCACCTTCAAGACCATCCTGAAGACTTTGGATGAGGTAGGTTATATAGTACCAGACCCAGAGATTGTGAACGCCATGTATTTCGGTGTTCCACAACACCGAGAGAGAATCTATATTGTAGGTTTTCGCAAGGATTTGGGTATCAGCAAGGAAGAGTTTACCTACCCAGAACAGAAAGAAGTTGCAAAAAAATGGATTGATGTAAGAGAGGAAAATCCTGTTCCTGCCAAGTATTATCTATCCACGACCTACATCGATACCCTTATCCGACACAAAGCTCGCCATGAGGCGAAAGGACATGGTTTCGGATACGACATCATTCCAGACGATGGTATAGCCCATGCCATTGTTGTAGGTGGCATGGGAAGAGAAAGCAACCTGGTGATAGACTTCCGACAGAAAGATCTCACCCCTACAACTAGAATAAAAGGAGAAGTCAACAAGCAGGGCTGGCGCAAGATGACTCCAAGAGAGTGGGCGAGACTACAAGGCTACCCAGACAATTTCAAGATTGTAGTAGCAGATGCTTCTGCCTACAAGCAATTCGGCAACAGCGTGGCAGTTCCTGCTATACAGGCAACAGCCAACAATTTACTTAAAGTATTAGAAGATCATGGCTATATCAGGAAATAAAGGAGAGTGGAGCGAGATTTACACACTCTTCAAACTTTTAGGTGAAGGAAAGGTTTATGCCGGCGACGCCGACATGAACAAAATAGATAATTTATACTACCCAATTCTTAACATCATTAGAGAAGAGGCGAAAAAGTATGAGTACAAACCATGCCCAGCCAAAAACATCGTAATAATAGATGAAAATGGCAACGAAAAGGCTCGCATTTCTATGGAACGTTTCCTCCAGGAGTCAAAAGCTCTATTCGGAGAAATCAAGGCTGGCAACAAACGAGCATTTGAGATACCTACAGCAGAAGCATTTATGAGCGAAATAGGTTGCACCAAACTCAAAGCACCTTCTAACGACAAAGCAGACATTCATATCGTGATTCACGATTTGCGCACCAACATGACTCCGTTGCTAGGATTCAGCATCAAGTCACAGCTTGGCCACGCTTCCACGCTTCTCAATGCAGGAGCTTCCACTAATATCACCTACAAAGTAGTGGGCTGCAACCTTACTGATAAAGATATTGACGATATAAATGATATCAAGGCACACCTTCCACGCATGAAAGCCATATTTGACAAAGGGTGCCACTTAGAGTTTCTGGACATCGACCATCCTACATTCAAGAACAATCTCTTGTTTATGGATTGCTGCATGCCTTCTTTTCTTGCAGACTGTCTCCTGGAGGATAGTAAGCCTGACGCATCATCTTCTATCAAAGATTGTGTCGCAGAGGTAGCAAAGCGAAATCCTCTTCATTTTACAGGTAGTAAAATAGAAGAATTCTATGCGCACAAGATGAAAGTACTCCTAACAGATGCAGCTTTAGGTATGACTCCATCTAACGAATGGACAGGTAGATACGATGCAAATGGCGGCTACATTGTTGTAAAAAAAGACGGAGAAATAGTATGCTACCACTTCTACAACAGAAATGATATCGAAGACTATCTGTACAACAACACTCGCTTTGAAAGAGCCAGCAGAAGCCGCTACAATTTTGGTTCATTATACCGAAAAGGAAACGGTGATGTGCATATAAAGTTGAACTTGCAAATCAGATTTAAGAAATAAACTTTAATTATGAGCCCACTTTAAAAAGTAAGGCCTGTTTAAAATGTTTATATTTCACGATAAT
>OOCQ01001450.1_pt1 | contig 14354 bp, 17 predicted proteins | sample 1671121 | NCBI WGS metagenome assembly OOCQ01 (sample SAMN06348124, study PRJEB24527) | human gut metagenome | biome: human gut; feature: ankylosing spondylitis patient; material: feces | host: Homo sapiens | place: China | collected 2015-10 | reverse complement strand
AAGGGGAAAACTAACGCAATATCTAACAAAAAAGCGGAATTCTACTTAAAAAACAGCACCCGAATCCGGCGAATACTTATCATTATTCCGGAAAGTGTTGTTCCTTTGTGAAATGTGCAACAAAACAAGAAAAGAAACTAGTAGAAATCGTCATGAAAGTCGATTGACTTTTTTCGAAAATCGTCCTATAATAAAGGAAACAGCAATAAACACGCTGTTGATTTTCGTTTTTCAGGAAAATTGGAAAGAGTAGGGAATCCTGCGGAATTCCGCGGAAAACCACTGTTTTTCTCTCCGGAAAAATGATGCAGAAAAGGTGGTGGATACAATGGGTGAAGAACTGCAGGAACAGCTGCATACCCGGATCCTCTGGGAGAGTCCGTTTGACGTACCGCTGGTGGGACCGATCCATATCAGTGAATCGGTCGTCATGACATGGTTCCTTATGGCGATCATTATGGTGCTGGTACTGATACTGACACGGAATCTCAAGATCGTACCGGGAAAGCGGCAGGCGTTTCTGGAAATGGCGGTCACATGGCTCACAAACTTCTTTGAGGGCAACATGGGCAAAGCCGGCAGACGCTATGTGCCCTATCTGAGCACCGTGCTGATCTATCTGGGAATCGCCAATATGATCGGCATGTTCGGGTTCGGCATGAAGCCTCCCACAAAGGACATCAACGTCACCGTGGCACTGGCACTGATGAGCATTATCCTCATTGAAGCGTCAACATTTCGGGCTCAGGGCGGCATCAAGGGCTTTTTGAAGTCCTTCACAAAGCCGATGGCTCTGCTGACACCGCTGAATGTGATGGAGATCGCCATTCGTCCGCTGTCGCTGTGTATGCGACTGTTCGGTAACGTACTGGGTGCTTTCGTTGTCATGAAGCTGATCGAACATGTCTGTGGTCTGATTATCCCGATGGTGTTCAGCATGTACTTCGATGTGTTCGACGGACTGATTCAGGCGTATGTCTTTGTATTCCTGACATCGCTGTTCATGGCAGAAGGCATGGAAGTCGAGGAGGAGAGTGTGCCGAAGTTACAGCAGGCATAGCTTGCTGCAATCCCACTCGGCAGCTACAGAAAGGAGCGTTCCCTATGGTAGGAGCAGGTATCGCAGTATTGACAGGTATCGGTGCAGGACTTGGCATCGGTATCGCAACATCCAAGGCAACAGAAGCCATTGCCAGACAGCCGGAGGCTGCCGGAGCAATCAACAAGGCACTGCTGCTGGGCTGTGCACTGGCAGAAGCAACCGCCATCTATGGTTTCGTTGTTGCACTGCTGATGGTCATTATGAAGTAAAAGGACCACCTTCTGAATCTGAGAGAAAGGAGCACGGCTTTTCTTGGAAAAAGCTGTGAGAGTGGATATGTTAGATTTTGATTTTTGGACCATTTTGTTTTCCGTCATCAATATCCTCGTGCTGTTTTTCTTTCTGAAAAAATTCCTTTTCGGCAGAGTAAATGCCATGCTGGAAAAGCGGGCACAGATGGTGCAGGCGGATATGGACGAAGCCAAGCAGCATGCCGCTGATGCGGAAAAGCTGAAGAATGCATATGAGGAAACCCTGAGCGGTGCCAAGCAGGAAGCAAAACAGATCATTGCGACCGCAGAGCAGAATGCACACGCACAGGGCAGCGAGATCACTGCCAAGGCTCAACAGCAGGCAGACACGCTCCTCAAAGAAGCACAGAAGGAAATCGAACGGGAACGCCGGCAGACACTGGACGGCGTACAGGGCGAGATCGCCGATCTGGCACTGGCTGCTGCTTCCAAGCTGATGGAGCAGAAAGTGGACGACCAGACCAACCGCGAGCTGGTGAACGCGTTCTTGTCTGAGGAAGGAGCAGGAGAATGAATGGTGCAGTGACATCTTATGCAACCGTGCTGCTGACGTTGCCAAATGCGTCAGATGCCGTGGCAGATGCACAGCAAACCTTTCAGAACTGCCCCCTGTTGACGGATTCCCTAAGCAACCCGACGATTTCGGAGGCGGAAAAGTTTGCAGTGATCGACCGGATCTTTCCGGAATCCCTGCGGACCTTCCTGAAGGTTGTCTGCCAAAACGGTCAGATCGACAGCATACTGGAGATTTTTTCAGAATATCAAGCATTGGAACGCCGGCAAAGACATTGTGCTCATGCCGTGCTGGAATATGTAACGCCGCTGACAGACGCACAGCTGACAGCGATGAAAAAAATGATCTGTGCAAAAACCGGCGAACCGGAGGTACAGTTGGAACTGCACCAGAATCCGGAACTGCTGGGAGGCTTTATCCTGCATATCGGCGATGACGAGTATGACCGCAGCGTGCGTTCTGCCGTCCGCAATATGCGAAAGAGCCTGATACGGAGGTGAGGGTAAGACATGAGTACCATGAATGCAAGTGAGATTATATCCGTTTTAAAAAGCGAGATAGAGGACTTCGACCGGAAGTCCGGCGTGCAGGAAACCGGTACAGTCGTTCGTGTGGGCGACGGTATCGCAACGGTATTCGGCATGCAGCATGCCATGTACGGCGAACTGGTAGAATTTGAAACTGGTGTACGAGGCATCGTACAGAACTTGGAAACCAAGACCATCGGTGTCGTTCTGCTGGGCAGTGACTATGGCATTACAGAGGGTACTTCTGTTGTCCGTACCGGAAAGCGTGCCGGTATCGGCGTAACGCAGAAAATGATCGGCAGAGTTGTCGGTGCACTGGGAAACCCGATCGACGGCGGCGATCCCCTGACAGCAGAGGATTATTTCCCGATCGAACACGAAGCACCCGGCGTGGCGTACCGGAAATCGGTCAATGTACCGTTACAGACCGGTATCCTTTCCATTGACTCGATGTTCCCCATCGGACGCGGTCAGCGTGAATTGATCATCGGCGACCGTCAGACCGGTAAGACATCGATTGCTGTGGATACGATCATTAACCAAAAAGGACAGAATGTCATTTGTATTTATGTCGCAATCGGACAGAAGTCCTCGACAGTTGCAAAGATCGTTTCTACCCTGAAAAAGAATGATGCAATGGAGTATACCATTGTCATGTCTGCATCTGCCAGCGAACCGGCTCCGGTACAGTATATCGCACCCTATGCCGGCACGGCGATCGCAGAGTATTTCATGAGTCAGGGCAAGGACGTGCTCATTGTATACGATGACCTTTCCAAGCACGCGGTGGCATACCGTGCAATGTCCCTGCTGCTCCACCGTCCGCCTGGGCGTGAAGCTTATCCGGGTGACGTATTCTATCTGCACTCCCGTCTGCTGGAACGTTCCTGCCGTCTGGACGATGCACACGGCGGCGGTTCGATCACCGCACTGCCGATCATCGAAACACAGGCAGGCGACATCTCTGCCTATATCCCGACCAACGTCATCTCCATTACAGACGGACAGATCTTCCTCGAAAGCGAACTGTTCAACGCCGGTATGCGTCCGGCAGTCAACGTCGGTCTGTCTGTATCCCGTGTCGGCGGTGCCGCACAGACCAAGGCGATGAAGAAAGCCTCTGGTCAGATGCGTGTGGATCTGGCACAGTTCCGCGAAATGGAAGTCTTTACACAGTTCAGTTCCGATCTGGATCCTGCTACGCAGGCAATGCTGGATCACGGTCATGTGCTGATGGAACTGCTCAAGCAGCCGCTGTATCACCCTCTGGCAATGTGGAAAGAGGTCGTGATCCTGTCCGCAGCCTCCAACGGTCTGCTGGACGATGTGGCATTGAGCGATCTGCGTTCGTTCCGCGAGGGACTGATGAACTATGTGGAGGCAAACGGTGCGGCAATCGTTACCGAAATGAAAGAAACTGGCAAGCTTTCCGACGAATCCAGAGAAAAGCTGCTGGAACTGGTGCGTACCTATAAGAAGCAGGTGAACTAAAATGGGCAACATGCGTGAGATCCGTGACCGGATCAAGAGCATCAACGACATTATGAAAATCACCAATGCCATGTACCTGATCTCCTCCTCCAAGCTGCGCAAGGCACGCAAAAATTACCAGGCGGTTTCGCCTTACTTTGAGCGCATGCAGATGACGATGACCCGCGTGCTGCCCCACCTGCCGGAAGAACCGGTCCACCCGTTCTTCCACACCCGCAACCCGGAATCTCCGCGCCGCGCCTATCTGGTGCTGACGGCGGACAAAGGCATGGCCGGTGCGTACAACCAGAACCTGCTCAAGTTTCTGAAATCGCACTGCGGCGATGACCCCAAGGCCCGCTTTTATGTGGTGGGCCAGACCGGCTACCGCGCCTTGCTGCACAAGGACCCCCGCCTGGTGGAAGATTTTCTGTACAGCGGCCAGGCCCCCACATTGCAGCGTGCGCGTGACATCACGGCGGACATGATCGATACGTTCAAGGCGGATGAGGTGGATGAGGTTTACCTCATCTATACCAAGATCCAGAACGCCCTGACCGCTGAACCGGTCATGCTGCAGCTGCTGCCGCTGGAACGCTCCCACTTTGCGCCGCTGCCGCCCGCACTGGGCGATCCCCATGGCGAGGTTGAGCTGTTCCCCGATGCGTGGTCGGTGTTCAAGCAGATGGCCCCCATCTACATGCACGGCATGATCTTCGGTGCCATGACCGAGAGCTATTGCGCCGAGCAGAGCGCCCGCATGACCGCCATGGATTCCGCCACCAAGAGCGCCACCGATATGATTCACGCGCTCCAGCTGGAGTATAACCGCACCCGCCAGGGTGCAATCACCCAGGAGATCACCGAGATCATCGGCGGTGCTTCTGCTGTGCAAACCAGCGACTATTAAACTTTTTGCACTGTATCCCCTATCGGGATACAATGTTCAAACATTTATCTACTTCTGAAATTAAGGAAGAGGCTATCGTATGACACAGGGAACAATTATTCGTGTAGCAGGCCCCGTGGTGGACGTTCAGTTCACCGAGGGCAAGCTGCCTGCCCTGCAGGAAGCGCTGACAGTGACCGCTGAGGGCACCGAGCGCACGATGGAAGTAACGCAGCATGTGAACGAAACCACCGTTCGCTGCATTATGCTTTCTGCCAGCGAGGGTCTTGGCAAGGGGATGACCGTGAACGCACTGGGCCACGGCCTGACTGCCCCGGTGGGCGAAGCCACCCTGGGCCGCATGTTTGACCCCCTGGGCCGCCCCATTGACGGCAAAGGCCCCATGGCCGCAGACGTCCCTACCTGGCCCATCCATCGCAAGGCCCCCGGCTTTGAGGACCAGAAACCTGCAACCGAAATTCTGGAAACCGGCATCAAGGTCATTGACCTGCTGGCACCGTATGCCAAGGGTGGCAAGATCGGCCTGTTTGGCGGCGCCGGTGTTGGCAAAACCGTGCTGATCCAGGAGCTGATCCACAACGTAGCCACCGAGCACGGCGGCTACTCCATCTTCACCGGCGTCGGCGAGCGCTCCCGTGAGGGCTGCGACCTCTGGGGCGAGATGAACGCCTCCGGCGTCCTGAACAAGACCGCGCTGGTCTTCGGCCAGATGAACGAGCCCCCAGGAGCCCGTATGCGGGTGGCGGAGACCGGCCTGACCATGGCCGAGTATTTCCGCGAGGAGACCCACAAGGACGTGCTGCTTTTCATCGACAACATCTTCCGTTTCGTGCAGGCCGGCTCTGAGGTCTCTGCTCTGATGGGCCGTATGCCCTCGGCTGTCGGCTATCAGCCCACGCTGGCCAACGAGCTGGGCGCTCTGCAGGAGCGTATCACCTCCACCCGCGACGGTTCCATCACCTCGGTGCAGGCCGTCTACGTCCCCGCTGACGACCTGACCGACCCTGCCCCCGCTACCACCTTCGCTCATCTGGACGCTACCACCGTCCTGAGCCGTAAAATCGTCGAGCAGGGCATCTATCCCGCTGTGGACCCGCTGGCTTCCACCTCCCGCATTCTGGAAGCCGACATCGTGGGCGAGGAGCACTACCGCGTGGCCCGCAAGGTGCAGGCAACGCTGCAGCGTTATCAGGAACTGCAGGACATCATCGCCATTCTGGGCATGGACGAGCTGGGCGAGGAAGACAAGCTCACCGTCACCCGTGCGCGTAAGCTGCAGAAGTTCCTGTCCCAGCCCTTCTCGGTGGCTGAGAACTTCACCGGCCTGCCCGGCAAATATGTGCCGCTGGCCGAGACGGTCAAGGGCTTTGCCGCCATCGTGGACGGCAAGTGCGACGACCTGCCTGAGTGGGCCTTCTTCAACGTGGGCACCCTCGACGACGCCCGCAAGAAGGCAGCGGACAAGCTGGCGGAGGAAAAAGGCGGTGAGGCCTGATGAACAGCTTCATCCTCAACATCACGGCCTCCAGCGGTGAGTTCTATCAGGGCAGCTGCGAGAGCATGGTGCTGCCCGTGAAGGACGGCGTCTACGGCGTGCAGGCCGGTCACAGCCCGGTGCTGGTGGCCATCCACATGGGAATGCTCAAATTCACCGTGGACGGCGAGACCCGGGAGATCCTGGTCGGTGACGGCATCGCTGAGGTGACGCCCACCTTCGTGCTCCTGCTGGTGGACAGCGCCGAGCGCCCTGAGGACATCGACAAGAACCGCGCCGAGGCTGCCCGCATCCGCGCCGAAGAGCGCCTGCAGCACAAGCAGAGTATGCACGAGTACTATCAGACGAAGATCGCCCTCGACCGTGCCATGCAGCGGCTGCAGACCGCATCCAAATACAAGCGTTAAGACTCCTTTCGAACATAAGCGATATTTCTCCAATTTCTCCAAAGCAGAGGGCCCGCCTGTCCACTTTACGGATGGGCGGGCTCTTTTTTTGCGTCCCTCTCTTGACAGCGGTGCGGCAAAGTGATATGATTTTGGTATCAAAAAGAAACGCTTCCGACCCCATAAGGAGGGAACTGTTATGGAAGAGAAAATTTTGAACGCCCGCAAAAACGGCATGGCGGCACTGCTGCTCACCCTGCTGGGCTATGTAGCATCCATTGCCCTGTTCGTTTACAGCGTCCTGCTGCTGGAGGACGACCGGCTGCTTCTGGGCATCCCGCTGCTGATTTTGTCCATCGGCTATTGGATCGCAGGCATTTTTCTGTTCTGCGGCCTGAAGGTACTCAAGCCTCAGGAGGCGCTGGTACTTACCCTCTTTGGCGATTATGTGGGCACCCTGAAGGGCCAGGGCTTTTACTGGGTAAACCCCTTCTGCGCCGCCGTCAACCCCGCCGCAGGCACCCGGCTGAGCCAGAGCGGGGACGTGACCAGCAAGGAGAGCGGCGCAGCCGCCCTGCTGAGCGTCAGCGGCCAGAACAGCCAGCTCGCCTCAAGCAGCGTAAGCAAAAAGATCTCCCTGAAGATGATGACCCTGAACAACTCCCGGCAGAAGATCAACGACTGTCTGGGCAACCCGGTGGAGATCGGCATCGCCGTGATCTGGCGGGTCACCGACACTGCCAAGGCGGTGTTCAATGTGGACAACTACAAGGAATACCTCTCCCTCCAGTGTGACAGCGCCCTGCGGAACGTGGTGCGGGTGTACCCCTACGATGTGGCCCCCAATGTGGACACCACCGGAGATGGCGTGGCCGACGAGGGCAGCCTGCGGGGCTCCTCGGAGGTGGTGGCGGCCCGCATCCGGGACGAGATCCAGAAAAACGTAGCCGAGGCAGGCATCGAGGTGGTGGAGGCCCGGATCACCTATCTGGCCTATGCGCCGGAGATCGCCGCAGTGATGCTGCAGCGCCAACAGGCCAGCGCCATCATCGACGCCCGCAAGATGATCGTGGACGGCGCCGTGGGTATGGTGGAGATGGCTCTGGACCGGCTGAACGAAAACAAAGTGGTGGAGTTGGATGACGAACGTAAAGCGGCCATGGTCTCCAACCTGCTGGTGGTGCTCTGCGGCAACCGCGATGCACAGCCCATCGTGAACAGCGGCAGCCTCTACTGATGGCAGAGCCCAAAAAGCAGATCCCCCTGCGCCTGAACGCAAAGCTCTACGAGGCCCTTGCCGCATGGGCTGAGGACGATTTCCGCTCGGTGAACGGGCAAATCGAGTATCTCCTCACCGAGTGTGTGCGTCAGCGCAAAAAGAACGGCCGGTACGTCTCCGATCAGATCGACCTGCCGCCGGAGCTGGATATTGAATGACCCTGCTCCCCTCCGGGGGCAGGCCTTGCAAAAACGCCGATGGTATATCGGCAGGGAGGATGACTATGACAGTAGGTATGGTACCCGGGGCAAGCATCGCAGGCATGGTGTTTTCCCTTGTTGTTTCCTTCGCACTTCCCATAGGCCTTTTCATTTACGCAAAGAAGAAGCTGGGCGCGAAGGCGGCACCGTTCTTTATCGGGTGCGGCGTTTTCTTCGTGATGGTGGTGATACTGGAAGCTGCCATCCATCGCATCGTGTTCCAGCTGGCCGGAGAAGCGCTGACCGGAAGCGTGATCCTATACGCAGTCTATGGCGGCCTGATGGCAGCACTTTTTGAAGAGACTGGCCGCTACATCGCCATGCGGTTTCTGGTGAAGCCGATGGATCTTCCGAATGCCTTTATGTATGGTGCCGGACACGGCGGCGTGGAGGCAATGCTTCTGTGCGGCGTGGCATCCATCAGCAACATCGCAAGTGCCGTGATGATAAACTCCGGCACCATGTCTGCACAGCTGGCGTCTCTTGACGCAAAGAAGGCGGCAGACACGGCAGCGGCTCTTTCGGCGCTGTGGATGACACCGAGCTTGACGTTTTTTGCAGGCGGCGTAGAGCGGCTTCTGGCGGTGGCGCTCCATGTGAGCCTTTCGATCCTGGTGTTCCAGTCCATCCGCAAAAAGTCCCGGAAAGACCTGCTCAATGCGTATCTGTTCCACTTCGTCATCGATTCGATGGCCGTTCTGCTCAGTGCAGTGGCATCTATATGGGTGGTGGAGCTTGTCGTTGCACTCATGACCGGCGGGGCTGTCCTGATGGCAAAGTATGCCTGTATGGAAGAGTGAACGCACGGAAATATTCTTGATATAGAGTATATAAAAGTCCCCTCTTCGTCATTGGAGCAAGAACCGTGACGAAGAGGGGACTTTCGATTTCTGTTATTTTCTCTCGTGGTCAGACCAGCCGCTGGAAGCTATAATATCGCCCTCCGGCGTGCACCAGAGAGCCTCCACGCCGTCGAGGGATTCGACGAGCTTCTGTCCCTCCGCCAGCGGCATACAGAACAGGCCGGTGGTGAGGCAGTCGGCCGCGCCGGAGTCGGGGGAGAGGACGCTCACGCTGTCGAAGTAGCGGGCGGGCCAGAGGGTGTCCGGGTCGATGAGATGGTGGTAGCGCACGCCGTCCACGACGTAGTACCGCTGGTAGTTGCCGCTGGTGACGAGAGCCATGTCGCTCATGTTGACGCCTGAGACATAGGAAGAGCTGGCGGTGTAGACCTCAGAGGAGTTCCACGGGTTTTCTACGCCGCCCGACCACTGGGAGCCGTCGGGCTTTACGCCGATGGCGCGGAGGTTGCCGCCCACGCTGATGAGGGCGCTTTTCAGGCCCCGGGCCTCAGCAGCCTGCGCCACCATCTCGACGGCGTAGCCCTTGCCCACGCTGCCCACATCGAGGGACATGGCGGGGTCGGAGAGGTAGACCGTCTTGGCCTCCTCGTCGATGACGAGGTCAGAGATGTCGCAGTGCTGTGCGGCGGCATCCAGCGCCTCCTGCGAGGGGAGCTGGTTGTCCGCCTCGTTCGTGTTGGCTTCGGCGGCCTCGCGGCAGTCGTGCCAGATGCGGAGGACGCTGCCCATGGCGATGTTCAGCTTGCCGCCGGTGGTGTCGTACATCTGCCGGGCCAGCTCCAGCATCCCGAGGATCTTATCGTCTACCTGAACCGGGGCAGTGCCCGCGTTGTCGTTGATGGTCTTGACGTTCACCACGCCGTCGTAGTCGTTGTAGATGTCATAGAGACGGTGGTATTCCAGCAGGTCGGCGTGGAGGGCGTCCATCTGGAGGTTGAACTCCTCCTCGCTGTCGCAGTAGGCGATGACCTGCGTTATGGTGTCAAACGCGTCGTAGAAGATGGTGCTGTACCGCTTGGCATCCGCGCTCACGCCGGAGGCCGCAGGCTTTTGGGATGAGCCGCAGGCAGCAAGGAGGCTCAGGCAGAGCGTCCCGGCCAGCAGGGCGGAAACAAAGCGCTTGATGCTCATGCCTGCTCCTTTGCCGCAGCCGTGAAGGCGGCGTGTTCCTCAGACAGGTGGGCCAGCAGGTCGCCGAAGACCCAGTTCTTGTTGGAGGGGGTGATGACGGCCTTGAGAGGAATGTTCACCTGTGCCTGCTTCATGAGGTCCAGCAGGGTGTCGAGGTCTTTTTCCCGGAAATTTGCCAGCACCAGCGCAGGAGGATAGGCTCCCGGCTCCAGCACGAGGGTGCGGGAGGCCTTGACCTCCACCTCGCCCAGCAGCTGGGCGACGGTCTTGCCTGCGTCGGCGGGGGAGACGGGCAGCAGCTTCATGCCGAAGGCGGGGGCCATCCCCTCAAGGATGCCCCGGTCGGCGGCGGACAGGTTCCAGCCCAGCGCCAGCGGGACACCGGCGTTCTGGTTGCGTGCGATATGTGCTTTCATGATGTCATACCTCATTTCAGGGGAGAAGTTCAAAATACACTATAGTATACCATAAAAAACGGAAAAAGAAAACGCGGCCCAAAGAAAAAACGCCCTCCGAAGAGGGCGCACAGCGCAAAATTCAATTCAGCTTCTTGCCGAAGAACTCCACCTCTTTGCCGATGAAGTCCATCAGCTCGTCGAACTGGTCGGGGGTCAGGCTCTGGGCACCGTCGCACTTGGCCTTGGCGGGGTCGTTGTGGACCTCGATCATCAGGCCGTCAGCACCGGCGGCGACGGCGGCCTTTGCCAGCTGAGGCACCATCCATGCGTGGCCGCAGGCGTGGCTGGGGTCCACGATGACAGGCAGGTGAGTCATCTTGTGGAGCATGACCACACCGGCGAGGTCGAGGGTGTTCCGCATACTGGTCTCGAAGGTGCGGATGCCGCGCTCGCAGAGGATGACGTTCTCGTTGCCCTCGGCCATGATGTACTCGGCGCTCATGACGAACTCCTCCAGCGTGTTGGCAAGGCCGCGCTTGAGCAGGACGGGCTTCTTCTGACGGCCCACGGCTTTGAGCAGCTCGAAGTTCTGCATATTGCGGGCACCGACCTGAATGAGGTCCACATTCTCGAAGAGGGGCAGATGCTCGGTGTTCATGATCTCGGTGACGATGGGGGAGCCGGTGGAACGGCGGGCCAGCTTGAGCAGGTCGAGGCCCTCGCTGCGCATCCCTTGGAAAGAGTAGGGAGAGGTGCGGGGCTTGAATGCGCCGCCGCGCAGCAGGGAGGCACCGGCGGCCTTGACGCGCTGGGCGCAGTAGGTGATCTGGGCCTCGCTCTCGATGCTGCACGGGCCTGCAATGACGGCAAAGCTGCCGCCGCCGATCTTCACGCCCCCCACATCGATGACGCTGTCGTCGGGATGGAATTTGCGGTTGGCTTTCTTGTACGGCTCAGAGACGCGGCGGCAGGTCTCGACCACCGGATTTGCCAGCACCCAGCTCTCGGCGATGGCCTTGGTGTCGCCGATGAGGCCGAGGATGTGGGTGTCGCTGCCCTTGGAGTCATTGATCTGCAGGCCCATGCTTTCCAGCTCGCGGCAGAATTCGTGGACCTTGACTTCGGGGGCGTCCTGTTTGAGTACGATGATCATGGCGGGTTCTCCTTTTCCTATTTCCGTACGGCAGGGGAGAGGAAGCCGCCTTGCCGCAGATGTTTCAGTATCATGAACTTCATTGTCGTGAAGTGAGTGGGCATGGACATAGCATATCACTTCAGTTTCATGAAGTCAAGGGCTTTCTTAAAAGTTTTTGAATTTTGGGAGAGAAAGTGGTAAAATAAAGTTGTCCGCTTCAAAAGAAAATGACACGTGCTGCGAGATAGAAAAGCCTCTCCCTTTGGGAGAGGTGTCATCGCTTGCGATGACGGAGAGGGCAAGCCCGGCATGACGGATTCGTTGCACAGCGACAGGCGCTTCTTTTGTAAGAGCGATGCTGTCGCTGTGCCTATGCGTTCTCGTCAGCATCCTTGCCCTCTCAGTCTGCTTCGCAGACAGCTCTCCCAAAGGGAGAGCCTTTGAGAAAGCGGCAAAACACACAATAACGAAGTAAGAAGGTCTTACATATGGGCAAAGAAGCAAAAACGAACGCCATGCGCATTTTGGAGCGGGCCAAGGTGGCCTACACCGCGCATGAATATCCCCACGAAGAGGGCGTGGCGGTGGACGGCGTGACCGTCGCCGCCAGCATGGGCGAGGACCCCGCCTGCGTCTACAAGACGCTGGTGACGCAGGGGGCCAGCAGGAACTACTTCGTCTTCGTCATCCCGGTGGCGGCTGAGCTTGACCTGAAGGCCGCCGCCCGCAGCGTGGGCGAAAAGAGCGTGGCGATGATCCACGTTGCCGACATCAATAAGGTCACCGGTTATGTCCGGGGCGGCTGCAGCCCGGTGGGTATGAAGAAGCAGTACACCACCGTTTTCGACGAGAGCGTGCTGAGCCAGCCGAAGGTCTACGTCTCCGGCGGGCGCATCGGCACGCAGGTGTGCTGCGCCGCCGCCGACCTCATCAAGGCCGCGCGGGCAACGACCGCAAAGATCATCTTCTGAAACGCGCCTCCCTTTGGGAGAGGGCAGGCCCGGAACGATAGATCTGCCGCACAGCGATAAGCAGATCTTTGTCAGAGCGATGCTGTCGCTATGTGGACGCTTTGCTTTTTGCATCCTTGCCCTCTCAGGCGCGCTGCGCCAGCTCTCCCGGAGGGAGAGCCTTTAAGAGGATATTTATTATAGAAAGTTTCTCCAAGAAGTCGTACTTAAAAAGAAAAACGATGTCGAAACTGCACAAAATTTTAGAAAGTTTTTTGACAGCAGGGAACACAAGGGAAAATTTGCCCGAACGCTCTTTGCAAAGGCGTTTTTTTGCCGTATACTGTACCTAGACGGCGGACGGAAGAGCAAGTAAACTCTTTTTTCGGCCGGAAGGAACAGCGTGGACAACGAGGTTTGCGGAGGAGGAGCAGAATGTGGAATGAGCTGCTGGGTACCAAGTGCCGTCTCGGCGCGGGGATGCATCAGGGCCTTCGTGTAACCTGCTGCGAGTCTATGCTGTCGCAGATGAAATAAAAGGCCGTGGTGTAGGTGCATCACAGCCTTTTTTGTTTTTGTGTCGTGGGATTTTGAGAAAGAGAGGTTGGATACAGATGATTCGTAAAGTGGCAGTCATCATGGGTTCGGATAGTGATTGGCCGGTGGTCAAGGGGGCCTGCGCCCAGCTCAAGGCGCTGGACATCCCCTTTGAGGGCCACATCCTGTCGGCCCACCGCACCCCCGCTGAGGCGGCGGACTTCGCAAAAAAGGCAAAGGCAGACGGCTTCGGCGTCATCCTCTGCGCGGCGGGCATGGCAGCGCATCTGGCCGGTGCTTTTGCCGCCAACACCACCCTGCCGGTCATCGGCATCCCGATGAAGGGCGGCGCGATGGACGGTCTGGACGCGCTGCTGGCCACGGTCCAGATGCCCAGCGGCATCCCGGTGGCTACCGTGGCCCTGAACGGGGCCAAGAACGCCGCCTGGCTGGCTGCCGAGATCCTGGCGCTGAGCGATGACGCACTGGCTGAAAAGCTGGAGGCCGAGCGGGTGAGCATGGCACAGCAGATCGCAGCTAAGGAAGAAAAGCTGCAGAACGAACTGAAAGAGTTGTAAGGAGAACCAATGTCTGATTTTGCATATCCGCTGCACGAGGAATGCGGCGTTTTTGGCATTTACGACCGGGCGGGCACCGAGGACGTGGCCGCTGCCGCCTATTCTGCCCTGTATGCGCTGCAGCACCGCGGGCAGGAGAGCTGCGGCATTGCGGTCAACGATGACGGTGTCATCCAGGGCCACCGCGACCTCGGCCTGGTGAACGAGGTGTTCACCCCCGCCGTGCTGGGCAGTCTTTCCACCCCCACGGCCCACATGGCAACGGGCCATGTCCGCTATGCCACGGCCGGCAGCCGGGTGCGGGCCAACGCCCAGCCCATGATCGTCCGGCATGGCCGGGGCACCATGGCACTCTGCCACAACGGCAACCTGACCAACGCTTTGGAACTGCGCCGCCAGTTGGAGAACGAGGGCGCTATCTTCCACGGCTCTTCGGATACCGAGGTCATCTGCTACCTCATCACCCGCAACCGCCTGCGGATGGGCAGCATTGAGACTGCCATCAGCAAGACGATGGATGTGCTGGAGGGTGCATACAGTCTGGTGATCATGTCCGCCACCAAGCTTATCGCGGTGCGCGACCCCCGGGGCTACCGCCCCCTGTGCATCGGCACCCTGCCCGGCGGCG
>OOCQ01001446.1_pt1 | contig 14375 bp, 13 predicted proteins | sample 1671121 | NCBI WGS metagenome assembly OOCQ01 (sample SAMN06348124, study PRJEB24527) | human gut metagenome | biome: human gut; feature: ankylosing spondylitis patient; material: feces | host: Homo sapiens | place: China | collected 2015-10 | reverse complement strand
TAAGCAAACGCCCAACTTCCTGATATTCAATCAAAGTCAAATTTAGAGCGAGTTATAAACTTTAACTTTCAATCTGAAAGTGGATTTTACTTTTTCAGTGCCCTCCCAGGGCATATTATTTCACGATAATCTCGTCAACAAACAGCCAGCCGCCGAAGCTGCTTGGCTTTGCCTGAACACGGATGTAGCGGGCTGTCTTACTGCCCTTCCAGGTAAGCGTCTTGAAGTTCAAAATCGGCTCCTTGCTCGACTCATATTTCTTATCATATACCTGGGTGAAGTTCTTGCCATCCTCACTAACAGATACTGTATATTGAGAAGGATAGAAAATCTCAGGACCGCTGCTCTGCATGAAATCGGTGCCTACACTGCTGATCTTGGTAGAATTACCCAGATCGATGGTCACATCGAAGCAATTCTTGCCGATAAAGCCTTGCCAACGACCATCGCCATGAGCCCAACCACCCATGTTGCCATCCACCAGCGTCTTTTCGCCAGCCGCAGGATAGTAGCGGTTGTAAGCATGGTTGTAGGTAACCTTGGCACCCACAGCCTTGTGCATCACCGGCTTCATCTTCTCCTTGCGCTCACCAATCTCCTTCTTCAGCTCGAATGGGTTCACGCCCTCAGCCTTCAGATGTTCCACCTGCGCCAGGGCACGGGTCTTGAACTCAGGATAGTTCTTGGTCTTGGTTCCGTTCCATCCTATCTCAGCCAGAGCCAAGGCACGAGGATAAAGCATATACTCGGCATATTCAGGAGTAGGGATATGCTCAGTCCAGAGGTTTGCCTGCACACCGGTAATCATATTGCGCTCTGCCTCTGGAAGATCGCTTCCCGGCACATAGCTATACACCTTCTCGGTAGGAATGAAACCGCCAATTGCCACAGGCTGGGTGCCCGGTGCATCCTGATACATATCGAAGTAGCAGTAAGCACCCGGCGACATCACCACATCGTAACCATGCTTGATGGCCTCGTGCGCCAGTTCGGTGCCACGCCAAACCATCACGGTGGTATTCTTGGAAAGATTTCCGGCAATCACCTCGTCCCAGCCCACGAGCTGGCGGCCATGCTCGTTCAGGAACTTGCCCATGTGGGAAATGAGATGAGCCTGCAATCCATCCACGTTGTCGATGCCCAGCTCCTTCATCTTCTTCTGGCAGAGGGCACAACTGCCCCATGACTTCTTCGCAGCCTCATCGCCACCCACATGGATGTAATGAGACGGGAAGATATCCATCACCTCTTTCAAGACATTCTCCAGGAAATCGTAGGTTCCGATGTTGCCCGGACAGAAATCAGCCTGCTTGTAAGGCTCATGGGTACAGGATAATTCAGGATAGGCTGTGAGCACCTCCTCAGAATGACCCGGCATTTCGATTTCCGGAACGATGGTGATGCCACGCTCGGCAGCATATTTCACCAGGTCGCGGAGTTCATCCTGGGTATAGTAACCACCCTCGGCACCCTCGCTGCCCTGCTCCAGATACTTATTGCCATTAGCATTCCAGTCTTTCCATAACTTACCCGAACGCCAGGCGGCGAAATTGTTGAGTCTAGGATAACGCTTGATTTCGATGCGCCATCCGGCTGCATCGGTCAGATGGATATGGAGACGATTGAACTTATATTCCGACATCACATCAATCTGCTTCTTAAGGAAGGAGATTGGGAAGTAATGACGGGAAACATCGAGCATCAAACCACGCCACTTGTAGGCAGGTGCATCCACGATGTCGCAGCATGCGATGCCTTTCTTGGTGGTAAGCTGCTCCATGGTCTGCCAGGCACGGAGGAAACCCTCGCTGCTGGCGGCACTGATTTCAATGGCATCAGGTGCCACATGAAGCCGGTATGCCTCAGGCGAAGATGCATTGGCGAGTGGAGTAAACTTCACCACTCGCTTGGCTGCATCGTTCACCTTGACATTCCATGCCTTGGTATAGATATTCTCGGCATCAGCGCCTACTTGGTTTTCTACTTTCACACCGTCGCTGGTGTTAAAAACGCCCTTGCCCATCGTAACCTGCTGCGGTTTCGGCAACAGGCTCTGAGCCTGAAGGGACGAGGTTAGCAAAAGTGCCCCGAAAAGGGACAATAGATAGTTGGATTTTTTAGTCATACGGCAAATATTTTAATTATTATTCGATATTTTCGAAATGAATGAATCGACTTTCTCTAAAGGATTAATCAATCTTTTCGATCATCTTCATTCCCTCTTCCACTGCCTTCATATTCAATGGAATCAGACCATGATGGCGCTCTGGCAATGACTTGTAGAGTGCCTTGTTCAAACCATCGGTGCTCACCACTGGGCAAACCTTCAGCAGTCCGCCCAATACAATCATATTGAACACCTTTGAATTCTTCATCTCGGCAGCCTTGTCCATCGCATCAATGCGATAGATGGTGATGTCCTTGCGCTGTGGAGGATTCATCACGCCATAGCCATCGTAAATAAGGATACCGCCGGGCTTAACCTTTGGCTCGAACTTATCGAGCGATGGCTGGTTGAGCACGATGGCTACATCGTAATGGCTCAGGATAGGCGAAGAGATGCGGCTGTCGCTCACGATGACCGTTACGTTGGCCGTACCGCCACGCTGCTCTGGTCCGTAAGCAGGCATCCAGGTTACCTCCTTGTCTTCCATCAGTCCTGAATAGGCCAGGATCTTTCCCATCGAAAGGACGCCCTGACCACCAAAACCGGATATAATGATTTCTGTCTTCATATTTTTAACTTTGAACTTTGAGAATTGAACTTTGAACTTGATGATTACTTTGAATTCTATGTTCAAATTCCCGTTGTATCCTTCAGGTCGCCCTTAGGATACTGCTTAAACATGTTCTCTTCCATCCACTTGTTCGCCTCAACAGGTGAGAGCTTCCATCCGCTGTTGCAGGTAGAAACGATTTCTACCAGGCTGGAACCCTTGCCCTGCATGCTTGCCTCGAACGCCTTTCGGATTGCCTTCTTTGCCTTCTTGATGCTTGCCACGGTCTCCACACTCTGGCGGGTTACATAGCAGGTACCCTGCAGATGGCTGGCAAGTTCGGTGATGTTCAGTGGATAACCATGAAGATCTGCCTCTCGTCCGTAAGGACAGGTAGCGGTCTTCTGACCCAACAGGGTGGTTGGAGCCATCTGTCCACCGGTCATACCATAGATGGCATTGTTGATGAAGATGATGGCGATGTGCTCGCCACGGTTCAGGGCGTGGATGGTCTCGCAGGTACCGATGCACGCCAGGTCGCCATCGCCCTGATAAGTGAAGACGAGGCGGTCAGGCCACAAGCGCTTGATGCCCGTAGCCACAGCTGGAGCACGGCCATGAGCAGCTTCCTGCCAGTCGATGTCCAAATAGCGATAAGCGAATACGGCACAGCCCACCGGACAAACACCCACCGTCTTATCCTCCATGCCCATCTCCTCGATGACCTCGGCAACGAGCTTATGAACTACGCCATGCGAACAGCCCGGGCAATAGTGCATCGGGGTATCGTTCATCAGCGTAGGCTTCTTATATACCAGATTTTCTGGTGAAATTATATCATTCATTTTATTAACTTCTTTAATGCTTCAACGATTCCCTCTGGCTCAGGCACGATGCCGCCCAAGCGACCGAAGTGCTCCACTGGAGTCTGGCCATTTACAGCCAAACGCACATCCTGAACCATCTGACCTGCATTGATCTCGGCAACCAGAATGCCCTTCTTGGTCTTGGCAAGTTCGTGAATCTCCTTTTCAGGGAAAGGCCAGAGGGTGATAGGACGGAACAATCCCACCTTGATGCCCTGCTCACGTGCACTCTCGATACTCTTCTCGGCGATGCGTGCCGCACTTCCGAAGGCTACGATTACATAGTCGGCATCCTCCATCTGCTCCATCTCATATCTTACCTCGTTGTCACGAATCTTCTGATATTTCTCCTGAAGGGCGATGTTGCGTGCCTCCATCACCTCTGGCTTGAGTTCCAGAGAGGTCATGATGTTGACAGGGCGACTCTTAGGACGCCCGATGGTAGCCCAAGGACACTCCTTAGCAATCTCCTCCTCGGTGCGGCGAGGTTTTACCGGAGGCAGAACCACCTTCTCCATCATCTGTCCGATAACGCCATCGCTCAGAATCATCGCCGGATTGCGATACTTGAAGGCGAGGTTGAAGGCGAGATCTACGAAGTCTGCCATCTCCTGAACCGATGCAGGAGCCAGCACGATGACGTTGTAATCGCCGTTACCACCGCCACGGGTAGCCTGGAAATAATCACTCTGTGATGGCTGGATGGTACCCAAGCCCGGACCGCCACGCTGCACGTTGACGATAACACCCGGAATCTCGGCACCCGCCATATAGGAGATGCCCTCCTGCATCAAAGCCACACCCGGACTTGACGAGGTGGTGATGACACGCTTTCCGGCACCGGCGCCACCATAAACCATGTTGATAGCCGCCACCTCACTCTCAGCCTGCAGAACCACCATTCCCGATGTCTCCCAAGGCTTGAGCAGAGCCAGCGTCTCAATAATCTCACTCTGAGGTGTGATAGGATAGCCGAAGAAGCCATCCGCACCACATCTGATGCAGGCATGGGCTATCGCCTCATTGCCCTTCATTAATGTTACTTCTTGATTTGCCATTGTTTAGTCCTCCTTCTTTCGATAAACAGTGATGCAACCGTCTGGGCAGACGATGGCGCACGAAGTACAGCCAACGCATGCATCAGGCACAGCTGCCTCTACATAGCGATAACCATGCACATTGACCTTCTTCTCGGCCAATGCGATGACCTGATGAGGACAAGCCTCTACGCAGAGCGCGCATCCCTTGCAACGCTTGGTATCGACTACAATAGCCCCTTTAATCTTGCTCATATTCTAAATTTTTTCTTATTATCTTTACTTTTGGAGTAGCCAAGGCTGCTGCGGTCCACATAGAGCATTATGGATTGTAGTAGTCTTTGCAATAAAAGCTCATGATATTATCAAGCATCTCCTTTGCCGCTACAGCCGGACTCTCGGGGTCGAGGGCGATGGCCTCCATATAGCAGTCGAGGGCATGCTTAAAGTCGCCTTGCTTCCGCCAGGCATTTCCCTGCTGATAATATTCTTCTGCTGTCATTTTACTCTATATTTTTTCTAGTTTTGCTGTGCGAAATTACGAAAATTATGCTAAGAAAAAGAATATCGACGCAAGTTTTAAACTAAATTAATGTAGTTTTTCCCGAAAATGCGCACACTATATTTCAAGTGTGCAATTTTTCAAGAACAATGTACATTATTTCTAGTATTATATTCTATTAAAACACAATTCGCCATTTACCGCAGTTGGCTATGGTAAATGACGAATAATACGATACCTCGCAAAACAAGGTAGAGGATAAAGGTAAGCCACAGGGCATGGTTGCCTAGCAGAGGATGTAGCCCGAAAAACAATGCGAAGAACGAGGCTGAGGCCACGGCGGTGGAACAGAGCATCGACTTCGAGCGGGTGATGCCCACGAAGATGCCATCGAAGACGAATGCCGGCATTCCTGCCAGGGGTATCAATATCGCCCATCCGAAATACTCACCCGACGCTGCTATCACCCGACCGTCACTGGTCAGCAAAGAGAGGAAGTTCTCGCCACCTACTATATATAATAAGGTGAAACCGATGGCTACGGCTACTCCGAACCCCATCGTCCGCCTGACCACCTCCCGGAACGCTACCCTATTCCCGGCACCGTAATACTTGCCACTCAATGCCTCTGCCGCATAAGCAAATCCATCCATGAAATAGGAGAAGATGGTGAAAAGCGTCATCAGCAACGTGTTGACAGCCAGCACCAGCGTACTCTCGCGGGAACCTGCTGCCGTAAAGAAGAGATTCACTGCCACCAGACATATGGTGCGGAGGAAGATGTCTCTGTTTAAAGAGAAGAATCGCTTCAGCGGTTCAGAGTCGAAGAGATGCTGGCGATAATCATACTTGCCCAACCGGCGATAGTAAAGCCGATAGAGCACGCATGCCATCAGGAATCCCCACCATTGGGCGATGACCGTGCCGAGCGCCACGCCCTCTACCGTCATCCTGCAAACAAAGACGAGTACCAGGGAGGCAACGATGTTCACCACATTCTGCGTCAAAGACACCACCATCGGGATACGGGTGTTCTGCATACCGATAAACCAGCCTGTGAATCCATAGAGTCCGAGCACGGCAGGCGCTCCCCAGATACAGACATAGCAGTATCTGCGGGCCAGTTCCACGACATCCGCTTCCGGCGACATCGCCCACAATCCGCAGCCGATAATCCATCGCTGCAGGATAAAGAACAGGAGTCCTATCCCTACGCCGATGCCCAGAGATCGAACCAGGAGCCTCAGCACTTCGGCAAAGTCTCTCCTGCCCAAAGCCTGCGAAGTCATTCCGCTGGTTCCCATCCGCAGGAAGCCAAACAGCCAGTAGATGACGTTGAAGAGCATCGAGCCCACGGCGATGGCTCCGATATAAGCCGCATCACCGATATGGCCCACGATGGCAACATCCACCAAACCTAAAAGCGGTACCGTGATATTGGATATTATCGACGGCACCGCTAATTGCAATATTCGTTTATTCACGCACTTTAATGATTATCATTAATCACCAATAAATAATCACTATACTCTAAACTTCGCAGCCTGCTCCTCAATATAGGCAGCATCGCTGAAGTAGTCGATGCGCATTGCCTTGCGAACCTCGTCCATAGTCTGGGCTGCAAACTCGCGGGCATCTTCGCTACCCTTCTTCAGGATATTGAATACCTCAGGAATATCCTGCTCAAACTCATGACGGCGGGCACGGATTGGGTCGAGCATCTTGTTGATGACGCTGTTCAGGAACTTCTTGCAGGTGCCATCACCGATACCACCCTTCACATACTGCTCCTTCAACTCATCCAAAGTCTTGAACTCTGGCCAGAACTCAGCGAAGTCCTCAGGAGTAGAGAATGCCTCCAAATAAGTGAATACGGCATTTCCCTCCAGATGTCCAGGCTCTTCCATGCTCATACGTGGCTCACCGTTAGACATTTTCTTTACCTTCTTCCAAACGGTCTTCTCGTCATCGCTCATGTAGATACAGTTGCCGAGACTCTTGCTCATCTTCTCCTTACCATCAGTTCCTGGAAGGCGACGGCAGCAGGCAATCTCTGGAAGCAGGATTTCTGGCTCTACCAATACAGGCGCATAAGTCTGGTTAAAACGGCGAACCAACTCGCGGGTTACCTCCAGCATTGGCTCCTGGTCCTCACCGGCAGGCACGGTTGTAGCCTTGAAAGCGGTGATGTCGGCAGCCTGGCTCACAGGATAGCAGAAGAAACCGAGAGGAATGTTTGCCTCGAAATTACGCATCTTGATTTCTGTCTTTACAGTTGGATTGCGCTGAACACGAGATACTGAGATGAGGTTCATCAAATAGGTAGTCAACTCAGCCAACTCCGGAATCATACTCTGGATATAGAGTGTACACTTCTGTGGATCGAGACCCGCAGAGAGATAGTCGAGTGCCACCTCTGTGATGTTCTGGCGAATCTTCTCAGGATTGTCAGCGTTATCTGTCAAAGCCTGAACGTCGGCCATGAAAACGAACATTCTGTCGAAGTCGCCAGCGTTCTGAAGTTGTACTCGGCGCTGCAATGAGCCGATGTAGTGACCCAGGTGAAGTTTACCTGTAGGACGGTCGCCCGTCAATATAATCTTTCCCATTTTTCTTACGATTTTAATAATTTAGCTGCAAAGGTACGGCTATTTCATCAAAAAACAAAATTTTTTCTATCTTTTTTCATTACCCTATCACCCAAATCCTCTATATTTCCCTTTAAAGAGTCTTATTTTATTTAATCAATTTCACCTATCCTCTTCAGCTGATATCCCTCAAACTGCATAATTATCTTATGAAGTTGAGTTCCTTGGCGCAAAGCTTCCACTCTTGGGGCATCGGCATATCGATTAATTTGTTCCACAGCTTGCTCCCATTGCTCTTCTGCCTTGGTTTGCTTGCCGTTATCAGCCATAGCTCCAAAATCTTTCTTTGAGAGCATCTTCAGTTCAATGATATAGCTGTGCTTGGTATCGTAATGAGTCAAGTCTGGCAACAGGAAAAAGTCACAATAGCCATGATTCAATTCCAATTCCGGCATCGTGTAATAGTAACTATTCAAATTCAAATATGCCATAAAGAATCCCTGCAGATTACGTTCACCCTCTATGCTATCTCTAATAGAAGAGACCTTGGCATAAGCTTGTGCCATAAACTCTAGGGCAGGTTCCCATTGACCATCAAAAGCCATATCGGTAAACAAAGACTTAAGACTCATCTCATCTACCGCACAGACTTCGTCATATTGCTCCAGCAGATAGGTATAGTATTGCTTGCGCACATTATTATTTGGGATGCCAAGCACCAGCTGTTCTCCACGTGTTCCCTTTATTGTCAACATTCCATAATAGAACAGAAGACTGATAAATATCTGTGGTCTTACTAACAATTTGGCAGGAAAACTTTCCTCAATATTACCTATTATTTCTCCATTCTCGATGATGGTACGCAGAACACCCTTACGGTCGCCATCCAGCTTATCAAGCTGCAGCAATTTCTTCATCTTGCCATAGTCTGTCTTGGTATTAGGATCCACCATCTGCTCTGGTCCTTCACCAGTCTCACGATAATTGCGCAAATAATAGAACACCATATCACTGTTGAAAACCTTACTCTGAGTTTTCAACGCACTTTTAGAGAAACAATAGTTGTCATACCATGGTTTCATTTCGTTAATGATAGCCTCCACATCACTATCAGGACGAATCTCGCCGTTCTCCTTATAATAAGTGAAGAGTTCTCTTACATCTTCGGTAGAGAAACCAAGCATTTGATTAAATGCAGGCTTGGTAGAGATATGCCATCCGATGTTGAATCCACTGGTCAAATCATCCAGTGTCACAGGACTTACGCCTGTCATAAAGATTTTGGAGAACATTCCCTTAAAGACCTTGAATATCTCCCGATAGAAACCACTGGCATGGGTAAGGGCAGTATATACTTCCTCACCCTGCTCATTAAGCACAACATTGGTAAAGTTGTCATACTCATCAACTATAAGATAAAGTGGAAGATTCATTTTCTCTGCAGCAATCCCAATGGCATTCAGTTTTCTGGCAGCAGTTTTTGCATTCAACACATTTTCCACTACTCGGGCAGGGTAATACTCCTGATAAGTTTCCATAAAACTATCAATGCATTCATTGCAATATGCATTGAAGTTTTCCTCCAACTGCTCTATCGTGCCTCCAATCTTGGAAAAATCAAGAAACAAAACCTGATACTTTCCTTGATTTTCTGTAGGATGCGAACCTATCCAAAGATTGCCAAACAACTTATCAAACTTGTCTTTACGCTTAATGTCATAATAAGCCCTCAGCATACTGATAAACAAGCTCTTGCCAAAACGGCGAGGGCGAATAAAGAACAAGGCATCAGGCTCATCCTCTAACTTTGGTATATACATCGTCTTATCGACATAATATTGATTTCTCTCTATGATGTCGATGAAGTCTGACACTCCGTAAGGTATTCTTTTAGCTCGTTTCATAATCCCTTATTTTTTAACACATTGCAAATATACAACAAAAAGGGCAAAACACAAAATAAATAGTCACTTATTTTATGTTTTGCCCTAATCCTCGTCATTCTACGAAGAAAAAAGACATTATCTATCTTAATCTTTAGAACTCTGCATTCTTTGGTGTACGTGGGAATGGAATCACGTCGCGGATGTTCTGCATACCGGTTACGAAGAGAATCAGACGCTCGAAACCGAGACCGAAACCTGCGTGTGGGCATGAACCGTACTTACGGGTATCAAGATACCAGCTCATATCCTTCATAGGAATGTTGCGGTCCTCAATCTCACTCATCAACTTATCGTAGCTCTCCTCACGAACAGAACCACCGATAATCTCACCAATCTGTGGGAACAGTACGTCGGTACCCTGAACAGTCTGACCGCTCTTGCCGCCGAAGCCACTCTCCTCCTCGTCTATCTTCATATAGAATGCCTTGATAGCCTTTGGATAGTTGGTCATGATGACTGGGCGCTTGAAGTGCTCCTCTACGAGGAAGCGCTCGTGCTCTGAAGCCAGGTCGTCACCCCACTCGCATGGGAACTCAAACTTCTTACCCTTGGCGATAGCCTCCTGCAGGATGCGGATACCCTCGGTGTATGGAAGATGAACGAAGTCGGAATTCAACACACCCTCCAAGCGAGCGATCAATCCCTTGTCAATCATCTTGTTCAAGAAAGCAAGGTCGTCCTTGCAATGCTCCAGTGCCCAACGGATACAATACTTGATGAAGTCTTCCTCCAACTCCATCAAACCGTCCATATCCAGGAAAGCAACCTCTGGCTCAACCATCCAGAACTCTGCCAGGTGGCGAGGAGTATTACTGTTCTCTGCACGGAAGGTAGGACCGAAGGTGTAGATAGCGCCAAGTGCTGTGGCACCCAGCTCACCCTCCAACTGGCCAGAAACGGTCAGGGAAGTCTGCTTGCCGAAGAAATCATCAGAGTAATCAATCTTGCCATCCTCAGTCTTCTTCAGGTTGTAGAGGTTCTTGGTTGTAACCTGGAACATCTGACCTGCACCCTCACAGTCGCTGGCAGTGATGAGCGGAGTATTGAAGTAGAAATATCCATGCTCGTGGAAGTAGGTGTGGATAGCCATCGCCATGTTGTGGCGGATACGCATCACGGCACCAAAGGTATTGGTACGGAGACGGAGGTGAGCATACTGACGCATGTACTCGAAGCTCTGTCCCTTCTTCTGCATAGGATAATCATTGCCGCAGAGACCGTAGATCTCGATGCTCTCGCACTGAATCTCAACGCTCTGACCCTTACCAAGGCTCTTTACCAAAGTACCAACCACGCTGATACAAGCACCAGTGGTAATCTGACGGAGCTGATTTTCATCGACCTTAGATGGGTCGACTACTATCTGAATATTATTAATAGTAGAACCATCGTTAAGAGCGATAAAATCGACTGCTTTGCTACTACGATGGGTACGTACCCATCCCTTTACATTCACGATTGAGTCGTAGGCTGTGCTCTTGAGCAAGTCAACGACCTTAGTTCTTTTTACTTTTTCCATTGTTTATTAATAGGTTAAAAAGGAGACTAAAGACTAGTCTCCTTTCTTATAATTTGAAATGTTCCTTATTCAAAAGCACCCATGCGGAGCATGTCAACTTCCTTCTCTGTAAGGAAGCGCCAGTCACCACGACGGAGGTTCTTCTTGGTCAAACCTGCAAACTGTACACGGTCCAACTTGGTTACACGATATCCGAGGCTCTCGAAGATACGGCGAACGATACGGTTCTTGCCGCTGTGAATCTCGATGCCTACCTGTGACTTGTCGCGATCGTCAGCATACTCGATAGCATCTGCCTTGATCTCGCCATCCTCCAACTGGATACCCTCACGAATCTGATCCATATCGTGAGAAGTGAGGTTCTTGTCGAGGTGTACGTGATATACCTTCTTCTTCAAGAACTTAGGGTGAGTCAACTTAGAAGCCAGGTCACCATCGTTGGTCAACAGGAGAACACCTGTTGTGTTACGGTCGAGACGGCCTACTGGGTAGATACGCTCAGGGCATACATCCTTCACGAGGTCCATCACAGTCTTGCGCTGCTGAGGATCATCGCTGGTTGTTACGTAATCCTTTGGCTTGTTGAGCAACACGTAAACCTTCTTCTCCAAAGTTACAGGAGCGTCGTGGAACTTTACCTCGTCGGTACGGAGAATCTTGGTACCCAATTCGGTAACTACCTCACCATTGACTGTTACCAAACCTGCCTGGATGAACTCATCAGCCTCACGGCGAGAGCATACGCCAGCATTGGCAAGGAACTTGTTCAAGCGCAATGGCTCTGTTGGGTCGATATTCTCCTCCTTGTACTCGATACGCTTCTTCATGCTATACTTAGCATTTGGATCGTAACCAGGAGTGTGCTGACGGAAACCGCCACCACGGTTGTTGTTATAGCCACCACCACGGTTGTTGCCATAACCACCGCCACGGCTGTTGTTGCCATAGCCACCACCACGGTTGTTGCTGTTATAGCCACCACCACGGTTGTTGCCATAACCACCGCCACGGCTGTTATTGCCATAGCCACCACCCTGCTGACGGCCGTAGCCACCCTGCTGACGTGGCTGGTAACCACCAGTTGACTGGTGCTGATCATCACCTTCTGCATTATTATTGTTGTAACGAGGACGGCTATTGTAACCACCCTGCTGAGGACGGCTGTTGTAGCCACCCTGCTGTGGACGGCCATAACCACCGCCACGGTTGTTGCCATAGCTGCTACCACCGCGGTTGCTATTGTAGCCACCCTGCTGTGGACGGCCATAGCCACCACGGCTGCTACCATAGCTGCTGCGCTGTGGGCGCTCGCTGCTAGAGCTGCTCTGCAAGGCAGCTCCGAATCCTTCTGGACGGAAGCCACCCTCGCTGCTGTTACTACTTCTATCGCTACTATAAGATGGGCGATGACTACTGATACGTGGGCGCTGTGGGCGACCTACACTACGATAACTCTTCTGATAACCGCCTGCGTTGAAGCCCTCTCGGGTGTTCCCGCTGTCTGACGATTGGCTCTGTGGCTTGTTTTCGATTTCTGAATCCATAATTCTACTAAAATAAAAGCCTCACGGCTGGGTTAATAAATCTTATTATTTATATTTAAATTTGATATGATATGTCTGTACTTTTCCTGCCCTAAGGGGAACAGGTAATACTTAAAATATACCTGTATAATTACTTGGAGTGATAGCCATCAGCTCAGCCTTCACGCTGTCGCTCACATTCAATCCCTTGATGAACTCGTGGATAGTCTCCTCGGTCATGTGGGTGTTGGTACGGGTGAGAGCCTTCAATGCCTCGTATGGATGAGGATAAGCCTCACGGCGAAGGATGGTCTGGATAGCCTCAGCCACTACTGCCCATGTATTATTCAAGTCTTCCTGCAACTTCTCCTCGTGGAGGATGAGCTTGCGCAAGCCCTTCAATGTGCTCTGGATGGCGATGACGCTATGACCGAGAGGCACGCCGATGTTGCGGAGTACGGTGCTGTCGGTAAGGTCACGCTGCAAGCGGCTTACTGGAAGCTTCTGTGCCAGGAACTGGAGAATGGCATTGGCAATACCGAGGTTACCCTCGCTATTCTCATAATCGATAGGGTTCACCTTGTGTGGCATCGCGCTGGAACCTACCTCGCCAGCCTTGATCTTCTGCTTGAAGTAATCCATAGAGATATACATCCAGAAGTCACGGTCCAAGTCGATGATAATGGTATTGATTCTGCGGATGGCATCAAAGATAGAGCCCAGATGATCATAGTTGCTGATCTGTGTGGTATATTGCTCACGCTCCAAGCCCAGCTTCTCGCTTACAAACTTGTTGCCGAATGCACGCCAGTCATACTCCGGATAAGCTACGTGATGTGCATTGTAGTTACCTGTGGCACCACCAAACTTAGCAGTAATCTTGCAAGCCTTCAAAGACTTGAGCTGCTCGGTGAGACGATAAACATACACCATAATCTCCTTGCCCAAACGGGTTGGAGAAGCAGGCTGACCATGGGTCTTAGCCAACATAGGCACATCCTTCCACTCGTCAGCGTAAGTCTGGAGCTGTGCAATCAACTCCTCTACCTGTGGGTAGAAGCACTCCTCCAAAGCCTCCTTCACTGAGAGAGGCACGCTGGTGTTGTTGATGTCCTGAGATGTCAGACCGAAGTGGATGAACTCCTTGTAAGCGTCCAAGCCGCCAATCTTGTCAAACTCTTCCTTGATGAAGTACTCAACGGCTTTCACGTCATGGTTGGTAATCTTCTCAATGTCTTTCACACGCTGTGCATCCTTCTCATCGAGATTGCGATAGATGTCACGCAAACGCTCAAACAGCTGCTTGTCGAAAGAAGCTAACTGTGGCAAAGGCAATTCGCATAAAGTAATGAAGTACTCAATCTCTACACGCACACGATAACGAATAAGAGCATACTCTGAAAAGTAGTTAGCGAGTTGCTCTGTTTTTCCCCTGTAACGACCATCAATAGGTGATATGGCAGTCAATAAATCTAAATCCATAATAATTAATAATACGTATTATATATAATATAGGGTGCAAAGTTAATCAATTCTAGCGAAAAAACAGAAAAATAATGAATTATTTAGCTTTAATTAAAACAAAAAGGTCTTTCAACTATGAGTTGAAAGACCTTAATCGGGTGGGCGCTGACGGATTCGAACCGCCGACCCTCTGCTTGTAAGGCAGATGCTCTA
>OOCQ01001439.1_pt1 | contig 14457 bp, 13 predicted proteins | sample 1671121 | NCBI WGS metagenome assembly OOCQ01 (sample SAMN06348124, study PRJEB24527) | human gut metagenome | biome: human gut; feature: ankylosing spondylitis patient; material: feces | host: Homo sapiens | place: China | collected 2015-10 | reverse complement strand
CGCTTAATTTATGCATTTCTCCATTCTGATCCGGCAATTCAAAGTCCGGTGCTTTTTTTCCTACTTCTAACATATTTTATTCCTCCACTTCTTTCAATTCCATCTGTTTTCTTCTCCTCTTATTGCCAGAAATCATTTTATGACCAGAATAGACTGCCATAATCATGCATATCAGAGAGCCAAATGCAAAGTATTTGTGTGCTGCTTTTAACCCTTTATATCCTGTATAAAAAGTTCCAACCATTGTAACTATTGCTCCGATTGACCAATATTTATGTGCTTTCATGATACACCTCCATATTTTATTATCAACATCATAATACAACAATTTATTATTTTTCATAGTTTTCTTTTATTTAAAAAATCACATAAGATTACTCTTGTATTGTTTTCAACTTCTTTAATCTTACAAACAACCTTATACCCTTCGGACACATCTCTTCAAGTTCCTCAAGGCTGTAACTTCTCAAATCATCTTTGCTTTTTATCCACATTCTAAACGCATCCATACATAGGAAGTCATCATAATCTGTTTTTTCAGCGTACATAAAAACTCCCTTTTTTCATTTTATTTGTTGTATATCTTATCAACCTCAGGTTCATACACGGATTCAGTATGAGTATCAAATAGCACCCACTCCACCAGATCAAAACAATCCGGATTATCCTGCACATCTGTTACTTTTGTTATGTCACCTTTTATTATCTTAATCAAATACATTTTATTACCTGCTCTTTCAGATTCTCCATTATCACTTATAAAAATGCATCATCCTGTTCAAATATTCATTCCATCTGGCATTGCTTTCTTCCAACTCATGCTTTTGCATAATACGATTGCGGTCGCTAAGAATTGCAAGCATCTAATCCACGATTTCTTCCATCGGCAGTTTCTTATAATGTGACTGATAACCTATCATCCGCTAAGCTGTCCAGCCGAAATACTTGCCATGTTGCTTCTTAAAGTTCTGGTCAAGATAATCCACTTCAATTTCCTGATATCTTATACATGGGCGGGCCCCCTCTAAGGAAAGACATCCTTCCTCTGTCTGAAAGGCTCCTGGTTTTCAGCCTATGCATGTTATACCACAAGCAAAACTTTTATCTCAATAATGAAATCATTCCCCTGTATTCTTGCACTTATATCTCCATTCATACGCTCCACAAGCTCTTTTGCAATAGATAAACCCAGTCCGGTTGAGGCTCTGCCTCTTGCCACATCTGCTTTATAAAAACGCTCGAACACATGGCTTAAGTCAATATTTTCAGGATGTTCCGTATAATTACTGATTTTAAGCACGGCGTGATTGTCCTCACGGGTAAGTTTGATACTTATATTCTTTTCCCCATGATCAAGACCATTTTTTATGACATTCTGTATAACTCTCCTTAAGCCCTGCTTATTACCTGATATATACAGCATTTCCTCAGTAATACTAATATCCGGGCAGATGCCCTGCTTCTTCCATTCATCATAATAAGAAAATACGGCTTCTTTTAATATTCTGTTCATACAACAATCCGTAAGCTCCAGCTTATACGAATCATTTTTCAGCTTAGTGAATGTAAAAAGCTCCTCCAGCATTTCATTAAGGCTGTTAAGCCTTTCTCTGATTATATCAAGATATCTCCTCTGGTCATCTGTATTGTCACATTCCTCTATAAGCTGGAAATACCCATCCAGCGATGTAAGCGGTGTCCTTATATCGTGTGAAAGATTAGTATATGTATCTGCAATCAGCTCTTCTTTTTTTCTGTACTCATTTCTTTCTTTTTTACGCAGGTCAAGAAGCTCATTCAATTTATCTGAAAGCTCACCTATTCCCCCCATATCTATTTCACGTTGAATCAGCTTGTTACTGTCGTGTTCCATAAGAAACGACAACTGGCGGCAGATGTCCTTAATCTGCCGCTGGTATTTCCACATAATAAATGCCTGTATAATAATTATTACTGCTAATATTCCAATAATAATCCTCATTCTCTATATATCCCTTTTCTGAAAAATATAACTGCTTAATGACAGCATTATTATAATAAATACAGCTGCCACACACATTGAACTAACAACATCCTCCCTGCCTGCATCCATAGGAAGCATTGCCATCCTTCCAGTTACTGTATACTTATAGATGCTGAAGTTATGAAGTCCCTTTCTGTTAACTACATAATCTATAAAGCCATACACAATGCTCATTATATTCATGGTAAGACATACCGACAAGGTCATGCTTATGACATTGTTCTTAATTATAACTGCTATTGCCATACATATTAACACAAATGCATAATGAAGCGTAAGTTCCGTTAAGAAATAAGGTATAATCTCCTTCCAGTTACCCCACACCACACATTTAAACGCAAGCATATTCGCTGCTGCCTGGAATACAAATATCCCTGCAAAGGTAATTGCTGTAAATAAGGCAAGCACAACTGCCCTTGAAACAATAAGCATCCCCCTTTGTGACACCTGTCCACCAATATTCTTAATATAACCGCTCTTAATATCTGCTGTTGCAAACATAACCGCAAATATTACAAGAAAAAGTGCATAAAACTTTCCCTGTGCATTAGAAAAGAAAACATCCATTACCGTAACCTTCTTCCCTGGCTCCGTAGGTAATTCCACACTCATACCAATATTGACATTATCTGTATTCTGCTGCGAAAGCTGTTCCTTGTTGCTGTCATCTGCCTGTTGTTGCTCCCATTCCTTATTAACTGCATCATAATCTATTTTTGAAAGAAATGAGGTAAGCAGTGCTGATGCCAGCAATATAATCCATATTACATACATACTCTTTGTACGAAACATTCTGTATACATCCATCTTTATCATATTAAGCACGATTGTCACCCCCTGTAAGCCTTAAGAAATAATTCTCAAGTTCTTCACTTGTAATAGATATTCCTTTAACTGGAATTCCCGCCTTTGCAAGCTCCATGTTCAGCCTGGCACTTTCTCCCAGTCTTTCAAATATATGAATATGTTCTTTATCTATAACCTGATAGCTGCTAAAGCCCATATCATCAAGCACAGCAATAGCCTGCTTAGGATTATCAAGTGTAAGCTCTATGCGCTCACTGCATTTTTTCATAAGCTCTTCTCTTGTAAGCTCCTGCACAAGGCATCCATTATGAATAATGCCATAATCTGTAGCAAGCTTTGATAATTCCTCCAGAATATGACTTGAAATACATATTGTCATGCCACGCTCCTTTGCAAGCTTCTGGATAGTTTCACGCACCTCCACTATTCCCTGTGGATCAAGTCCGTTAATCGGCTCATCAAGAATAAGCAGGTCAGGCTCGCCTACAAGTGCAAGAGCAATCCCTAAGCGCTGCTTCATTCCAAGCGAATAATGCTTTGTTTTCTTTTCTCCAACAGTATCAAGGCCCACTGTTTTTAACAGCTCTTCTATATATCCTTTTTTCTTAATCCCCGTAAGCTTACATTTAATGTTCAGATTGTCATATGCCGACATATTGCCATAAAGTCCGGGAGCTTCTATAAGACACCCTACTCTTGAACGTACCTTTTGTAAGTCCTTTCCCTTATACCCAAACATTTCTATTTCGCCATAAGACGGTGTTGACAGTCCGCTAATCATCTTAAGACAGGTCGTTTTACCGGCTCCGTTTCTTCCAATAAAGCCATATATCGCACCCTTTTTAATGTGCATATTTACATCATCAACCGCCCTGTGTCTGCCATACTGCTTAGTCAGATTCCTTGTCTGCAATAATAATTCACTCAAAGCTTTTTCCTCCTTTTCTTAACTGCTCTTATCATAAAAAATAAATCCTAATCAATCGCAAATAAATAGTAAAAAAAGAGTAAATTATTCATGCAGGCGATATCCAATCCCCCATATTGTTTCTATATATTCATCAGGTGTAATGGTCTTTATTTTCTTTCTGATATTGCTTATATGCACATCCAGAGTCTTTGTTTCACCCATATATGGCTCATCCCACGCATATTCGAATATATCCTCCTTGCTAAACACCTGCTTCGGGTTTTTAAGCAGCAATTCCAGTATTGCAAATTCCTGTTTTGTAATCTTAGGAAGCACCCTGCCACCGATACTTACCTCAAAGGTAGAGCGTATAAGCACCATATCCCTGAACTCAAGCCTTCCGCTGCCTTGTCCTTCCTGTATACCAGCCTTTGTTTTTACCTCCGTTTCTGATTCTATTTCTGCCTCTGCTTCACTTTTTGTTTCTGCCTCTATATGACGAAGCTGCACCTGAATACGTGCCAATACCTCTCTAATCTCAAAGGGCTTTGTTATATAATCATCTGCTCCGTCTGTCAGCACTCCGATTTTATCATCTATACTATCCTTTGCCGTCAGCACAATCACCGGAAGCCTTCCCTGTTTTCTTATCTCTTTTAAAACCTCTTCACCACTTGCACCAGGCAGCATTAAGTCAAGCAGTACAAGCGTATAAGCCTTTTCTTTTATATCCAGAAGCAGCTTTGCCTCTGTTCCTGAAAATGCCTGTTCACACATATAACCTGCCTTCCTAAGTACCTCACAAAGAAGGTTATTAATATTTATATCATCCTCTACAATTAGTATATTAGGCATAATTTTTACTCCTGTATTTTCGACATTTTATGTCATCAACATATTAATATTATTATGAGTATATCATGCAATTATAAAATTTACAAACTTATTTTTTTATTTGTTTTAACAATTTCCATGCAAATGCTATTTTTATTTTACTTTTTAGTAATAAATTTTAACTTGACGTAACAGCTTATATTTATTATACTCTAAGTATAGTATGAATCATACAGAAATGGAGGAGTTTCATGGATAACTATACACCAGATCCTTTTAACGATAATTCAGGCAACAACCAGAATAATAATCAGAATAATAGTAATAATGCTTCCGGTAACGGAACTTACGGCAGCTATAATGATACATATGATGCCAATTACAGACCATCAGATGACTATTCAAACAATAGTTCAACATCCGATAATTCTGACGGCAATAATTCTTCTGACAACAATTATTACAATAACAATTCCGGCAGCAATAATTCCAATAACAACAATTATGGCAACGGATATAATAATTATTATAACAACAATGGCAATTCCGGTTACAATAATGGCTATAACAGCTATGGTAATAACAACAGCTACAATAATGGCTATAATAACGGCTACAGCAACAACAATGGTTACAATAACGGCAACAACAACGGCTATAATAACGGCTATAATAACGGCTACGGCAACAACAATGGTTACAATAATGGTTATAGAAACAATGGCTATAATAACTACAATAATCAGTACGGAAACCAGTATAACAACGGATATAATCAATATAATAACGGATATAACCGTCCGCCATATCCATCAAGCCAGAATGCACCATCTTTTGGCACATGGCTTACTCTGAGTATATTGTGTGCCGTATTTTTAAATAAAATATGTGGTGTAATCGGAATAATATTTATTATCATGGGTAACAACGCTTTCAAAATCGGAAACTTCGATGATTATGAAAAACAGCTCAAAAGATGTAAGATTGCTCTTCTGGTAGGTCTTATCCTCGGAATCTTAACAATCGTATTTTATGTTTTTGCTTTCATTAATACATCAGGTGACATGTCTATGTATTATTAATCATTGAAATTAAATATATTAATTCATTGAAAACAAAGGCACAGCTTACAGAAAAACTTCTGTCGGCTGTGCCTTAACTTTTTGTTCTAAACTTTTAGGGTTTTAATACATTTTCTCTTTGCAAACAACTGTTGCACCGACAAGTGAACCGGCACTTATAAACATAACAGCAAGCCAGAATATAAGATTGCTGTTGTCACCTGTTTCCGGAACTGTCTGTACAGGAGCAGGAGTATTATTCGAGATGTCAGCAGGATTTTTCTCAATTTTCTCAATTACAGTATTCTCATTGCGTTTGTAACCGCAAACCGAACACTCCTCATGTTTAAGTCCTGTTGCTGTTTCAGTTGCTTCTTTGTCAACTTTCCATTCAAAAGTATGCTCTGCCAAATCTTTTACACTTCCGCTCTTATCAGTACATGAAGCATCACTACATTCATGCCAGTGATTTGTTTCGTCATTGTTCCACTCACCGTATGTATGTGTATGAGCAGGAGCTTCATCAACTGTTACCCTCAAATTAAAATCAACTGACTGACCGCTGCCGCAGTCATAAGTATAAGTAACAGATTTTGCATTTTCATTAACGGTTAATACATTACCGCTTACCGTTCCGCCTTTCCAGTTGCTTGCTTTGCTCACATCAAAGCTTCCCGGCAAATCAGAAAGATTGATTCTACGGTCAGAATCGGCTGTAATATTATAAATATTATACTTACCGCTAAAACCATTTATTAAAGTATTATTACTTAAATCTAACGATGTAAGCTTATTATCGTTACAACGAAGCACCTCAAGGTTTGTATTATTGCTCAAATCCAATGCTGTCAACTTATTGGAAAAACACTCAAGGCTTTTTAATGCCGTATTTTTACTTAAATCCAATGAAGTTAATTCATTATCACCACACAAAAGATTAGTAAGAGCTGTATTTTTACTTAAATCTAATTCTGTCAATTTGTTTTTATAACAAGAAAGATTTTTTAATGCCGTATTTTTACTTAAATCTATAGATGTAATCTCATTGTGCCAAAACTCAAGATACGTAAGCTCTGTGTTATTGCTTACATCAAGTTTTGTAAGTTTGTTGCCTTCATTGCTTCCGCAGCTAAGATAAGTAAGTGCTGTGTTTTTACTTACATCTAATTCAGACAACTGATTACTTCCGCAGTCAATCCTTGTAAGAGCTGTATTGTTATTTACATTCAACTCTGTCAGTTGATTATACGAACAGCTAAGTTCTGTAAGGGCTGTGTTTTTGCTTACATTCAATTCCTTTAATTGATTGTTTGCACAAGCAAGATAAGTAAGAGCTGTATCTTTACTTATATCCAATTCTTTCAGTTGGTTATTTGTTACGGTAAGTTGACCAAGAGCTGTATTGTTACCCAAATCCAATTCCGTAAGCTCGTTATTTGGGCAGTAAAGCTCTGTCAATGCTGTATTTTTACTAACATCAAGCTTTGAAATTTTATTATGACCGCATTGAAGCCTTGTCAATGAAGTAAAATACTCAATTCCTTTCAGGTCAGTTACATCTCCGCCTTTCGATGAGTCCCCGTTTATTGAAATACTCCTAATATTTGATATTTCTGTGTCACTTAAAACGCCATCGTTATTTTTATCATATTCCGCAACTTTCTCCCTGAACAAGGCGTCCGGAAAATTTGTTTCGTTAATCGCAACGCCGTTTTCTGTGGCAGAAGCCGTTGCTGGCAACAAGCTTAATGTCATACACAGAACAAGAAAAATCCCCATACATCGTCTTTTCATTTTGTTTTGCTCCTTTGTTTATTAACATTTTATTAATTTTTTCTTAATTAATTATACTCCCCGATTTGTATATTGGCAAGAATAATTCATGACATGTTACTTTCTGCCTGCCACCTTCCGCATAACAACATTTGTTATGGCATATGTGGCAATATATATTTCAAGAATCACAACAAATCTTTTTACAAGACGAATTATAATCCATTGCCCTATTGTAAAAGACGGATTACACCCCTCCATGAAAGTAAGACTCATAAGCGGAGCTTCAAGGTACGGCATACCATACATTGTATACATAGTATACATATCCATGCCGTATATAAAGCAAAACAGAATTATTGTAAGCACAGCACCCGTTAAAGCTCTGTGTATCTGTATCCAGCATCTTCCGTGCCTTGAGGCATTTATTATATAATTCATTCCCGTTCTGTATTCAAGCACAATATTTTCAGCAACTATAAGAATTATTGCGGCAGCAAGTGCCAAAAACAGTACAGTCTCCCTTATAATCGAATATTTTCCAAAAATCTCCTCATAGCCCCTGTCCGAAATCATGTAGCCGTCTACTCCGTATTTTTCGTTAATTTCCTGCAAATACTCCTGTTTTTTCATGTATTCTGATACCCTGCCAAGTTTAACCGCATATAACGAAACTGTTGATGAGCTCTCTGTAACCTCCTCAAGCGTTGCTTCTCCTGCATTGTAACGGACCATACAATCTTGTGCATCTTTAACCGCACTCTGATAATCATTTAATCTTTCATTAACCATATCGGTTATATAATGATATTCTTTTCCGCCATTGGTAATATAGATATTATCAAGTTCTTTTGCACTGTCAGAAAATGTCATTTGTCCGTATCTCACAAAATAAACCGCCAAAATCGCCAGCACGCCTATAACAATCAATCCTCTGCCTGTTATAAGCAGTTTATGGAATTCCTTTGCCGTAATCGAAAATCCCGACAATAAATGCTGATACATTTCCCATATTTTATCCGCAATTCTTGCAAGCACTGATTTTTTCTGTTCCGGTCTCATATATACGGTTCCAAGAATTCCTCCCGCACATGCGGCAATAAAAAGCACCGTCGTAACTGTCAGCATTATATTTGATTCGGAAACCACAAATGTTCCTTTGCCGCGATTGGCATACGTGCTTATTATATCATTAACCTTTAACAGTCTTATAAGATTAATCTGCTTAAAAATGCCATATACGCTCTGTGACTGTATTTTTTGATACAAAAACATTTCCACACCCATAAATACCACAATTACCGTAACCGCTATATTGCGGTGCCTTATAAAAACAAATGCCATCCATACAATCGCTGTCAGCGTAAGCACTGCACAAAAACTATATAAAAAATCATATATTATATATTCAAGCTGACTCATCGGCAATGAAAATCTCGAAAAGCTTTCAATATTCTGAATCGGTGCATTAATTGACGCCGTTTTGTATAATATAAACGATGTCAAAAATGTTGTAAAAAACAAAACTCCCGTAATTATAAATGCAGAAGCTGTAATAATCATTGTCCTGTTAAACGCAAGTTTTGCCCTGCCGCTTTTTGATGTATGAACAATGCACCACATTCCGTTTTCCCGTTCGCCGAAAAGTTCATACAGGACAAACACATTAAGTATCAATGACAGATAATAGATATAATAATATGTAACAAAACTGTCTACTGCTTTATTATCGGTAAGATAAACCTGTACGCCCTCTACCCGTTTGAAATCCTTTGCCGTCTTTTGAATATTGTTATATGTAAATGACTTTTTATCTGCAAATATCGAAAAACTCTTCAGGGTATCTGCGTTATTTTGTATATTTTTTATATCTTCAGGATATTTTACTATGTATTCTAATTGTTCTTTTATTTTGTTTAACTGCCTTGAATATACAGTCTGCTCCTCCGGTTCCAATTCGTCATATTTACGTTTTATTACGGAATCACTTTGTATATTGGCAATTTCCAGAGCTTCCTCGGGCTGCATATCCGACAGTTCTCCGATTATCCATTGACGGTAATGTGTCTCCTGCCTTATATCGGACATACTTTTACCCTCGGAACTGCTGTATACAAACAAACCGATATTTAACAGCATTGTCACTGTAAATACCATTATAAATTTTATGCCAAAAACCCTCTTAAACTCTTCCATAATAAGTTTCTACTCCGCATTTTCCCAAACACACGCACCGTTTCCAAGACTGCTCTTATCTATATAAACAAGCTTATCACTCTTTGTCCCAAATAAATATTTTTCATCGCCGAAATATAAATTCTCTATTTCATTTCCAAGCTTAATTGTATCTATCTGTTTTCCCGTCGTATCAACAACTTGAATTTCACGTTCAACGGTCTTAGATAAATCTGTCGTACTTCCCATTCCGCCGTTACTCATATAAATATATCTGCCATCATATGACATTACCACAGATACCATATTTTCGGACGCCTTGTATATGAGTTTATTATTCTGTCCGTCAAGCGACTGAGAATACAATCCTTTTCCAACAACAAAATAATATAACATTCCGTTGTCAGCATCGACACAGAAATCACATATATTCATATCCGAAACCTTTTTATTCTCACCGTCGGTATAATCATAATAATAAAGCTGAAAATTCATATTGGCTTTTAATGTCTGCTTATTTACGGAATACTGAAAAATTTTGTAAAAAAGTTTATCTCCGTAACTTCTCACTCCCATCACAGCACTGTTTTCACCCTCATATTCGACTATATCCTGTGAACTTCCATCTGAAATATTTATTTTTTTAATTATCTCTTTACCGCTTTCAGAGCTTCCTATATGACCTATATGGTCGTACGCATATACATATCCGTTATGAAACACCATAGAAATTGATGTTATCCTGTCATTTGCAAACAAATTGGCAACATCTTTTCTGTCGCTTCCGTCAGCCTTAATACTTACAAGCTTAGCCATTCCGCCTTCCACACGTACAACATATATATTATTTTTGTAATAATAAATCGGAGAACTCAGATATTCATCGGTACCCAGCCAAGCATTACACGTTTTTGAATTATGACTGCACTCTGCTTTCGCACATACCGGAACAGACCTTTTTGATGACTCGTCAAAATATTTCACTAAAAGGTCCTTTCCGTCATAATGCAGGTAATAATATCCGTTTTCCGCCTTTGAAATGCTGTGAATATCAGGATTCCAATAATTCTGCTCATCACCCGACAATTCACCTACATTCATATTTATGCCTGACTTCTTCCTGTTAATTGTAAAAATCACCGCCACACATACCACTGCTGCCAATACTGCTGCCACTATGTATTTTATTTTTTTGCTCATAAATACCCCTCCGTTTGTTTCTGATTACCTACTCTAAAATACCTTTTGTTTTCCGATAGACACACTATATTTGTATTAAACATATCATCTGTAGTCAAAACATTCAAGTTTTTTGTAGCATCTTGTAATAAACAGTAAGTTTTTTCACAAACAACAGTATTTTTTTGTATACACTCCAGCTTTTTAGCCACATTACATATCAGTAAGCTCTTTCACACCTCAAATCTGCAATCTGCCGTCTCTATCGTAGACGGGCGGTGTGCTATCATAAGGATAAGCTTGCCTTTTTTCACCGACATAACAGTTTTGTTTATATATTTTTCCGTCTCATTGTCCAACGCCGATGTCGCCTCATCAAATATGATTACAGGTGCATCTTTGAGAATTGCTCTGGCTATTGCTATTCGTTGCTTCTGGCCTCCCGAAAGTGTATTTCCTCGTTCGCCCGCCGGCGTTTCATAGCCGTTTTCAAGCCCCGATATGAAATCATGTGCTCCCGCCTGTTTTGCCGCGTTGTAAATTTCTTCATCTGAAGCATTTAATTTCCCCATTCTTATATTTTCCTTAATTGAACAATTAAATAAATACGGTTCCTGCGGTATATATGCGATTTTATCACGCACATTTACAAGCCCGAGCTCCGTTATATCACTTCCGTCAATAAATATGCAGCCTTTCTTCGGCTGATAAAATCCAAGCAGAAGCTTTGTAAGCGTACTCTTTCCGCGTCCTGATTCCCCGACCAGTGCATAACTTTTTCCGCTGTCAAAAAACGCACTGTAATCTTCAAATATATTTGTATTTTTACCCGCGTAACCGAATGTTATATTTTTAAATTCTACCGTATGGTAAGCTTCGCTGTTTTTTTGACAAATATTATCTTTTGCATTTTCTTTATCCTCGCCGTAAAAATTCTCGTTCGGAGTATCAAGAAACTCGAGAACACGCTGTGCATTTACAAGCCAGCTTGACAGACTCGGTATATACACACCCATGAGCAGAAAATTATACTGAAACGCTCCGTATATTGAGTACAGGCTTATAAGATTTCCCAGTTTTCCCCCTGTTTTGGTTGTATATAATATTCCAAGTGCAAGAAAAACCAATGCCCCTATAAGGTCAAATGCCGCTCTCAGTGCCGAAATCAAAGCCTCTGTCCGTCCCTGGATTTTCATGTTTTTACCGCAATTTTCATTGGCATTATTATAAGAATCGCTTATAACTTTTTTAAGCGGAAACATTCTTATTGTTTCCATTCCCTGAAGCATATTTGTTACGGATTTGCTTATTTCTTTATTTGCATCTGAAATTTTGCGGCTGTATTTTTCAAGCACAGGTATCATCACAAAATTTAATGTAAGCGAAATTATACATAAAACAAGCAGACCCGCCGTAACAGGAGGGCAAAGAACAAACATAGGTATTATGCAGACAATAACCATAATAACAGGCATCATGACACGCCTTATTCTTGAACCGAACACTCCAGATGCCATGTTTGTATCATATGTAAGTTTCGACATAAATTCTCCCGTATGATGATTGTCATAGAATTCCATAGGAAGCGACAGAGCCTTTCCATATACAGTATTACGCATATTCGCACCTGTCCGCTTTGCTTCGTCGTTATACAAAACAGCCAGCAATGTCTGTATAATAATTTTAAATATTATTGTAAGAATTATATATTTTACCAGTTGGGTGTCGCGTAAATTTCCTTTTGACACGGCAGTGTCCGTAATTATACCTATAATTCTTGAAACAAGAACCACCGAAATTCCATCTGCTACTCCCATTCCTATTATTTCCGCAAAATAAAGAACTGCACGGACTCCCTGAAATCTTTTTATCAGCTCTTTTAATATTTTAAAATTATTCATAGGACACCTCATCTTTCGTATCGTACAGCCTTTTATATATTCCGTTTCCGGCTATCAATTCATCATGCGTACCGCTTTCGGCTATAACACCGTTATCCACAACATATATACAGTCTGCATTTTCTATTGTATTAAGTCTGTGTGCTATCGTAATTATTGTATGATTTTCTTTAATTTCTTCTATTGCCTGTTTTATTTTTTCTTCATTTTCAATATCCACGGACGCTGTCGGCTCATCGAATAATATAAGCCTGGCATCTTTAAGCAAAGCCCTTGCAATCGCTATTCTCTGCTTCTGTCCGCCAGAAAGCATATTTCCGCGTTCCCCCGCATCGGTATTGTAGCCCTGAGGCATTTTCATAATATCATCGTGAATTCTTGCTTTTTTGCAACATTCGATAATGCGTTCCATACTTACCGATTCGTCTCCGCAGGCAACATTCCACGCAATCGTCTCTGGAAACAGATAAGTATCCTGCGAAACAAGTGCTATATCTTTTCTTATTAAATCAATATTTTCTTCTCCGATTCTCTTTCCGAAAATCTCCACTGTACCGCCGTTTACTTCATACAAACCGCAAATCAGCTTAAAAATCGTGCTCTTTCCGCCGCCCGATGAACCGACAAAAGCAACATTTTTTCCCGCTTCTATATTAACATTGAAATTTTTTAAAACATTATTTCCCTTAACATACGAAAATGTAACGTCTTTAAATACTACTGCCGCGTTATTGTTCTTCCAGGTGTTATCGGATTTTTTAGAAAAATCTCCTGTGTTATCCTCGGAATTTTCCATATTTGTTTCAACAGGATAATTCATCAGCTCTTTGAGCCTGTTTTTTGAAACCAAATCAATTTTTGCGTCAATAATCATATAGGGAAGATTGCCAAGAGGCTGCAAAAGCCTGTCCATAAAAAGTATGAAATATGTCATCCCGCCCACAGTCAGATTTCCCGACAAAACTCTGTGTAACGCAAATATACTCAAAATAATATAAGGTGCCGTAGATACAAGGCTTCCCGTAGCCCAGCCTATTGACGAAATTGCATTTCTTCTATATTCAAATTTTAATATTGTTTTTAACGTATTTTTTATCTTATTTTTAAAATAATTTTCAAGGTTAAAACTTTTTACAACACTGATACCGTTTATGGCATCATATGCGAGTTCATTTACTTCATCGTTATATTCAGTATGTTTTCTCGTAAGCTTTGACACCATATTTCCCGTAAAACTTGTGATAACCGCCATTACGGGTATAATAACAAGAAGCAGAAGTGCCGTCACTCGGTCAACTTTTATAAGTGTAATAAAAATCGTCACGCTTGTTATTATTGTTTTTACTATATCAGGAAGAAGCTCAGAATAATATTCCGAAATTTTAGCCACATCATCAATAAAATTATTAAGCACTCTCGCCGACAAATGCGAGTCGAAATATTTAAACTGAAGCTCCGGCAGCTTCTTTCCCGCCTCTCTTCTGAAATCAGTCTGCATATTTACCGCAAATACTTTTGTCGCATATGTCTGAATATATGTAAAAATAAATCCCGCCGCAACAAGAACGGCAACATATATCCAGAATTGTTTATTGATATACTCCGAAATTGTATTATTAAACAATGCGTCTATCGCCTGCGATATTTTTGTATTTCCCAAAACCAATACTTTTGTTGCAATATACGCACTTAATATTTCAATAAAAAACAACGGAATATTTTTTATGAAAATTTTTGTAAAAATATTTTTATTCTTCATCTTATGTTATTCTCTCCTTGCATTGTTCTTTAATA
>OOCQ01001435.1_pt1 | contig 14491 bp, 11 predicted proteins | sample 1671121 | NCBI WGS metagenome assembly OOCQ01 (sample SAMN06348124, study PRJEB24527) | human gut metagenome | biome: human gut; feature: ankylosing spondylitis patient; material: feces | host: Homo sapiens | place: China | collected 2015-10 | reverse complement strand
TTTTTGTAGTCAGAATTCGTTAAACGTTTAAAGAAGAAGGAAAATTATGGAACAGGAAAAGAAATACAACAAGTTGGGGGAATGGCTTCATTCTGATGCTGAACCTATGATTGATTTATCAGGAATGTCTGATAATGACAAGGCTTCATTATTAAAAATGGTTATGAGATGAAAGTTTATCTTGATACAAACATGCTCTATTTCTTGTTGTTGAAAAACAACGAGGATATTTCACCTGCGGTAAACTCAATATTGAGTGATTATCAAACGGTATTGTGTACAAGCTCTGTTTGTGTACATGAACTTATCCATTTATGTCATATCGGAAAAGTGCCTATTGGAAAGAAAAAGTCAGTTCTGAAAAATATCCATGATGTTTTGACATGGCTTAATGATATGAATATTGGTATTGTTGGCATAACGGAAAAGCATCTTGCAGAGTATGCTGATTTACCATTATATGATGATCATAAAGACCCTAATGATAGATTGATAATAGGGCAAGCTATTTCAGATAAGGTACTTTTGGTTAGTTCAGACCATAAATTTGAACGATATGTAAAATTCGGGTTGAACTTTATTTTCAACAAACGATAGCTAAAAATCCCAATCTGTAAGTTGATTGGCTTACGGACTGGGAAATCTCTTTAAGATAAAGTCTCCCACAGATTGCACGGATTTTCACAGATTTTCTGTTGCTGTGGCAACAGTTTACTTCCGTCAAAGTTACGCGGATGTATGTTATGTATTCGTGAGATTTGTGAAATTACTTCCCTTTGGTCAGTGGGTCTTCGACAAATCTCGTGTTCGAAATATATCCGTGTTCCTCCGCATGGAAATAATCTGTGTTCATCTGTGCAATCTGTGGGAGCTTAATTTATCCGTGGAAGCTTAATTATACGTGGGAGCTTAATTATCCGTGGGAGAGGAGCTATCCCTTGCAGCTCTGTATGCAGAACGTGCTGGCGATGGCGGTGAGGATGGTGATGATGAAGTTGATGAGGGTTTTGATGTTTTCTTTTTTCATACGATATGGGATGATTGGTGATTAATGATTGGTGATTAATGATTGGTGATTAATGATTGGTGATTAATGATTAATGATTGGTGATTGGTGAATTTGTGAGAGCGAAAGGGATAGAGAGGGACATGAGAGCAAGTACCCGTACAGAACCGATTATTGAAATGATTAGTGATTAGTTATTAGTGATGAGTTATTAGTTATTAGTGATTAGTTGCATTGTTGCTGATACTCTTTTGCTTGCTCATACACTCTGTGGGGTTCTCGGAATACTCCGGACACGTCATGTCCGCGGTCTATCGCCAGTGGCTGTCAGTGGTTGTCAGACGGTGGCAGTGGTTGTCAGAAACGGACTATTGTCAGACGGCGGCAGGGGTCAGACGGTAGCGGATTGGGTGTCCTCAGAGGTTTCAGAGCCTTCGGTGTTCTTGTCCGCGGCATCGTCTTTCTTCTTTGCGACGATGGTCGTAGCCCTCTTCAGCGTGGCATCGAGGTTGAGAGTTGCCGGAGTGAGAGTTCCTGTGGCACGGGCACGCAGCTTTACGCCCTTGATGTGCTGCGTGGTGTTGAACTCCTCCTCCGATTCAGCCCCCTTTTTGTTCTTGATGCCGATAGAGAAGATGGCGAGGTCGGGGAGTTTCACGTTCTTGCCCTGCAACAGAATCTCCTTGATACATCCGATCATGTCGGTGAGCATCCCCTTGATGGCACCGGCGGAGAACGGCGTGTTGTGCTTCGACATGTGCTCGGAAAGCCCGTCCAACCCGATGGTCTCGTCAATGACGGGGTATGCGAGCCATTTGTTGTTAATTGACGAATTGCTGTTCTTGAACTGACGAAGAATGTACTTGATCATAAGCAGAATTTTTGGTTAATGAGTTATGGTTTGTTTGACGGTACAAAGTTACCACTTTCCGCATGGGGCAATGACGCTAAGCGTGCGATGCGTTGCTAAAGGGAGGATTCTCCTAACTTTTTTGTGAGAAATCATGGTTCGTCGAGGTATTTGACGATGAGTTCCACCTGATGCTTGGAATAGAACTTGCTGTTTTTGCCCATCCAGCATCTGTCCATCTGCTCGCTGAGAGGCTGGCAGCGGCGTATCCACCGCCTCAGTCGAGCCAGTGCAGCGTGTGGCTGCAGGTCGGGGAAATAGAGCATTGCAAGCTCCTGTTTGCTGTAACTTCTTATTTTCATTTTTTTCAAAAATTGAAATCAAAAATATTATTCTTCGAAAACCACCCCGTCCCTCCTTACCCTGAAGGAGGGCTCCACCGCTCTCCCCAAGCCCCTCTCCCCTCATGGTAGAGGGGATGTAAAACGCTCCTGCTCGTCGCTCTGAACCGCTGCGCTCTAAGGTAGGCTGGGCATCAGAGCCCTCGCCTATGTCTTTTGTCGGTTAGTGCTTTGAGATGCATGATGTAACTCAGGGAGATAGAGATGGTAACGCCGGGAGTTGTATGGTGTAACTCAGGGAGTTGTGTGGCATAACCCACGGAGTTGTATGGCGTAACTCTGGGAGTTGTGGCTCGTAACTCATGGAGTTGTATGGCGTAACCCACGGAGTTGTTATCAGGATGGGGTGACAGTATGACACTGGTGACAGTACTTTTATAAAACTATATATAGTAATAATTAGTTTATAAATTTAAAGTTATGTTTTCCTGCCCGCGCGTAAGGGGTTTATAAAAACTACTGTCACCAGTGTCACCCTTTTTCCCCCCGCCGCCCTTCGTTAGGACGACTCTACAGGAGCCGTATCAGGCTCAGCGTCAAGACCTTGGCGCAGCTGGTACGCCTTCATCTCCTCTCCTGTGCGACAGACGACGATAAAGCCACGGCTTCTTTTAGTGCGCACCCTTTTGAATCCAAGCTCCGAGAATGCACGCCCGGTGTATACGGCACTCAGCTTCTGGCTGATGCCTGCACTGATAATCTGCAGAGCCCTTGCCACGGACATGAACTCGCCAACCTCCTCAGGTCCAGGCCTGCGGAAGTACAGATCCACCAGTTCCTGTTCAAGACGTGGAGTCTCGAACTTACGGTTGTGCCTGTTCAGCTCTTGTATCTCATCCTTCTCAAACCAATACCTGAAGCCACACTTGTACAGAGTGTATGCTTCGGCATATATGGCGTCGTAGTCGAAGGGATTATCCCTCGGCGATATGATGCTCTCCACCTCGAAGGGCAGCCAGCGGCGGTTGCCCGTAGGGTCGCTGAGAAACTGCGGGTTGTTACCCGTTCCGCAGAACGAGGCGATATGTTTTCTGTGCTCATGGAAATGGGCGTATGCCGCACGCTCATCAATGCTGGGCATGGTGACGACGGCTTTGAGCTGGTTCAGCTCGGCAGGGCGCATGGTGTCCAGCTCCTCACAGCACACCAGTCCGTATTGGGCGAGCGTCAGCAGGTCGTCCTTCGACATACGGTTGGCGTTGGTCTTCGTGTAGAAGTACCGCCTCAGCTCCGGCGGCAGCAGATAGTTGAACCATGTGGTCTTGAACGCCCCCTGCTCGCCGATAAGCACAAGGATGACGTTGTTCACCACATCGTCAGAGAGCCATGACGCCACCATGCTGACGAGCCATTTCTTCAGGTAGCGGTACCACAGCATCTGCTCCTGTTCGCCGCCCTTCACACGGACGGTTTGAGCAAGTTCTTGGATTGCTCCAAAGGGACTTTGGGATTCTTTTCGAAAACCACCCCGTCCCTCCTTACCCTGAAGGAGGGCTCCACCGCTCTCCCCAAGCCCCTCTCCCCTCATGGTAGAGGGGATGTAAACCGCTCCTGCTCGTCGCTCGGACATTAAGGTAGACGGGGCATCAAAGCCCTCGTCTGGATTTTTTGACGGCTGGCGCTTTGTGGGCAAGTTGGCAAAGTATGCCTTGAAGGGATTGAACAGGGGGACATAGTCTGACTCTATGATTGTGTAGATGTCTTGCTTGACGACTCTGGTCACTTGCGACATCTCTGTCCATAGGGAGTTGACGATGCGGTCGGAGATGGGGAACCAGTTGTTAGTGATTAGTTGTGAGTGATTAGTGATTAGTTGTGAGGGGACATCTTTGTTTGCATCTTCCTCCAAATATTCTATACGAGTGGTGATTTCATTATAACGTAATTTAATATGACCATCCAGGAAAGACTTGATTTCTTCGACAGATGCAGTCTTCGTGTCGTCTCTGTTGCCGCCACCTCCTCCGCAGTTGCCATAAGGAGAAGCGTTGGCGAAGCAGGAGGTGATGACCTGCTCCGTGTCGGGATAGTCCTTCCCGAAGACACTGTTCGCCCATCTTATGGCTGCCTTCTTGGGAAATCGGCGTTCGGCAAGCTTGTAGCCCACGCGCATCACATAATTGTTGTGGCTGCCGCTACGGAACACGATGTTGTCCTTCGCTAACTGGGGCGCAATAAGAGTGTCGTAATACGCCTGTATGCGCTGCATCTGCTTCTCCTCCTTGCTCTGCCTGACATAGGCAGTTGCTGCGGTGGAGATCTCATCCGTCGTGAATGGAACGGCATCGTCAGGAGGTCGTAGAAACACGTCGGGGTCGTGGGCAAGGCCGCTCAGCCGGGTGATGTTCTTGCACTGCATATCCGCCTTGGCACCAAGAAGTTTCTCGTAATAGGCATTGCCGGCATAGAACGCCTGCTGATAGTATGCCTCGAACTTCTTCACCTCTTCCTCATCCTTGGGAACTCCGGAAAACTCAGGGGCAATCTCATAGGTGAAGATAACACGCAGTCCGTTGCCGCTCATTGTGACATAGCTCATCAGAGTATGAGGGTCGGCAATGACCTTCGCCTTCATTTCAGCAAGAGTTGTAACCTTATTCGTGTCATTCGTGCGATTCGTGTTCGACAAAAAATCATTCGTGTTCGGCACAACATGGTCGAAGTCCACGAGCGACATACCCGTGAGTTGTCTGATGTTGCCTCTGCCCTTTCCTCCCTCGAAGAGGCACGGCACGGCAAAGAGTTGGCTTTCGTTCTTGAAAGTCTTGCTGCCCGTCTGTCGATACGACCGGGTGAATACAGCCAACTTCTCATCGGTTCGGATGAGGTCGGCGACGCCTTCAAGAAGCCCCGGCACGGGCAGCTTGCAGGTCATGTCATGGAAAATGCTTACGTTCATAAGTGTAATTCATTTGACTGTTAATATTCTATTTTCCCACGAATGGGATTGTTTTTCTCCCACAGATGGCACAGATGGACACAGATTTATATTCTCTGAACACAAATACTTGCATTGTCCGTGAGAACCGTGTGGAAATAAATAATCCGCAGAACTCAGACGGAAGAAAATCCGTGTGAGTCCGTGCTATCCGTGGGATGCTTTTTCGGTGACAAAGATATATATATTGAAATAATGACTCCCCCGATATGTCGGGGGAATTAATACAATAAAATACAACTTTTTAAACAATTTAAACTTTAATCAATGTCAAAACAAGTTTTTATGACACGTAACCTTGCTTTCAGCGAATTCTTGAAGCAGGAGTTGGTAGCTCAGGGCGTGAAAGCCTATGAGTTTGAGAAAGTCTGTGGCATCAGCAAAGATGCCCTGAATAAGATTAAAGTGGCGTAATGCATGACTGGTATCCTCACTACTATTATCAGAAGATTCTGCTTGCACTGTTGCGGTTTGCAGAGGATGAGACGGAAGCCGATGATATCAAGCGGCGATGGGGAGAGGCGTTGAGTGAGTTTGAAGTGGTGGATGATAACACGGATTGATGATAACACGGATAAATAATATCCTCTCCCACGGATAATTAATCTCCTCTCCTACAGATAAATAATCTCCCACAGATTGCATAGATAGACACGGATTTTACCATGCGGATGAGTGTTTTTTGAACACGAATTGAACGAATATAACGAATTTACCATGCGGATGATTTTTTTATTCTCCCACAGATTGCACAGATTTTCACAGATTTTTTTACGAAAACATTGAAAACAGCCTATGATGTTTTGCAAGCCTATGACTTGTTGTGTTACAGCGAATGAGTCCTTTAGAGAACAAGCTCTCTGACGTACTCATTTGCTATAACACATAGAGGCACTATTAAGTGCCTCTGCTAAACATCATCGGAATGTTAACAGGAAAAACATATTTGAAATCTGTGTGGAGATATTACTGACCCCCTCTAACTCCCCCTGAAGAGGGGAGGACTGGTTTGTCCGCCTCTTGAAAGGGCTATGATATGGAGGACAAGTTTGCTTGCCTCTTGAAAAGGTTATGGTCCGCAGGAATAAATCTGTGTAAATCTGTGCAATCTGTGGGAGACATAAATAATCATCCGTGGGAGACATAAATTGTTATCTGTGGGGAAGGAGCTATTTGTAATTGTTTTAATATGAAATTGATATTTGAGTTCTTGAGATACTGCCTTGGCAACAAGGTGGATATGAGTGGTGTCGTCGCTGGCATGAACTGGCAACGGCTGTATGAGTTTGCTTCTAAGCAGGCGATGCTGGGTGTTTGCTTTGATGGCATCGAGCGACTGGGAAAAGAATATCCGGAGGAGTTGAAGCGGAATCCTATCGACAGGAATTTGCTGATGACTTGGATGGGAGCGGCACAACAGATTCGCCGACAGAACATGAAGGTTAACGGGGTGGCAAGCAAGCTCTATTCGATGCTTAGAAAGGATGGACTTAGGTGCTGCATTCTGAAAGGACAAGGGAATGCATTAATGTATCCGAATCCTTATTCCCGTAATCCTGGGGATGTGGATGTGTGGATTGATGCTAGTAGGGAGAGAATTATGGAGTATGCTCAAAAGAAGTTTGAACTGGAAGATGATATCAGACTGCAGCATATAGAGACTTCCTTGGATGGTGTGCCTGTAGAGTTGCATTTCTTTCCTTGTTCCATGAATAATCTTTTTTATCATGCCAGATTGCAGAAGTGGTTCAAGCGGAATGCTGATTTGCAATGCTCGAATGTTGTTAGCCTGCCAGATGATGCAGGGGAGATCGCTGTGCCTACGGCGGCATTCAATGTGGTGTATCAGCTGACGCATCTGTATCATCATTTCTTTGATGAAGGGATTGGAATGAGGCAAATTGTTGATTACTATTTTGTAGTGATTAGTGATGAGTTATTAGTGATTAGTGATGAGTTATTAGTGATTAGGGATACTCTGCAGAGAGAACTGAAACATCTAGGATTGTGGAAGTTTGCAGGGGCTGTGATGTATGTGCTGCATGAGGTTCTTGGACTGTCGGAGGAGAAGATGATATGTCCGATGGATGAGAAGAGAGGGAAGTTGTTGTTAGCGGAGATTCTGAATGGCGGCAACTTCGGAAAGCACTTCACTAAGTATGGGCATTTTACACAGCAGGGCATGGCGAAGAAATATTTCCTGAAAATATGGAGGAATATGCACTTCGTGAGGTATTACCCTGCCGAGGCTTTGAGTGAACCCGTATTCAGGACGTGGCATTTCTTTTGGAGGATAAAGAACAAAAAATAATAGATAGCCTTTCTAAAATCACCCCGTCCCTCTTTAGCATTAAAGAGACTTTTCTAAAACTCACCCGTCCTCCCTTACCCTGAAGGGAGGCTCCACCGCTTTCCCCAAGCCCCTTTCCCCTCATGGGACAGGGGATGTTAACCGCTCCTACTCGTCGCTCGGAAACACTACGTTCTATGGTAGGCGGGGCATCAGAGCCCTCGCCTGGATTTGCGGGATGGGACCGCTTGGGGACATGTATAAATTGTAAAGTTTTCTTATATGCTATAGCAATAATATGAGATTTAAGCTAAAAAAGATGAATCTTGATGACATTAATTTGGGTGAATAAAAGATACTCGCCATACAATTTGATATTGCATGACGAGCCAAGAGGAGTTTGGCAAAAGCCCAATACTTTCCTACTTGGTTAACCATCGATGCAGTTGGTTCTTCCCCCTGCGATAAGTTCTGGTCTTCAGCCCTTGGTGACGTTTACCCGAGTTGGATGGAGTACTTTGTTTATAGTCGCTACCTCCCATAGCCGACTAATTTACAAAAATAATAAAAAAATAATGGCAACAACCCCAAACACACAAAATAATTATAAGAAAATAACAAAATTGGACTTGTCAAATCAAAATTTGACATCATTTCCTGATTATGTCTTCAAAATGACTAATCTGAGAAAGTTGATATTGCATAACAATCATATAAGTAAAATACCACCTCAAATTAAGGCTTTGAACAAGCTGGTGGTATTGGATTTGTCGAACAATGAGCTATCTGCCATTGGATATCAAGTTTTGAAGTTGCCAAAATTGAAGATACTTAATCTTTGTTATAATCAAATTGTGTGTCTTCCAAACGACATTAAAGAAGTCGGCATAAAACAATTATTGTTATCCAACAATAGATTGTCAAGGTTAAATATTGGAAGATTCAGAAAACTCGAACGCTTGACAATCAACAGCAATGAGCTGAGTATTGTTGCTTTAGAAGGTGTATATCCATTTCTAAAAGATATTTGGATGGGTAATAATCCTATCAAAAGAATAGCTATAACAAAGACTAATGTGCCTACCTTAAGGGGTATTTATACATATACGTATTCTTGTAATATCAAAAATGTGGCAGAAGATTACAAGCCCTTAATGTCAACAAAAGGCAATGCCATAGATATATTTTTAGGAAAATTGAAAACAGATAACAAAAACGTGAAAATTAAAATGAGTATAGATATGAATGAGACAATAAAAAGCAGATTGGAAAAACTCGACCAGTTGCTCCAAGATTACATATATAAAAAGAAACAACAGGTTAATTCTTATGAAGCCATTGATGCTTTCCAAGAATGGTATGGAGAAGCATGTGCTGTCTTTGTCAAGTATTTCGGAAAATCAGACGAATATATTGACAAGTTTTGCAAGATAGATGTTACTGGTAACGGATATTCATTAGAAGACTCCTATCAAGAAGCTTATCCTATTTACAAAATCTATATTGAGAAATTGAAAGATATGCCAAATGCTAAAAATGAAAATATAATGGCTAAAATGTCTAATAACAAGGTGTTTATCGTACATGGTCACGACGACAACTTGAAAACAAAAGTTGAATTATTATTGACGAAATTAGGGCTTGATCCAATCATATTGCATAAAAAAGCGAACATGGGTAAAACTATCATTGAAAAGATTGAGAAATATACAGATGTCGGTTTTGGAATAGTACTGTATACTCCAGATGACGAAGGACGCTTAAAAGGAAACACTGCACTATCATCAAGAGCAAGACAGAATGTTGTATTTGAACATGGCTATCTAATTGGAAAGTTGGGTAGAGACAGAGTGTGTGCTCTTGTGGTGGATAATGTTGAAAAACCAGGAGATATAGATGGAATCGTATATGTGAATGTCGATAACAATGACTCTTGGAAAGTAGCTTTAGCGAATGATATGAAAGCTGTCGGCTTCAATATTGACTTGAATAAGGCATTTTAGTTATAGTCCCTATATATTTTACCCAATGGAACTCAACAACACCCAACACAAATCCTTCCTCTGGCACCTCGACTTCGAGCCATTCACATGGTACACTTTCTACGGCGAGCAATGTCCGATAGTCTGCATCTCGCCTTTGGCGCAATGGAGCCGCCATGGTGCATAACATACTGGGAAAACATTCAGAAGATATGCCAAAGGTGTTGAGGACAAAAATACTATCATTAAGAGATTACTCTAAACGAAAGCAATAGTATCATTATCAAAGATAATCCTCTATTCGTTTCATAATCTCCTTCGTCGGAAGGCGATAGTTGGTCTCCAGCAAGGCTTTAAGCTTGGTTATATATTCTTCTTTCGATAGAATATCATGGTGAAGAAGTTCGTCCATCACATAGATTATTCCCTAAACATGAAGCCCATGCCGTTCTGCTATCACTCGAAGGTTGCGGTCGCCAGTCAAGAGTTTATAATCACCATTTAATGCATAATACAAAACAGTGCAGTCTTGGAAAGAGAGATTCTTGTCTTGGAGTGACATAATCTCTGCATACTCATTGCTTTTGAAAGTTTTGATTGTGATTTTTCCTTCTTGATGTAATTGAGCAATCGCATCTTTAACACCTTGTGTCTTTAGCTCGCCGATAATAAAGTCGGTGGTGTGGATAGACAAAGGAAGCTCACAGAATCGTTCCAAAAGTCCAATATTCCATAAGTCTATGAATATATTGGTATCGCTGATTACTATTTCCATTAGGCAAGAACGAAATTATTTAATACTTCCTCTGTCGTTTTGTTGAGTAAGACGGCAGCCTTGGATTCTGTAATCAAGCCACTTGACAGGGCACGATAGATAAGGTTCTCGAATCTGGTACTGTGCTCGTCATCAATGATGCTCTTCTCGACCTGTGATTTGAAATTGGGGTCGAAATTTTTCTTCTTCCAATAGGTTGTATAGCGATTTTCTGATATGACATCAAGATATCTCGCCTTATACATCAAGGCATCAACCGATATTCCAAATTCTGATTGAAGGTTTTTCAACTCAACTAAAGCTATGTCGTGGCGTTTCTCACCAATAGACTGAAGAAAAGTTTGTCTTGGCATCAAAACTTCATTGGCAAAAATATTGCAGAATTGTTCTTCCATCTTTTCATCCATGTCTTCTGGAAAATGAAGCAATGCATGACCTAATTCATGGAGCGCAGTGAAACGCTTACGCTCGGTGCTCATCTGTTTGTTAATGACAATAACTGGGGTTCCATTTTCCAATGTGCCATTGAGACCAGAAAAAGCGTCAGAAGCTTCTACTTCTACCACAATGATACCATTGGTCTCTAAGATGTTGATGACGTTTGTAATGGCGGCATTGCCAATATTCCAATCGGTGCGCAGCTTAGTTGCTGCGCTGAAAACATCATTTAAAGACTTAACTTGGCAAGTAAAGGAGAAAGCATCAAAATGCCTTTCGATTCCACAAATGTCTTCTATTTCATTGATGCGTTCAATGGTATCTTCCACCATGAGATTGATGGATTTCTCTTCCTTAGCACTCAGGCGAGTTAGTTTGCGGTAATGAACATTATTGAGAGCTGAACGATTTTCACGAAACAGATAGTCGGGGGAAATGTTCAGGGCTTTGCATAATGCGATGAGAATGGTACTGTCTGGCATACTCTCGCCTCGTTCGTATTTGGACACGGATTGTTTGGTGACAATATCATTCATCATCACACAGAGTTGTTGCATGGACAAGCCTCGCATCAGACGTGCGTTGCGCAGTCGCTTAGAAAATATATCTTTCAGTTCCATAATTAATCTTTTAATCTTTTGGTTGACAAAGATAATGAGATTAATTGGAATAGTCAACCGATACGGCGAAAATATAACAATATTTAATTTTAATTTGAAAATATGAACGTAATCAAGATAGATATTAGCAAAAACATATGAACACAAACACTCAAATAGACAAGATAGATAAAGTTCTTTCAAAAATATCGGGCAAGGAGATGAAAGCCTTTGTGTGGCAGTATGCAGTCACGCATGAGGACTTTGCTACGGCTTTGGTGGAAAAATATTGGAAACCGGAGCGTGGTAACTATAAGGAACAGGTGGAGGCTTGCTTTGCCCATGCTGGTGTGTTGGGTAAGAGATTTGGACAACCCCAATTGGACTGGAGGAAGATAGAGCAAGACCTGGCTGCAATGATGAGAAAAGCCAAGAGCATGAAGAAGAAAGGTAATCTGATTGATGCTGCCTTGATAGCTGGATATGTAATGACCATCACTTGCAGAGAGTTCAAGCACGACCATCTGGCTTATACTCCTGCCAGATATGATGTTTGGGCGGAGGAAAACAAGGTACTGAAGAACATTGTCACCCAGTCGGCTGACATGGTGAGGGAGTTGCTGATCAAGAGTAATGAGATAGAGGAGGATTCCCGTTTGGGTATGCTTGGAGAGATAGCAGAGCAATGTGAGGAAATTGGTGACAACTATTTCATGCGCTTTGAGTGGTTTGTGGATGAGGCGATGCCGTTGCTTTGCGGTGATGATGAAAAGGCGTATCTGGCTCATATCAGCAAGCGGTTGAAAAACAAGAAAGAGAAATACTTCCATTATCGCTATTACATCCAAAAAGCTGATTACTGGGCAGCCCATGGTAAGCGTGCTAAGGCAGAGAAGCTGATGTGGGAGAAACGGGATGACGAGAATATCCGTGACCATTATATCGACTGTCTCATTGAATGGGGGGAGTATAAGAAGGCCGTTGAGGTGATAGATGATGACAAGGATGACTTTCACTCATACTCCAAGAAATGGGAGGACAAAGTGGTGAAGGCATTGAAACTGTCTGGTGATAAGGAATGGCTGATAGAAGAATGCAAGAAACGCTTTATCGTCAGTGGCTATCGAATCAAATATTACGAGGCTCTGAAGGAGGTGATAGACAAAAATGATTGGCCTGCCTTCTTTGATGAACTGTGGAAAATGTCCGATTGGGAGCATGACTATGAGGATGCAGAAGCCAAGATCCTCATCAAAGAGAAAAGGTTTGATCTGCTCAAGGATATGTTTGTGCATAAGGATTGGAACCTATGGGAGATTTATCCTAAATATATCAAATATGTACCCAAGCAAGACCATGCCTTTGTGGGTGAGATCCTTTTCAAGGACATCAAGAGATTGGCTCTGCTCAAGGAAAAGCCAAAGGAATTCAATTGGTTGTTGGGACAAATAGAGCATGTAATGAGAAAGTCTGCTGTCGTGGATAAGATGATCAAGAATGGTATCAGACAGCTTATTGCGGATTATCCCGACAAATATTATTTCAAGAGTTATTTGGGAAGCATCCTATAGTTATGTTAAGTGTTGATTTTTGAAGACTAATTATTGAAGAAATAATTTCTTTAGAATGAAGAAAATAGAACTTTTTGATTACCAGGAGGATATGAAATCACAGATAGAGAAGGCTTTGTGCCTTCACCGTTCCGTGATGGCACAGATGCCTACGGGAACAGGTAAGACCTATCTGCTTACAGCAGTCATAGACTCTTTCGTGAAAGCCAATCCTAAGGCGATAGTATGGATTGTTGCCCATAGAAGGGAGCTGGTATCCCAGATTGATGAAACCGTAAGGAAGTTCCATTCTTATTCTTCAGCCACCTCTTCACTGTTGTCATCCGTCAGGGCGATGTCCATCCAGTGGCTGATGAGACACTATGACGAAATCGAGGAAGATCCAGGGATGATTGTGATTGACGAGGCACACCATGCGCTTGCCAAAACTTACAAGGAGATGTGGGAGAGATTCCCGAAGGCTAAGTTTCTGGGACTGACGGCTACTCCTTGCCGATTGAATGGTAAGGGATTCACAGACCTGTTTGACGTGTTGGTGCAGTCGTGGGGCGTTCCTGAGTTTATCAGCAAGGGAAGATTGGCAACATACGATTTCGTGAGCATCAAATCTGATGGTGTGACGCAGCAGCTCATCAATTCCTTGCAGAAACGTGGAGCTGACGGCGACTACCAGAACAAGGAGATGGATCAGTTGCTGAACAAGAAACCTAACATCGAAAGACTTTACCGGAGCTTGGAGGAATATGGTAAAGACAGGAAGGGCATCGTGTATGCTATCAATATCAGTCATGCTCAGAAAATAACAAGTCTCTATCAGGAACATGGAGTGAAAGCCATAGCCATAGACTCGAAGACACCTGCTGCGGAAAGACAGCAAGCTATTGAAGCCTTCAGAAAAGGTGACATCCAGGTACTGGTGAACGTGGATATCTTCTCGGAGGGTTTTGACTGCCCGGATGTGGAGTTTGTGCAGCTGGCTCGTCCTACCTTGTCGCTTGCCAAGTATCTGCAGATGGTGGGACGAGGATTACGAGTGGCTAAGGGAAAGAGGAACTGTGTGATTATAGATAATGTGGGACTGTATCGGGTGTTCGGGTTGCCTTCGCAAGTATGGAACTGGAATGCGATGTTTGAAGGAAAGCTGAAAGTTGGCAGGAAAATGGAGGCCAACAAGGAAAGGGAGTTTTTCCTGATGAAGGGCGAGCAAGAGAACCTCCAGGTTAATCTGGATTCTGAAATGATGATGGTGATGACCCATGAAGAATTGATCCAAACGCTACAGTACCGTGAATTTGTAGATAGCAAGGGGGATTTTGCCATTGTCAAGTTGAATGATGGAAAGATGACAGTGGTAAACCGGCAAGGTGAACAGGTGATAGAACCAGGCTACTATTATGACATGAAGTTCTTGCGAGGTAATATCTTGTCCTATCGACCTCGCAGAAAGACTGTGTGTTATTACGACCTCTTGGCGAGAGTTGTCATCGACGAGGACATTCATGCGAAAGATGCTCCCAAGGTAATCACCATTAATGAATGGGAGTTCATAGAATATAATGGGCTCTTCAGGTCTCGTACCTACGAGAACTTTGCTTTACCTTATCGCCCTTCACAATATGACATATTGAATTGTGGGTATTA
>OOCQ01001434.1_pt1 | contig 14493 bp, 12 predicted proteins | sample 1671121 | NCBI WGS metagenome assembly OOCQ01 (sample SAMN06348124, study PRJEB24527) | human gut metagenome | biome: human gut; feature: ankylosing spondylitis patient; material: feces | host: Homo sapiens | place: China | collected 2015-10 | reverse complement strand
ACTCTTAGCTAAATTGGTGACGCTTCCCAAAATTAAAGTGCGTGGCTTAATGTGCATTCCGAATCCCAATTTGCCAATGACGTCGACCCTCTTGGCTTTCCGTAAAATGAAAGCATTGTTTGAATCGTTAAAAACGAAGGGCTTTGATTTGGACGTTCTTTCCATGGGGATGAGTTCAGACTTTGTTGAGGCGATTCAAGAGGGAGCAACGTTGGTTCGTGTGGGATCGGCCATTTTCGGCGCTCGTGACTATTCAAAAAGATTAACGAAATAAGGTGACAAAGATGCAAAAACGAATTGCCATGCTCGGTGGCGGTAATATGGCAACGGCCTTGGTAGCAGGGCTTGTCGGAAGCAGCGTGGATGCCAAGATGATTGACGTTTTGGATCGCAATGCCAATAAGCGCGAGCACTTGGGCCAAACCTATGGTGTGCAGACGCATCAAACCGGGGGTGACTGGTTATCCGCAGCAGACGTCATTGTGTTGGCAGTTAAGCCGCAAGGGTTATCCCAAACCATTGATTCGTTAAAGGCTTATTTCAAAGAAGGCGCCTTATTTATTTCGATTGCAGCTGGCGTTCGCATTGCCGATATGGCCCGTTGGGTGGGATCAAGTCGCGTTGTTCGTGCCATGCCCAATACGCCTGCGTTGGTGGGTGCTGGTGTTGTCGGTTTGTACGTTCCTTCTGAGCTTAAAGTCGAAGATCGCACCGTGGCACAAGACGTTTTAGCTGCCATGGGGGAAGTCATCACGGTCAATAGCGAAGAGCAATTGGATGTCCTTTCGACCGTCTCGGGTTCGGGCCCTGCTTACGTGTTCCGTTTTATTGAAGCCTTGGAAGCGGCTGCCGTTCGTCGCGGTTTTGATGAAGCGGGCGCCCGTCGCATGGCCATCATGACGGTGGTGGGCGCAGGCAAACTCGCCAGTCTCAGTAACGACGCTCCTTCAAAATTGCGTGAAAACGTGACGAGTAAAGGCGGTACCACGGCAGAAGCTTTGCGTGTCATGCAAGAGCACGACTTTATGGGCATGATGGATGAAGCGATTCAAGCCGCTTTTGATCGTAACCAAGTCTTGGCCGACGAGTTAGGAAAAGCATAGATCATGATGCCATTGCGTCAAAATTGTCTGACGGGTAGGACGCATCCGATGTTTGAAACTTTTCTTAAGTTGTATCGGACGAGTTTTCCTATTTTCGAACAAAGAACGTTAGATCAACAAAATAGGGCATTTGCGGATGATCGCTACAGTATTACCCTCTTTGAGGATCAGCAGCAGTTTGTTGGATTCGTGGCAGCCTGGACATTCGATCAATGTGTCTATATTGAACATTTTGCGGTATCTGAGTCGCTACGAGGTAAGGGATACGGTTCTCGGATTATGGCTACCTTTGTTGAACACAGCAAAAAGGTTGTGATTTTGGAGATTGATCCGATTGTGGATGAGAAATCAAAGGCTCGGTTACGTTTTTACAAAAAACAAGGTTTTGTGCAAAATGATTTTGCACACTATCACCCTCCTTATCGTAAGGATTTTGCTTCGCATCCGCTTCATGTATTGTCATCGAGTCGTAAACTATCAGTCACAGAGTACGATGCTTTTAAGCAAGCATTAGATGACGTTGTAATGGCTTTTGAGCCACAATAAATAGTGATTGAAAACAATAATTTCTGTGTTTAAGGAGTACGAAATGAAGAAGTCTCTTATTGTGTTTGCCATGATTGGAAGCTTGATTGCGTTGACGGGTTGCAATACAGTGGCCGGTCTCGGTCAAGACTTGAAAAAAGGCTCAGAGCATGTGAGCGAAGCCATCGGTAAGATGGGCGACAACATGACGCAAAAAGCCAACGAAAACAAATAGTCCTAAAACGAAAAACGCCGCCAAAGAGAAAATGGCGGCGTTGCCACTTCTAAAAAGCGTTCTATTCGTTCGGAGCGCTGATCGAACTCACGGGCGGTAAGTTAAGCGTCTTACAACCTTCTAAATTGAGTCTCGCTACGCCCTTACGAATCATCTCAATCGCAGGAAGGCGGTTAAAGGTCTTGCGCCAAGCAATGATCACACGGCGAGTCGGGGCCGGTTTTTCAAAGGGAATGGCACGCACCAAGTCATCATCCTTGGTTTCCTTTAGCGCTGAGCTTGGCAATACCGTAATCCCTAAGCCTTGTGCCACCATATGGTGAATTGTCAACAAGGATGACCCTTCAACCGTCTTTTGAATGGAAGAGATGCGACCGCGCAAAATATTGGTTTCCGGGCACACGTTTAAGATTTGATCGCGTAAGCAGTGCCCCTTACCTAAGAGTAAAAGGTTGGCTTCACGCAAATCTTCTTTGTGAATGACCGATTCGTGCGCCCATGCATGATCTTTCGGAACGGCTACCACAAAATCTTCATCGTACAACGGTGCCAACATTAAGCCCGGTTCATTAATGGGCAAAGCCATAATAGCGACATCAATCTGACCGTTGCGAAGTTGGTCAAGCAAATTGCTCGTGTAGTTTTCCGTCAAGATGAGAGGCATCTTGGGGGCAAGATCGAGCATTTGGTGCACCAAACCCGGCGTGAGGTAGGGGCTGATCGTGAAGATAACGCCCACACGCAAGGGGCCAATCAAAGGGTCTTGCCCTTGGATGGCTAACTCTTCAATGTGGCGCACTTCGTCCAAAACTTTTTGAGCCTGTTCGACAATCGTTTCGCCGACAGGGGTCAACGAGATTTCTTGAGAGCGACGCTCAAAAATATGAACACCCAATTCGTCTTCGAGTTTTTTCACTGCCACCGATAATGAGGGCTGAGAAATAAAACACGACTCGGCAGCGCGACCGAAATGACGCTCACGGGCGACGGCCACAATGTATTTAAGTTCGGTTAATGTCACTGAATTAGGCCTCCAAAAAACTTTCAGCTTGAGCAAACCAACGCTTGGCATGCTGCTGGGCTCGCTCGGGATCGGTATCTAACCATTGACTGGCAAAGTCTCGAGCGGCCTCTACCAGATGAGAATCGGTTTCTAAGTTAGCAAAACGAAGCATGGGAACCCCCGATTGACGAGCGCCCAAGAATTCGCCCGGACCTCGAATCTCAAGGTCTCGTCGGGCGATTTCAAAGCCGTCCGTGCTTTCACGAATGACTTTGAGTCGCTCTCTTCCAGTTTCCGAGAGTTCGCCGTATAAAAGAATGCAAAAACTCTTTTCGCCACCTCGGCCCACACGACCTCGCAATTGGTGAAGCTGCGCTAAACCGAAGCGCTCGGCATGTTCAATCACCATCAATGTGGCGTTAGGCACGTCTACGCCCACTTCAATGACGGTTGTGGCGACCAACACGTCTAAAGAACCTTCTTTAAAACGCTCCATAACGGATTGTTTTTCATCGTTGGCAAGCGCTCCGTGCACTAATCCCACGGAAAGGTTGGGAAGCTTTTGGCAAATCTCTTCATAGGTTTGAGTGGCTGCCGTTAAGTCGAGCTTTTCACTTTCTTCGATCAAGGGGCAAACCCAATAGACTTGGCGCCCTAATTGGACTTGTTCACTGATTGACGCAATGACTTGATCCTTGCGTTGAAGATTGAGGAGCTTGGTCACGATGGGTTTGCGACCAATGGGCAGCTCATCGATAACGGAAACGTCCAAATCGGCCAAATAGCTCATCGCAAGTGTGCGAGGAATCGGTGTGGCCGAGAGCATCAAAAGATGAGGAAGGGCGTCCTCATGAGCTGTGCGAAGTGCTAAACGTTGCGCAACGCCAAAGCGGTGCTGTTCGTCAATGATGGCGAGTCCCAAATTCTTAAACTTCACCGTATCTTGAATTAGGGCGTGCGTACCAATGATAAATTGCGCCTGGCCGGACAAAACTTTTTCCAAGTTAGCGTTGCGCTCTGACACCTTTTGCTTACCGGCAAGCCAGGCCAAAGAAACGCCCGCAGGTTCTAACCAAGAACGAATCTTTTCGTAGTGCTGTTCAGCCAAAATTTCCGTGGGCGCCATGAGGGCGACCTGAAAACCTGCGTCTATCGCAACGGTCGCCGCAAGGGCCGCAATAATGGTTTTACCGCTTCCCACGTCGCCTTGAACCAAACGATTGGTCGGAATGATGCGACCAAGGTCGTGACGAATTTCTTCCAACACGCGCTTTTGGGCGTTCGTAAGTTCAAAAGGTAAGGAAGCCAATAATCGGTCTGTAATCGGCGTTGCCGCGGGAGCAATTTGTGGTGCTCGCATTTGGGCCTTTAAAAGGCGGCTGCGACGCAAAGCAATTTGCTGAGCGACCAATTCATCAAACTTTAAACGCTCCCATGCCGGATCCGTGCGATCCATGAGACTGCCTTCATTGGCGCCGACCGGAGGGTGATGAAGAAACCGCAATGCATCCCGAAGCGCCGGTAAGTGCAATCGTTCGGTAACGTCTTTAGGAATAAGATCGGTGACTTCAACGTCAAGTAAGGCGCGCGCAATGCGCTTTCTCAACCAAGGTTGCGTAATGCCTTCGCCCGCAGGATAAATCGGAGTCAAGGTTGTCGGTAAGGCTTGAGAGTCGACGGCTACTTTGATTTTCGGATGAACCATTTCGGTGCCGAGATAACCTTCACGGACAACGCCATAGAGACGTACACGCTTACCGATCTCCAGTTGCTTTACTTGAGATGGGTAAAAGTGCAACAGACGAACGGTTAATGTGGCCGTCTCGTCTTTGATCATAGCTTGGATTTGTTCGCCGGAAGCTCGACGAACTCGGTCGCAACGAATCACTTCGCCTTCGCACTGAGCGGTTTCGCCAACAATTAAGTTTCGGATGGGCGTAATTTTCGTTTCGTCTTCATAACGAAGCGGTAAATGAAAAACGTAATCCCAATCGCGCGTCAAACCTAATTTGGCCAAACGATCTGATAAGGGGGCTAATTTCTCCCCCTTTTTTCGTAAAGTGAAGTGACTCACTGCCATGGCTGCTAACCAAAGAAATTAAATGCTGACGATGGCTTCCACTTCAACGGCACCACCCTTGGGCAATGCGGCAACCGCAAAGCAGGAGCGGGCAGGGTAGGGAGCACTGCAGTACTCTTCCATGACCTTATTCACAACAGGGAAGTCAGCCATGTTCGTCAAGAAAATCGTCACTTTCATGATGTTGCCCATGTTGCCGCCGGCAGCTTCAATGATGGCCTTTAAGTTCGCAAAAGCTTGACGAGCTTGTGCTTCAAAGTCGGCAGGAATCTCACCCGTGGCCGGGTCAATGCCCAATTGACCAGACGTAAAGAGATTGGCGATGCCCTTGGTGGCTTGGCTGTAAGGGCCAATGGCGGCAGGAGCTGCAGAAGTATGAATGATGTCATGAGCCATGACGGTTCTCCTTATTTATATATAGGTGAAAACGTATTCTTAACAGATTGAGAAAATCTATTAATTTTCATCTTCCAATAATAATTAACTATCACGATTTTGTTAAGAAGAAGTTTGTTTCCATGTTTTTCGTCAATAAAGTGCGAGTAAACCTGCTACAAAAATAGGCAGAGTGCACTCTTGGGTCTGCTTTGGTGTAAACTTCGGGTAATTCCTAATGTGTGTTATGCCTTAAGACCTCTAAACTCTCGGGACTGCTTAGAGTTTGGGTTTTATCGCCTGACATGATTGGAGAAATTAAGATATGTTTTGACTCTAATGAAGAAACGGTTTCGGTAGTTTGTGTAAACAACCGGAGCTTTGTTGTATCCTTAGAGTTGAACTTGTTTTTGAAAACGTTAGATTCACAAGAGATTCAGCTTAATTTGACAACTTAAGTTGGATGAATTTAACGGAGTTTTTGTCCGTACTTGATCGCAAGAATGATTGCCTTAAAACGAGCCGGGGTTCAGTACTTGAAGTCTGACTTGCAAAAGAGAGAGCTCTCTCTTGGGTTTCCCCGAGGCTGATTATTCGTTAAAAAGCGTCAATACGAACGCGGGGAACCTTTATAAAGAAGACCCCTGCCGGTTTTGTGGTGAAAACCGCCAAGCCGGTGGCCCTCTTGGATCAAGGAGACCAAGTAATTATGAAAATCATCTACACCGACGTACTGGTGATTGGTGGCGGTTTGGCCGGTTTGCGTATGGCAGTTGCTGCCAAGCGTCGTGGTCATGACTCCATCGTCTTGTCGCTGGTTCCGCCGAAGCGCTCTCACTCTAAGGCCGCTCAAGGTGGTATGCAAGCATCTTTGGGTAACGTGATTAAAGGTTTGGGCGACAACGAAGACGTCCACTTTGCTGACACGGTTAAAGGCTCTGACTGGGGTGCCGACCAAGACGTGGTTCGCATGTTCGTGAACACCTCCCCGAAGGCAGTGCGTGAATTGGCTGCTTGGGGTGTGCCCTGGAGCCGTATTACCCCGGGTGATCGTCAAGTTATTATTAACGGCGAACGCGTTACGATTACGGAACGCAAGGAAGCCGCTGGCTTGATCGGTCAACGTGACTTCGGTGGTACGAAGAAGTGGCGTACGTGCTTCGTGTCTGACGGCACGGGCCATGCTATGTTGAACGCTGTTTCTGACCGTATTATTGCTGAACGTGTTCCGGTTGTTGAACGTGTCGAAGCTATCGCTTTGATTCACGACGGCAAGCGTTGCTACGGTTCTGTCGTTCGTGACTTGATCACGGGCGAATTGATGGCTTACGTTGCTAAGGCTACGGCTATCGCTACGGGCGGTGCTGGTAAGCTCTTCCGCGTGACGACGAACGCTCAAATCTGTGAAGGTACGGGTCACTCTTTGGCTTTGGAAACGGGTGTTGCCACGTTGGGTAACATGGAAGCTGTTCAGTTCCACCCGACGGGTATTTTCCCCGCTGGTATTCTCGTGACGGAAGGTTGCCGTGGTGACGGTGGTTTGTTGCGTGATGCCGACGGCCACCGCTTCATGCCGGACGTTGAACCGGAAAAGAAGGAATTGGCCTCTCGTGACGTCGTGTCTCGCCGTATGGAAGAACGTATTGCCCAAGGTAAGGGTGTGAAGAGCCGCTTCGGTGAACACATCTGGTTGGACATCACGTTGTTGGGCGAACATCACATCAAGCACAACTTGCGTGAAGTTTATGAAATCTGCCACTACTTCTTGGGTGTTGACCCTGTGAAGGAATGGATCCCTGTGCGCCCGGCACAACACTACACGATGGGTGGTGTTCGTACGGACTACACGGGCGAAAGCCGTCAATTGAAGGGCCTCTTCGCCGCTGGTGAAGCTGCTTGTTGGGACATGCACGGTTTCAACCGCTTGGGCGGTAACTCCGTTGCTGAAACGGTTGTCGCAGGTATGTTGGTTGGCGAATACATCGCTGACTTCTGCGAAAAGGCCGAAAACGTCATCGACATCCCGACCTCTATCGTTTACGACTTCATCAAGCGCGAACAAGCCAAGCTCGATGCATTCTGCAACGGCAAGGGCACGGAAGACGCTACGGTGTTGCGTACGCGCATGCAAGACATCATGACCTCCAAGATCGGTATTTTCCGTCGCGGTGCTGATATGGAAAGCGCTGTGAGCGAATTGGAAGACCTCTTGAAGCGTTCCTACAATGTTTCTTGTAAGAGCCAATTGGGCGCTAACGCCGAATTGACCTACGCTTACCGCACGCAAAAGATGTTGCGCTTGGCCTTGGCCATCGCCGTCGGTGCTGCTACCCGTACGGAATCCCGCGGTGCTCACTTCCGTGAAGACTACCCGGTCCGTGACGACAGCAAGTGGTTGAAGCGTACGTTGGCTTCTTGGACGAACGAAAGCGATACGATGCCGACGCTCTCCTACGAAGACCTCGATGTTAACAAGATGGAATTGCCCCCGGGCTGGCGTGGTTACGGTGCTAAGAACTACATCGACCACCCCGATACCGCTCGCCGTCAAGCCGAAGTGGACGAAATTCGTGCCAAGATGGAAGCCGAAGGCGCCGACCGTTTTGCTATCCAAAACGCATTGTTGCCGTACGCCCACCTCTTGCCGAAGCGTTTGCAAGGTAAGAACGAACGTATCGATGAACCCTTAGCCTAAGGAGCTGACGAAAAATGAGTGAAAACAAACCCCAAAAGCAACATCGTCTGCTCAAGATCAGCATTTTGCGCTACAACCCGGCTGACCCGGCTAGCGTGCCGCATATGCAGACGTTTGAATTGGAAGAATCCGATTCCATGACGTTGTTTATTGCTTTGAATGAACTTCGCGACAAGCAAGATCCTTCTTTGCAATTTGACTTCGTTTGCCGCGCTGGTATCTGCGGTTCCTGCGCCATGATGATCAATGGTAAGCCGGGCTTGGCTTGCCGTACGTTGACCCGCGACTTGCCGACCGAATTCACGTTGGCTCCGTTGCCGGCCTTCGAATTGATCGGCGACTTGTCCGTTAACACGGGTAAGTGGATGCGCAATATGAGCGAACGCATGGAAACTTGGGTTCACTTGAAAGAACAAGAAGTGGATATCCGCCACAAAGAAGAACCGATGGACCCGCAATTGGCCGAAGATATTTATCTTCTCGACCGTTGTGTGGAATGCGGTTGCTGTATCGCTGGTTGCGGTACGGTCCGTATGCGTCCTGACTTCGTTGGCGGTGTGGCCATCAACAAGATCGCCCGCTTCCGCTTAGACCCGCGCGACCAACGTAACGACGCTGACTTCTATGAAGTCGTGGGCGACGACTCTGGTGTGTTCGGTTGCATGTCCTTGTTGGCTTGCCATGACTTCTGTCCGAAGCAATTGCCTTTGAAGACGCAAATCGCCTTTATCCGTCGTAAGATGGCTGAACAAGGTATTCGCGGCTACGATAAGGTTTTGCCGACGCCGAAGAAGGCTATCCCGATCAAGGTCGTGAAGTAATTCTCGAAGTTGGAGTCAAACCAAGCCTGTTGAAAGACAGGCTTGGGGAGATGAAGATTTCGAAACCCTACATATCAACGATGGACCGACGGTGAGTTGCCAATTTTTCACCGATCAACGGTATGTAGTTTTTCCTAACGGAGACGCCTTAAAGACGCCTTCCTTTATATAAAAATTGAGGAGCAAAATAACATGTCTCGTATTGAATATGACTTCCTTGGTGGTAAGGAAATTTCTGACGATTGCTACTACGGCGTTCAAACGCTTCGTGGCAAAGAAAACTTCTGCATCACGGAAATGTCCATGGCTCAAGAACCGTTCTTCATCATTGCTTTCGCATATGTGAAGAAGGCTGCCGCTATGGCCAACAAGGAACTCGGCACGGTCCCGGCCAACGTCGCTGACGCTTTGATCTGGGCTTGTGATCAATTGATCGCTGGCAAGTACCACGACCAATTCGTCACGGACTGGATCCAAGGTGGTGCCGGTACGTCCACGAACATGAACTGCAACGAAGTTATCTGTAACTTGGCCGCTGAAAAGTTGGGTTCCAAGAAGGGTGACTACGCTTTGGTTTCTCCTAACGACCACGCAAACTTCGGTCAATCCACGAACGACACGTACCCGACCGCTTTCCACGTCGCTTTGTTGCTCCGCAGCAACGTTATGTTGAAGGCTGTTGAAGAACTCGTTGAATCCTTCTACAAGAAGGCTGACGAATTCAAGTCCGTGTTGAAGATGGGTCGTACGCACTTGCAAGACGCTGTGCCGATGACCTTGGGCCAAGAATTCCACGCTTGGGGTTTCACTGTTGCTGACGAAATCAAGACGATTAAGGAAGCTCAAGAACACCTCTGCACGATTAACCTCGGTGCTACCGCTATCGGTACGACGGTTACGGCTCACCCGGAATACCCGGCCCTCGCCTCCAAGTACTTGGCTGAATTGACGGGCTTCCCGCTCAAGAACAGCGAAGACTTGATCGCTTGCACGTCTGACTGCGGCTCTTATGTTGCTTTGTCTAGCGCCATGAAGAGCTTGGCCATCAAGTTGACGAAGGTCTGCAATGACTTGCGTCTCTTGGCTTCTGGCCCGCGTTGTGGTTTGTCTGAAGTGAACTTGCCGCAAATGCAACCTGGTTCTTCCATTATGCCGGGTAAGGTTAATCCGGTTGAATTGGAAGCCATGAACCAAGCTGCTTTCGTTGCTATCGGTTTAGACACCACGGTCATGTTGGCTGCTTCTGCTGGCCAACTCCAATTGAACGTGATGGAACCGCCGATCACGTGGGCTTTGTTCTTTGGCATGAAGGTTATGACCAATGCTATGAACGGCATGCGCACGAAGTGCATTGACGGTATCACCGCCAATGAAGAACACTGCAAGGAACTCGTGATGAACTCTTTGGGTATCGTCACGCTCTTGAAGCCGCACTTCGGTTACAAGACCTGCTCTGAAATCGCCCACGAAGGCTATCATACGGGCAAGTCCTTACATCAACTCGTCGTTGAAGAACGTAAGTTGATGACGCAAGAACAATGGGATCACACCTTCAACTTGCAAAACTTGATCGCTCCTAAGTTCGAAATGTAATTGTTTGACCTTAGGGTAAACCACGTACCTATTTACGTAGGTAAGCGGTAAGGTATCACCATCGGTTGGTCTGGATACCGAAAGGTATCCAGGCTGGTCGATAGGGAATTGGTTATAGAGAAGTTCTCCAAAGAGTTTCTCCATAACTAACAAATAAAATAAAATAAAATAAAATAAAAGATCTCCATCTCTGGAGGGTAAAATGGATTTGATGTTAATTTTACAAATTATCGTGCTCTTGGGCGCCATCTTCCTTGGCGTTCGCCTCGGCGGTATCGGTATCGGTTACGCTGGTGGTTTGGGCGTGCTCATTTTGGGCTTGTGCCTCGGTATGAAGCCGGGTAACATTCCCTGGGACGTGATCTTGATCATTGCGTCCGTGATCTCCGCTATTTCTGCTATGCAATTGGCTGGTGGCTTGGACTACTTGGTTCAAATCGCTGAACGCATTTTGCGTGCTAACCCGAAGCACATCAACTACTTGGCTCCGATCGTTACGTACGTTTTGACGATCTTCGCTGGTACGGGTCACACGGCTTTCTCCATGATCCCGGTTATCGTTGAAGTTGCTAAGGAACAAAACATTAAGCCGGTGGCTCCGTTGTCCATCGCTGTGGTTTCTTCCCAAATCGCTATTACGGCTTCCCCGGTTTCTGCTGCTGTGATCTACATGGCTGGCGTGTTGGAAGGCTTCGGCTGGTCCTACCCGTTATTGCTCGGCATTTGGTTGGTTACGACGTTTGCTGGTTGCATGTTGACGGCTTTCGTGATGGGCTTCATCACGAACATGGACCTCAGCTCTGACCCGGTCTACAAGGATCGTTTGGCTAAGGGCTTGATCAAGGCTTCCGTCCCGTCTTCTGAAAAGCAATTGCTTCCGTATGCTAAGCGCTCTGTGATGATCTTCTTGGTTGGTGTGTTGGCTGTTGTGTTCTACGCTTCCGCTATCTCCCCGGCCGTTGGCCTCATCAAGCCGGTCATCGTTCCGCGTGACGCTGCTATCATGTCCTTGATGCTCTTGGTCGGTACCTGCATCACGATCTTCTGTAAGATCGAACTCGGCGAAATCGCTAACCAATCCGTGTTTAAGTCCGGTATGGTTGCTATCGTCTGCGTGTTGGGCGTGGCCTGGTTGGGCGACACGTTCGTTTCTGGCCACAGCGCTGAAATTAAGGCGTTTGCTGCTGACACGGTTGCTTCTAACCCGGCTCTCTTGGCTGTTGTGTTCTTCTTTGCTGCTATGCTCTTGTATAGCCAAGCTGCTACCGCTAAGGCCATTACGCCTGCTGTTGTTGCCGCTCTCGGTATCACCTCTGCTAACCCGGGCGACTCCTACATGCTCGTTGCTACGTTCGCCGCTGTGAGCGCCTTGTTCGTGCTCCCGACGTACCCGACGTTGCTCGGTGCCGTTCAAATGGACGACACGGGCACGACTCGCATCGGTAAGTTCGTGTTTAACCACGCTTTCTTCCTCCCTGGCGTTTTGGCAATCGTTTTCTCTGTTGCCCTCGGTTTCGCCGCTTGCGCTATTTTCTAATAAATAGCCCAAGAGTGATCGCTTAGATCACGAGGAATTAGCCCTTCGGGGCTAGAGAGTAGAAGCTCGAAAACATCAAGTTTTCGGGCTTCTTTCGTTTATGTTGTTTTTTGAGTTAAAACAATATTTGTTCATATTCTTACAAGTAGATTTGTTATGATTGTGAACATTGTATTTTTATCCATTGGTTGGCCTTAACCATGTCTTTTTCCATTTTTTTGCAATTTTTGGTCGTCTTGGTTGCGATTTTTGTTGGTGCACGTTTTAATGGGGTAGGCCTTGGTATCTGGGGTGGTGTAGGACTTTTTGTTCTGGCTATGTTTTTTGGTGTAACGCCAACCGAACCCCCGGTAGATGTTCTGCTTATCATTTTAGGGGTCGTAACTGCGGCGGCAACGATGGACGCCGCCGGTGGTATTGACTTCCTTGTTCGAGTAGCCGAGCGCATTATTCGCGCTAATCCTAAAAACATTACGATTGTCGCGCCTTTGGTGACTTGGTTATTTACTTTCTTGTCCGGTACAGGCCATGTTGTTTATCCCTTGCAACCAGTCATTTATGAAACTGCCATTGCAGCGGGGATTCGTCCCGAGCGCCCGATGGCCATCGCAACGATTGCCAGTCAACAGTCCATTACTGCCTCACCTGTGTCAGCTGCAACAGCAGCCATGCTTGGCCTTTTTGCTGCTCGTGGTTGGACGGAGTGGGGGTTAGCTGAAATTCTGATTGTCTGCGTTCCTTCGACTTTACTGGGTGTTTTGGTAGCGGGGATTTGCTCTTTAGGAGTTGGCAAGAATTTGGCTGACGATCCCGAGTATTTAGCTCGATTAAAAGCGGGTTTGATTCCTAAACCTCAACCGATCTCGAATCGTCCGCCTTTATCGAAAAGCGCGAAGATTTCTGCCTGTATCTTCCTTTTGGGGGTGGGATGCACCATCCTTGCGGGTTTCGTTCCGAGTATTCGTACACTGCCGGGTGCCACTGCACCCTTGGGGATGGCGACCGTTTTGGAAATCTTTATGTTGGTAGTAGCCGCTGCCATTTTGGTTTTCTGTAAGCCTAACGTTGCGACTATTGTGTCGACGCCTACGATGCGAGCAGGGATTGTCGCCTTGATCGGTATCTTTGGTTTGGCTTGGTTGGGCGACAGTTTTGTAGCTGCTCACAAGCAAGTGATTTTGGATAGCTTTGGCAGTCTCGTTCAAGACCGTCCATGGGCCTTTGCCTTTGTTTTATTTGCGGTCTCTGTATTGCTTTACTCTCAGGCGGCAACTGCTCGAGCTGTGATGCCAATTGGTATTGCCATGGGGTTAGGGCCTGCGACTTTAATTGGGATGTTCCCTGCCGTTAACGGCTACTTCTTTATTCCGACCTATGGCTCGTTGGTGGCTGCCATCTCTTTTGACTTGTCTGGAACGACCCGTATTGGTAAATACGTACTTAACCATTCGTTTATGATGCCGGGTTTGGTCTCCACCATTGTGGCCGTCACCACGGGTCTTGCCATTGGCAACTTCCTCTAATCATTGACTATCTTTTGTAGGCAGGCTGTTAACCTCGAAGGTTCCATTCTGCTTTGTTATTTTGCTGTGCGGCTTGTCTAAAAAGGAAGGTAATCCAACAGGTGAGCAAAATCCCCACCGTGCAATTCAGGCTAAAGCACTTTGTGAAAGGTGCGTCAATTAAACCAATGATCCCAAAGCTTGCTAGCGTTGCTACAGCTGAGAAAAAGAGCAAAATCGTGTTTTTAGCACCATAGTGACGGTTGGTTTGATAGGCCAATGAGATTGACATACCAACGCCGTAAACGACAACGAGTGCGACAGCGCTGGTGAGCGAGAATGGGATCTTAAACCAACTTAAAATGGCAATCATGCCTAGCGATCCGCCCAATGGTGGAAAGACAATTCGCCAGCTATCTAACCCGTAGTGAAAGAGACTTAATGTGATGGAGGTCACAACGAGCAAGAGGTAGATACCGGTGATAAAGAAACGGCTGTCATTTAAAGCAAGGTTTTGCGTTTCAACCGTATCGATAAAAATCACACCGCTCAATGCATCGCCCAAGGCCCTTAGTTGTGGAATCATGGGCTCAGAAATACCGGCAACTTGAATGATTGAGCTATAGCGCCCATGATGTTCTCCTAACCAGAGATGACGCACAGGGTCAGAAGAATTTGACTTATACCATTGATCAAAATTAATGGGCGGTTGTGTGTTCATATTGGGTTTAATGTCGTAGCCCAAAATATCATTCAAAGGCTTTTGGATACGATAAAAAAGTTCTTGACGGATCTTTTTTACCTGATCGGCTCGCTCGTTCGAAGGTAACCATTTCGAGACGCACGTGGTTGTCATATTGCTAAATCGACGTTGCACAAAACCCATACGTAAGGCTTCTTCATTCATAAGTGTTTCTTGAACGGAACCAGAACTCACCATGAAAAAGCGTTGAGAGCTCGGTAGCATCAGCATTTGTTCGACTCGAGCATTGTCCAATTGCAATGACAACGGGATTTCAGCGGG